>Ga0137391_10001811_pt1 | contig 15737 bp, 22 predicted proteins | sample 15con2h24BmetaG_FD_101399 | JGI IMG/M metagenome (GOLD analysis project Ga0137391, IMG submission 101399) | Vadose zone soil microbial communities from Angelo Coast Range Reserve, California, USA - 15con2h2.4B metaG | ecosystem: Environmental > Terrestrial > Soil > Vadose zone > Saprolite...
CGTTGACGCCAAGCCCCTATGGGCTGCGCTCTGCCAATCGATAACCACAATGAACGCAAAGGATTACGAAGATTGACGGCCGTCGATTTCTGAAATTCTAATTCAATGTGACAGATTAACAATGTGAGACAACAAACTGACTTCATTGTAGATTGGTGGCCAGGGAGGGAGTTGAACCCCCGACGCCAGCCTTTTCAGAGCTACGCTATGCTGTACTTGTAACGACTTAAGAGACTCCGGGTGGCCGCCTAAGTCCTTGAGAAGCCGTAAGAGATATGCGAATCGTGGGTTGGAATCGTGGGTTCAAAGGGAAGATGAGGATCAAGACGGGAACCACGCGATTTTCGTCATCATCTCATCATTGAAGAGCGAGATAAGGCCCGCGGGGGCTGCGCCCAACTGACCTTCTCCTCTTTCGAGAATACCAATATCCAGATTCACGGCTATCTTGGGCGAGTGAATCCTGGATGGTACTCTTCTTTCCAAAGCCATGAACATAGACGAAATCCTCTCCCGCTTGCAGCGCAATGAGGGCCACTTCGCCAAGGACGCGGTTCTGGAAGCGGTTGCTCACCGCAACGAAGTGATTCCGGCATTGCTCGACGTTCTGCGCGACGTGGCCGACAACCCCGAGCCCTACGCCGCTGATCAAGACCGCTTCATCCTTACCTATGCAATGTACCTGCTGGCCCAATTCCGCGAGTGCCAGGCGTACCCCTCTTGGTCCAGGTCTTTTCCCAGCCTGGCGAAATCCCTTTCGATTTGGCGGGGGACACCGTGACCCAGGATCTGGGCAGGATCCTGGCCTGTGTGTCTCACGGGGACATCAGCGGCATGACTTCGCTGATCGAGAACGAGCAGGTCAATCCCTATGTCCGCTCTGCGGCGATGGACGGGTTGCTGACTCTGGTGGTCTGCGGCAAGCGCGCCCGGGAGGAAATCGTGGCGTACTTTCACCAGTTGTTCCAAAAACTGGAGCGTACGCCCAGCCAAGCGTGGGACGGTTTAGCCTGTTCCTGCGCTGATCTTTGGCCCGACGAGTTGATGGACGATCTGCGCGGCGCCTGGGAAGACAAGTTGATTTCCCCGGGTATCATCAACTGGGACGACATCAAAGATGGGCACGCGCGCGGCGAAGACGCCTGCCTGCAATGTATGCAGGAGAAGTACACGCTGATCACAGACGTGGTCAAGGAAATGGCGTGGTGGGTATGCTTCGACAAAGATCCTAAGCCCGCACATCGACAAGAAGCCGCTGCGGTTCGGGGAGTGCCTCTTGGCGGGACGCCAAACCCAATTCACCGAACTGAACCTGAGGTTGGCCGAAACGACCTTTGTCCATGTGGCAGCGCGAAGAAGTTCAAAAAATGCTGCGGCCGTTAGTTAGTTGCTGGCTCACGGTTGGATACCGAGCATAGACGCACTTCACGCGAGGACTCCGTGAGCGTCCACTTCGACGGCGTGATCATCAGAAATTCAGCCAGACCGTAGGGTAGCACCTGCTGGGACCAGGTACGGCGTGGCTGCTCCAGGGCCAACTGCAGGCATACCGTCATCCCCCGCGCCAGCCCCTCGCTGACGAAGCCCATTAGCTCTCGCTCCTCCGCAGGCAACACACGTCGCTGGTCGAGCGGGTAGTCCCGGAAGCCCCCGGCATGGATGTCCTCGATGGGACCGTTGCGCCACGCTGTATTCACGAGTGCGTTGGCAAGCACACGACTCGGGTGACGCTCGGTGTCTACACGCACGCGCTCGCGTCGAGTGGTGTCGGCGGCCTGGACCACGCGCGCCGCGATAACTGGGACCGCGAGGGCCGCGAACTCGGCCGCCCTGAACTTCGAGGTCTTTTTTGGCAGCGGCAGGTAGTAGACAGCCCGGTCAACAAGCTGCGTATACTGCGGTCCACCGGGGTCAGCGCGGTAGATGTCGATCCACTCCGCGAGCGCCGCCGAGGCCTCAATGTTGATGCGCGCCATTTCGTCGTCGCTGATGCGGCTCGTGCTCGCCGAGTGGACCTCGGGCCAGACGGGCTTGTATCGGTCGAGTAGGATTGCGAGGTATGAGCCCCAGCGCAAGATCATGGCGGTTGCGGCTACACCCTCGCGGCCGACCATCGAGCCGGAAGGGGATTTGGGCGGATCCGGCTTTGCCCGCAGGTAGGCAAGCACCTGGTGGAAGAGCGTGGTTTCCGGCGGGTGGATGAGACGCTCCGAACCGTGCGGTCCCGTAACCTCCTCGCAGGTCCCCGCGTCAAGCATCAGCTCGGCGTTGACGCGCACCTGGACCTGAGTGCACGCTCTCATCTCTGCGCGCGGCGCCAGGAGGAGATCAGGCGACTCAGAAGTTCATCCGGCGTCATTCCCTTCTTTGCAGCCAAGTTGGCAAGCTTGCGATGGCCGGCGGCCGAGAGCTTCTCTCTGGGCCCATCCTCAATTGCTGCTACCAAGCGCAGGACCTTGCCGTCGAGACAGAACCTGTCGGGGTGGTCCCGCACGATCTGGCGCTTGGCGCTGTTCCAGGCGGCGTGTGAGTCGCGGGTCTTGGACATCTGCCCGAGCACGCCGAGGTGCTGCACGACAACCTCCTTCGAGGGCGTCACCTCCGGCGGCAACTGCGTGAGCACCTCGACCATCGCCTTGGCGAGCTTCCCACTCGAGATGCCGATGTCAAAACCAGCGCGCCGGATCTCCGCAAAGTATCCTTTCATCGTTCTCACTCCTATTCGACAAAAGAGCTGACGCCGTCACTTCCTAAGGCCGACGATCAGCTTTGACTTCCGCTCTTCCAACACAGCAATCTGCGTCTTCAGACGCTTCAGTTCGCGGTTGATGCGTGCCAACTCCGTCTTCGCCTGCTGATCCTTGAGGTAGGTGTCCCCGTGCTTTTTCTTAACCAGCGCTTCCACTTCTCGTCGGAGAAGCCGAAGGAAGGGGTTCCCGTAAATCGAGTTGACGCGATATGCGAGCTGGCGGCTTCGGATCGCCTCGACGATCTCGTCCTGCGTCAGCCTGAACTCCTTCCGCGCCGTCTTGTCGCTGAGGGTCGCTCCCTTACGCTGCCAACCGGAATCCAAGCCATTCGCCAGCGTGCTCTCGTTTGCATCTTTTGCATCGGCGTTGCGTGGAAGAGTCACCAGTTCACCTTGGAGTGCGGCCGGCTCTCAGAACGTCAGGAACTCCAATTTCTCGCCGTGACATCACCATCTTTCTCACGAACTGGGCTGGCGACTAACTGCCTTTGATATCTTGATCCGCTTCGCAGACTGGAAACCGTCAACGTCGATCTCTTCCGACAAGAGAAATTGCAAGAACGACTTCCCTTGGAATCGACAGGTTTGTGCAATACCAAGCAACTCCAGGTAGTGAACCGCACCGCGCTTGAAGAGTGTGCCGGAGATGCTTCTCTGCACCACAAGAGGCCTGATGGCCCTTTCGGCCATGTTGTTGTTCCATGGGATACCATCCTCGTCAAGAAAACGAAACAAAGACTCTCGATACCGCGTAAAGCGCTTCTGGTACTTCTTCGTCACATCCAAAGAATACTCTCTGCCTTCAATCACAGCCGCATAGAACTCATCGACGCGCTTACTAAATTTCTGGAGGTTCCTCGCTTTCAGGCCGTGCTGGTCAATCACTTCGATCATGGGTAGGAATAGATTCTTTATCCTTAAGATGAACTCCTGGAGTTCGTCGTCAAACGGAAGCTTCCACAGGTCATCGTTTAGGTCTCGAATGAGATGGACCCAGCATTTCTGCTGCCTGCATTCCATAGCGTCATAACCAGGATAAAAATCCGATACAAGCACCCCTTTGTAACCCGCCAGAAGCTCATGCACCACCGCAGCCTCACGTGTGTCCGTCAGTCGAAAGACGACGTGGCGACCTTCGGTGAACACCCAGACGTAATGATCCACACCTCGGATGCTAAGCCGGGTTTCGTCGACATGAACAAATGGGCTTTCCCGCAATTGCTGCACAAGCATCGACTCAGTCCGCCTGTAATACTCGGCGAAGGATTCAACGAAATTGACAATGCTCGCTTCCGATGCCGTCTCGTGGAACACGTCCTCCATGGCCTGGGTGATCAACCGGTATGGAAGTCGAAGAATAATCCGCTGATACACTGCCCAGGCTCGAAAGGCGTGCCCGAACGTCTGTCCGCAAAGCTGTTTGATTGCGGGTGGTTCATAGGACTGTCGGCACCGCGGGCAGTAGCGTTCTTCGCCCAGGTACTTGATAACCATCTTCCTGAATCCGGACTTTGCAAAGTTGAGATCAACGATGACCTTTTCAGCATCTTTGCCCGAGTTGTGAAGTCGCTCTCCTTTGTGCCTGGTGCAGGTTCTCTTCGGAGCGACTCGGATCACCGTGCGGCGACCCACTGGAACGGTCCTCTGGTAGGCTTGGTGACCCTTTGGAGCTCCTGGCCCCTTCCTTTTCGTTTTGTCTGTCTCAGGCCGAAAGCAGATTCGGCCTTTCGGGTAATTGACGCTAGCGTAGAGAAGTACGTGGTCAAGGGCCGCATGCAGGTCGCTCCCGAGACTGGTGGCGTTCTGCTTTGGCTGGTCCACGTAGTCGACGTTCAGTGCCGAATCGGCGTGGGTTCTGAGTCTCGCCAGCTCGTCTGCGAGAAGTCGCAAGGCTTCGCAGTCTTCGGCGTTGTACGAAATGAGTTTGTGCTTGTAAGCTGCTTCGCGCTTTTCCTCCCAGCGGTACCGCCAGACGAGGCTCTGCAACCCAGAGGCATCTGGCTCTGTCCAGAATGCACCGAGGAACTTGCCCAACACCTTCAGACTGTTCGATCGGACCGGAAAATAGACTTTGCCGTACACGTGAGAACTGAGATTGACCAGCCGCTTGCCGATGGACGCAGATTCCGAGCCGAATCTCTTGACGAGGGATTCAATCACCCGAGGCTCGTAGCTGCCGTAGTGGTAGATGGGCGCAGCAGGATAGTCGTTTGCCTTCTGAACGAACATGTGCCAGATCGATTCCTCATCCTCGATCGTGTCCGCCCAGAAGGCGTGATGGGTAGCGGACCCACGGTCGTGTATGAGGAGACCGATGAGATAGGAGAACTGCTGATCTGGAACACCCTCTATATCCAGGAAGAGCTCAATGTCACTTCTCTGGATCTCCGGTAGGGTTTGAATGTAGATCTTGCTGGTCCTGATGGCGAGCGCTTGTATTTCAAGATCGAAGTGCGGGGCTCGGACAGCACTCTGTCGCCTCCTTCGCCGCGGCTTAAACAGGAATGAAAGCTGATTGACCGTGAAGATTCCTTTACCATGGTACCGCTGAGTTGACTTCGGAGTCATTCGATCTAACAGGCTGAGGTCGTCAGCCGCTTCAGCTAGCCTCTTACATGTGCTCTTGAAAGGGCAATACGGACAATGCTTGTTGAGGATCACAGCGGGTGGTTGCGCAGGTGAGTCGGCGGACCAACTTCTGATGCGCTCGACGATCGATCCGACAATCTTGTACGTGGGCTGAAGGTTGACCCGGTGGCGCTCGCCGCCAGCTGTTACAAGATATCCCATGGCAGGAGGCCTACCCTGGATCTGTCCAAGGACGTAGCCGGTGAAGGAGAGATGGAAGAGCTGATCCTTTTCAATGCGCTGTGTTCCTACGACGATAGTCGGCTCATAGGTGCTGCGGTTCTCGCGGCGCGTCCCGCTGACCTTTGTGAGGACATCACAATACCCATCAAGGTCTGCGGCTTTAAAGTTCGCTTCCGTGAGGACGTCAATGCCAGATGAAATGGTGCCATCCTTATAGGAACGTATCGACGTGCTCGTCTGCTGAAGGGCGGCCAGATAGCTGGTCCTGCTGACGTTAGTGTGCTCTTCAAGGATGACCTGATACTCGTGTGGTGTGCCCTGCTCCTCGGTGCAATGGAGGAGAAATGCCTTGCGCGGACAGTGCGAATACGCGCTGACGACATCAGCACGAATGACTTTGCTACGAATCGCATCCGCCATTGCTTCCTCCGGTCGGCTGGCTGTAGCTGCTGCTCCGAGCACGGTGCTCCTTGCCACTTGGCCTAGTCGCACCTGGAAAACTTCTTCGACAATCCTGGCTGGTCTACTGCGTCGCTTGAGGAGGATGGTCAGCTCCGAGTCATCGATTCGGGGCGTCGGCTCAGTTCTCACGCGCACGGTTCACGCTGTCGGCATATGAGCCAAACAAAATCACGCAAGCGGTCCCAGGGTGGAGAAGCGTTTTGGTCAGTGCTTGGGCAATTGACGGCGGCCGTGGCGGATATGTAGGACGTACACCGTTTGGTCCTCAATCGTGAACAGAATCCGATACACGTGCGGTTTGTGGCCATAGAGCAGATGGCGCACTTCAAAGGGAAAGACCGCGCTCTCTGGAGCTAGCGGGCATCGCTCCGGAAATTCAGCAAGGGATGCGATGGCGTCCTGCAGTGCAACAAACCACCGGAAGCCGGCGTCTCCTGCGTGCTGCGACAGCAGCCAGTCAAGGATTGCATCTAGGTCCTGCTCGGCTGCCGCTGTCGTCTCAACGCGGAAGGTCATGCTTGCCGCGCAGATCGGCGAGAAACTCGCTGGCAGGCCTCGTACGCCCCGATTTTACATCTTCGTAGCCGTGGCGGATTCCCTCAACCGCTTCCGCGAAGTCCTGGCGTTCCCACTCCAGATAGGTAGCCAAGGCATCATCAAGGGCAGCAGCGGGGTCTTGCCCACGCCGTTTGGCGTACTCTTCCAATTGCGCCTTGCGCTCTGGCTTGAGTGGGATCATATCCATGGCTGGCCTCAGTTTCCTTCAACCCATCGTAAGACGTTCCGCGGCCAAGGTCAAAAACTATCTGCCGTCATCCTTTAAAGATGCGCTGGCGCTTGACCAAGGAGCTACTTTGTCGCGCTCTACGCAAGAATCTGACGGAACCCGCGATTTTGGCGGGTTTGATCTTCAGGGGTAAACGGTACCCGCCGCCGTCGTGGCTGGGGAAATGTGGGAATCCCGCGTCCGTTGCGGGATTTCCAAGCGCGGTGGGAACGGTGGAAAAGTCGGGTTGGACTTTTCCACGGTTTCCACGGCGCGTCATTTCCACGGCCAAGCTCTGGAGTTTGGGCCATTTTGGCTAGAATGCCGTCCTTGAGCACAACTGGACGTTCAATTCCTCATTTTTCAGAACCCGCGACAGATGCACATTTTTCCAGATTCTTGCGTAGAGCCCTTTGTCGTCAGTGGCACGTTCATGCACAGAGAGAGATTTCTGGTACCACTCAAATCGTGTGGCATGCCCTTTCCGGCCCGATATGAATCGACCGACGCCGAGTCTTTTTTGATGTGTCCGGGGTGTCGGATCTTGCTCGCATTGACAGCAGTCACCGTAGACAGAAACCGCTTGCCAAGATCCCACCGACTCATTTCCAGCGAGAACACCCCGACTGCATTCCCAGCCTCCGCGTTCGCCGCCACGATTTGACATGCAAGTGCAGTCTTGCCTGAACCTGGCAACGCACCGATTACGATCAATTCGCCTTTCCGCAAACCTCCGGTCACCATGTCGAGAGGATCAAGCCCAGTCGGTAACCCGACTAAGCCGCCCGCCTCTGCTTGCAGTTCCAGTTCTCGCAAGACCTGAGGCATGAAATCGCGACCTGTGAGCGCGTGATTCACCTGCGATTGGGCTTCTACGTCCAGAACCGTTTGAAGTAACCCGCTTGCAATTTCGGTGGGCTTCTCACCGTCAAGGGCTCGGGCAATTGCTGTCTGAGCGGCCGAGACCAGTCCACGCAATTGCGCCTTCTCTTTCACGATGCGAACGTAGTGCGCAATCGACGGGCGATCAGGAACCCCGTCCACCAGTCCCGCGACATACTCGGGGCCACCGATTGTTTCCAATTCCCTTCCCTGTCTGAGCTCCTCCACGAGCATTACGAGATCAACAGGGCGCGAAGACTCGGCAAGATCGCCCATGCGCGCGTAGATCCGACGATGCGAATCGAGCGAAAAATCTTCCGGCTTCAGTTCTTCAGCCGCTTCGCAGTAGGCCCGCCCGTCAAGGAGGATCGCACCAAGGATTGAGCGCTCAGCCTCTACACTCGCTGGCAGGCTGCGGCTAAGATCGATTTCGAGGGCTGATGTCGTCACCGGACACCGCCTTCCAGTAATTCCCTGTGATAATCGAGAACGTTGCCAGTTGGCACCTTGACCGGCGAGCTCTTGCCGACCGGACTGGTGCCAATGTAACCGCGTCTGAACTCTCGTGCGTTTCGCAGCCACTTGTTTAACGCCCTGTCCCAATCGACGAACTTGCTGCCATGGCCGAGATGATGGTCTTTGAACACTTCAAGTTCGACGTCCAGATCTACACCGAGCTCAATAGCTAGCTTCTTGTGGCTGTCCTTGGGAGCAAAATCTTCTGGCATCTGGAAGGCACGTTTCACCTTCGCGCGGGAAGGCGCTCCAGCGCCCTCGCTCTTGTCTTGTAAGTCTTGTAAAGTCTTTAAGTCTAGAATAGGCCCCTCTACTGCCCCCCCACTGCCCCTCCACTGCCCGCGAACCGCCCGCAGGTTCGTATTCAGGTCTGACTAAGTCGCCGTGTGTCCAAGCATTTAGCCTAGTTCCTGACAGCCCGCCCACAGCCACACCGTACTTGTGAATGAGTATTGGATAAGAACCTCTCTTGCCGTTGCCTTCGAGGTAGTTGATGTACTTCCGCTCGCGAAGACGATGTAGTGATCGCTGAATGTGTTTTTTGAGCTTCGGATCCCCGAACTGGTAGGCAATGGTTGAAGCGCAAGCGTGACAAATTCCGCTCGACCAGTCGGCGCGAAGGTGAATGAAGACATAAACTCCAAAATCGAACGGGCAGATTTTCCCGTCTCGTATATGGTCCAAGATCCCGTTCCGAATTGCGGTGAAGTTATCCATCACTGCCGGGCCGTCTGTTCTTCTGGATCGACCCAGCGACTGCCTGTCTCAGTAACGAAGAGCGGCATCGTCCCCTGATCCCGATTGTCTGAAGTGGGTTGAAAATGGCCGACCTGATCAATCGACCGCGCGAACTCGGAAGCAATCAAGACACCGGCTGCGCAGCCTTGACGAGTTTTGCGCCGGACTCGTTGTCCATTGAAGTCATAAAGTTCAATTATGAGTTTCCTTGATTTTAGTTCGCTGACTCGTGGGGCAATTGAGTTGTGAACCATTCCGAGTGCTGCGCAAAGTTCGTCCGCAGTTGCGCCGTATTCGCGACAATCACGGATGCGTTCGAGCGCAACTCTGCGTAGTCGCTCCTTGTCGCCGCAAGCGTGCGCCTCAAGGCTCTCCTGATTCGCGCGGGGGCTCACGACGCGCCTCCAGTCGGGCGTCCAAAATCAAGTCGTTCCAGGCTCGATAGCGCGACATCCATGCCGTTGCACAGTTCATCGAGGACACGTCGCATGCGTGCCGAGGCATAGCACCGCCGCAGGCGCGCGAGCTCCAGTTTGCTGTGCGCAATTGCAGCTCGGCTGGTGCGGAGATGATCGGCGAGGTGGTTGCGCGAGGCGTTGCTATCTTGCTCGATCGTCGCCGGTATGTTATAGCTTGATTCCGCTGGATACATCTCGATTGCTCCTTATGGCGAGCCCCGTCCAAGGAAAGCTCGCCATTACTTTTTACGCGCTACGCATTTGCCGCGACCAGTGCGGTGTCTTGAACTACAGCTCGTGTTTGCCGTGAATGTTTGAGCGCGTAATTCTCAACCGACTCTGCTGAGATTTCCCACCTGCCGTCTACCCGGTGTCCTATGAGGAATCCGGCGTACAAGAGCTTGTAAACTGAATCCACACGTGTGCCGAGCCTGCGCGCCGTGTCGTTCACCGTGAGCTTCGTATCCCGTCCCATCGCTTCTCCTTAGGCCAAGCGTTAATGCTCAGCATCAATTCCGATCTTGCACCCCACCCCTAGTGGTGGCAATATGGTGTCGGGAAGTGGCTGTGAATGGTCTAGCAGGCGACGGCGCGATGCACGAACAGAGGGAAGCGGGAATCACACTGAAGCAAGAGCATCGGTGCGGCGGATCAGAGTCGGTGGCGCCGGAAACGGTGGATCGTCTGAAGCAGCAACTTGCACGGATGTCCGCGCCATACCCGGCGCCGAACGTGGAGGACATTAAAACCACAGCGCAGATCACCGCGGCGCTGGAACAACGAAGAAGATATAAGCCCAAGTCAAAAGCTGGAGAATTGTTTGGTCGGGGTCCGCTTATAGTCGAGTTTCTTAGGCTCCCGAACGATCCTGCTGCCGCCCGGCGCTTCCAGGCGGACCATCCCCGATACTTTCCCGCTAAGTTTTGGGAAGAAGTTTTGCCGTCCGATGAAGCGATGTACGGGCGCTCTGGCGTAAAGGGTTCTTCTGTCTTTCTTGCGATCCCCGCCGATCTCGCCCCGACCACGCACCCGATGGACTGTCCCGGATGTCAGAACTGTACAGCACAACACTGGCAAAGGCGTCCGGCGCGGCCGGAGACTCCTTTCTGGCAGGGCTACCGAGACCTATTGATGGCTGCGTGGACGACTGCGTTTCCATATGAGTATGTTCATCGTCTGCTAAACGCTCCAACTCCAGGCGAAGACTTACGAGACTATGTGAAACGGCGAGCCCCAAAGGGTCGCCGCACTCGGTCACTGGCGTATGACCCCGTATATCCATTTCAGAAAGATATTGTGGCGCTGGTGGGTTCGACCTGGCGGGCAAAAATATGCGAGTGGTGCCGTTCACCGTTCGTCGCTGATAAGCCTGCGCGCCGATACTGCCCCGAGAGATTTGCACCTGCACCTAAAGTCACCGGCGAGCCCAAACTCACTTGCGCCAGAGCCGCCCGCCTCGATGGCAAACTTGATCACTGGAACAGGAACAAACCTAAGTACCGCCCACCGGCCAGCCCCAGTGGAGCACCAGAATAACAAAGCTAGGCAGATGGCTTTCGTGACGGCAGCTATCCAAGTTTTTCTTGCGGGTCGTTTGCAAAACTGAATGCGCCTGTGCAGGTCCGTGGCAGTCTTATTGACTTTCATCCCGCTATCGGCTACATGGAGAATTAGATTCCGTCTCCATGGCTTGCTCAGCGCTCCCGCTCCAGATCGCCGAGAACAACCTAACCCATTGTCACTACCTGTCCCTTCACTGCCGCAGAGATGGCGAGATACGCGTTGCTCTTGAAGAGCCGCCATCGGACGAATGCTACCCCTGCCCACTTTGTCAGACGCCATGCCACTGCATTCCCCTTGGTGAAGGTGGCACCCTAAGACCACTCCCTTTCTGGAATAAAATTCAAGAAAGTTACTCCTTCCGTGAGGCAGACCGAAGATTCTGGCAGGATCTGAATGACAACCGAAGGCGAGCCTGATTCTGGTCCTTCAGTGGTAATTGGTGTAGTCGCGTGTTACGTCAACTACGCAGCAGGAACCTGAACCGTTCCCTGTCACTGTGATCTGATCGGGTGCGTTTGCATACACAAGAATCGTCCTTCGTGCGGCTACATCCGTAAAACGCTGTATAGCTGTCTTTTCCCTGGCAATGTAAAAGGAAAGCAGTTAAAGCTGCCATTGGGTGGGGTTCGTAAGGGCGCAGACTTCATGAACCCACACGCAGTGTAGAGAAGTCTGTGCTGACTGAACGACCTGATAAACCAGCAACACAACCAACCCGTGATCTCTCAGTGCAGCGTGAGTTATGGCCGGTCGTAGCCTTGAAGAAATCCGAGACGAACTCGAACGACTAATGTTGGAGCAAGTTGAGAGTTTAAAAGCGCAGACCTTCGGGGGCCTCAGCCAAGAAGAATTGCGCAAACAGGACGAGCGGCTCAAACGCATCCGCGAAGTCTCCGCCGATTTTCTATCAGCCTTGAAGAATACATGACTTCCGCTCTGAAATTGTCAGTAAGCGATTTGGTAAAGACGCCCTGTCTTAGAGGTTCCCTGGTTTCTTCGTCGTAGCGCTCGAATCTGCTTCAACGATGACATCCACCTGTGCTCCGGGTTTGAGTCGAGCTTTCTCGCCGCTCTCGTCGGTCACTACGTTTTCAATGCGAATCTCTCTATACAGGTCGTCGCCACCCTCAATGTCGATCTGTGCCTTCTCGGGCTCGCTCGGAACAACAGGCTTAATGATCTTCTGGACGGTACCTTGCAGCTTTTGCCGCTTCCTGCTCATGGGTAACCCCTTCTAGAGAGGATCGAGATTGGACTGGATTGCAGCACCGGAGTACGCTCGCGCCTGCCCTACATCCGTGTGCGCCCCCACTCCTCTCCCTCGTTCCGCTGCCATCGGAATACTAGTTCACTGAGATGGTCGAAGCAATGGGTGAGAGGGCGGGCTTTGCGAGAAACCAGTGCTTCTGTAGCGATTCGCGCTTCTGTTTTGGTGAACTCCAGGATAACTGTCGTAAACAGGCGTTAGCGCTCAAAATCCAAGTCACTGGTGAACGCATCCCCAAAATCTGGCAAAAAATTGTGTGCGCTCATCTAAAAATATTTGACCCCACTAGGCCTTCGCGGCTGCTTCGATCACCCCTGGACGGGCCACGCTGGTAAAGAGTTAAAGCTAGAGCCGCAATCAATTCGCCACCGATCTGCGGGCGATCGGCAGGCTATTCGCGCATCAGAAACATTTGATTGTGGGGAGCACTTTTCCGGCAGGATCGGAAGCGAAGAATCAGCACATTGCAGACGGCGGAGTAACGGAGTTTTTGGGCAACGAATCCGCGCGTCTGACTTTACATGACGCTCTTGATTGCTGGCTTGGGCAGCAACTCTGAGATGGCCTTCTGTAGTCGTTCGTCTTGTAAGACCGGAGGCTTAGCCTTAGTCTCTGGGTTCTCTGCTATGAAAGGCCGTCCTTCGGCACGGTTCCATAAGTATTCCCGCGCGCCCAACATCAGCTCGACCTTCCCCTTTTCCCAGCAATACGCGTAGATTTCTTTGAGGCTTGCTATATCATCCAGCTCGCGCAAGGTGTCCCACGCCTTATTCCTGGACAAATGCTTCATCCAATTTGGCTTACGGCCAAGTTGCTTTTCGGAACGTGCGGCGCCTTCGCGAGCAGCAACACTCTTCGGCGACTTGCAGCGTTTATCGTACTTGCGTTGCATCGGTTTAGGCTGCGTACCGTCGGCGTTTGTGCTCATGGTTTATTGGCCCCCCCCTTGTAATCACACCTCATGCTTCATCCTAGCGAGAACATCGGCGTACATTCGGGCGATTTCAGGGTCCGGATGTTGACAGCGAGCCTCCGTATCGGCCATGAGTTCCGCTGCAAGATCGAACTCGCCCTTCCGTATCAAAGCTTGATATAAGCCGAGCGTGACCTTTTCGAACCCGCCAAGCTTTTCGAACACCTTGCGCGCCTGCTCCTGCGTAAGTGGGGCGTACTCTTTTAAAACCTCCCAAGCCTCTCGTAACTCATCTTCACTTAGCGAATCCTCGTCTCGTTTATCTTTCGGCATGGGGAACCCTGTATTGTGCTTTTTATAACATCGACTAGAACCCACTACAAGGTGCTTAAGATTCAGATTGCTGCTTATTTTCTACCGTGCCTGCGTTCTTTGCCGTGCCTCCTGGTTTTAGCTTGGGGCGGATGACCTTAGACATGACTAATCGTTCTAGGGCGCTGCCCCGATTCCGCACAAACTAAATTCACTAGGGCTGCAACAGTTTGGCTGACCTATCGCATTTCTCCCTTGACATTCATCTCATGTAGCGCTACATACAATACTCATGCGGACTGAGCACCCGCAGGAAAAGGAGCAAACGCAATGCAAAACGAAAAGGCACAAACTCTGAAAGATGGACTGGCCAAGCTGATTCAGGCTCTGGCCACTGATACCGATGAAGCGCGCCAATCGACACTTTTTACCTCGTACCTTCGGGCGTGCGGGATGTTCCACAACTACAGTTGGCATAACTGCGCACTGATCTGGTCGCAAAAACCAGAAGCTACGCGGGTTGCTGGCTTTCAGACCTGGAAGAAGCTAGGCCGGTATGTTCTCGCAGGGTCCAAGGGAATCGCGATCTTCGCGCCTATGATCTTCAAGGATAGGAGCGCGGCAGAAGAGAACGCCGAGCAGGAATCGACGCACGTTTGGTTCCGCGTGGTGTATGTGTTCGACAGATTATCTCGTGATTTGTGGCCGAGCCGCTGCGCGCCCGATGGATTCCGCCTGTGCCACTTTAGAAAGTCCTCGACAGCAGCAAGCCCATCATCGCTCAACTTCCCGTCTGTGTGCAACGCTCCCTCATGCAGGAGTCCAGCAGTCGGCATTTTCCGTCCGCCAGTTCTGGGGGTCTGAGCTCTAACGCGAAATTGCAACACCTATCGTTTATTAGCCGGCGGAACAGGTATCAGCGCGCGACACCCTTCGTGCACTCAGGCTTGCGGTGAATCCATTTAACTCCCGTTTTCCGGGAAACTAGCACAGTGTCAATCGCGCCCCCCACGATGGAGGGTTGATACGTAGCTGTGAGTTCAACGATCTTCTCAGCTCCAGCTACTAGCCGTTCCTTTACTCCGAGCCCTCTGACTTCGAAGTCCAGTCCATTGCGCCATGATTGGGACCGCACTGTTCTGCCAGCTGCGAACTCTTGCGCAATCGCAGTCTCGCCGATTACCTCAGCAAAGACGGCGTCACTCGCTGGCAAGCGCTTTGTCGAGTATCCGACGGCACGACCTGCACCGTCGCGTTGTAATTGGTGAATGTTAACCTCTATCACGACCCGCTGACGTTTCTCATCGAAGCCAGCGAAGATGGCTGTCACGAGTGATTGTGGCCAACCTTCTTCCGGATGATCCTTAACATCAGGTTCGAGCTTCGCCGCAAGGTCTGCACCGTACGCTTCCGCTAGTGCCGAAATAAGTTCTTGCCGTGGTGCGTTCGCGAGCACGTGATAGTGCTGCCTCGCGACGGCGGTGGCATCCCATTTGCCGCGCACACCCGCATAACTCCCGTAGCCCGTATTCGCAAAAATTAGTTGATCGTCAAGCGCATCAACTTTGCAGCTATGAAGGGAAACGCCTTTCGCGCTCAATTTCTTGCTATCCGCCGCAATTACAAGATAATCGTCCGCGGATTGAAGCACAGCGATAGAGCCGATCGATAGTTGGCCGCTTGCGCCCCGAGCCAAGATCGCTGTGAAGACAGCAACGAATAGCACTCTCCATGGGAAAGCGCAGGTGCTTCTGCACCACTTTGCGAGGCTGCTGATCATTCACGGTCGATTTTATCTTATGCTGGGCGGAGTTTGAGCTCCAACGCTCGCAGTCGTTAGTTATCCGACTTCAGAGCGTTCGTTCGATAGTAGCGGCCACGTCGTCACTCAATTCCTCCGCCCTCTGCAACGCTCCCTTGATCCTGACAATCTCCATCTCGCGGGCCGCGATCTGTCCGGACGGTTCGCTGTGACCTCGCGCAGCCACCAGGCTGCGCTCGTGGCTGGCCAACATGCGTCGAAAGATCGGTACGGCACTTTTCTTCGGCTGGGCATGGGCACAACCAAGGCAGATCAATCCCTTTGGACAATGCTCTCCGGTGGGCAAAGCGCAGAGGTGCGTGCCCATATCGCGCAGGTTGCAGTGCTCAGTGAAGGCCGCCCATTCTTCGGCGGTCGGGTTCTTCAATCCGTCTTCGCCGTAGTAGGCGTTGTAGAGGCTGCGCACGGTCTTGCGATACTCCTCGATGAGCTGACTGGGGTAGAGCTTGGCGTAGATCATCACGGTGTCGGGAGAGGC
>Ga0137391_10001813_pt1 | contig 15735 bp, 16 predicted proteins | sample 15con2h24BmetaG_FD_101399 | JGI IMG/M metagenome (GOLD analysis project Ga0137391, IMG submission 101399) | Vadose zone soil microbial communities from Angelo Coast Range Reserve, California, USA - 15con2h2.4B metaG | ecosystem: Environmental > Terrestrial > Soil > Vadose zone > Saprolite...
ACGGGCTGGCCGGTGCGCACGACCCGACCGGTGACGCTGGCACCGAGCGGCAACTCGACGCCGTTCATTTCCACACCCGTGCCGATAGCCGTCACCACGCGCAACGTGTCCTCCTGCCCACGTCCCTTGGGCTCGCGCAGCGCCACGTAGGCGCCTTGCGCATCCACCAGGCTCATGACGCTCTGCATGGTGTAGCGCAGCATCACGTCCCGCTCGGGGGCCGCGAGTAACCAGCGGGAGAGCTCGATGAGGAAGGTGCCCAGGCGGCGGTCCCGCTCCAGACTGAGGCGCTGAGCGACCATGAGCGCCAGGTTGCCGACGATCTCGGTAAGCCCTTCGGGCGGGGGAGAAAGGTCGCGATCGGTGGCGACCGCGAGCTGCACGCGGCGCCCCTCGGCGTCGACCCACTCGCTCTCCCGCAGCGGGCCGGCGGCTCCGTGCCCAGCCAGCACCGTTCCCGACTCCCGCAGCCCCGCGTAGGTGAACCGCACCCTGACCCCCCCCCACTGCTCGCTGAGGATCTGGGCGGCTGCCTGCCAGAAGGCCTTGAGGGTCCGCGCAGCGGCTGCGGCGGCCAAGAGCCTGGGTACGGGATCGCTCACCTGAAAAGCATATCACCAGGAATGACAGCGCGGTACGCCGCCGCCGGAACCCAGCGCCGTTACCATAGCATGACGACGATACAGGACCAGGATCTGCTCGACGCCTACTCCCAGGCCGTGGTCGACGCCGCGGAGCGCGTGGGCCCCGCCGTAGTCAAGATCGACGTGCGACAGGCGGTCAGGCCAGGACGCCGTGGCGGGCGGGATGGTGGAGGCAGGGGTGGGACGCCCGAGCGGCCCGGCCAGGGGTCGGGCTTCGTGTTCACCCCGGATGGGTTCGTGCTGACGAACAGCCACGTGGTGCACGAGGCGACGAGGATGGACGTGGTGGTAGCCGACGGACGACGGCTCGACGCCACGCTGGTCGGCGAGGATCCGGCGACGGATCTGGCGGTGCTGCGCGTGTCTGCGGGCGCAGGGAATGGACCGTTCCAAATTGCTCCGCTCGGAGACTCCGAAGCGCTGCGCGTGGGTCAACTGGTGATCGCGATCGGCAACCCGCTGGGCTTTCAGAGCAGCGTTACGGCGGGTGTCGTGAGCGCGCTGGGGCGTTCGCTGCGCTCGGTGACCGGCCGCTTGATCGACGACGTGATCCAGACCGACGCGGCGCTCAACCCGGGCAACTCGGGTGGCCCGCTCGCGAACAGCCGGGGCGAGGTCGTCGGAGTGAACACCGCGGTCATCCTCCCGGCGCAGGGCATCTGTTTCGCGGTGGGGATCAACACGGCCAAATTCGTGGCCGCACAGCTAATGACCCACGGGAAGATCCGTCGCGCCCACCTGGGAGTGGCGGGCCAAAACGTGCCGCTGCTGCGCCTCGCGGTGCGGGCGCACGGTCTAGATTCGCGCGGTGGAATACTGGTGACTGGCCTCGACGCGAGCAGCCCCGCGGGGGCGGCGGGCGTGCGGGAGGACGACATCATCGTCGGATTCGCCGGCAAGCCGGTGAGTGGTATCGACGATCTGCACCGGCTCCTGACCGCCGATGCGATCGGCGCCCCCAGCACAGTCACCGTCATTCGGGGGGCGGAGAAGTTGCAACTGCCGGTGACGCCTACAGAATGACCGGAACAGCCAGATGACGGAACCCTAAAGAGAAACGGCGTAGGGAGAAGACGTCGTTCTCCCCCCGTTACGTCGTCTCTGCCTTAGGCTCGTTGAGTAAGTCGTTACCCGCGGATCGCCCCCAAGAACTTCGTCGGATCAGGTGTGTAGCCCGGGAACACCGGTGCCAGATCCCCGGCGCCAAGGTGGCGAGCAAGTATCTCGCCGAACAGGTCGCGGAAGTCCGTGGTCACGGCGACGTCCCGGCCCTCGAAGCGCTTGTCGGGGTCCAGGCCAGGCCATTTCCCCAGCACCTGCCCACCATTCACCGTGCCACCCAGCACCAGCATCGCTGTGGCGTGGCCGTGGTCGGTTCCGCTGTTGCCGTTCTCTCGGATGGTGCGGCCGAACTCGGACATCGTGAGCACGACGACGTCGCGCATCTGCTCGCCCAGGTCCCGGGCGAAGGCCGCGAGACCGTCCCCCAGCTCCTTCAGCCGCGCGGCGAGCTGGCCCTCGCTTGCGCCTTGGTTCACGTGCGTGTCCCAGCCGCTGACATCGGCGAAGGCGATCTGTACGCCCAACTTCGCCTTGATGAGCTGGGCGATCTGCAGCAGGGAGCGGCCCAGCCGACCGCGCGGATAGTCGGCGCCGTTGGCCGGCTGGTACTGGCCGGGGTTCACCTGCTTCAGCATCTGCATCGCCTCGAAGCCCTCCTGCGACGACGAAGCAAGGAGCCCGGTAGCCGATCCCTCGTACAGCGCCTCGAAGGCGCGGGTGAGGCGATCGCGCACGGCTTCCTGGGGCGCGCGGAGCCCGAACGCCTGCAGGTCGTCGATCGCCAGACTCGGCGCGCTGCCGGCGAGCACGCGGGGCAGCTGCGGGCCGAACGCCACGGCGCGGAATGGCGTGTTCTGATGCTCCCGGTCGTGTTGGCAGTAGCGGTTGAGCCAGCCGTCCGCCGTGGCCTTCACGCCCGGCGTGCCGCTCTCCATGTAGTCCTGTGCGTCGAAATGGCTGCGCGTCGAGTCGGGAGAACCGATCGCGTGGACCGCCGCCAGACTCTTGTTGTCCCACAGCGGCTTCAAGGCGGCGAGGCTCGGATGCAAGCCGAAATAGCCGTTCAGGTCCACCACGTCCTTCGCCGGTATGGCGATGCGCGGCCGCTCCCGGTAGTAGAGGCCATCGCCGTGCGGCACGATCATGTTGAGACCGTCCACCGCGCCACGCTGGAAGAGGCAGACAAGCGTCGGATGGTCGGATCGTTGGATCGCCGGGTAGTCTGCAGCGTACGCGGCCCGTGCTAAGAACAGAGGGTCGAGGCCCAAACTGAAGAGGGCGAGCCCTCCGGATTTGACGAATACTCGTCTGCTGATCGTCATAGGTTAGCCTTTCAATCCGACTATCCGCGCTATTGCTTCTGGAATTCGGGGCCCCCAAGCGCGAGGCCGACGGCGAGGATCCGGGCCTGCTCCGGATCGCGGACGTCCGCCAGCTGGTCGCGGATCACCTGCTTGGTGTGCGGGCTTAGGTGGCCGGCGAAGATCTTATCGTCGATCGCGGCGACGAGCCGATCGGGGTCGGCGCTTGCCGGCGCGATCGTATCCAGGTTGATCGTGACGCCGGGGAGTTTGCCGCTCGCCAGGGCCACCGCCGCATTCATGCGGGCGAGAAGCGCCCCGCTGTTCACCCAGTCTTCCTCGCGCTCGGGGTAGCCGTCGGGCGCCACGTGTTGGTACAGCGGCTCGCCGAGCCGGGCCACAACCTGCGCGAGGCGCGGCGAGGTGTCGGGGTCGGCGGCGATGGCCCGCACCGCGCTCACGACGAATTCGAGCGGCGTCTTGAGCTTCGCGTCCACATTGGGCGGCGCCCAGAAGTCGGGGCCGTGGAAGATCGCACGCAGCACCTCGCGGATGTCGCCGCCGGAGCGGTGCCAGGCTGCCACCGCGTCGTCCACGCAGCCGTCCGGCGGGTCGTCGGCGACGAAGCGTGCGCACAGCTGCCGGCTTACGTGGTGCATCGTGGCGTGCTCGCGGGCCAGCAGTTTCAGCAGCCGCAACCCCTCGTCCCTGCCGTGGCCCTCCGGGAATGTCGCGCCGAGGACGATCTTCTCGCCGTAGTCGTGGGCCCACTCGTTGAAGACGAATCCGGCTCCCTGTTCGGGTCGCTCGAGGCTCCACCCCGTGAAGATGCGGGCGACGTTGATCACGTCCTGCTGCGTGTAGCCGGCGTCCACGCCGAGGGTGTGCAGCTCCATCAGCTCGCGGGCGTAGTTCTCGTTGAGGCCCTTGGGGAGCCGCTGGAGGGCGCGTTGGCGCAGCGAGTCGGCGCGCATCATGCGCTCGGGATCCAGGAAGAGCCGGCGTCGCGGAGGGATCCCGAACTGCGTCCGGGCCTGGAGCCGTGCAGCCGCCGGGGGCACGGAACCAGGCGCCACGCTCTCGGCGTTGTCGAGGTAGAACAACATTGCCGGGCTCTCCGCGGTGGCGATGAGCAGGTCCTCGAACTTGCCCAGCGCGTTCGGCCGGATCGTCCGCTCAATGTATGACGGAGCAAGGAACCGGTCGGCGCCCTTCCCGAAGAAGATGTTGAAGTGGTTGGTCCAGAAGTCGACCATCACCTCTTCGAGCTGGCGCTCCGACAGCGCGGCCCGCACAACGGCGAGCTCCTGAAACTCGCCGGCCATGCGCTGTGCGCGCAGCGCTTCGGGGGTCTTGTCGGCCACCTCGGGGTTGGCGCGCGCCACACTGTCGATACGCAGGCGCTCTTGCCGCGCGCGCTGGGCCTCCAGGTAGACCCGGGCTAGGTCGTCCCGGCTCATGTCGAGAAGCCGGAACTGCCGTTCCCGCTCGGCGAGGACGGGATTGTGGATGCGGCGAGGGTCGAGCTGCTGATCGACCCAGCGCATCACCCCGAACCGCACGACGCTGTCCGCCTCGCCAGGACGCGGGCCGTAGGCGAGGCGATTGAGGACGTGGAATGCCGAGTCCCGGGGGGAGAGTGACCCATCGGACCGTCGGAGGCTCGGACCGACGGACTGGAACGACACCACCAGACCTACTAGGATGATCCCGACCATGCCGGGTGCGCCCGACGGTCCGAGCGGTCGACCGTTGGGCGTCGTTGGAGTTGGCATACAACAATACTGACGAGCCACGGGAGGTGAAGTTAAGCAGCGTGACCACGCCCCGTTTCATTTCACGCGGTATCCGACGGCCGCCCAAGAGCTTGGGCGCGAGGCCCGACGGCCCCCCGCAGACCTGGGGCCAACGGCTCGAGGCGCTCAAGCACGTTCCCCCCCTCGTGCGGCTCGTCTTCCAGACCCACCGGGGCTATACCATCGCGATCCTGGTGCTGCGGATCGTCCGCTCGTTCGTGCCGCTCGCGGTGCTGTGGGTCGGCAAGCTCATCATCGACGGCGTGGTCACGGCGATGGGGGTACACGCAGCCCACCGGCCGGTGGATTACGTGGCCTTGGGCAGCCTCGTGGCGCTCGAGTTCGGGATTGCCGTGGTCGGAGAAGGGCTTGCACGCCTCTCGTCCCTGCTCGAGAGCCTGCTCGGGGATCTCTTCGCCAACCGTATCAGCGTGCGGCTGATGGAGCACGCCGCGACGCTCGACCTCGCCCAATTTGAGGACTCCGAGACCTACGATCATCTCGAGCGCGCGCGCCGCCAAACCGTGGGCCGTATTGGCCTGTTCGCGCTGCTGCTCGGGACGGGGCAGAACCTCGTCACTCTTGCTTCCCTCGCGGCCGTGCTGTTGGTGCAGCAGCCGTGGCTGCTGCTGCTCCTCGCCGTGGCGGTGGTGCCGTCCTTCCTCGGCGAAGCGCATTACGCGTCCCTCGGGTACTCGCTGCTGTTCTCGTGGACACCGCAGCGCCGGTTGCTCGATTATCTGCGATACATGGGGGCGTCGGATGAGTCGGCCAAGGAAGTGAAACTGTTCGGGCTCTCGGACTTCCTGATCGGCCGTTACGCCAGACTCTCCGAGGAGTTCTACGAGGAGAACAAGCAGCTGGCAGTGCGCCGCAACGTGGTGTCGACCCTACTTGTGACGGTCGGCACGCTGGGCTATTACGCCGCCTACGGGGTGATCATCTATTTCACCGTCCTCGGCCGCTATACCATCGGCGTGCTGACGTTCCTGGCCGGCTCGTTCCGGGCGAGCCGGGACCTGATCCAGACCATCCTGCTCAGCCTCTCACAGATCTACGAGCAGAGCCTCTATCTGGGCGACCTGTTCACGTTCTTCGACGTGCGGCCTCGCGTGGTGTCCAGCCCCGGGGCGCGCGCTGTGCCAGCGCCAATCCGTCGCGGGTTCGAATTTCAGGACGTGGGGTTTCGCTACCCCGGCTCCGAGCGGTGGGCCGTTCGGCACCTCACCTTCACGCTGCCGCCCGGCGAACGCCTGGCGCTGGTGGGGGAGAACGGCGCTGGCAAGACCACCCTGGTGAAGCTGCTGGCGCGGCTGTACGACCCCGACGAAGGCCGAATCCTGCTCGACGGCGTGGACCTGCGCGAGTTCGATCTCGAGAGCCTGCGCAAGAACATCGGGGTCATCTTCCAGGACTTCGTGCGCTACGATTTCGTCATGAAGGAGAACATCGGGGTGAGCCAGGTCGAGCGGCTGGACGATGAGGCGAGGATCCGCGAAGCCGCTCATCGCAGCCGAGCCGACGCGGTGGCGTCGCGGCTTGAAAAGGGGTACGACCAGATGCTTGGGCGCCGCTTCGACGGCGGCGTGGAGCTCTCGGGGGGCGAGTGGCAGAAGGTGGCGCTGGGGCGCGCGTACATGCGCGACGCCCAGGTGCTGATCCTCGACGAGCCGACGGCCTCGCTCGACGCCCGTGCAGAGTACGAAGTGTTCCTGCGGTTCGCCGAGCTCACCAAGGGCCGCATGGCCGTCCTGATCAGCCACCGGTTCTCGACGGTGCGGATGGCGGATCGGATCCTGGTGCTGCAGGGGGGGGAGTTGGTGGATCAGGGGACGCACGAGGAGCTGCTCGGGCGTGGTGGGTTGTATGCGGAGCTGTTCAGCTTACAGGCGGCGGGGTACCGCTGATTCCCCGGCGCTCTATCGCGGGGCGGTAGAAACGACGATCGCGCCGTACAGGGCACCCTGGCCGTAAAGGCCCGTCGCTTCGCTCGGCGAGAGATACCGGGCGACCAGGACGGCACCGATAGGGATTTGGCGCAGCGCATCGCTGCCGCCCTGGGGCACGCGGTCCACGACAACGAGGAGATCGCCCTGTCCGCGCACGAGCGATGGGCTGCGGCGGAACCAGTTCGGGCGCAGGTGCTGTAACGCCGTCCAGAGGTCGGACGCCTGCACCCGGCGCAACTCGTCCGACAGAATGACATCCCCGCTGACCGGCGGCCCGCTGGTGCCCGGCCGGGAGCGGCCACCGCAGGCGGCGGCAAGGGCCAGCGCCAGCGGCAGCGCGCGCGGGAGTCGCATCTAGCGCCCTCGGGCGCTCGTCACTTCGATTGCGCCGTGCAGGTGTCCGGGCCCAAACCGCAGCTCGGCCTCCGATGGGCTGTAGTAGCGCACCTCGCTCACCTGCATGGGGTTGATTTGCCGTAGGTTCTCGGGGCCGCCGAGGCGTACGCGATCGAGGTAGATGACGACGGTGCCTTCCGCGCCGGGACGGATGGTCGACGGGGCGTTGCGGAGCCAGGTGGGACGCAGGGCGCGCACGGCCTCCTCCAGAGACGTCGCTGAGATGCGGCTGAGCTCGGCGGCGGTAATGACGTTGGCGTTGTATCTCTGGGATGGTGCCGGGCGGTCCGCTGCCGTCCCGCTGCCGGCACTGGTCGCGCCGCTGCAGGCCCATCCGAGCGCGGCAACGAGCACGAGGGAGGACGGGGAGGGGACTGGGACTCTCATGGGGCAGCCTCCGGCATGCGGTGATTGCGTGAAGCTATGCCTCGCCTGCGGATTCCGCCACGCAGCCGCGACGGCAGAATGGTAGAATTCGACGTGCTCCCGTTCTTCGCAATGACCGGAGTGTCGGACGCGCTGCGGCATCACCCGCTGCTCGCGGTGGCGACGCTGTTCGGCGCCGGCCTGTTGACCAGCCTGTCACCGTGCATCTACCCGATGATCCCGATCACCGCGGGGCTGCTCGCCGGCGGGACACACGCTGCGCCCCGCCGTCGCGCAGTGGGGCTCACGCTGACCTACGTCACCGGGCTGGCGTTGTTCTACGCGGTGCTCGGCTTGGTCGCCGGGCTTTCGGGATCGCTGTTCGGCACGGTGGGATCGAATCCTTGGGCGCGGTTCGTCATCGGCAACCTGCTGTTCCTGTTCGGCCTCGCGATGCTGGACGTGTTCCCTGTCTCCGCGCCGCGGCGCCTGCTCGCGTGGGCTGGCAGTCTGGGCGGGGGGTCCTACCCCGCGGTCTTCCTCCTGGGTGCGACATCCGGGATCGTTGCCGCACCGTGCGGGGCGCCGGCGTTCGCGGCCGTGCTCACTTGGGTCGCCGCCACACACAGCGGCGTGCTGGGGTTCGTGTATCTCTTCGTCTTCTCGCTCGGCATGACCGCGCTGCTTGCGGTCGTGGGGATCTTCTCCGGAACGCTGGCGGCCCTACCGCGATCGGGCCCGTGGATGCTGTGGGTGAAACGCGCCGCCGGGGTGATCCTTCTTGCGATGGCGGAGTACTACTTCATTCAGATGGGACAGGTGCTATGACGATGCGCGGTGTGCGGTCCGCTGTTATTGGGGCGGCACTGTTCGGCCTCGCGGCCGGGCGGCTGGCCGCTCAAGAAGACGACATCGGGATCTCGCTCGGCGCCGTGCCGCCCGCCGCGCAGATCGAGGACCTCGACGGCAAGCCGGTGGACCTCGCGGCCTACGTCGGTAAGCGCCCCTTGCTCGTCGAGTTCTGGGCGACGTGGTGCCCGCTCTGCAAGGCGTTGCTCCCGAGGATGGAGGCGGCCCACCGGAAGTACGGCGACCGCGTACAGTTTCTCGTGGTCGCCGTCGCGGTGAATCAGAGCAAGGAGTCGATCCGCCGCCACCTGGCGGTGCAGCCGATGCCCTTCCCTATCCTGTGGGATACCGACGGCCGCGCGACGCGAGCCTTCCAAGCGCCGTCCACCTCGTACGTCGCCGTGCTTGATGCGAAGGGGCGAGTGGTCTACACCGGTACGGGGGCGGACCAGAACATCGAGGAGGCAGTGAAGCGAGCGGTTGGACGATAACTGCCGAGGTACGAGAAACGAGAAACGGGAGCCGTGGCAGCGTGCGCCGCTGGTTCCCGTTTCCCGTTTCGCGTCTAGTTGCCGTGCACCGAGTCGGCCGGCACCAGCTTGTTGATAGCGGCGGCGAGTTCGGTATACGCCGTCGGGTCGATTTCCCGGAATGGCGCCATCACCGTGGCGATCTTCCCATCCGGCCCGATGACGAACAGTGTCCGGTTATCCAGCTTGTACTTGCCCAGGTAAGCGCCGAACTGCTTCCCCACCACTGAGCCGGTGTCGCTCGCGAACAGGTAGGGGAATTCGGAATCGCGCGCCCAGGAGGCCTGGGCCGTGTCGACATCGGCGCTGATCGCGATCAACACCACGTTGCGACCGCCTCTGAACAGTTGCGCGTACTGATCACGGTACGCGTTCATTTGAATCGTTCAGCCACGCGTTCGCGCTTTGTAGAAGAAGGCGAGCACAACCGTCTTCCCCTTGAAATCGCTCAGGCGGATGGGCGTCCGGAGCACACCGTAGCGGGTGGCTCCGGACAACGTGAAGTCCGGAGCTGAGGTGCCGACCGCGAGCGGCTGGGGATCGGGTGGTGTCGCAGGCTGCTGAGCGCGTGCGACGGGCGCGGCAAGGCCGACGCCGAGCACTCCCAAGACGACCGACGAAGCGAAACGCATCCGGTACGCTCCCGTTGAGAACACGCCCAAGTTACGACCGCTGACCGCCCGGCGTTAGGGGCTGGCTATGCCGTGAAACAGCAGCAGGTCCGCGAGCCGCTCGGCGATGGTGCCAGGCTCTCCTCCGTTGCGGTTCGTCAGCACGACGACTGTGAACCGCCGGTCGGGGAAGCGTTGGATGGCGTTGCGGAACCCGCTTGTCTCCCCGGTGTGCCGCCAGCGCCGCTCCCCCCGATAGGTGTCCACGAACCACCCGAAGCCGTATTGACTCGACGCACCGCTCGGGAGCGCGGGCGGCGTCGTGGCGAGTCGCAGGGTCGCCGTATCCACGAGCGTGGCGCCGCCGAGGGCCTGATCCCAGCGAACGAGGTCGTCCACACTGGTGTAGACCCCGCCATCGCCGAGCGTCGCACTCGTCACGCTCTGATCGCTCGGAGTGAATCCGACGGAGTTGGGTGTGTAGCCGTACGCGCGGTTCGGCACGGTGTCCGCGCCTTCGACGTGGGCGACGGTGGCGGTCATGCCGAGGGGGCCGAAGATCCGCGCCAGCAGAAACCGCGGCAGCGGGGTCCGCGAGACCCGCTCGGCAACCAATCCTAGGAGCACATAGCCCGAATTGCTGTAGCGGTATTGCGTCCCCGGTGTGAAGTACAGCGTATCCCGGCGCGCCAGCAGCGCCAGCACGTCGCGGTCGCTCACTTGGACCGTCTGGGAGTTGGGGATCAGGTCCTCATAGTCCCACAGGCCCGACGTGTGGTTCAGCAGGTGGCGAACGGTGACGCCTCGCGTGGCCGGCGGCAGTTCGGGCAGGACCTCGCGCACCGGTTGGTCGTAGCCGAGCTTGCCGTCGCGGGCGAGCAGCATGATCCCCATGGCGGTGAACTGCTTGGTGAGGGAGGCAAGGCGGTAGTCGGTCGCGGACGTCGCGGCAACATTGCGGCCGAGGTCCGCCATCCCATACGCGCGGCGCAGGATCACACGTCCGTCCTGGATGACGACGATGCTCGCGCCGGGCACGCTCGGTCCCGTGTAGTCGGCGAACAGCGCATCCACCACCGACAGGTCGCGGCCGCCGGCCGCGCCTCCGCTGGCGCAGCCATCCAGGAGCATGAGGAAGGGCAAGAGCAGTCGTGCCGCGGTCACCGAGCGGCGCGCGACCTCGATCAGATTCGCAAGCGGAGCAGCGCGACGCCGCCGGCCAGGGCGAACATTGCCACCCAGCACGCTATCACGATTCCGAGGCAAACGATCATCCGGAGGCCCTGCGGCTGGCGAGCGTCGGTGGCGAATTGACGGCACCCGGTGATGCCGGCCCCGGCGATCGCGAACGGGATCGCGCCTCCCAGCGTGAGGAGGGGGATGATCCCGATCGCCACATAAAAGATGTAGCGCCAGGGCGGGTACTCCCTGGAGCTGCCGACGGCGAGCTCCGCGTCCTCGCCTTTGATATGGTGCGCGCCCTGCAGCTGGGCGATGGCGGTCACCCGGGCCAGGTGCGGGTCGGCTACGTCCGTGACGCTCGACCCCTGCGGCCCTCGCCCGGTGGGGGAGGGTGGGGGCGATGGCGCGGAGGGCGGAGGGACGGTGGGGCGTGCCGCGCCGGGAGTCCGCTTCGCCACGTCGACGAGGGACCGGAGGCTTTCGAGACTTCCCCCGGTCTGCCCGAGGATCTCCAGCTGGACGCGCTCGCGCTCGCCGGGCGTGCCGGTGAACAGGTTGAGCGTCTTGAAGGCAGTCGTGCGGTCGGAGCCGGCAAACTGGCGCTCGATCTCGGCCAGCACGTCTTGCCGCGTCGCCATGGCTCGCGAGGGTTAGGTCGGGAACCATAGGATTGGAAGTCGCACCGGGAAACGCAAGAGGGGTCAGGAACGATGTTCCTGACCCCAGGTGACTGCGTGACTACTCGCTTCAGGGTTTCTTTGCACTGTCCCCCTGCTGCCGATCCCGGCGCACATCTCTGCGGTCACGCCGCACGTCGCGGCGGTCCCGGCGCGTGTCACGCCTGTCCTGTCGCACGTCGCGGCGGTCCTGACTCAGGTCGCGCCGGTCGCTGCGGATGTCTCGTGGCGAAGTGCCATTGCGCCGGTCTTGGCTCAGGTCGAGGCGATCCTGCCGGACGTCCCGCCTGTCGTGGCGGATGTCCCGGCGGTCGCGGCGTACGTCGCGGCGGTCCTGCCGGACCTCACGTCTGTCCTTGGCTGAATCCGCCTGTTGAGCCCGGACGGCGGCGGGTGCACCCAAGGCGAGGGCGAGGGCGATAAAGAGAGCGGGACGACGTCGCATAGTTGATCCTAGGTCAAAGGGTCACCCATAAGACCCGGCTGAGGGGTCGGACGTTAACACGGGCCGCAACTCGTTGTGGAAGCTGGGGCTGCCAAGGCGTTACTGCAACAAGGCCGCTAGATTCCACCGCTCATGCCCGCCTCCCGCTCCCGCCTCGGCGTCATCTTCTTCACGGTCCTCGTCGATCTGATCGGGTTTGGGATCGTGCTTCCGATCCTGCCGATGTACGCCCAGCGGTTCGGGGCGCAGGGGATCGGCTACGGCGCCCTGGTGTTCGTGTTTTCGGCGATGCAGTTCCTCGCGACGGCGCTGCTGGGCCGACTGTCCGACCGGATCGGCCGCCGTCCGATCCTGCTCACGACCATGGTCCTCAACGCCGCCGGATACGCGCTGTTCGCGTTCGCCCCTTCATACGCCGTGCTGTTCGTGGCGCGAGTGATCTCCGGCTTCGCGAGCGGCAACATTTCAGCAGCCCAGGCCTACGTCGCGGACATCACATCACCGGCCGAGCGGGCCCGCGGCATGGGGACGATCGGCGCGGCATTCGGGATCGGGTTCGTCGTGGGTCCGATGATCGGCGGGCTGGCAGACCACTATGGCGGCCATTTGGCGCCGGGCCTCATCGCGGCCGGGCTGTCGGTCGCCAACTTTTTCTCCGCGAGCGCGATTCTGCGCGAGTCGCTTGCGCCCGAGCATCGTACCAGGCGGCCGGTATTCGATTTCGGCCACATGGGAGAAGCACTCGGGCGCAGGCAGCTACGGCCGTTGATGCTCGTGTGGCTCATCGCCCCCTTTGCCTTCGCCGGCTATACGGTTGCCCTGCCGTTGCACGTGACCCGGGCGTTCGGCTGGGGAGCCAAGGAGCTGGGCTGGCTGTTCGTCGTGATCGGTGCGATCGCGGCGGTGGTGCAGGGGTTCCTGTTCGGCAAGCTCGAGCGGCATACGGGCGCCCGCGCGCTGCTCATCACCGGGCTGTTCGGGATGGCCCTGAGTATCGGTGCGGTGCCCTACGCCGGCACCGGTCTGCTGCTCTACGCCTGGACCGTGCCGCTCGCTTTCGCCAACAGCCTGTTCGCCCCGGCGGCATCTGGGCTCGTCTCCATCTACGCGGATCGCCGGGAGCAGGGCACGATCCTCGGGGCCGCGCAAGCGTTCGCCGCACTGGGCCGCAGTGTCGGCCCGCTCGCAGCCGGCTGGGCCTACGACGGTTTCGGCTCGCGCCCGACGTTTCTGCTCATGGGGGCAATGATGGGGCTGGGAGGGCTGGCGAGTTTCGCGCTGGAGCGTGTTCCGCAGACTGGCGCGGCGCCGCCTCCCTAGAGTTGGTGCGAAAACGAAGCGCCCCGATCGACTGCGTCGGGGCGCCTCGGCAAGATCGCCACAGCGCTCGTCACACCTGAACGCGGGCCTCCTCCGGCCCCCAGATTCTGTTCTTGCGCGTCTCGGGCATCAGGAACAGGCTGAGCACGAACGCCACTGCCGGAACAACGATGGGATAGATCAGCGCACGGCCCAGGCTGTGGGTGGACACGTACGCCGCGGTCGTAATGACCGGCACTAGTCCACCGCCCCAGCCGTTGCCGATGTGGTAGGGCACCGACACCGACGTGTACCGGATGCGCGCCGGGAAATACTCAGCGAGGAACGCGCCGATCGGGCCATACACCATGCCGACGTAGCACACCATGACCGCCACGATCAGGATCGCCACTGGATAGTTGACGTTGACCGGGTTCGCGGCGTTGCCGAGGGCGGTGTACAGCGGGTAGTAGGTTACGGCCGCGAGGAAGAACCCGGCAAGGATGATCGGTTTGCGGCCGATGCGGTCCGAGAGCCACCCGAAGAAGATGAGCGACGGCGCGGCGATGAGCAGCGCGGCGCCGGTGATATAGGCCGGGTGCAAGACGTCCGGCTTCTGCACCTGTTGGATGAAATACAGCGCCCAGAACTGGCTGCTGTACCACACGACCCCCTCGCCGATCACGACGACGCTGGCGATCAACACGTACTTCACGTTCTGACTCCCGAAGGCTTCCCGCCAGGGACTAGTCGTCGTCTGCCCCTTCGCCTTCATGGCCTGGAAGATCGGCGTTTCCTGGAGCTGCAGCCGGATGTAGATAGCGATCGCCACCATAAGTAGCGAGAGCAGGAACGGGATCCGCCAGCCCCACGCGTTGAACGCTTCCGTCCCGAGCGTCTGCCGCGTCAGGATAATGACGATCAGGGACAAGACGATCCCGAGCGTGGGCGAAGTCTGCAGCCAGCCGGTGTAGTAGCCCCGCTTCTCGTCCGGCGCATGCTCCGCGACGTAGGTGATGGCGCCGCCATACTCCCCGCCGAGGCACAGGCCTTGGATAAGGCGAAGCAGCAAGAGCAGAATCCCTGCCAACACGCCGATCTTGGCGTAGCTCGGCACCAATCCGATGAGCGCCGTCGCGATCCCCATGCCGCTCAGCGTGATGACGAAGGTGTACTTACGGCCCACGATATCGCCGATGCGGCCGAACACCGCGGCCCCGAAGGGGCGGATCAAGAACCCTGCTGTGAAGGTGCCGACGTACTTGATGAGATCCGACCCGGACTGACTCTGGGCGAAGAACCGAGAGGCGAGAAGGCTGGCGAGGCTGCCGAAGATGTAGAAATCGTACCACTCGATGACGTTGCCAACGGCTGCCGCAATAACGACCCGACGCAGTTCCTTCATGGAGAGCGCAGGGGCAGTCATAACTCCCTCGAGTCGGTGGTGGAGGTTCGAGTGTCCGGCCGAATCGACGGGTTGTCAAGTGCCGGTCCGAGCCCCTTAGTGTTGCGGGCGTGCTTGACGACGGAGGGAGGGGGGCACATAGTGGTGGTCAAACCATGAGGCTGCCCTCGGCACTCCAGACCCATGGGCCCCTGTCCGGCGACTCACCGAGGTCGCCGCGGAATCCCGTCACCATTGAAGTAATTGCCTACGCCCCGGTGGCGTTCTTTCACTGCATGCATTGCGAGCTGATCTGGCAGGAGAGCGGGGCCAGGACCCGGGACCGCCGCGAGCAGCTGGACACTTCCCTCCCGGAAGACCTGCAGGGCCAGTATCAGCAACTCTCGGACTGGGTGCGTGGGATGGTCGATGCACACGGGCCGCGGCTGCGGTTTCGCATTGTCGACGCGGCATCGGTGGAAGGCTGCATCAAGTCGTTGCGCTACGGTGTCCGGCACTATCCGGCGGTGATTGTGGACGGCAAAGAAAAGAGCGTTGACGCGTCTTTCGAACACGCGACCGCCCTGGTCGAGCGGCGGCTCGCACGAGCTCACGGCTAGCGGCGTCTCCGGCCTTTCGAAAGAGAGGATTGGCATGAAGATCCGGACGGTCGTCCTGATTCTGACCCTCATCCCCGTGGTCGTCGCGGGGGGGATGGCGGCCGCACACATCCCGATGAATGCCGCGGTCGTGGCTATCCTCGGTGCTGTCATGATCTACCTGGCCTACACCCTCTACGCGCGCCGCATCGACCGAGAGGTCCTGCAGCCGGATCCCAAGAAGGCCACCCCGGCGAGGATGTATATGGACGGCGTGGACTTCATGCCGACCAACCGCAGCGTGCTGTATGGCTACCACTTCAAGTCGATCGCCGCGGCCGGTCCGATCGTCGGCGTCATCGCCGCTACCAACCTGTGGGGCTGGCTCCCCGCCATCCTTTGGCTGGTGCTCGGCGTGTCCTTCATCGGCTGGGCGAGCGATTATTCGGCGATCATGCTCGCGGTGCGCAACGACGGCCACTCGCTGTCGGCCATCGCCCACCGCCTGATCGCCCCGCGCACCCGGCTCATTCTCTTCGTCTTCATCTTCTTTTACCTGCTGCTGCTCGCCGGGGCCTTCGTTGGCATCCTCGCCGGCATCCTGGACCCGCGGGCTGACGTCCCCTTCGGCATTTTGATGCTGGC
>Ga0137391_10001828_pt1 | contig 15671 bp, 13 predicted proteins | sample 15con2h24BmetaG_FD_101399 | JGI IMG/M metagenome (GOLD analysis project Ga0137391, IMG submission 101399) | Vadose zone soil microbial communities from Angelo Coast Range Reserve, California, USA - 15con2h2.4B metaG | ecosystem: Environmental > Terrestrial > Soil > Vadose zone > Saprolite...
CAATCAAAACGGCCCGCACCCTCTTGCGCGACAGTTACGACGCGACGATCATGCGTCCGCCGCGACGCCGGAGTTCTCATCCTGATTGTCGCTGCCTTCCCATCCAGATCGCCGCGCTACAATGAACGTTTCGTGCGTATCCAATCTGGCTCAAAAAAGGCAGCCTATCGCAAGGCCGAAACCACGCCCCCGAAGAGGCCGTCTTGTGCGCATGCGGCTGTCCTGCAGGCGATTGATGTAGGGATTGAGGCGACGCGGATGACGGGAACCTGCCGAACGAAGGGCGGGGCTGCGTCTTCGAGCGCAGAAAATGCGCCGACCAGCACACAGCAAAATCAACAGGTTGCCTTCTGACGCGCGTGCGGCGTGGGCGCGATGCCAAATCTGCCGAGTTCACATACGAAGTCGGTCAAATTCATTGTATCAATAGATTACGAGGCGTTTTGGGGTGTGGGCTTTCAGGCTGCCGCAACCGTTTTTGCAGAGCGTCGCGACTTGGATGCCGATCGAACTGAGGCTGTTGGCGGCGGTTTCTGGCAACCCTGGCAATGCTTCGCTCATGTGCAAGCCTCGGAGATTTCGTATAAATCCGCCCTTCTGGTCTTGCGCTTGCCTGTTTCGCCGGAGACTGCGTTTTGCCCGTGCGGCAACCACGCCAAGAAGGGCAATCTCGCGGGCGCAACGCCGCCGTCCATCGGGTCGACCGCATCGGCGTTTTCATTGACGTTCTCCTCCCAGGTTGCCGAGACATCGTTGCGCTGTCGCACCGGCGCCACACGCTCAAATCTATCGAGCGGCCGAGCACAACTGAGGGCCGGGTTGCACGGCGGGGATTAGAGCTATTCCGGCGGTGTGCCGACCAAGAAAGAGAGCACGGGGTGGGTATGTGCCGGTGCTGCTTCGCCTCCGACCTCACGCGCGCTTGCGCGGAGAGCGACAACCGGGAACGCAGCCGATATCTCTGGGTCCGCCACGCACGGACGGCATTGCGATCCCTGCCACGGTGCTGATCGATCGGACGGAGGGCGGCACAATCCAGGGACGGTTGAGCCTTCTCTTGTATGGGGGATGTTGCTCGCTCCCGCTGTAGCCGCTCCCAGGGGTTCTCTCCCTCGGGGGCAGCTACGGCCCTAGGGGCGGCCGCAGATTTCCATCGGAGGCCGACCCCCCGTAGGGGGTGGAAATGCTGAACGTTTGAAAATGGCGGAAAGCCTGATTTTCAACAGCATGTGTAACTCGATTTTCAGCGGTGGCTTTGAACATGATCAAAAGCCCAGGTATCGCGCCATGTTCGCATTTGCAGGGGTATTTTCAGGAGGCGGCTGCACATCAATCTCGACCGGGCTCAAATCGTATCATCCGGATGCGCGCTGGAAGCTATGCCGCAACAGCCCGCACGGTGATCGGCTTTCGGATGATGAAGAGATGGCCCGGCGGGGATGGCAATTGCCGCTCGATCGTCAAGGAATAGATCCTTCCGCCCACCTCGACGCAGACATCCTCTCCTTCGGGAATGGCTTTTTTGAGGCGCTTGCGGGCCGTGCTATCCCCCACCTCGAACGCCTTCATGATCTTCGGGATCGCCTCGGTCAGCTGACACCGATCGGATGTCATCGCCTGTGCGACGATAGCTCGAACCCGCTGGATCTCTTCTGAACGTTGGTGCTCGCGGTCCTCCACCTGCGTCGTCTGCTCGATAGCCAGGTTCGGCCGTTCCCATGGCCTCGGCACCGCAATCGTGTCGCCGTCGATGAAGAATAAGTCGTCGGTGCCATCGCCCCGATTGCGGATGTTGAAGGGTACCAGCTCCAACCAACGCTCATTCGTATCCCGCGCGGTGTAATTGCCTTTCCCGTGATCCAGACGGATGAGCCGGCCAGCCTCCGCGCGATCGATCCCCATTTTCTCGGCGGTCTTCTTGCTCATCGGCGACACGGTGTACACAATCCGGGCGGCCCCAATCAGCGAGCTGGCCCCCCGGGCCGCGTTCATATCCCCGGCGTAAACCTCGGTATTTCCGGTGTGGGACTTGAGCGTGTGGTGGATAAGATCGATCGAGCAGCCCGTCTCGTGCGCTATCTGCCGGATCGCCTCCGCGACCTGCTCCATCTCCTCGTTCGAGTTCTCGGACACGCCTTGGTGTGTGGATACGAAGGGATCGATCGCGATGTGGACGATGCCCTTTTCTTTGATCGATGCGATCACATCGGTAACGGCCGCGGTGCGCCTGACAATGTCCTTGAGTTTGATCGCGACGATCAGGCGCTCGTCAAGACCAGACGTAACGAAGATGTTCTCGCGCACGCTCGCAAAATCGATTTCGTGACACTGGAGCATGCCGCCGATCCGGCGGTACAGCTCCTCAATGCTCTCCTCGTTGTTGTGTATCCAGACGCGACCAGACCGATAAACTGCCTCGCCGGTCAGTGGCTGGCCGGTTGCAATCGCGAGCGCCGAGACGATGGCTAGGTTGGACTTGCCTGCGCCAGGCGCGCCAACACCTACGGTCACCGCTCCCGCAATGAAGCGTCGGCCAAGTACGAATTGGCGCCTTGGCAGTTTTCGCACGTCGAAATCGGCCGGCAGGAGCTTCGGTATTGGGCCGCGGAGCGAACCTCGCCGGTGCGTCTCCTCAGAGGAAGCGGTCGATTGATGATCCTCTGGTTCACCCAAGGCCTCGAATTGTAGGTCGTCGAAATAGCTGTATTCGCGCCCGATGTTGCAGAGGTAGCTCCAGCCGATGCTACTCTCGCGAACGCTCTCCCACTTCGCTCGCATCATGCTGTCATCGTTGCGAGGCTCTCCGAGCCCCCATTCTTCGAAGACGGGGTAGAACTCCTCGTTCTTACCGCACGCGGTTACGATCGCCACGCAGGCCGCAGCCCATGCGTCGTAGGTCATGAACTCGGGGCGCGTGACAGGCAGATAGTTGGTCAGAAGATCCTTGAGCATATCGAGATCGGGGCACAGATCGACGTGATCGGGCCCGACCACGGTGCGCGGGGTAGGATCGAAGCCCGACATGCGCAGGTTGCCGCTACCCTTGACGACCACGCACCCATCCTCCTCGAACGCTGCCGTGACCTCGTTGAAGAACTGCAACACCTGGTTGGTGGTGACCGTGCTGAGCTTGTCATACCCCAAGGCGAGGGGGTCGACCCCGAACGTCCATTCGTAGGGCACACCCGACCAGTGTCTCGTCCCGTATGTCCAGATCTGCCCGTCGGCAAGGAATTCGATCGAGAACTCATAGCCGGACGGCGTCCTCCACATGCGGCGCATCTTGAGGAGGGTCGAGGCGTGGAACTCGTAGCGGTACGGCAGGAGAAGCCTGCCTTCGTTGTTGGGGCGTGTCCGCATTGGCGCCGGCCCGAGCACACGAAGAGCGATGGGGCTGGCGATCGCCGTCAACCTCTTGTCGTCGCAGTCGATGTCGAGCGCCGGGAATTTCTTGCCGAGCAACCCGTAGACCTCAGGCAGCCCGTCCTTTTTGTACATCGCGTAGGTGTCCAGGAGTTTGGAGGTGGTGACTGCTTTCGTCCATGGGACGGCTTTGCCGAAGCCTCCCCAGCCCTCCTCATATTTGAAGCCCGGTACGCGGCCCAGGTCGTCGACGGTCAACTTCGAGTGTGGGCTGAGCTTCGCGCCGACCGGGATGATCGGGACGACGAAAGCCTCGAATGGCGTGCCCTTGAAGTCGGCGAAGGTCATTGGGTTAGTCCCCTCGCCCTACAGTTCGGACGTCTCGATGCCGTTGATGTCGAGCCGTAGCCAGGTACGGGGTCACGCTGCCACCGCCGCCGGCTTCCAGTTGATCAGTTCGGCGCGGAAACCTCTATGCTCGGCATCCGTCGCTTTTATCCAGGCTGAAAAGAACGGTTCCGGCGGATCAGGATCGTCTTTGCCAGCATCGGTGCCGTTTCGGTAGGCAAACCTCCCCGTCGCGGGCTGATCTTTCGCTGGCAGGGCCAGGAAGGCGGTCATCAGCATCGACTGAGTGCATTTCTTCAGGTCGGTCAGAATTGGCGCTAGTGGGGTAGGAACGGCCGTAGGCGCGACGTTTGACGCTTGGGGCTCCGATCGTACCTCAGGGGCTTTCGCCTCTGTCGGCGCCACCCGGGCGGGATTTTGGGTGGCGCCGCCACTTTGGGAGGGGTTGCCCCGATAAACCGGGGGAACCACGCCTTATGTGCTGTGAAGTCCTCCGGGGTCAGCGCCCGGATATCGTCAGCGATTTCCTCTGGGGTCCGGTAGACGTCGGATATCTGAGAAACCGGGCGCGATCGTGCCCGCAGTTCCGGGTGCCGGACACGGATCGCCGCCTTGATGGATCGATACGTCCCTGCTTCGACGAGTTCGACCGCGCGAAGCTGATCGGCGGCGTCGAGCGATGCCAGCGCATCGAGTTCAGACCCCTTGTCGGCGATCTTGGGGTTGCTCCATATGCGGTCCCTCACGTCCGCGCCGATCTTCTCCACGCGCTGGATCGATCGACGGATCGCCCGTGCCGACCGCCGGATCTTAGCCGCTGTATCGGAGGTGAACGACGCAATGGCCAAATTGGCCGTTGCGTCTCCCTGGCGCATCTTGACGTTAGTACCGCGGGCACCTGCGACATGCTGCCGTGTTTCGGGGTGCTTCCGTTCGTAAATCTGCTTGCGCTTCAAGAGGTGCTGGCCGCGTTCAAGCTCGGTCAACTCGGCGCGGCACAAATTCTCGTCCACCTCCCAAAGTTGCCGCTCGTCGTCGGTAAGCGTATGGACGATCGCCGGGATCACGTCGTGGCGGAGCCTTTTGCAGGCTTCCAGGCGGTGGTAACCCGCGACTAGGACGAACTCGATACCAGAGGCCGCAGCGTCGCCCGTGACCCTAGATACCGAGACGGGCTCCCGAAGGCCGATCTCCGCGATGCTCTCCATGAGCATAGCGACATCGTCATCTCGCAAGCGCCGAAGGCGCGCCAGAACTGTGATCGCGCCAATGGAAATTTCGCGCGCATCCATGGCGACCACGCATCGCCGGTCACCTGCGTCTAGCGCGGAGCCGCAGCAGGGACAATCCCCGGTGAAGCTGTCACCGCTCTCGGTGGGCTCATAATAGTGAGCGATTTCTTTTGCAGTCGCCATGCCGTCCACCGCCGCTGGTCAATCCGCAAGCCACCCGCAGAGTAGGTCGGTCGACCCACTCGACCTTCTCAGCGCCTTCAGTTTCTCGAGGGTGTGCAGGCTCCAACGCCGACGACGTTCGAGCCGCCATGGCACATGCTGGTCCAAGAAATCCTCCCATTCGTTGAAATCAGCGAAGTCCATGTCATTCTCAATGACCAGCACGCGAGCACCGAGTTCCGCGGCATGCGCGAGATGCCGATAGATTTTCCAATCGCGTCTGCCGACGGATATGGCGAACGTGGCGAACTGGGCGAGGTGCTCGATGTGCCTCCGCGAGAAGCCGCCCGGGCCACGAAGCTCCGAGCCGTGATCGCGGACAATTGCGATCCATCGGTCCAAGAGTGCATCGAACGGCAGTTTGGTCTTCCCCTGGTCCGGCGAGATCTTGAACAACTCGTATCGGTCCAGGAGCGCTCCCTCGACGACTGGGCGATACTCCTCGGGCCCTTCGGCGAGGAGCTTCCAAAGTTCACGACGGCTCCTGGGTAGCTCGAAACTTTCACTGACTTCCATTTTCGTCATGGTGCTCTCCATTGGGGAGTGGCATAGCTAGGCGCGGATCCTTAAGCGAGGCTGTGTCGGCGCCTATTCGACAGATGCCCCACTGGAAGGGCTAATCGTCTGTCATTTCGGCGGCCCCAGCCGACGCCTTGTGGCTGGGGCCGCTATTGTCTGCGCGTATCGTGGGGGTGTCCCAGAGGCAAGGAAGCCTTTTCCGGCTCTACCCTGACCATCGAGATCTGCTTGGCGTTAGTCGACGTGCGGACTTGCTGCTCGTTGCGGAGCCGCCATTCCTCGTCGGCCTCAGCCGTGATGATCGTCCGTCGACCCACCTTGCAGATCGCGGGCATTTCACCGTGGCGGCGGCGGTTGTAAAAGGTTGCGGGACAGATTCCTCGGTATCGACACCACTCAGATACCGAAAAGGATCCCCGGCGCTCTGGTACACAAGGCGCGGCCTCGGATCGCATTACACCCTTGGCGGGGGCTAACGTTGCATTAGACATGAGATTCTACTCCGTCGGTTTGCCGGTCCACGCACGTCTGTGCGGTACCGACCGCATCGAATGGACCACCGTGCCCGGAGTGGGTCGGTTGGCGTGGGGTCACATGACCTCACTCGCAGTGCTCTTGGCACCGCACGAGCCTGATGCGAGGGCTCGTAACGCCCGATATGGTGACCCTGTGCTCAATCACAAGGTGAGCATCAAGAGCTTCGTGGTTAACAATGAGTCCGGGTGGTGGTCCGTATCTGACCGCGGAGAACGACGACCTCAGATCAGCCTAAGCAGAGCCGCCGATCGGCCCCTTTCGCTGTGGAGTGCTCAGGCCCGGCAGAAGTTCGCCCACGCCTCCATCAGCTGGCGCCGCTTCTCAAATAGATCTCCGCGCCGGTAGGCCGCATCCACCTTGTGGCCTATCGTGTGCGCCAGCGCCATCTCGGCGACCTCGCGCGGGAAGTTGGTCTGCTCGGCCGCCCAGTCCCGGAATGTCGACCGGAAGCCATGCGCCGTCAGGTCGCCCCACCCCATCCGATCGAGCAGCTTGAGCATCGCCATGTTCGAGAGCGGCTTGCCTACTCTGCCTCCCGGAAAGATGAAATCCCCGATCCGCCTTTCTTTTAGACGCTCGATGACCGCTATCGCGGCATCTGAAAGCGGGACCCGATGTTCCTTGCCGGCCTTCATACGATCCGCAGGTACGATCCAGATGCGTTCATCGGTGTCGAACTCATCCCACTGAGCACCGGTGACCTCGCCGGTTCGGGCCGCGGTAAGGATCAGCAATTCCAGCGCCTGGGCCGCGATCCCTTCTTGCTCTCGCAACGCGATCATGAATGGTGGGATATCGCGATAAGGCAGAGCGGCATGGTGCTCGACTTTCCGGATCTTTCCGCGCGCGGGGAGGAGCTTGTCGAGATGGCCGCGCCACCGCGCCGGGTTCTCACCCTTGCGATAGCCGCGGACCGTAGCCCAGTCCAGGATCACCTCGATCCGACCACGCAGCCGGCTCGCCGTCTCCGGCTTCATGTGCCAGATGGGCTCCAGGACCTTCATGACGAGCCCAACATCGACCGCTTGGACCGGCAGGGCGCTGAATACCGGGCCGGCGTAGGTGCTCAGCGTGTTTCGCCACTGATCCCGATGCTTGGCGTTCTGCCACCCCGCCTGATGTGCCTCGATATAGGCCGTGGCGCTGGCATCGAAGGTCATCGCCGTCGCGGCTTCCAGCCGGGCTCGATCGCGCTGTCCTTTTCGGGCCTCGATCGGATCGATGCCATCCAGCCGAAGTCGACGACACTCGGCCGCCCTCGCGCGAGCCTCCGATAAGGGGATGACGTGGAGCGGCCCAAGACCCATCTCGCGTGCTCGGCCGTCGAGCATGTATCGGTAGATCCATGACTTGGCACCGCTCGCGGTCACCTGCAGATACAGGCCGCCGCCGTCGTGATACAATCCCTTTTCAGTGGCCCGCGTGACCGCCAAGCTGGACATCCCGCCAATCTGCCGAGGCATTCGCTTGACCCGCAAATCTACCCACAAACGTGAAACAGATTGTGGTAGATGTCGATAGATCTGTCTAGATGGATGTTGCGTTAAGATCCTAGCAATACGCTGCTTTTCGAGACAATCGTAGACGAGTATCGACGAGCGTAGTTACCGGATGGGCGGACGCTCCCTCCGCCACCGCGCGCCCGCGGGTGAGAGGTCACGGTGTGATGCGCGGCGGGGTCAGCGGGTTCGGCGGCGACCGTCGCAACAGCAGCACGAGCAGGATGCCGAAGAGCGACACCCAGGCGACCAGCCAAAACGCATCGATATAGGCCAGCACAAAGGCTTCGCGCTGGACCCGAATCGCCAGCACCACGAGGCCTTGCGCGGCCGGGTCGCCGAGCCCGGTCGGGCGGCTGCCGAACGGGCCGGCCAGCTGCGTCGCAACGCCTTCGGCCGCCGTCGACCCGCCGATCAGGTGCAATCCGATCAGGTTCGAATAGGTCTGCTCGCGCACCCGCACAAAGGTCTGGATCACCGCGCTGCCAACTTCGCTGCCGAACAGCCGCGCGATCTGGATCGTCGCGGCGATCGCCGCCGCTTGCGCCGGGGTGATGTGGGAGATCGCGTAGGTGATCAGCGCGGTGATCGCGAAGGCCAGCCCGACCGCCTCGACACATTGCGAGGGCAGAAAATCGCCGCCCGCCCAGTCATGGGTGAGCCCGGTATCCATCCAGCTCCCCAGCGCGATCGTCGCGAAGCCGAACACCAGCATCAGCCGGGCATCGATATGCCTCAGCAGCAGCGAGACGAGCGGCACCAGGACGATTTGCGGCAGCGCGATCCAATCCAGCACATCCCCGATCTGCAACTGGCGCAGCCCCTGGATGCGGGTCAGGTAATCGGGCAGGACAAAGCCGGTGGCGGTCGACCCGAAGCCGTAGATCGAGATCAAGAGAGCCGGCACCGCGACAGTCGGCCGGACCAGCACCGGCAGATGGATCAGCGGGTATTCCGTTCGCGCCTCGTGAATGAGAAACGCTACGACGAGCAGCCCGCCGGCGAGCAGGAGACCGCAAACCATGCCGGAATTGAACCAATCGAGCCGGTTGCCTTGATCGAGCCCGGCGTAGAGCAACCCGAAACCGATCCCGGCATAGACGATGCCGGCCCAGTCGGTCCGCGGCAGCAGCACGCGATCGACCGGCCGGCGCGGCATCGCGATCGCCGCCAGGACTACCATCAGCGGGGTCAGCAGCGTGTTCTGCCAGAAAATCCATTCCCAATGCCCGGTGTCGGAATACCAACCCTCCAGCGCACCGGCGATATTCTGCGAAAAGACGAAGCGAAACGCATAGGCGCAGATGCCCCAGATCCACCATTGCGGCGCCAGGCTGCGCAGCACGAAGCCGAGCGCTGCCGGGATGAAGGCGCCTACCGTGAGCCCGCGTACCACCTGCAGCGCGATCAGGGTGTCGTAATCGTGCACGAAAGGCGGGAGCAGCGAGGCGGCGGCGAAGACCGTTCCGGTCCACAGCAGCACCCGGCGGGTGCTCAGCACGGTGCTCATCCACGCCGCTGCCGGGGTTACCACCATTTGCGCGGCGCCGAACACGGTGCTGATCCACGAGCCGTCGTCGAAACCGAGGCCGAGCGCGCCGCGAATGTCGGCAAGGCCGAAGGTCGTGATCTTCGTGTTGAGGGATGAGATGAACGCACCGAGCATCACCGCCGCGATGCCGAGCACCGGACGGTCGCTGCGGCGGACAGCGGCCCGCAGGCCCGTGGCGGGCGCCGTCGATGCCTGGACGGTCACGGCGGGGTCGTGTCGGTCAGAATCGTCGCGACCACCGACATCCCCGGCCGCAGGCGGCCGGCCAGCGGGTTGTCCGGCGCGATCCGCAATTTGACCGGGATGCGCTGCACGACCTTGGTGAAATTGCCGGTCGCGTTGTCGGGCGGCAAGAGGCTGAATTGCGATCCGCTTGCCGGCGCGATGCTGTCGACCGTGGCGCTGATCGCGACCCCCGGGAAGGTGTCGACGCGGATCTCCGCGCGCTGGCCGATCGCGACGCGGGTCAACTGGGTTTCCTTGTAGTTCGCGATCACCCACACAGTGTCGAGCGGGACGACGGCGATCACCTGGGTTCCGGCGTGGACGTATTGCCCGGTGCGCACGCCGCGCTCGCTGACCATCCCGGCGACCGGCGCAACGATGCCGGTGTAGCCGAGATTGATCTTCGCCAGGTCGAGCATCGCCGCCTTGGCCTTGTGGTCCGCGCGCAATTGCAGTTCCTGGGTGTCGAGGACCGCCATCTGCCGGTGTTGCGCGTCGAGTTCGTTCTGGTTGCGGGCCAGCGTCGCGGCAAAGCGTTTCGCCTCAGCGTCGGTCTGCTCGACTTTTTGCCGCGTGCCATAGGTCGTCGCCAACAGGTCGCGCTGGCGCACCGCTTCGAGCTTGCTGCGCTCGACATCGGCTTGGGTCGCGACGATGGCACTTTCCGCTTCGGCCACCTGGGCGTGCTGCAGCGCCTTGCGGGTCTTGAGGTTCTCGATCGCCGCCTCGGCCCCGAGAAGATCGGCTTCGGCCTGCGCGACCCGGGCCTGGTAGTCGGAGTGGTCGATTTCCACCAGCAGGTCGCCGGCCTTGACGCGGTCGAAATCATTGACGGCGACGCGCGTCACATAGCCCTCGACCTTGGCGCTCAGCGGGGTGATGTCGCCGCGAACATAGGCATCGTCGGTGACCTGCCGGACGCTGATGCCGACCCAGCGGTCCCATTGGGTTGCGAACAGGAGGACGATCGCGCCGGCGGCCGCGAGCGCGGTCAGCGGAATGAGGATATTGCCGTGCCACTGCCGGCGAGGCCCCGCCGGCGTCGCTACCGGCGCGACGGTCGGCGGGGCTGCGGGCGCCGCGGCAGCGGCGGTCGCGGGGGGTGGTCCTGCATCCGGCATGGGCGACTACCTTCCGCTGCAAAGCCCGGGCGGTTCACATTGCCGCACGCGAGATGCTACCAGCCGCCAGGGCGGTCGTCGAACCATCCGGATCGGCCGATTCGCCACCGGGTCCGGCCGGAAAGTGTCTGATCGAGCGGTTGGTGGCGTTATCCGCGAGCGCTCAATCGCACATTGACCATGCGGCCGCCTAATCGCCACTCAAGCAGTCAGTAATAGCGCGGGATGGGGCCGTTGTGCGGGGTGGCGCGATCGGTGAGGTCGAACATCACCTCGTCGATGTAACACCAACCCCAGCCCTCGGGCGGGTCGTAGCCTTCGATGACCGGATGGCCCGTCTGATGGAAGTGCTTCGTGGCGTGGCGGTTCGGCGACTCGTCGCAACAGCCGACATGGCCGCAGGTCCGGCACAGGCGCAGATGCAGCCATTCGGAACCGGTCGTCAGGCACTCCTCGCAACCGAGCGCGCTCGGCGTCACGTCGCGGATCTCGGCGGCATGGGCGCATTCCTCGGACATCCTGATCTCCTGGCGTTGCCGGCCGGGTGCACCCCGCCTGCACTCGCCAGCCCCTTACTGACCGGCGCACGGCCGCCCCGGTAGTTAATGCACGAGCCGTCATGGGGTGCCAGACTTTCGACATCGAGACGTCCGGTCGCCAATCCCATGCCTTGCCGGCATGCCAGTAGACGAAAGAAGTCTTACACCGACGGAGGTCTACGACCTACCTGATCGCTCGCAGCGATGAGCTTTCTTAAATGAGCGCCGAGCGTCGGTGCGGTTTTTGGGGTCGGCGAAGATGCGAGCGATGCTCACGGGCACCGGGCGGCCGCGGAACTGGATCGCCGCCGACATCGTACGCATCGCGGATGGCGTCCTCGCAGAGCATCGGGACGTGCTGCCGGACGAGGCGATCCGGGAAGAATCGCAAGGCGGGCGACCAAGGTTCGGTACCGAGTTCGCGGCCTGAGCGCCGGCGGGCCGCACTTGCGGCCTCCGAGACAGGGGCCGGCGCCGACTGATCGGAGGCCCGGTTACGGAGAGGCGTTCATGACCCGATTTCGATCGCGTCTACGCGGTCGGGGTAGAACGCGAGGTGGTCCCTGATGCCTGCGACCGCGGCAAAGGGGGCCTCGTAGCTCCACACCGCGTTGATCGAGCGCGCGCCACCCAACGGAATGCTGAAGTAGGTGGCGTCCCCCTTATAGGGACAGTAGGTGGTGTGATCCGTCGGGGACAACAGCGTCATATCGACATCCTTGCGCGGGATGTATTGGACCGCCGGATAATGGGCCTCGTCGAGCTTCAGCGCGTCGCGCGTGTCGGCGATGACGCGGCCGGCGACCGAGACGACCACACGGCCGGAATTACGCTCGATCGAAATCGGATGATCCGGTCCCGGGACCTTGACCGGCTTTGCCGTCAATTGCGCCGTCTGTTCCATTGAGGGTCTCCTTTGGCTGTCGAGTTTCACCGGTCTATGTCGCCGACTTGCCGCCGTCGACGTAGAGCACCTGACCGGTGGTGAAGGACGACCTGCCCGAGGCGAGGAAGACAATGGCGTTGGCGATTTCGCCAGGCTCGCCGACACGCTGGAGCGGAACACTCGCCACGAGGCCGGCCTTTCGTTCGGCGCTGCCGGTAAAGCGGTCGAGCATCGCGGTTTCGGTCGGTCCCGGTGCGACGGCGTTGACGCGGACGCCGAAGCCGGCTGCGTCGAGCGCCGCGGATTTCGTCAGTCCCTCGACGGCGTGCTTGCTGGCCGAATAGACCGACGCGCCGCGAGCACCGAGATGACCGTAGGTCGAGGAGATGTTGACGATGCTGCCGCTACCCTGGGCCTGCATCACGCGCAGCTCGTGCTTCATGCTGAGGAGCGTGCCGAGCACGTTGGTCTCGAAGGTCGCGGCATAGAGGTCGGCCGACTGCTCGGTGACCGGGCCGGGTTGGCCTTCGGTGCCGGCGGAATTGACCGCCGCGTCGAGCCGGCCGAAGCGGGCGACGGTGCGATCGACGAGATCGCGCAATTCGTCATCGTGGCGCACATCGGCGCGAATGAACTCGGCCTCCGCGCCGAGAGCGCGCAATTCCCTGGCTAATCCCTGCCCGGCTTCCTCGCGGCGGCCGGAGACGACAATACGGCTGCCTTCCGCTGCGAACGCGAGAGCCGCCGCGCGGCCAATGCCGGTCAACGCGCCGGTGATCAAGACGACGGGGTGTTTCATCACGACTCCTTCGGCCCAACCTCCGGCCGCAAAGTGCGGCGGCCGGAGTTTCTGCGGTGCCTGCTGGAGCGGATCTAGGTTTGCCTCGCATCCGTTAAAAAGACTTTGTAAGGTCGGGGTCATACCTGAAGGGCATGGCAGTCGGCCATGGAGCTGCGGCACCTGCGTTATTTCGTTGCGGTCGCCGAGGAGGGCAGCGTCACCCTCGCGGCCGAGCGCCGGCTGCACACGGCGCAACCCTCCCTCAGCCGGCAGATCCGCGATCTGGAAACCGAAGTCGGTGCCCAGCTGCTGGTTCGGAGCGTTCGAGGGATCGAGTTGACGGCGGCCGGCCGGGCATTTCTCGATCACGCGCGGCTGGCGCTGTCGCAGGTCGAAGCGGCCGGCGAAGCGGCGCGCCGCGCCGCTCACCCCGCCAAGGCGTCGTTCGTCATGGGCTTTCTGACCGGGACCGAAATGGACTGGTTCACCGATGCCGTGCGGTTGCTCCGCGACGAGCTGCCAAGCATCGAGGTGATCCTCGTCAGTCAGACATCGCCTGAACTCGCGAGCGCCCTCCTCCGGCGGAGGGTCGACGTCGCCTTTCTTCGGCGCGAGCCGGAGATGCAAGATTTGGCGTTCAAGCACCTGACCAGTGAGCCGCTCCTCGCCATTCTGCCGAGCGATCACCGTCTCGCCGCACGCGATGCAATCAGTCCGCGAGATATCGAGGGCGAGACGTTCATAAACGTGTCGGACACCGCACCCACCCTGCGGGTGGTCATCGACAGCTATTTGAGAAAGTCGAACGTCAATATCGCCACGGCCCATGAGGCGGCAAGTCTCTCAATGGCGGTATCAATGATCGCTTCGACAGGGGGCGTCGCCTTGTTGCCGGTGTACGCGCTGAATTTTCTGCCCCGATCGGTTGTGAGCCGTCCATTGGCGGGAATTGCGCCAACAATCGACTTGGTCCTGGGCTACCACAAGGCCAACAATTCCGCGCTTCTCAAGCTCTTTCTCTCACGGACGGACGATTTGATCGAGCGAGTGTCGAAGAGGTTCGGCGCGCTCTCGACAGGGATTGAAAATCCGCCTTGAATTGGCGGGTTCTGCTCCACAACTTATCTAAAAATATCAACTATTTAAGTCACCAACGCTAAAGTAATATACGAACGGGGCCATAACAACCCGCCCGGCCGGGGTTTTTTGGCATGACGCATGCACTGTGATCCGCGGCGACGCGAGTTTGGGCGAGAGATGGGCAGCTTCCTGCTGGATGGCTACGACCCCCGGGACTTTTATTGCGAGCTGCTGCGCTCGGCCGACAACGACCTTCTGCGCGACCGGCTCGCCGCCATGCCCACCGCCGATTTCAAGCGGCGTGTCGTCGGCGCCGAGCAGGCGCTCTACAATTTGGGGATCACCTTCACCGTCTATTCCGACGCCAGTGCGATCGACCGCATCCTGCCGTTCGACGCGATCCCTCGCGTATTGTCCGCCGCGGACTGGGCGCATATCGAACGCGGCGTGATCCAGCGGGTAACCGCTCTCAACCTCCTGCTCGACGACCTCTATCACCAGCAGAAGATCCTCAAGGACGGCATCATCCCGGCCGATCTGATCCTCGCCAATCCAAACTACCGGCCGGTCATGCGCGGCGTGGCGGTTCGCCACAAAGCGTACGTAAACATCTGCGGCATCGACATCATCCGGGATGGCGACGGCACGTTCCGGGTGCTCGAAGACAATGCGCGGACCCCGTCGGGGGTCAGCTATGTGATCGAGAACCGGCACACGATGCTGCGCTCCTTTCCCGATCTGCTCGACGGCATCGGGCTGCGCGGCATCGACGATTACGGGATGCAGCTCGGGGCGGCGATGCGCGAGATCGCGCCGGCCGGCTGCAGCGATCCGCAGATCGTGCTGCTGTCGCCCGGCGTCTTCAATTCGGCCTATTTCGAGCACGTCTTCCTCGCCCGCGAGATGGGGGTGCCGCTGGTCGAGGGACGCGACCTCGTGGTGGAGGACGACCGCGTCTACATGCGCACGATCGGCGGGCCGCGCCGGGTCGACGTGATCTATCGCCGGATCAACGACGACTACCTCGACCCCGAGGCCTTCCGGCCGGACAGCCAGTTGGGCGTTCCCGGGCTGATGCGTGCCTATTATAGAGGCAATGTTGCGCTGGCGAATGCGATCGGGACCGGCGTCGCCGACGACAAGGCGGTCTACGCCTATATGCCGCGGGTCATCCGCTATTATCTCGACGAGGCGCCGGTGCTTGCCAATGTCGAAACCCATATCTGCCGCGAGCCCGAGAGCCTGCGCTATACGCTCGACCGGCTTGACCAGCTGGTGGTGAAGCCAGTCGGCGAAGCCGGCGGATACGGCATCACGATCGGGCCGAAGGCGAGCCGGGGGGAGCTCGACGAGTGCCGGGCGAAGCTGATCGCCGATCCGGCGAACTATGTCAGCCAGCCCTGCATCGATCTGTCGGTCGCGCCGACCCTGGTCAACGGCGGGGTGAAGCCGCGCCACGTCGATCTGCGGCCCTTCGTGATCACCGGGGCGACGACCTGGGTGTTGCCCGGGGGCCTCACCCGCGTCGCGCTGCGTGAGGGTTCGCTGATCGTCAATTCATCGCAGGGAGGCGGGTCGAAAGACACGTGGGTCCTTGGATAATCCGCTGCTTGCCCGGTATGCCGAATGCATCTTCTGGCTCGCCCGCTCGGTCGAGCGCGCCGAGAATTTGGCGCGCATCCTCGAGGTCAACGAAACCTTCTCGCGCGACCGCAGCGGCAGCCACAACTGGCTGTCGATCGTCCAGCTCAATACCGACGAGGAGGC
>Ga0137391_10001837_pt1 | contig 15638 bp, 11 predicted proteins | sample 15con2h24BmetaG_FD_101399 | JGI IMG/M metagenome (GOLD analysis project Ga0137391, IMG submission 101399) | Vadose zone soil microbial communities from Angelo Coast Range Reserve, California, USA - 15con2h2.4B metaG | ecosystem: Environmental > Terrestrial > Soil > Vadose zone > Saprolite...
AGGACGTGCAGCCCGGACATTTAGCGGGAGCCTTCGAATAACGATCGTCCTCTTAGCTATCGCACCTCAAGTACACTGCCAGAAGAGTTGCAAGTCTCTTAGGAGGTGAAGCAAGTGAAAGTGCGTTCGGTTGTTTGCATTTTGTTTGCGGTTTCAATTTCTGCTGGCAGCGAGACTACCCGAACGGCTGCCGACCTGTTGTGTTCGGGGTTGATAGCCATGGGTGGTGAAGAGAAGATCCGCGGCCTCACCGCCCTTCATGTTCAGGCTGTCGCGATCCGCAACATGCTGGAACAGTCGGAACGCCCCCGAAGGCCCTTATATCGTTGAAAACGATCAGGTGGAGGAATGGCGCGATCTCGCTCACAACAATTGGAAGAAAACAGCGAAACTCCACGTTGCGATGCAGCCGGAATTCGTGATGACGGAGCTCGTTTCCGGTGGCGCAGCGTCTCTCAGCTATGACGGGCAGCAAGTTCCCGCCTCTGGTGAACAATTGCGGGAAGCGGCGGAGGGACTGGAACTCAGCCCGGAGCGGGTAATGATAACCGGCCTTGGCAGTCCCGATCTGCATCGCCTGCCCGACCTCATCTTGCAGAGCGTGCCTCATCAGGCAGTGGAGTTCACCTGGCAGGGGTCGCCGGTCCGCGTCTATCTGAACGCCGACACGCATCTGCCCACGGCTGTGGAATGGGTGAGTGCGTATCCGTTCGGCATATTTTGGAGTATCTGGGGTGACGTGACCACCCGTGTTTACTACTCGTTCTGGTGGTTGCAAAACGGCATTCACTATCCTCTGCAATCGGATATTTTTCGTAATGGTTTGCCTGACCGCACCGTGACCATCACCAAGCTGGGGTTCAACCCATCATTTTCAGCAGACGATTTCGCCATCTCGCCCGAGACCCGAACCGCATTCGTAACGAAAGTGAAGGAAACAATAGACGACCGTCTGCCGGGAGGATCCGGATCAGTAAGCGAACTCGCGCCCGGAATTGTTTTCATTCCCGGTGCCTGGAACACGACTCTGGTTCGCCAGGAGGATGGCATCGTGGTCCTGGAAGCGCCAATCTCTTCCGGGTACTCCGCCAAGGTACTCCAGATGGCGCGAAGTAAGTTTCCCGGGATACCGATCAAGGCGGTGATTACCACATCAGATTCCTGGCCGCATATCGGGGGTGTGCGCGAGTACGTCGCTCAGGGAATCCCAGTCTACGTGCTGGATAGGACCGTCCCGCTCATCGAACGCATCTTGCGCGCTCCGCGTACCCGATACCCGGACACTTTGGCCAACGCTGCCCGAGCCGCCAATCTTCATCCTATATCCGGCAAAACCGTTGTAGGCACCGGCTCCAACCGGATGGAGCTCTATCCGATTCACGGCGAGACCAGCGAACGCCAGATGATGGTCTATTTCCCCCAGCACAAGCTTCTCTACGGGAGTGACCCCTTCCAGCAGCTAGAGAATGGACAACTCTTTTATCCGCAGACAGTTTATGAATTAGAGAGCGCAGTCGAGCGAGAGCATGTTTCCGTTGAACGCTTCTTTATGATGCACATCGGCCCCAATCCGTGGTCGATGGCGCTGAAGGCAGTCGAACAGGCCCCCTGAGACCATCTCCGGGTGTTTCCGCTTTGGACCCGGCGCGTCAGTCAGTACGCGCACACGGCGTGGCAAGTCCGCGAAGGTTTTTCCAAAGGCTCGTAGTGTCGAAATACCAACGCACTTTTCAGACACTACCCAAAGGCTCTATCGGCGCAATTGCCCAGACGCCCGACAGTTAGTTATGGCTGGGCACGGAATTCGGCTTGCTTCGTTTCGATGGCGTTTGGAGCGTAACCATGGCAGCTCAATTCGCATCCTGTACGTAGTGGATCATCCACTCTTCCATGAGGGATTGGCCAGTGTCATCGCCTCCGGCGCAACATGCTTCTTGTTATGCCGGCGGCACATGGGAACGAGGCCATTTGAAAAGGTGCGTGCGACCTTCACGTTGCAGACGGGAGAGTTTAATACTCAGCGATTCATTCCGCTTTGCTTCCTGCTCTTGTTCGCAGCAAGGTCGGTCTGGGCCGTAGATCCGAGCAACCGCATCTCCCAGTATGCTCATACCGCCTGGAGGATTCAGGACGGAGTCTTGAGCGGAACTCCCTTTGCTGTCACACAAACCACGGATGGATATCTGTGGATCGGAACGCAGGCCGGTTTGGTGCGCTTCGATGGCGTTCGATTCGTACCGTGGACTTCTCCAGATGGAAAGCATCTGCCGTCCTCTAATATCGCTTCTCTTTTGGGCGCACGCGATGGGAGCTTATGGATCGGGATGGACGGCGGTCTGAGCCACTGGGACAAGCGGGACTTAACCAATTATCCGATCAACCCGGGACGCATCAATTCCATTATTGAGGATCGTAATGGAACAGTCTGGTTCGCGCGTACCCGAGGAAGCGATGCGGCCGGAGGTCTTTGCCAGGTCATCGGCATCGGCATGCGGTGTTATGGGAAGACAGATGGAATCCCGGATTCAGGCGGCGGCGCGGGACCTCTGGTCGAGGATACCCTGGGTAACCTTTGGATCGGTGGCAGTACAGAGGTCGTTCGCTGGAAACCAGGCTCATCCAGCACGTACGTCGCAAGGGGATTGAAATCTAAGGAAGGGTTAGACGGCGTAAGTGGCCTTGCTGCCAACCCTGATGGCCCTGTATGGGTGGGAATGGGTTATCCAGGCCGGGGCCTGGGATTACAGCAACTAGTCCAAGGTGCGTGGAAGCCATTTGTGACGCCCGAATTGGATAGCAGTACCCTGGAAGTTCAAGCGTTGTTCTTGGACCGCGAAGGCGCTCTTTGGATTGGGACATACAAGCAGGGCATTTACCGTATTCATGGCCGCAAGGTGGATTTTTTTCACAGTGCTGACGGTCTTTCCAGCAACTCCGTGTACCAGTTCTATGAGGATCGTGAAGGCAATCTGTGGGTTGCAACGTCCAAAGGCATTGATTGTTTCCGTGACGTTCGAGTCGCTACCTTTTCAACCCGCGAAGGACTAGCCACGCCAGAGGTGGATTCTGTTCTCGCCGCGCAGGATGGCACTGTCTGGATCGGGGGCGGTGATGCTTTGGATGCCATTCATCAGGGCGAGGTGTCTTCTGTTCAAGCGGGGAAAGGCTTGCCAGGGAATCAAGTTACGTCGCTGCTCGAAGATCAGGCGGGCCGGTTGTGGGTCGGCGTAGATCGCACAATGTCGATTTACAAGAATGGAAGGTTCAGGAGGATCGACCGGCCGGATGGCAGACCGATCGGACTAGTTGTCGGGATGACGGAAGATGTGGACAACAACATCTGGGTTGAGACCACTGGACCTCCCAGGACGCTCATTCGCATTCATGATTTCAAAGTCCAAGAAGAGTTTCCCGTGCCGCAGATGCCGGCGGCCCGCAAAGTCGCGGCCGATCCCGAAGGCGGCATCTGGTTAGGTCTGATGAATGGCGATCTGGCTCGATATCGGCATGGCAAGACAGAAATCTTTCCTTTCGAGCATAGTGTGGATTCTCGCGGAAATCAGCTCATCGTGAACTCCGATGGTTCGATATTAGGAGCGACGCCGCTAGGACTTGTCGCATGGAAGGAAGGAAAGCAGCAGACCCTCACGGTCCGGAACGGCCTTCCTTGCGATACTGTGTACGCACTCATTGAGGACAGCCAACGCGCTCTTTGGCTATACACGCAGTGCGGGCTCGTCGAAATTGCAGGTACGGAACTGCAACGCTGGTGGGGGCAGCCTGACATTACGGTGCAGCTCAAGATTTTTGACACATTTGACGGTGTGCAACCGGGCCGTGCTGCTTTCGGGGCAGCCGCAAGATCTCCCGATGGCCGATTGTGGTTTGCAAATGGTGTCGTGCTGCAAATGATCGATCCGGGTCATCAGAGTGGGAATGCACTACCTCCGCCGGTGCATGTTGAAGGGCTTATTGCCGACCGAAAGAACTATTCTCCGCGCCAAGATCTTCGTCTTCCTCCCCGTACACGTGATCTCGAAATTGACTATACGGCGCTAAGCTTTGTAGTTCCGCAGAAGGTGCGCTTTCGCTACAAACTGGAAGGCCGCGATGCGGCCTGGCAAGAGCCAGGAACACGGCGGCAAGCTTTCTACAGTGACCTTCGCCCGGGGCGATACCGGTTTCGGGTCATCGCTTGTAATAACGATGGTGTCTGGAACGATGCGGGCGCAACCTTGGACTTCAGCGTCGCGCCTGCCTGCTATCAGACGACCTGGTTCCGCGTTTCGTGCATCGGAGCTTCTATCCTATTGCTGTGGGGGCTCTATCAACTGCGCCTCCGTCAACTGGCGCGGCAGTGCAACATGGGTCTGGAAGCGCGCGTCAGCGAGCGGATGCGCATCGCGCGAGAAATGCACGATACATTGTTGCGGAGCTTTCAGGGGTTGATGTTCCGATTTCAGGCGGCTCGCAACATGCTTCCCCGGCGTCCTGACGAAGCAAGTCAAGCTCTCGATGGCGCTCTGGTTACGGCGGAGCAGGCAATCGCCGAGAGCCGGGATGCTATTCACGACTTACGTTCCGAGCCGGTCGCTCAGAGCGATCTCGCACACTTGCTGACGGCGATGGGTCAAGAACTGGCGAGCTCTCAGGATGCGAACCGCGATTCGCCGAACTTCAGTGTGACGGTAGAGGGGGAGCGACAAACCTTGTCCCCGAGCCTCCAGGACGAAGTCTACCGGATTGCCCGCGAGGTGTTACGAAATGCTTTCCGGCACGCACGTGCACGTCATATCGAAGCCGAGATTAGGTACGATGATCGCCGGCTTCGTTTGCGTATCCGCGATGATGGAAGGGGCATTGACCCGAAAGTCCTGGAGGAAGGTGGGCGCGCCGGACACTGGGGGTTGACCGGTGTCCGTGAGCGTGCGCAGCGAATCGGCGCACGGTTGGATTTCTGGAGCCAAGCCGGAGCGGGCACGGAAGTTCAGCTGACTGTTCCCGCCTCCGTTGCGTACGGGACATCGCGGGGTAGCCCTGGTTTCAGGCTATTCCACAAGACGAGAAGTCATGAGCATCGATCCTAGGCCAATTCGGATCCTCACCGTTGACGACCATGCTCTCCTCCGCGGGGGGATCGCAGCACTGGTGAACGCTGAACCTGATATGAGGTTGGTTGCGGAAGCGTCTAACGGACAGGAAGCTATCGAACGATTCCGATTGCACCGTCCGGATGTAACGTTAATGGATCTCCAGATGCCAGGCTTGAATGGCATCGATGGAATCATCGGCATACGCAGCGAATTTCCCAATGCCAGAATCATTGTCCTGACGACGTACACAGGCGACGTCCAAGTGTTGCGCGCTCTCAAAGTTGGTGCGCGGGCTTATATATTGAAGGGGCACGTGCATAAAGAACTCCTGGAGACCATCCGTGCTGTCTATTCCGGCAAAAAGCGAATACCCGCGGAGGTCGCCGCCGAACTGGCTGACCACGCCGTGGATGACTACTTGACCCCACGCGAGATCGATGTGCTCCGACTGATCGCGAGCGGGAACGCGAACAAAGTGATCGCCGGTCAGCTTTTAATTACAGAGGAGACCGTCAAAAGCCACGTAACGAACATACTCTCCAAGCTTGGCGCTAACGACCGGACCCATGCCGTCACGATAGGGTTGAAGCGCGGAATTATCCAACTATAGTCCCACCCCGGAAAGAGGGATGGCCCGATCCCCGCTTCAGGCGTTTCAATGCTGTTGCAAATCTCTTACCCTGTGAAAGAGGATGCTCTTGCAACGGTTGTTCTCGACGTTCGCTAGCGGTTGGCCCGGCATAGGCCTTCTGCTCCTGCGGCTGGTCAGCGGCGCTGCTCTAATTCATTATGAGAGCGCCGACCTACTTGAAGCACCTCAGTTTGTACCAATCGTCCCGCAAATCATTCGAGCCGGTGCGGGGATACTTCTTCTCGTCGGTCTGTGGACTCCGGTGACGGGAGCGGTGGTGGCCATCGTTGAGGTGTGGATCGGCTTGACGCGCTCCGGCGATCCATGGATTCCCGGCATATTGGCGGCTATTGGCGCCACTTTGGCAATGGTCGGACCCGGCGCATGGTCCATCGATGCCCGGCTCTTCGGTAGGAAGTACATCGATCTTCCGGAACTCTAGCACGCCGCTGAAAAGCGGCCGTTCGCAAGTTGGGCGGCGACGTCTGCTGTGCGTTTTGACAATTTCAATTGAAAACTCTTCCGGCCCGTCCAGGATTCAATCGTCTGACAATAACCGTTTCCCGGCGTGCCTGACCCACCACGATCGAATCAACCCATACAGACAAGACGTTCACAACACTCTTGAAGTCACTCGTTCTGAGAGATTTCAGCAGCCTGTCAGGGAGTTCTTATCTCCCCCTAAAGTCGCAGCGCCCGATGTCACGATCTAGCGAACCGACGAGCCGGCCATATGGGGTTGTCAGCGGGCGGAAATGCCTCAAGAATCAATTGGTGCATGAGCAACGGAAGCATAGTGGAAAAGGAAGGGGTAAAAAATGGTTGCAGACACAAGCTGGGCTGCTCAAGTGCTCGCAATGAACCATAACGCATGCCTTGAGATCGAGGACACGAAGGCGGCGAAAATCGTGCTCGACAACAGCCAACTCCGCGGCTGCTCCTTACCTAGGATTATCGGCAACGGCTTCGACCAGGTGATAGGCAACAGTCCTGCTCTGGAAGCGGTGCTCGAACAAGTCGAACGCGTCGCACCTACGGATTCCACCGTTCTGATCCAGGGAGAAACTGGTACCGGCAAGGAGCTGATCGCGCACGCGATTCATAACCTTAGCTCGCGCTGCGGACAGTCGTTCGTAAGGCTGAATTGCGCGGCCATTCCGCTGGATCTGCTGGAAAGTGAGCTCTTTGGCCACGAGAGAGGCGCGTTCACCGGAGCCATCGCGCAAAAGATTGGCCGTTTCGAGCTGGCCGACAAAGGCACCCTCTTCCTGGACGAGGTGGGTGACATTCCGCCGACACTGCAGCCCAAACTGCTGCGCGTATTGCAGGAACAGGAGTTCGAGCGCCTGGGTAGCGCCCGCACCCACCAAGTGAACGTTCGGCTCGTCGCCGCAACACACCGGGATCTGACGGATATGGTGAAGCGAGGCGAATTTCGCAGCGACCTCTACTACCGTCTGAATGTGTTTCCGGTCCTGCTGCCTCCGTTGCGCGCGCGCCGCGAAGACATTCCGGCTCTGGTGGCACATTTTGTTGAGATTTTTGGCCGCCGGATGGATAAGCAAATCGAAGACGTTCCTGCGGAAACGATCTCTGCGCTCAGCTCGTACGAATGGCCGGGAAATATCCGCGAGCTGCAGAACCTGATTGAACGTGCGGTAATCCTTTCAAACGAGGGCGTGCTTCCCAATCCTTTACCGGCGGCAGGAACTCAAGGCGTCGTCACGTCAGCGGCTGCAACAACTCTGAAGGACTCCGAACGCGCTCTGATTCTGCGCACGCTTGAAGGAGTCGGATGGGTGATCGGCGGACCGAAAGGCGCAGCCACCAAACTTGGATTGAAGCGAACGACGCTGATCAAGAGGATGCAGAAGCTGGGGATTTCCCGGCCTTCTCTCCAAAGCAGCCAGAATGTGATGCGGACAGAACCACCCGAACTGGACTCGATACCGCAATTACAGTAGGCCGATCTGAGTCATGGTAGGGCCCCATGTGGCGCTTATACCTATCTAAAAACTGAATTGCTTACAACATCGTCCAGTTCCGGCACATTGGGCTCTGGCTTTTGCCGAAAGAGATTGCCTGGCCTTGCCGTCTTTCGAGTGGGGCCTTCCCTAGATCCAGATCTCTAAAACACTCCCCAAGTTGCCAAACCTCCCTGGCGGCGGACCTGCGAGGCGGCGTGTCAACAAATCGTGACCGTCGTGTCCAAGTAGCGTCGTTGTCGGCGCATGGGACCGTCCACAGTTGGCAATTAGCGACCTAAATCCAGCCCTCACGTTGGAACAGAAAGTGCATTCACCGTTTTGTGATTCGGCTCATGACAGAGAAATCGCGAGAGCCGAAGAGGTAGATCATCATGTTGTCAACTGACAGGTTGTTACTTCCGACACTTCCGACGCTTCTCCTCCTTGTACTGGCTATCTTTCTCTGCCCGGGAGTCCAGGCCGCCCACGCGCAAAGCGAGATGTCGCCTGTTCACATCGAACCTCGAGTTCGATCGAGCCCGTCCGACAAGTTCGGTGACAGTTCCTCAAATACTATCCGCACACGTGTCGACTTAGTGCTTGTGCCAGTGACCATCACTGACGGAATGGATCGCGTCGTAGTCGGCCTGGACCAAAGAAACTTCCAACTGTACGAAGGCAAGCAACCACAGGAGATCAAACACTTTTTTAGTGAGGATGCACCGGTCTCGATCGGCGTGATTCTCGATATGAGTGGCAGTATGGAAACGAAAATCGAACGTGCTCGAGAGGCCGTCCAGGAGTTCTCGAAAGCGTCGAACCCGCAAGATGAGTTCTTTCTGATTACCTTCGCGGACACGCCGCGTGTAGCGCAAGACTTCACCCAGAACGCCGGAGACATGCAAGAAAGCCTACTCTATACCAAGCCCAAGGGGCGTACCGCACTTCTCGATGCCATTTACATGGGCCTGGACAAAATGAAAGAGGCGAAGTACCAGAGAAAAGCCTTACTCCTTATCTCGGACGGTGGCGACAACCACAGCCGCTACACTGAAGGCGAAGTGAAGTCCCTGACCAAAGAGGCCGGCGTTCTCATCTATTCAGTTGGCATTTTCGACCGGGAGTTCGCCACCCGGGAAGAGCTTCTGGGTCCTGAGCTTCTCACTGAAATCTCCGAAGTAACCGGCGCCCGGTGTTATACCCTCGACGATTCCAAGTATCTACCGACTATTGCTCGACACATCGGGGTAGAGCTTCGCAACCAGTATGTGCTCGCTTATCGTCCGAACCACGCGAAAGATGATGGCAAGTGGCGGAAGATCAAAGTCAAGTTGACACTGCTTCCCAGGAGTGTGCCGCGACTGCGCGTACACGCCAAAACGGGTTATTACGCACGGCCGCAATAACCACAAGGAGAGGCAGTTGATGACAAAGACTGCAACACAAGTAGGTCAAGGCGTCATATCAGCGGTTGCGAAGTGGGCGTGTCCCGAATGGCGTGGACCGCGGTTGGGACGGGCTTGGTTAGGTTACTTTCTGCACGTGCAGCGTCGCATTGCGAAGGTGCCAAGCAGGCGCAGAAGGCAACGGCTTCAGGATGTTGTGAGATGCCGAATGCGATTTCGTGAACTCTTGGGCGTTGGACGGTTGATGATGATCGGTTCCAGCATGTTGCTCTTTTATCCTTTCCCCTTGTTTGTTCTGAGGTCGTTATGTATTTAGAAAAGCCACGGCGAATTGGCAGACGCCGAAAACTGAGGGCATGTTGTTTTCTATTCAGCAGCGCGTGCCGGTATGTGGACACCGTTGACAGCGAGTGTTAATCCGCGCACTTTCTCTGGCACACCAACCATTGTTACGGTCGTCGGCCCGTTGTAAATCCCCTTTCCCCTGAGTCAATTCCACGGCAACGCGTCCCTCTGCCTCCTGTTCTTTCCGCCACTACTCTGGAACTGCGATTGCACTACCGCGATGAGTGTCGAACGCCACTTCTACAGACTGCCAAGGGCGGGTACAAGTCGCCTGTGTGACTGGAAGAGGCGACGTTCGATAACCATAACGTTTCTTGGGAGGTTTTGTCGTTTATGTCCAACAGATACGTGTTGCTCTGCGCATTCACCTGTTTGCTTGTAACACTCTTGACGACCGCGTCAGTCTCCCAGTCAGTCACGTCGGGTGACATTACTGGAGTCGTCACCGATCCGTCTGGCGCAGCAATTGCGAACGCCGATGTAAAGCTGACCAATAATGCGACGGGCGCTACCCAGACCCACACCACCAACGATCAAGGCAGTTACCGCTTCTCTCTCTTAAACCCCGGAACCTACACACTCTCAACTTCTGCGGCTAATTTCCAAGTCGCGCAACAGACTGTGTCAGTTACGGTCGGACAGGCAACCACCCTGAACGTCCAACTGCAATTGTCGTCTACGAGCCAGAGCGTCGAGGTAAGCGGAGAAGCTGCGGTTGTGCATACGGAGAATGCGGACTTAACAACCTCGTTCTCGCCCGAGCAGATCGCTCAAGTCCCGAATCCCGGTAATGATCTCAGCTATATCGCGCAGACTTCCCCTGGGGCAGTCATGAATACCCAGGCCGGCTTCGGAAACGCGTCCATTTACGGATTGCCAGGGACGTCGAACCTCTTCACCGTTGACGGGATGAACGAAAACGACCCGTTCTTGAATCTCAACAACTCAGGAGCCACGAACCTGCTTCTCGGTCAGAATGACATTCAGGAGGCTACCGTCGTCAACAACGGCTATTCCGGCCAATACGGCGGCCTAGCTGGGGCCAACGTCAATTACGCAACGAAGTTCGGGTCCAATCAGTGGCATGGGAACGCGCTTTACTGGTGGAATGGCCGCATCCTGAATGCCAACAATTATTTCAATAATCAAACTCGCACGCCGCGGCCTTTTGACAACGCGAATGAATGGGCAACTTCTCTGGGAGGACCAATTCGCAAGAACAAGACTTTCTTCTTCGTAAACACCGAGGGCTTGCGTGTCCTGCTTCCTACCAGTAACAAAGTCAACATTCCCAGTCCGCAGTTCCGAGCGGCTACGCTCGCCAATCTGGCTTCCACCTCACCGGCTTCGATTCCGTTCTACAACAATTCATTTGGACTGTGGAACAATGCTCGTGGAGCCAACCGCGCTCAAAATGTGCTTCTTCCCGGAACGGCTGCGAACGGCCAGCCTACAGGAAACGGTTGCGGTACCTTTGCCGGATTGGGAACGGGAGCCGCGGCAGCCCCGTGTGCGCTACAGTTTCAATCGACCGCCGGAAATCAGACGAACGAGTGGCTTCTTACGACTCGTGTGGATCAAAACTTCGGAACCAACGACCGGGCATTTGTGCACTTCCGCACCGATCACGGAGTGCAGGCGACCTATACCGATCCCATCAGTCCGGTGTTCAACGCACAGAGCAACCAGCCGCAGTACGAAGGACAGATTCAGGAGACTCATACGTTCGGAAGCACTGCCGTAAACCAGTTCATAGTTTCAGGATCGTGGTACAGTGCGATTTTCTCACCCCAGAACCTCCCTGCTGCGACCCGACTCATGCCCTTCCGCTTGGGCTTCAGTTCAAATGCTTTTTTCTCGCTAGGTCGTGATCTGAACCTCTGGCCTCAGGGTCGCAATGTGAGCCAATATGGGATCGTGGACGACTTTTCCAAAGTGAAAGGCAAGCACGCGCTGAAGGTCGGCATAAACTTCCACCGCAACGACGTAACAGATTTCTCGCCGGGCATTGGCACCATCGGGTACAGTCAGGGAGAAGACCTGTCGAGCTTCTTCAACGGCCTTGGGGTCAGTTATGCACAGAACTTCTCTACCCGTCGAACACAGCCTGTGGCAGTTTATGGCTTGGGTTTTTACGGGCAGGATGAATGGAACGTCCGGCCCAACTTTAAGGTGACGCTAGCGTTGCGCGGCGACCATAACTCGAACCCGGTATGCCAGACCAACTGTTTCGCCCGGTTCGCCACCAATTTCCTCAACCTCTCTCACAACGCCAACACGCCCTACAACCAGGTAATCCAGACCGGGCTTCACCAAGCGCTGGCTAACTACACGAACGTCAGTTGGCAACCACGTGTCGGCTTTGCCTGGTCACCGTTTCATGCCTCGACAGGCACAGTGATCCGTGGTGGCTTCGGTTTGTTCACGGACATGTTCCCCACCACCATCGCGGACCTTCTGCTGAACAACGCTCCTTTGAACAATCTGTTCATCACCGGCGCCGCTCCGTTGTCGCCCAGTGTGAATAGCAACCAGGCATCCCTGGCGGCGCAAGCCAATACCTCGTTCTTGCAAGGCTTCCGTGCGGGCGAGACCTTAGCCCAAATTCAGCAGCAGAATGCTGTCTTCGTCCCGCCATCCTTTTACAACGCGGCGCACCGCATCATTGCTCCGCAATATGAGGAGTGGAATCTGCAACTTGAACAGGCGTTGGGGTCAAAGACCAGCTTGGCGGTGAACTACGTTGGTAATCATGGTGTTCACGAAGCCAGTCAAAATGCCGGGCTGAATGCGTTTTCTCCGACCGGATTCGGCGATTTTCCCACCACTCCACGGGACACTCGCTTCGGGACCATCACCGAAGTCTCCACCCCTGCAGTGTCTAACTATAGCGGGGTGACCGTGACAGCCAGGCGGCAATTGTCGTCACTGCAGGTACAGGCAAACTACACCTGGAGTCACGCCATGGACGAAGTCTCGAACGCCGGCTTCCTCCAATACAATTTCCTCAGTAACATCAGCGTTCTGTCGCCCCAGGATCCTCTCAACCTGCGGCGCTTTAACTACGGCAACGCGGATTATGACACCCGCCACTACTTCAGCATGAACTACGTGTGGGAAGTCCCTCGCTGGAAGGGGCCGAAAGCGGCAGTGGATGGCTGGGTCTTCTCAGGCACGATTTTTGCGCGCAGCGGTCTGCCATTTACAGTGGTAGACGGCACCCAGACGGGAAATCTATCCGCATTTAATTACGGGGGAAACCTCAGCGGTGTGGGCGCTTTCATCTTTGCCAATTACCGGGGCGGTGCTCCATCCTCCTGTAGTGCTAGTGCGGTGAAAACGCCGTGCCTGACGGCAGCGATGTTTACGCCTGCTACTACAAACTTTGGCGTCCAACGCCGGAACCAGTTTTACGGGCCGAAGTACGTCGACACGGATTTCGCGGTGATGAAGAACTTTAACGTTCCGCACTGGGAAAACGCGAAAATCGGAATTGGAGCTCAGTTCTTCAATCTGTTCAATCATGCCAACTTCGATCAACCCGTCGGTGATATCTCCAGTCCAAGTTTTGGGAAGATCATCAGCACGGTCAACACACCGACCAGCATCCTGGGTTCGTTCCTGGGCGGCGACGCTTCACCTAGACTGATCCAATTCAAGGGCAACCTCACTTTCTGATTGAGCCCTGTACCTCACCGGCGGCCCGTTTGTGGGCCGCCTTTCTTATGAAATATGCAGAAGAGCATTCGTGGGAGCAAGCCGGTGTTTTCCAAACAAGACAGGGAGAGTCAGCCGGGCGACAATGCCTGTCGGCATTCGTACTCCGGTGATCACCGGAAGAATATTCATGCACTTAATCGATTGAATCCTAAAGATATGGAGCTCAGATCGAGCGAACCGAATTGGAAGACTAGGTGCTCCTGTGAGAGCAGCACGCCCGAGAAGCGGACAGTGAGAGGAGCAGGCATGTTAATTTGCAAGCTTCATTCTCTCTTCTGAAGCCGCTTCTCCCCCGTGTCTTCTGTTATCGGCATCAATCGGTACACTCTTTCATCATTCGTTAACCAGCGAGGATCTTATGAAACTTCTTACGGCAGATCAGGTGAAAGTCGGATTCATTGGCCTGGGCAACATGGGAGGCCGGATCGCACAACGCCTACTTAATCACGGATACCAACTGTCCGTATACGACAGGGATCTGGATAAGGCGAAAGCCGTCGCCGCACAGGGCGGTGCCGTTGCGAGGAGCATTGTTGAACTGGCCGGCACGGTCGATGTGCTTCTCTCCTGCTTGACCAACGACGAAGCAGTTCGGAGTGTGTATACGGGCTCCAAGGGAGTTCTTGCTGGGGCACGCCCGGGAACCGTCGTGCTAGAGATGAGCACGATCTCTCCTGAAAGTTCACGCGAACTGCACAGGCTTGGTGCCGAAGGGAGCGTCGAAGTATTGGACGTTGCCATCTCGGGCAGCACACCTGCCGCTGAAAAAGGTATCCTCACACTGCTGGTAGGCGGCGACGAAAAACTGTTCCGCGCCGCTGAGCCGATATTCCAGGCGGTTGCAAAACAATGTTTTCTTCTGGGCGGTCCTGGCTCCGGAACCGCGATGAAGCTGGTCGTTAACACGCTGTTGGGTGTTGGCATGCAGGCCATCGCCGAGGCTGTGGTTCTTGGAGAGAAGGCTGGTCTCGAGCGCCCGCGGCTGCTCGAAGTCTTAGCGCAGACAGCTGTGATTGCTCCAGCTCATGTGGGAAAGCTGGCGAAGGTCGCGCTCAACGATTACAGTCCGCAGTTTCCACTGAGCCTGATGAACAAGGATTTTCAGTTGATCCTGAAGGCGGCGGCACAAGAGCGCATCTCCATGCCGACGACAGAAGCGGCATTTTACGTCAATTCAGACGAGCTAGTACACAATGATGAAGAGGACTTCTCCGCTGTCCTGCGGCGAATGGAAGAAGTTGCAGGTATCACAACTGTTCACTCGGCCCGGTGACGACTTGAAATATTGTGAAAACTATTTGCGACATGGCTGTGGACACGCCACAATGCACCCACTCGGCCTGTACTATCCGATTAATTTAATCACCTCTTAATCACCTCGCCTCGGAACATTCCTAACATGACTCCCTGATCCGCTGTCTTGATCCGGGTAATTCTGCGAAACATTACCTGCCAGTACGATCCGCTCGAGCCAGGAAGTTAGAAGGCTCAAAGTATGGTTACCGGATCTCGGCGAGGCGATAGTCAAATCAAAAGGTGGTTCAGATCCTGAATGAATAGTCATCCCGCACAATCCCAGTACTTGCACACCATTACCAAATCAGCATATCGAGGCTGGATCATGTAGGTTGAGAAGGGATGCGGTCGCGTGACACAGCGTGACGCCTTTGTCGAAATGGTGACGGTTGATTGCTGGTGATGTCTCGCAGTTATAGCTTCCGTCTTAGTTCTTCATTAGTATTCACTACTTTGCGCTCGCCTTCACCAGCAAGACACCTTGGCACATCACGTGCTTCTACAGGAATGCAGTATGTAATCGTGGCACATATTCTAACCAGTAACTCCAGGAGACTATTTTGAGCGAGCAGAAAACTAAGTTTGTCGAAGCGTGGCTTCCATTTGCTCATGCGATGGCGATACAGAGGGTCCGCCAAGTAGCCGACGATTGGAATTCCCGAAACCCGGAAGAGGTCGCCGTGGCCGACACCCAAGATTCCACGCGGCGTTGCTCCGAATTTGTGAATGCAAGACAGGAAATCGGCGCGCCTCTCAGGCCGACGTCAACCAAGGAATTGAAATACCCGTTGATCAAGAGATTTGCTCCCTTATTACTCGGTCTGCTCACGATGAGCAGTCCGTCGATTCTGCTGGCCCAGCAATCGGGCTACAAGCAGACCAACCTGACAGCCAATTTTGCCGGTGTGGCCACTCACGCAGACTCTCAACTGTCGAACCCATGGGGGATATCTTTTCTGCCGGGCAAGCCCTTCTGGATCGCGAACAATACTGGCGGCACTTCTACTCTGTACGACGCCCAGGGCAACGAGCAACAACTGGTAGTGACCATACCCCGCGCTTCGGTGAATCCGTGCAGCCCGGGCTGCCCGACCGGCATCGTTGCTAACACCTCCCCGGATTTCAACGGAGGCGCGTTCATCTTCGACACCGACGACGGCATCATCGCCAACTGGAGTAG
>Ga0137391_10001843_pt1 | contig 15618 bp, 13 predicted proteins | sample 15con2h24BmetaG_FD_101399 | JGI IMG/M metagenome (GOLD analysis project Ga0137391, IMG submission 101399) | Vadose zone soil microbial communities from Angelo Coast Range Reserve, California, USA - 15con2h2.4B metaG | ecosystem: Environmental > Terrestrial > Soil > Vadose zone > Saprolite...
GTTCGTACCTGCGCGGCGCCGACCCGGTGCTGGCCCGGCTGATCGACGCCAGGCCGGACTTCGACCCGCGGGCGTGGCTGGCCCGGCTGCCGCCGATGGACCTGTTCGGCGCGCTGCTGTTCCAAGTCATCGGGCAGCAGCTGTCTTGCCCACCTGGGCGTCAGCGCCGCCGGCACCCTGATGGTCGGCGATGACATCGAAAACGACGTGCTCGCCGCCCAGCGCCAGGGGCTCACCGGGGTACTGGTCAAGACCGGCAAATACCTGCCCCGCACTCTCCGCAGCGCGAGCGGCACACCCGACCACATCCTCGGCTCCTTCGCCGACCTGCCACCACTACTGGATCAACTGCCGTGAGCTCCCCGGCAACGCCGGGATGTCTGCCGCGGCGCGTGGACGCGAGGCATCCGCCGGAGCAGTGGCATGCGTCCGTCGCGGCCTCGGCGCGTAGTCTGGTGCGGGCAGGATGACCTGGTGGTTCCCGGCGCGGGCACTCATGCGCACGGCCGCGTGGTTGCGCGATGTACGGTGCCCCATGCGTATTTGCGGGCGGTGCTCTGTGCGGCGGAGCGAGCATCATAATCAGCGGCCGTTCGCGCCTTCGTACGGCAGGCTCACCGATGTGACCTGCGGGGACCCCTCGCTCGCCTCGCCTGCGGCCCCGCCGGTGTCGGCTTCGGCCGGCTGGGCGGCGAAGGCGGCGCGGGCCCAGGCCACGTGACGCGCGGTCATCCGGTTAGCCGCTAGCGGTGTGTAGCGCCAGATACGCCACGCCAGCCGTGCCGACGTCGGCGCGACGACCAGCGCAGCGTTGCGGTCAATCCCCCGGACGATGTCGTGCGCCATCCGATCCGCCGGGTAGAAGCGGGGCTGCACGTGCCGGAAGAACTCTCGCGCATGCCCGGCGGCCGGCGGCTTGGGCAGGTCATCGGGGCCGCCCTGGTCGAGAATCGGCGTCTCAACCACGCCGGGGCACACCGCAGTCACCCGCACCCCGTAGGCTGCGGCCTCCCCGCGGAGCGACAAGCTCAGCCCCACCACCGCATGCTTGGTCATCGCGTACGCCGTCGCCCCCGGGGCCGGGAGGAGGCCAGCCAGCGAGGCCGTGTTCACGATATGCCCGGACCGTTGCCTGACCATGATCGGGTAAGCCGCGTGCACGCCGTGCACCACGCCCCGCAGGTTGACGTCGATGACGCGGTCCCAGTGCGCGAGCAGCAACTCCCAGGCCTCGCCGCCGATGGCGATACCGGCGTTGTTCACCATGACGTCGAGGCGGCCGTGGTTGTCGTGAGTGCTGTGCACCAGGGCCGCGACCGCGGCGGCGTCGCGGACATCGAGGGCCGCGGACGTGGCAGCACCCGGCCCCTGCCGGGCCAGCTCAGCGGCCACACGTTCCGCGCCGTCACCGTCGATGTCAGCCACCACGACGGTGTCGCCCCGCAGAACAAGCGCACGGGCCAGCGCCCGCCCGATGCCAGACGCAGCCCCCGTAATGATCGCTATCCGGGCCATACTTGCCTCCCCGTGCACAGGAACCGTGCGGCCGCGGTCCGCACAACGCCGGACGTCGTTACCTGTTCTGCAATTCTTTCCGCACGCTTCCCTCGGGTGGAAGAAGTTTCTCGCACGATGTTTTCCGCTCTTCCCTGGAAGAGGAGCTCGGCGTGGCGAAGCCCCGATCTGCGAGTCAGCCCATCGCGGCCTGGCGCCAGGCCGCTGCCGGTCACGTACGCCTTGCCGGTCTTCGGGTTCACTGCGATCTCGCCTAGGCCGGAGCCGGCGCGGATGGTGGTGGTCACGGTGTTGGTTCGCCCGCTGATCACGGCGACCTTGTGGCTGGGATAGGTGGTCATGAAGATGGTGTCGGTCCTGGGGTTCACCGCGACGCTGCCCGGGCTCGGGCTGACACGGATCGCGGCGGTCACTTTGTTCGTCTTCCTGCTGATCACCTTGACCTCGTTCGCGCCCGCGACGGTCACGTAGATGGTGTTCCTCCGGGGGTTCACCGCGATGTCGTCTGGCCTGGTGCCGACGTGGATGGTGGCAACGGCAGCCACTATCATGCCCAGCCGGATGGATCTGATCGTGTCCTGCTTCCCGGCCGGGCAGGCCACCTGGCCAGCCCGGCCCGGTCATGATCCGATCCGACGGGCCGGTCCCGCCGGGCCGTCGCGGGCGCGAACGCCGCGACCATGATCCTGCCCTGCCCAGCATTCGGCGGGGCGGCAGCCTCGGTGCACCACGGTGAAGCACGCACGTCCAGACCCGCCACCAGCTCCGGCCAGGGCCACGCGCCGCCCGTCAGCGCCTGCGCGATAGCCGCTGCACGCCCGAGCCCGGTGGGCATGTTTTCCGGGTGCTTGCGCGCGGCGAGCCGCCGCGCATCCGGCTCTTTATAGCGTCGAGTCGACCGTCGCAGCCAGGTCAGCAACGTTGCGCAGAACTGGCATTCTGCACGTGGGTAGCTGTGCGGCCGGCTAGGCGTGATCGGGGCGATCGATGCCGCGGCCGGGCTGGTCAAGCGCGGGACCGGGGCTTTGGCGCCGGGGAGCTGCTGGCCGGGATCGCTGCGGCGCAGCTGGCCGGGGAGGACTTCCTGGTGGGGCTGGACCGCCAGCGCGCCGATGCCGCGGGGCAGCAGCTCACCCCGGTACCGGGACTGTCCTCGACGACGGCTGCGGGCCTGGCCCGGCGGATCACCCCCGATCAGTGGCGGGCGGTGAAGACCGGCCTGGCAGCGGTCACGGAGCGGATGCTAGGGCTGCTGCCGCCGGAGCGGGCGGCGGCGCTGACCGGCGGGCCGGTGACGATCGACCTGGACGCCACCGACGTGGAGGTCTACGGCCGCAAGAAGCGCGGCGTGACCTATATGGCCACCAGGGGCAGCGGGTCGGCCGCCCGCATGTGGCGACCTGGGCGGAGACCGAGATCGTGCTGGCCGCCGACCTGGGATCGGGCACCGACGACCCCCGGCGGGCGCGGCGGGCCTGCTGCGCCGCGCTCTGGCCTGCCTGCCCGCGGCCGCGCGAGCCGGGCGGGTAGCACGCGCACCTGCCAGCGGCGCCGAGCGAGACGAGTTGTGAGCGCAGATCGCCCCGCGCGCACCACACTTCGCCAAGTTCCTGGCACGGACCGGCCGCACGCTCCCGATCGTGGTCTTGACCACGGACTCCTCATGGGGCTGGGCCGGGCCGGGTGGTGGTAGCACACCGCAATCAGTCGGCCCACCACCCTGGACGGCCCGGGCGGCCGCGCCTACCCTCGGCGCATGATGGGCGGCGCGGGCAAGCGCCCGCGCGGAGCAGTGGAGGGAGGGCTGAATGGTGCAAGCGATCGACCACGTTGCTGATGGGGTGTGGCTGGTGACCGGCACCGACGTCAACTGGGTCCTCGTCGCTGACGGAGATCAGGTGACACTGGTCGACACCGGAGAGCCGCGCGACTTGCCGCGGGTGCTCTCCTCACTGAAGCGGATCGGGCGGGCGCTCGGGGATGTGGCCGCTGTCGTGCTTACCCACGCTCATCCCGACCACATCGGCGCGGCCGAGCGGCTGCGTGCTGACAGCGGTATCCCGGTCCGGCTGCTGGACGCGGAGGCCCCGCACGCCCGCGGCCAGATCATCGAGGAAGCCTCCAAGCTGCAGGTCCTGCGCGCCGCGTGGCGACCGCAGGTGCTGCTGTGGGTGCTGCGGATCCTGCGCGCAGGTGCGACACGGGTCGAACGACTCACCGAGGTCAAGCCCTTTGAAGCGGGATCGGGCCCTCTCGACGTGCCGGGGCGCCTCGTTCCGGTCCCGACCCCCGGCCACACCAGCGGACACTGCGCGTTCCACCTGCCCGAGCGCGGCGTGCTCATAGCCGGCGATGCCCTGATAACGGCCCACCCGGCCGGGCGCACGACCGGCCCGCAGCTGTGTCCCCGGATGTTCAACCACGATGAGGCGGCCGCCCTGGCCTCGCTGCAGGCGCTCGCCGGGCTCTCCGCGGACATGGTGCTCCCCGGGCACGGCCCGGTCTACCGCGGCAGTCCAGCCAGTGCAGTCGAGCGGGCCGTGGCCGCGCACCGCCAGCGCTAACCCATCCCGGCCACTTGCGGCCGCGCCCAGGTCCCGGCACGGCCTCCGGCGCGCATGACAGCCCAGACCCGGCACCGCGCCCTGAAAGCCAGCCGGCAGGAGATCGCCGCCAGGCCGCTCCCCAGGGCCAGCCACCCTGCGGTCCAGCAAACACATGCCAGGCACCCTTACCGGTTCCTGCGCACCGGCCTCGCCGAGCTCGCCGCACCGCCCGTCCCGGTCACCGGCAGCTGCAGCGAGGCAGCCACCAGCCGCGCCTACCCGGATCAACCTCGCGCCGCACGATTTCCCCGACGCCAGCCCCAACGCCGTGCTCTACTCGGGCGGGCACCGCTACGTCGTTGACGCCGGCGCCAATTATCCTCGCCGAAGTCAAGCGGAGCGGCGCGGTGAAAGTCCTCGCCTTCTTCCGGGTCCCGGCAGGCGCCCGGAGCGATGCGGTGCCGACGTGCGTCGCGCGGCCCGGACGGTGCGCTGTACGTCGCGCTTCGGCAAGGACCGGGCGTTCTACGCCACCGAATTCCAGACCGGCGGGCTGAACGAGGGCCCGGCCGCGGACCCGGCAGGCGACGTGGTCCGGATCGGCCGGCACGGCCACCGTACGCACCTGGGTGTCGGCAAGCCGTAGTTCCCGTCCGGCTTCGCCGCCGGACGCCACGGCGCGATCTACGTCTCCAACTGCAGCATCGCACCCGCCAGGGCATGGGCCCGCAGCTGTGCCCGACTGGTGGTCAGGTGGTCCGCATCGGGTAGCGGCCGGCAACGCCGCTGTAGAGCTTGGGTGGCACTTAGTAAGGCGCCCTGCCTCGGTCTGCACCGTTCTGGCGCGGTAGCCGTTACGGGAATTCCCGCCGTTGCGGTCGGCCGGGTCATTCCTGGAATAGCCCAGGTGATCATTCAGCTCGCCCTCCAGCGCGCTCTGACCACCATCTTGCCAGCTTCCCGAGCAGGCCGCCCTCGCCGGTTAGCTGCACGCCGCCCGTGCGGGCCCGCTCAGTCAGCTTCCGCAGCAGCGCTCGTCGGCAGGCGGCAGCTCCGCGCCGTCCTGGTCCTGCACGTTTGTCAACATCAATGGCGTAGTCTCTCTTGTTGTCAGGAATTACACTGTTAAAACTACAGTCGCCCAAGCCCGCCCCAAGGTCCGCGAAATGGCAGCTGGACCGCATCCGTCACGGACGGTGAGCGCACTGCCGGGCCAGCTTTGTTCGGCGGGCGCGGACGAGCGTGCGCGGCAGCGCCGATGATGGCAGTGCCGGTGAGTGGCTCATCCGGGAGGGTTGATGTTTGGGGTTCGGGCGGGAAGCGCATTCGATGGGGAGCGGGTCGTACCGGGCGGCGCGCTGGTGTTGCTCGACGATGGCCGCATCGTCGGGGTGGAGCCGGGCTCCGCGCCGGCGCCGGACGGCTGCGAGGTGCTGGAGGTGCCCGGCGGCACGGTACTGCCGGGGCTGGTCGACGCGCACGTGCACCTGTGCGGCGACGGCACCGACGGGACCCTGGACCGGATCGGGGAGCCGAGCCAGGACGGCATGACGGCGGTCATCGGCGAGAGCCTGCGGCGCCACCTGGCGGCGGGGGTGACGACCGTCCGCGACCTGGGGGACCGGCGCTTCGCCGTGCTCGATTGGCGCTCGTCCACCCAGAGCGGCGGCGGCGTGTACCCGACCGTCGTGACCGCGGGACCGCCCATCACGAGCGTTGGCGGCCACTGTGCCAGCATGGGCGGCGAAGCCGCTGGCGAGGATCAGCTACGGGGCGCCGTGCAAGAACGCGCCGAGCGCGGCGTCGACGTCGTTAAGGTCATGACCAGCGGCGGGTTCGCGACGACGGGCACGCAGGTGCTGCTGTGCCAGTTCGTCCTGGAGGAGCTGCGGGGTGTGGTCGACGAGGCTCACGCCGCCGGCCTGCCGGTTACCGCGCATGCGCACGGCCTGCCTTCGGTGCAAATGGCGATGGCGGCTGGCGTGGACGGTATCGAACACTGCTCGTTCCTGACGGACAAGGGCCCGTCGCAGTCCGAGGAGGACCTTGCCCGGCTGGCTGAGGCCGGCACCGCGGTCTGCCCGACACTCGGAATGGTCGGGATCCCGGTGCCGACGCCGAACGCCGCGGCCCTGCTCAGCAAGCTCGGCATGACCTTCGAGCAAGTGGCCGAGCTGAACAAGCGCAGGGTGGCGCGGATGCATGCCGCTGGGGTGCGCGTCATTTCCGGCACAGATGGCGGCATCGCCGCCGCCAAACCGCACGGCCTGCTGCCCCTATCGGTGGCCTTCCTGGTAGAAGGCGGCGTGAGCACGGTCGCCGCGCTGGCGACGGCCACGTCGCTTGCCGCAGCGGCTTGCGGCCTCGGGGGCCGAAAGGGCCGGCTGCGGGCCGGCTACGACGCCGACCTGCTGGTCGTCGACGGCGACCCGATCGCCGATATCGGCGTCCTGGCGCGGCCGGCGGCGGTGTTCGCAGGCGGGCGGCGCCCAGCAGGAGCCGCCTGACATACCGGATCAGCAGGGTCCGTGCTCCGCAGTCGCCGGTCGACGCCTAGCTGGGTGATTTGCTCGTTCTGGATGAGTGCGGCCAGCACCATAGAACCTGGCCCTCACGCAACTCCGCCAGGTCGGCCGGCAGGGGTCTAGGAAGCAGGATGACAGTCCGCCAGGAGCTACTCCCAGGTGCGCAACCCCGGGACATACCTTGCCAGCTGCTCATCCGATACGCCGAAACGCTCGCCGTAGCCGCGCTCGAGGTAGATGCGCCGCCGCACGCCGGCTTCGATCCGTGCGACATGCAGCGGGTGGATCGCCAGCCGTCGCTCGTTCTCCTTCCGCGACCGGCGAGCGCTGCGAAGGACCCATCTTCACCACTCCCGCCGGCCAGCGGCTGGACCGGCACGGCGCCGGGCGGATCGTCCGCCGCGTCGCCCGCCGCGCCGGGCTGGCCAAGAAGATAGGCCCGCTGAGGCATCCGTGCCGGGCGGGCCCGAGGATGCTGCCTTCCCCACCAAGACGCCAGGCAGCACCCTTGGTGCTGAGGCGTGGTGCGGTGACCGTTAAAGCCATGCGATACGAAAGCAGCGTCACCTCCTTGTCCTGGATCCCATCCGAAGCGGTCCCCTCGGGAGCCCGGGTGGCCTTCGACACCGGATTCACGCACTACGACGACCCCCCACCCACGCACATCGATGACGTTGAGGCACTGCAGGCCGCGGATAAGTTCCGGTTCGCCAATGTCCTGAAGGCCTGGATCGAGGTGGACGGCGCCGGCGAGATCACCGGATGTGGCTACAGTGGGGGCGGTCTCATCGGCATCACCACCATCCAGCTAGCCGGGCTGAAGCACACGTTCCAGAACGCGATACTGCCGGACCTGCGCCGCGACCCCGAGCACGGCGAGGGGTGGGTGCGCTTCACGCAGAGCGTGGGCGGCCGGACCAGCGTGCCCATGCCGCGCCCTGTGCGTCACCGTCCTTACATCCAGTGGCAGGCTCCAACCGTGTGGACCACCCTGTCGCTCACCTTGCACGCCGACGGCAGGGCAGAGCCCGCGATGACTGGGGCGAGCAAGTTCCCGCGCCACTGGCTCTACGACTCCGGCGGCGAGCTGACCCACAAGTCAGGCCTGACCGACTTCACCGACTGGGCGGCCAAGTCTTTCGGCCGGCACACCCCCTGGGGAGATCAGGATTCGGAGGCCCTGGTCACCGCGGTGGGAACGGCGCTGGAGCACTCGCTGTCTGTGCAGCTCATGCACGGCGCGGCCAAGCCCACGATCGAGCGGCTGCCGGCGGGCAGCACACTGGTCCGCCAGGGTGACCCCGGCACCGACATCTACCTGATCCTGGACGGGGTGATCCGGGTGGAGCGGGATGGGGAGTCGCTCGCCGAGTACGGGCCCGGGGCGCTGCTCGGGGAACGCGCGCACCTGGAGGGTGGAACCCGGACCTCGACCTTGATGGCCGTCACCCCCTGCCGGCTGGCGTCGGTGGACGCCAGCCAGTTCGTCCTGTCGGACCTGGTGGAACTGTCCGGGGGGCACCGGCGCGAAGACGCCGACCGGGGCTGACGGTGCGCATCCACCTGTGCGGTGTCCGCGGCTCGACCCCAGCACCGGGCCGGGAGTTCCTCCGTTACGGCGGCCACACCTCGTGTGTCGCGCTCGCCCCCGACGGCGCGGCCGGCCCGGCGCTGATCCTGGACGCCGGCACCGGCCTGCGCGGGGTCACCCCGCTGCTCGGCGGCCAGGCCTTCACTGGCACGATCCTGCTCACCCACCTGCACTGGGACCATGTCCAGGGGCTGCCGTTCTTCCGGGCTGGCGACCGCGACGGCGCCCGGGTGACCCTGCTCCTGCCCGGCCAGGGCGATGGCAGGGCCGCGGCGGAGGTGCTGGCCCGGGGGATGTCCCCGCCGCACTTCCCGATCGCGCCCAGCGGCCTGCGGGGGAAATGGTCCTTCTGCACCATCGAGCCGGGGCCGTTCAAGGCCAGCGGCTTTACGGTGGAGGCGCGGGAAGTCCCGCACAAGGGCGGCCGCACGTTCGGCTACCGGGTCAGCGACGGCCGCTGCGTGGTCACCTACATCCCTGATCACTGCCCGACCGTTGCCGGGCCGGGCCCGGAAGGCTGGGGGGAGTACCACCCGGCTGCCCTGGACCTGGCAGCCGGGGCGGACCTGCTGATCCACGACTCGTTCCTGCTGGCCCACGAAGTGGCGGCGGAGGCAGCGTTGGGGCACGCGGCGGCCGAATACGCGGCCGGCCTGGGGCGCCGGGCCGGCGCGCGGCGGGTCATGCTGGCCCACCACAAGCCGGACCGGACCGACGATGAACTGGACGCGCTGGCGGCCAGGCTTGCCGGTGGGACTCCCGCCGTCACGGTGGCCGCCGAGGGCGGAATACTCGACCTATGAACCGGCCGGGCCCGGCGCGGCGGGAATCGGGGTGCCCGTGGGAGGCGGCGTGATGGCTAAGGCACGCGCCGCGCGGCCGTCCCCCGCGATCGTGGTCGGGTCCGGGCCGAACGGGCTCGCGGCGGCGGTGACGCTGGCTCGGGCCGGGCTGGTGGTGCACGTCATCGAGGGGGCGGACACGCCGGGCGGAGGCTGCCGGACGCAGGAGCTGACCCTGGCCGGGTTCCACCATGACGTGTGCTCGGCGGTACACCCGCTGGCCGCCGCCTCCCCGTTCTTCCAGGCTATGGACTTGCCAGGGCGGGGCGTGACGTTGCGCACACCGAAAGTGGCGTTCGCCCACCCCCTGGACGGCGGCCGCGCGGGCGCGGTAGCCGGGTCGGTGGATGAGACAGCCGCCGGGCTCGGCCGTGATGCGGCCGCCTACCGGCGGCTGCTGGCTCCGCTGGTGCGGGATGCCGGCTTCACCCTGCCCGACATCCTGGCGCCGCTCCGCTCTGTCCCCAGCCACCCGCTCGCGATGGCCCGGTTCGGCCTGGGCGGCCTGCTGCCAGCCAGCCTGCTGGCGCGGCGTTTCCGCACACCAGAAGCCCAGGCGCTGCTGGCGGGGGCAGCCGCGCATGCCATGCTTCCGCTCACCGCGCCGGTTACCGGCGCGTTCGGGCTGGTGCTCATGATCACCGCCCATTCGGTGGGCTGGCCGGTGATCGAAGGAGGCAGCGCCCGGCTCATCGAGGCCCTCGTGGCTGAGTTGATCTCGCTGGGCGGCACACTGGAGACCGGCCGCTGGGTCAGGTCGCTGGACAGCCTGCCGCCTGCCCAGGCCGTCCTGCTCGACTTGACACCGCGTCAGCTGGCTGCCCTGGCTGGCGACCGGATACCGGCCTGGCATCGCCGGGCGCTGGCACGGTTCCGGTACGGGGCCGGGGTATGCAAAGTCGACTGGGCGCTCAGCGGGCCGGTGCCCTGGCAGGCGGTGGCTTGCCGCGAAGCGGGCACGGTGCACCTGGGCGGCACCCTCGCCGAGGTGGCGCGCAGTGAGGCGGAGACGGCCGAGGGCCAGCACCCCGAGCACCCTTACTGCATCGTGGCGCAGCCAGGGGTGGTGGACCCGAGCCGGGCCCCGGCCGGGTGCTACACGCTCTGGGGGTACTGCCATGTACCGCCCGGATCCGGGGTGGACATGTCCGGCCGCGTCGAGGCGCAGATAGAGCGCTTCGCGCCTGGCTTCCGCGACCTGATCCTGGCCCGGTCGGTCCGGACCGCGGCCGAGGTGGAGCAGTACAACCCCAACTACGTGGGCGGGGACATCAACAGCGGGGCCGGGACGCTGTGGCAGACGGTGTTCCGGCCCACTCCCCGCTGGAATCCCTACCGGTCCCCGCTGCCTGGCGTCTACCTGTGCTCGGCGTCTACCCCGCCGGGAGGCGGCGTGCACGGCATGTGCGGACAGGGGGCCGCCCGGACGGTCCTGGCCGACCTGAGCGTGGCTGCCCGCCGGTAACACGGTAAAGAGGCCGGTCCAGCCCGCATCACCGGAGTGGCCGGATACGGGGAGCTGGTGGTGAGGCGCCAGGCCAGCAACCGGGGACGGCGGGCACCGTGCCAGGGTGGTGCCTTGCGTTCCTTCTCAGATACGTGCGTGTGCGCAAGGCCCAGTGGTGCTAGCACGACGCCATGCTGGTGGCTGGCTACCTTGCCGATGCGCGCTGGTGTGGTCGAGACTTCGAGGCGGATGCGCAGGGGAGGTTGCGTGCGGGCTGTCGTCGCCGTGCTCCGCAGTAGATTCCGGCAGTACTGGAAAGCCTGGCTGGCTCTCAGCGTGCTGGTTGCCGTGGCTGGCGGGTCCGTTCTGGCGGTGGCGGCGGCCGCACGCCGGACCGTGGCCGCCTTCCCGGATTTCGCCGCGCAGCACGGTTACGACGTTGTGGTGTATAGCGGGCGCCCGCTGCCGCAGCTGGCCCGGTTGCCGGACGTTGCGTCGGTAACCCGGTGCTGGTGCCCTACAGTGGTGTGCCCCGGTGCGAGGCCTGCCGCAAGCCGATCGATGCCAGCAACTTCCTGATCAACGAGGTGCCGCCAGGGCTGCTGCCGCGGATGGTGACGCTCCTTTCCGGGCGGATGCCCGATCAATCTGACCCCAGCGAGGTCGTGGCCTCCTTCACGCTTGCCAGGGACAACGGCCTGCGCATCGGCTCGTGATCCAGGTGCCGCTGGCCAGCCCGTCGCGGCTGGGGAGGGGGCGCGGTCCGGGAGGTGCCCCCGGCGGAACTGCACTAGGTCGTGAAACCGATCTCTGGCCGCATGCCTGACCAGTCGTCCCCCTACGAGGCGCTGGGATAGATCACGCTCCAGCGCGACTACGGTGTACGCCCTGGAACGGTGATCCGGCTCCCGATGATGGCCGCTTCCAGTGGCAGGCGGTGCTCAAGGCATTGGGCGGCGGCCCGGTATTCAAGCCCGCCGGACCCAGCGGCGTCCGGATCCCGGGTGGACATGTCCCGGCCGCAGTTGACGTGGCGCCCCGATATTCGTGCTACTACGTGTTTTACCTGTGTGGCTAGCTTCCTTTTGCATTTCACCCTGACAAGGAATACTGCAAGAACAAAGGCGCCATGCCGTCAGTGAGGCGGCCTTTGGTGTCAAGTTTTTTGTCGTCGTTTTTTTGCAATGGGCAAGGAACGGGAAGCGGGGCCTCGCTGTCGCCGATCTTGGAAACGGCAATGCGGCCGTCGCGAAAAAACTCCCGCAAGGCAAGAGGGGAAGGATCGGATGCGCATTCACGCTCGTTACGGCATCCTCGGACTATCGCGGCTAGGCATCACACTGGCCGCTTGCGTCTGCATCGCGCTCGGAACAGCCATGATCGCGACGCCCTCCTACGCCGCCACCGCCCCTGGCGACGTCCACACGCAGACGCTGCTCATCGATCGAGCCGATCGCGAGGCATTCGCGATCAAGGAGGTCCGGTGGGTAGAGGCATCGGGGTCGGCCCCTGCATACGCATTCATACTCGGATGTTTCGCGTGCGGCCCTGCCTCCTACACGTCCGACGGGGAACTGGCCGATTCGGCCTCGTTGCCGAAGATCCCGACGAGCTACATCCTGCGCGTCCCCGAGAATTACGGCTCCAAGCTCCTGGTAAACATCCCGCCCGGTACCTCGACCCAGACCTTCTTCCGCCCGCGTCATCAGCAACTGCTCGCCGATGGCTTCGCGGTAGCTGTGGTGGACCATCCGATGCCCGGGTTCCCCGGGTTCCCGTACGAGCCGTTCTTCCAGCCGCCGTACTCGACCGCCGACTACGGCCGCGAGTTCGCTGCCACCGGGCATCTGCTGCGCGACCTGCTCACCGCGCTCTATACAGCCCCCACCTCTGCGTACGCGCTTGGGAACTCGCGCGGCGTCCTGGCCGGAGTCGGGTTGCTCGCCGACCGCGCCGACCGGCCATTCGACGGCTACGTCATGGTGTCGGGCGGGAACGGAGACCTCACCGATCTGACGACCTTCACGAAGTCGTATCTGACAGATGGCAAGATCCCGCTGACGGGGCTGACGAATCCGCTCTCTGGCCTGCCAAAAGAAGAGGTCGAAGCGGGGCTGGCGGAGGAGATCGGTGTCGCCGACCCGGCTTATAGAGCGATGGTGCTCTCGGGCGAGGCGTCGGCTCTCGATTACGACGTAACGGCCCGCCCGGAATCGGTGCAGCGCTCGTGGGGCAATCTCGAATACGGCGCGAAGATCACAGTGCCAGTGATCCTGATCCAGGGCATGCACGACACGACGATCTGGCCGAGCGAGACCTTGCGGTACGCGCAGCGGATCATCGACGCGGACCGCGGAGACCGGCTTCGCCTGTACCTGATCAAGGACATGGGCCATGCGCCGTTCGATCCGCCGGCACCGACCGATGCCCTCTACGTCAACGCCGTCCGCACGCTCGACTCCTGGGTCACCACGGGTGTGGAGCCCGGCCCGATCGACACCGGAACCCTCGGCTCGCATCCGTCGTGCACGGCGCTCGGTTACGGCGCCGACCCGCTCGGATGCTTCGCGGAGGTGTTCGGCACTGGTTTCTGAGCCACCCGGCGGCGGCCCCGGTCTTCGAAGGCCGCCTCAACTCCTGCGCTCTTTGGAGGTCACCAGATGGCTCCAGACCACGGGGCGTCCTTCTTCGACTACCCCAGCCCGGCGGCGGAGGATGCGGATCGAGCCCAGGCAGCCGACGTGTTGCTGCCGGACGCATCCGAGGCCGACTGGACGGCAATCCTTGAGTTCACTCACGCCCGGCGGTTCGGACCCGGGCAGAGCATCCTTGAAGCCGGCGGCCCGGGCGGATCGCTTTACCTGGTCCTCGAGGGCTCGATCGAGGTCCTCGCCCAGCGGAGCAGGCTGGGCCGGTCACGCCGGGTCGGCCTGCTCGAGGCGGGCAGCGTGGTGGGCGAGGTGTCATTCTTCGACGGCGAGCCGCGCTCGATGGGCGTCCGGGCGCTCACCGCGGCAGTGCTGGCCGAGATGGCGCCGGGCAACTTCGAGGACCTGTTCGCGGCTCGTCCGGACCTCGGCCGCCGGCTCCTGATGGATCTCGGCCGGATCCTTGCTGGCCGACTGCGGCGGGCCGAGGCAGGCGCCAGCACGGCGAACTGCGGTGCGCTGCCATGACCCCGCCACCCGTTATCGAGATCCGGGAACCCGGAAGGGCGGCGCGACGCGTCACCGTCGACCGCGCGACCGAGGTGGGCCGTGACCGGCAGGGCGCGGTCCTCGTCGGTACTGCCGTGTCCTTTGCTCATCTCAAGCTAATGGCGAGCCCCGTGGCGCTGTCGATCGTGAACCTCGGCGACAGCGGCGCTGCCTTCGTCAACGGCCGGACGATCGACGGCCGGGCAATCCTTGGCACCAGCGATATCATCCGCTTCGGCACCGCGGAGATCGAGGTGCTGTCCAGCCCCGCCGTAGCCGGGCCGCGCCCGGCGCCTGGCACGGCCAGCGCGGCGCCCGAGACCGTTCCCTCGCAACCGGCGCCACAGCCCGCGCCGACGCGAGAGCCGGGCCCGATCACGCGCGTTGCCGGCCAGGTATTCCTCGGACCCATCCCCAAGCCAGGGCAGCCGGTATTCCGCAACTACACAGAACTGCCCAGGCACGTGCCCATCTCGGCCTGGCGCGCCGTGCGGGTCGTCAGCGTGGCTGTCTATCTTGCGCTAGTCACCGGGCTGTTTGTCAGACCGGCGGGCGCGTTGTTCGCCTTCTTCCAGGTCATCGTGCCGCTGCTGCCGCTTGTCTTCTTCGTGGCGCCCGGGCTGTGGCGCAACATCTGCCCGCTCGCGGCCGTGAACCAGGCGCCGCGGGTGTTCGGCTTCACCCGGGCGTTCACGCCTCCGGGCTGGATGCGCCGTCACGGTTTCGTTATCGCCTTCGTGCTTTTCTTCGGTATCACGAGCGCCCGGATCGCTGTCTTCAATACGAACGGCCGGGCGACGGGCATACTTTTGGCCGCCACGATTGCCAGCGCATTCCTGGGCGGCGTGCTATTCACTGGCAAAAGCGGCTGGTGCAGCAGCATCTGCCCGCTGCTGCCCCTGCAGCGGGCCTACGGCCAGACCCCCTTCGTCAGAGTGCCGAACAGCCATTGCCAGCCGTGCGTGGGCTGCACGAAGAACTGTTATGACTATAAGCCGCAGGTCGCCTATCAGGCCGATATGCGCGACGCGGACAGCAACTGGGTGTCTCCACGCAAGCTGTTCGTTGCCGCCCTTCCTGGCTTCGTGCTCGGCTTCTTCACGCTGGCTGCTTCCAGCCATCTGGAAACCGCGCAAGTCTACGAGCGGCTAGCGGTGTACTCCGCCGGCGGCATCGCCTCGTTCTACCTGCTCGACGCGCTGCTGCCGGTCACATCGCGGATGCTGACCGCCGTATATCCAACGGCCGCCATCAACATCTTCTACTGGTACGCGGGCGTCGTGCTCGCTGACTCATTCCGTACAGTGACTGGTGCGGCTATCCCGTGGATCCGCTGGCCGATCCGCGCCATCGTCTTGGTCCTCACTCTGATCTGGATCACACGCACGTATGCCGCGAGCCGGCGGTTCGAGCAAGAGGTGCCGGGCCGGCCCGCGCTCGTCGTTCAGGTCGGATCGGCGGCCGCCAGGGCGATCGCGACCAAGGCGAAGAGCAGCTTCGTCCAAGTGCGCTTCGCATCCGATGACACGTCGGTCGACGTCGAGGTGGGGACCAGCCTGCTCGAGGCCGCCGAGCGGGCAGGGCAGCAGGTCGAGGCGGGTTGCCGGATGGGTGTCTGCGGCGCCGACCCGGTAGCGGTCATCGACGGGATGGCGGGCCTCACTCCGCCGGAGGAGGATGAACAGAACACCCTCCGGCGACTCGGGTACGCGGCGAAAACGCGGATGGCCTGCTGCGCGCGGGTTATGTCCGGGTCCGTGCAGATCGCGCTCGCTCCCGAGCCCGGCGGGCAGGCGAACTCCGGGCAGCGGCAGACCGCCTACGACCGCTCACTGATGTCGGCCGTTGTCATCGGCAACGGGATCGCCGGTGTCACTGCGGCGGACTTCCTCCGTCGCGGCCATCCCTACTGCGAGATCCACCTCGTCGGCAGTGAGTCTCAGGTGCTCTACAAC
>Ga0137391_10001850_pt1 | contig 15590 bp, 15 predicted proteins | sample 15con2h24BmetaG_FD_101399 | JGI IMG/M metagenome (GOLD analysis project Ga0137391, IMG submission 101399) | Vadose zone soil microbial communities from Angelo Coast Range Reserve, California, USA - 15con2h2.4B metaG | ecosystem: Environmental > Terrestrial > Soil > Vadose zone > Saprolite...
GCCGCTCAGCCGCTGACCGCCGAGGGTATGGATGACGCCATCGCGGAAAGCCTGCGCAGTCGGCTGGACGCGATTGAGCGCGCGCTGCACCGGCTCGACGACGGCACCTACGGCCGGTCCATTCGCAGCGGCGAGCCGATCCCGGACGAGCGGCTGGAAGCCGACCCCGCCGCGGAACTCACCATCGAGGAAGCCAGGGCGGCCGAACGGGGCTGAGCACAGACCCGAACGGCCAGCGCGGGTCTGGACGGCGAGTGCGGGCCGATCTTCGGGCTCATGTCGAGGGCCAGTCACCGGCTCCGACCTCCCAGTGAAGCGAGACATTCCGATCACTGGAGGTAGGCATGAACACCACTGTGGAGACGGTGACGGCGGCCGACGGCACCGGGATTGCCCTGGAGCCGACTGGCGCGGGCGCGCCGGTGATACTGGTCGGCGGCGCGTTCAACGACCGGTCGACAGTGGCGGCCCTGGCGGCCGCGCTGGCCCCGGATTTCACCGCGATCACTTATGACCGCCGCGGCCGGGGCGACAGCGGGAACAACGACAGCGACTTCGACATCGACCGCGAGTTCGACGATCTAGCCGCCGTGATCGGCTACGCCGGCGAGACGGCCAGCCTGTTCGGGCACTCCTCGGGAGGCCTGCTCGCCGTGGAAGCGGCGCTGCGCGGCCTGCCCATCGAGCGGCTGGCGGTCTACGAACCGCTCGAAGGCCAGGACCACGGCGTCCTGCATCACCCCGAGGCGCTCCGCCCGGTGCTGAGCGCCTTTTACGGGCAGCAGGGCCTGGACCGATAGGGCTACGCGGCGGACGGCCCCTGCGGATCGTGCGGTGCCTGCGGATCGCGGGGGCCGTACAGGTCGCGGGGACCGTACAGGTCGCGCGGCCCGCGGGCCGCATTGGGCTCGGCCTGGGGGTCAGGCGACACGGGCCTCTTGCGGTCGGCCTTCTCGTCCGGGGGAGGCCAGTCGGGTCCGGCCGGCCAGGAGGCGACCCGCACCGGGCTATCGGAGTGCGGGTTGCGGCCCCGGACGACGAACCGTTCCATCTTGGTCGCGCCGGGTAGCTCGACCCGGGCCGAGACCAGCTCAGCCTTGCCTGCGGCGAGTTCCACCCAGCAGATCTGCTGGTTCCGCACGTACGCCGGCGGCAGGCCGAACCGCCCGCCGATCCCCTCCACGACCGAGGTGCACGATCCGGAGTTGGCGTAGAAGCCGGCCGCTGCGGCGGCCAGCTCCGGGTGGTGCGTATGCCCGGAGATGAACCCGTGGTAGCCGTCCGCGACCAGGTCCGCGGCCCGCTGGCGGGCGGCGTGGTTCTGCCCGTAGCCCCGCTCGTCAAGCGCCAGTGCGCTGATCGAAAGCCACGCCCGCCGGGCCAGGATGCCGATCACGGCGGCGAGCACGAGGAGGTCGGCCATCGCGCCGTAGCCGAGCATCTCACCGCGGTGCACCCACAGGTTGGTATCGGGATAACGAGACCTGAAGTCGGCGATTTCGGGTATCCGGATCAGGATGAGGATCACCAGCGGAATCACGAACAGCCACCACAGCCGGCGGCCCAGCTTGCGAAAGACCAGCCGGGAAGCGATGAACGAAGGGAAGTCGGTCGGGTCCGCCATCTCGTGTGCGCCGTCGACCCAGCCGCGGCCCAGCCACTCGACCCGGGGGATGACTTCCCGGACGATGTGGTGACCGATCGGGGTGTCCAGCGCGTTGCGCGCGTCGTGGAAGCAGTTGTACGGATCAAGCTGGTGGCCGTGCTCCACCCGGACCTTGCGGCCGTCGGCCAGGATCAGGTCTGCGGACAGGCACAGCTTGGCCCCGGTCATCTCCCGCACCGCGTCCGCCGCCTTGACGTCCCAGGCCAGGTCGCCGTCGTGGTTGCCGATCGCGTAGATGACCTGGCCGCCGCGCGCGGTCACCGCCAGCAGCGCCGCGCACAGGTCCTCGTGCGCACGCATGATGTCCGTCGCCGTCGCCTCGGGGAAGCCGAGCAGTTCGACGACGTCGCCGCCGAGCACGACGGTGAGCGCGTCTGGCTCCTCGGCCAGGTGCCGCGCCAGCGTCTCGCAGGACCGCCCGGACACGTCCGTGCGGACCGGCGGCAGGTGCAGGTCGCTGGCGATGATCACCTTCCCGCCGGGCGGGATGGCCACATCGAGCAGATCGGCGATGTCAGGTCGCGGCGCGGGCATGGACGGTTTGGCTTCCTTCTGGCCGGTTTCTACCGGGTTCTTTCCCCGGCACTTAGCAATGATGCCCCAGGAAGGGACGGGCTAGCCTGCGGCGCCACGCACTATTCACGAACGCCATGACGTATGACGCGGCCGGCCGCAGTGCGGTTCGGATCCGGGTGACCGGGGCACGTACCAGCCTCGTTCGGCCAAAAAGAATTTAAGAAGCACCCGGCTGAGCAGATACCTTCCCTTCGTATGGAACTCGGCGAGTACGACCACCGGGCGGTCGAGGCCGCCGCCCGGGAGCTGTGGGAGTCGCACGACATCTACAGATACGACAGGGACGGGCATGGGCCCGTGTTCAGCGTGGACACGCCGCCACCCTACGTATCGGCGGCGCACCTGCACGTAGGTCACGCGATGAGCTACTCGCAGCCGGATTTCATCGTGCGCTACCGGCGGATGCGCGGCGAGCGGGTGTTCTACCCGATCGGGTTCGACGACAACGGGCTGCCGACCGAACGGTACGTGGAGCAGGCCTACGGGGTCCGGGCCGTCGACATGCCGCGGGCCGAGTTCGTCGCGCTCTGCCTGGCCGAGACCCAGCGCACGGCCGAACGGTACGAGGACCTGTGGCGGCGGCTCGGGCTGTCCCTCGACTGGTCGCTGCGCTACTCCACCATCGACGCCCGCTGCCAGCGGACCGCCCAGACCAGCTTCATCAAGCTGCACGAGGCGGGCTACCTGCGGCGGGCCCAGGACCCGATCCTGTGGTGCCCGGAAGACCGCACCTCGCTGGCCCAGGCGGACGTGGAGGACCTGGAGCGGACGAGCAGGCTGCACACGATCAGCTTCTCCGACGGGCTGCTGATCGCCACCACCCGGCCCGAGCTGCTGCCGGCCTGCGTAGCGCTGTACCACCATCCTTCGGATGCCCGTTACACGGGCCGGAACAGGGCCGTGGTGCCGCTGTTCGGCTACGAGGTGCCGGTGCTCACCGACGAGTCGGTGGACCCGGAGTACGGGACCGGGCTGATGATGGTGTGCACGTTCGGTGACAGCGATGACGTGCTGAAGTGGCGGCAGGACGGGCTGCCGCTGCGCCTGGTCGTTGAGCCGGACGGGCGGCTCGGCCCGCTGGCCGGGGAGTTCGCCGGGCTGCCGCTGACCCAGGCGCGTTCGGCCGTCGTGAAGGCGCTCGCGGAGGCGGGGCTGCTGGCGGACAGCGTGCCGGTGCGGCAGGTCGTAGGGGTGCACGAGCGATGTCAGACCCCGGTCGAGTTTCAGATCAGGCCGCAGTGGTTCATCGCGGTGCGGGAGCACGCGGACCGGTTCCGGGCCCGCGCGGCCGAGCTCGAGTGGATCCCGCCGTTCATGCGGCGCAGGCTCGAGGACTGGATCGACGGGCTCAAGTGGGACTGGAACATCACCAGGCAACGGCGTTACGGCGTGCCGTTCCCCGTCTGGTTCTGCACCGCCTGCTCGGTGCCGGTGCTGGCCCGGCTTGAGGACCTGCCGGTGGACCCGCTGGCGGACAAGCCGCCGGTGACCTCGTGCCCGTCCTGCGGCTCGGGGGAGCTGGAGGGGGACCCGGACGTGATGGACACCTGGATGACGTCGTCGCTGTCGCCGCAGATCAACGACGGCTGGGCGGTGGGCGGGACCGACCCCGCGCTGGCGCCGATGTCCATGCGGGTGCAGGCGTTCGAGATCATCAGGACCTGGCTGTTCTACTCGGTGGTGCAGTCCGAGCTGTTGTTCGGCCGGGTGCCGTGGCGCACCGCGATGATCTCCGGCTGGGGGCTGAGCGAGCAGGGCAAGAAGCTGTCCAAGCGTGATCTCGATAGGTCGACGGGGGCCGACGGCTACAACCGGTACGTGCCGGACGACGTGATGGGCAGGTACGGCGCGGACGCGCTGCGGCTGTGGGCCACCAAGGGCCGCATCGGCACCGACCTGCGGTACAACGAGAAGGACATCAGGACCGGCCGGAAGTTCGCGGTCAAGCTGTGGAACGTCGGCCGGTTCCTGTCCATGAACCTTGGCGAACTTTCCGGGGCGGCCCCGGCGCCGGGGGATCGGGACATCGTGGACAGGTGGCTGCTCTCGCACCTAGCCGACGCGGTGACCGAGACCACGGCGGCGTTCGAGGCGCACGACTACATGCAGGCCTTCCAGGGTGCCTCGCGGATGTTCTGGTCCATCTACTGTGACCGGTACATCGAGATGATCAAGGACCGGCTCGCCGTAGCCCCGGATCGGGATAGCACTGATCCGGATAGTACGGATCTGGATAATCCGGATCGGGATAGTGCCCGCTGGACCCTGTGGGAGTCGTTCCGGGTGCTGCTCGGGCTGTTCGCGCCCTTCGCGCCGTTCCTGACCGAACGCATGTACCAGCAGTTTTACCGCGCGCACGAGGACGCGGTCTCGCTGCACCTGACCCGCTGGCCGGGCGCCGACGAGCGATGGCGCGGCGACCGTTCGGCGGTGGACCAGCTGGCGGTCATCCTGGATGCCACCCGGGTGCTGCGCAGCGGCCAGCGGCTCGGCAACTCGGCCCGGCTCAGCCAGCTGATCGTGCAGGCGCACGACGCCCAGGCTCAGGCACTCCTGGAGCAGATCGCCGAACCGCTCCGGGTCGCGGCCCGGGCCGATGCCCTGGTCCGCGGCCCGGCCGAGCACACTAGTGGCGTCGAGGGGATCACGGTCGGGATCGCCGTGTAAGAGCGGCCACCGCCTCGGCTGACGGATGTTCATCAGCCGATTCTGCGTTCGGCGTTAGCCGGGACCATTAGGGTGCCGTCAAGGATCCTTGAGGTCTTCCGCCAGGGAGAATTGAGGCTTCCCGTTAGCTGGGCAGGGCAGCCAGCACGTCGCGTGCCATCGCGATGTCCGCGGCCAGCTTCGTGGCGCGGCTCGGCTCCGAGCCGAACGGCTCGTGGGTGAAGCTGATCTCGATATCGGCGTTGCCGGACCAGACAAACAGCACCACGGTGTGAGACTCTCCGGACGCAATCGACACGGTCTGGAATATGGCGGTCGCCTGCTGGCCGACGCCGGTGACGGTCTGCGCTCCGTTGAACGTGGTCCCGTTCGCGTTGTGGCGCGCGTACTGAACGGCGAATTCGTAGCCCTGCTGCGCGCTCGCCGAGTCGGCGTCGATGGTGAGGTCAAGCACGAGGCTGCCGTTCAGTGCGATCCAGCCGCAATTGCTCAGCTGCGGCGTGCCGGGGACGGTGTCGACCGGGGCCGGGATCTGTTTGGCCGCGGCGCCGGGCGCGTACCTGGCTAGGGTCGTTGCTTTGACCAGCCTGCACGGGTCCTGCGGGCTGGCGTAGTGCGGCCCTTGGGGCGACGGGGACGCCGCGGCCGACGACGCGGCCGAGGGTGCGGCCGCGGCCGACGCGGCGGCCACTGGGTTGGCCAGGGCGGCCAGGACGTCGCGGGACATGGCGATCGCTCCGGCCAGTTCCGCGGCTGTAGTCAGCGCTGGCCGGGCCGATCCGATGGGGAGATTGCCATAGGCAAGATCGATGTCGGCGTTGCCCGACCGAACGATCAGGTTGAGCCCTGGCGGCGAAGGCTCGGCGCCCTGGCCCACACTCGTGTTATGACCTGCGCTATGGCCTGATCGCCGAGGCCGGTCACCGGCCGCGTGCTGACCGTGACTCCCTTGCAGCATGAAGGGGCGGAAACCCTGCGCTTGTAGTCCTGCTGCGCTTTAGTGAGCCCTGCGGATGAGCCGAAGACGTCGACCTGCACCAGCAGGCTCCGATCCTGGCCGCCGGTGATGCTGGACCAAGTGCAGGCCCCCTCCTGATCGGTGCTGCTCGAGGGCCTGCTTTGCGGGCTGCTCGTCGCGTCGGGCATGTACTTCGCCAAGCTGGCCCCGCTGACCATGTCACACGGTGCGGGCAGGCTTGTGTACTTAAGCCGCTGAGCGCCGGGCCGCACGACCACCAGGACGACGGCCGCGATCACCGCGGCCACCAGGATTCCGGCGCCGAAGCCGATGATCAGGGGCTTGCGGCGGGACCGGAATGGCGGCGCCGGTGACGGGGAACCCGGTGACGAGGATTCCGCTGTCTCGCTGCCGGGCTGGGCCTCGGCGGGTCCGGCGCTGGCGGTCTGAGCACTGGCGGGTGCCTCGGGTTCGGGCGCGGTTACGTTCGACTCTTCTGACATGTCGCCATGACTGTCGTCATGAATCCGGCCCCCCAGTTCCGGAGGAAACTACTCACCTTTGGTCTCTAGAGCGTCTCGGACTCATGTCGGGTGGGCAGCGGCTTGCGGCATGCGCTTGCACAAGGGCGGCTGGCCCGTTCATCCGTAGATCACGAAGAGTTTGCAGTCTGCGCAGACTGTGAAGTCTTCATGATCATGAAAGGGACGTCACCCGGTGGCGGCCCGGGGCTCCGGCTCGCCACAGGCCGATGACGTTGACGCCCACGGCCATCAGTCCCATGACTATCGCGAGCACCACGGCATACAGGGCGACCCGGCCGTAACCGCCCGAGTGCCCGGGATCCAGGAACGGGTACGGATACCAGTGCGCGATCGGGCCGCGCACCAGCGAGTAGGCGAAGTAGGCCAGCGGCGCGAGCAGCCAGCCCAGCGCGGCCAGGAACGGCCGGCGGGTCCACGGCGAGAACAAGATCCAGTCGACCAGCATGACCACCGGGATGACACGGTGCAGGGTGTCATCGACCCACGGCGAGGTCAGCCCGACCTCGGCGTTGGCCAGCAGCGCCGCGTAGACGATGCCGGTGATGACCATGAACAGCGTCGCCGCGCCGCGCAGGTAGGCCCAGCGCTGGCTCTGCGGGTTGACCAGGCCGCCTACGATCAGCACCACGATGGCCAGCAGGTTGCTCTCGATGGTGAAGTAGCTGAAGAAGTTACCCAGGCTGCCGGTGGTGGCGGTGACCGCGGAGACGATGGCCGCGATGCCGAGCGCCGCGAACGCCGACCGCGCGATCCTCACCACAACGGTCCCCATGAGCCAGGTCATACCCCTTTCCTGGCTGGTCCAAAGGGCCCTGGCTGGCCCAAGGGGGTCGGCTGGCACAAGGCTGGCACAATGCTGGGATGCGAACGATTGCTCTCGAAGAGCACTTCTGGACACCCGGACTCGCGGCGCCTCCCGGCACCGGCCCGCTCGCCGCGTGGGGCCAGCGGGTGGATGACCAGCTGCGCGATCTCGGAAAGGCGCGGCTGGCCGACATGGACGCCAACGGCATCGACCTCCAGGTCATCTCGCACGCGGCACCGGCCGCCCAGGGGCTCGACGGCGCCGAGGGGATCGCTCGCGCCCGCGAGGCCAACGACCGGCTGGCTGCCGCGGTCCGCGCGAACCCGGACAGGTTCGCCGGCTTCGCCACCCTGCCCACCGCGGACCCGCGGGCCGCGGCCGACGAGCTAGAACGGGCCGTTAAAGATCTCGGCCTGCTCGGCGCCCTGGTCAACAGCACCCTCGGCTCCAACGGCGCCTTCCTGGATGACACCAGGTTTGAACCGCTGCTTGAGCGTTTCGAGGGGCTCGACGTCCCGCTGTACCTGCACCCCGCGCCCCCGTCGGCGGTCCTGGACGAGGCGCTGTACCACGGGCTGGCGCCGGCCGTGGCGGGCCGGCTGGCTACCGGCGCCTGGGGCTGGCACGCCGAGGCCGGCCTGCACGTGCTGCGGATGATTGCCACCGGCGTGTTCGACCGGCACCCCGGGCTGCGCCTGATCGTCGGGCACTGCGGCGAGATGGTGCCGTTCATGCTGGCCAGGATCGACGCCATGCTCCGCCAGGACCAGCTGGAACTGGCGCCGTCAGGGTACTTCCTGCGGAACATCTGGGTCACCACGAGCGGGCTGTTCAGCCTGCCGCCGGTGCTGTGCACCGTGCAGGTGCTCGGGGTGGACCGGGTGCTGTTCAGCGTCGACTACCCCTTCGGCTCCAACGCGGCGGGCCGCGCCCTGCTCGACACGCTGCCGCTGGCCCCCGCGGACGTGGCGAAGATCGCGGGCGGTAACGCCGAACGGGTCCTGGGCCTCGGGGCCCCAGCGGACCAGGGCCCCAGGGGACCAGGGCCGCCAGCGGACCAGCCAAGCGTGATTTAAGTCACGTTGATGTTGTAAAAAAGTTTGCATTGGCCAAGCGATTTACGGCACAATGATGTTGTGAAAAACATCGGAGCAGCCGAGGGCCCCGCCCGGGGCCCAGCGGGACCTGCCCCCACCCGGGGGCAGGTCGCGCGGCTGATCCTTGAGCGCGGGCCGTCCACCGCCGCCACGCTCGGCGGCCGGCTCGGGCTTACGCCTGCGGCTATCCGGCGCCATCTCGACAACCTCCTCGCCGAGGGCCTGATCGAGACCAGGACGGCCAGGACCTACTGAAACCGCGGCCGCGGCCGGCCAGCCAAGGTCTTCGTCATCACCGACGCGGGCCGCAGCGCGTTCGAGCACGCTTACGACGGCCTGGCCACCAGCGCGCTGCGCTTCCTGGCCGAGACGGCGGGTCCCGAGGCCATCACCGAGTTCGCCCGCAGGCAGGTATCCGACTTGGAGCGCAGGTACGCGCCCGCGGTGAGCAGGGGCGACCTGGCCAGCCGGGTTCAGGCGCTGGCCGAGGCGCTGTCCGCCGACGGCTACGCGGCGTCCGCGGGCCCGGCGCCCGCGATCGGCCGGGCCGGGGGAGGGGAGCAGCTCTGCCAGCACCACTGCCCGGTCGCCCACGTGGCGGCCGAGTTCCCGCAGCTGTGCGAGGCGGAGACCGAGGCGTTCGGCCGGCTGCTGGGCACGCCGGTGCAGCGGCTCGCCACGATCGCGCACGGCGACGGCATCTGCACCACGCACGTGACCTGCGTCGGGAAGGCAGTCCCGGCGGGGACTACAGCCGCGGCGGGGACTGTTGTAATACCCGTAACCAATGAAATCACCGCAGAGTCCGGAGGGCTCTTGACATGACGACCACCACGCAAGACCAGCTCGAAGGGCTGGGCACGTACAAGTTCGGCTGGGCCGACTCGGACGTGGCCGGTGCGTCCGCGCGCCGTGGCCTGTCCGAAGAGGTGGTCCGCGACATCTCGGCGCGCAAGAACGAGCCGGAGTGGGTGCTCGACATGCGGCTCAAGGGGCTGAAGTACTTCGGCCGCAAGCCGATGCCCGCCTGGGGCGCCGACCTGTCCGGCATCGACTTCGACAACATCAAGTACTTCGTCCGCTCCACCGAGAAGCAGGCCGCGAGCTGGGACGAGCTGCCCGCCGACATCAAGAACACCTACGACCGGCTCGGCATCCCCGAGGCGGAAAAGCAAAGGCTCATCGCGGGCGTGGCCGCCCAGTATGAGTCCGAGGTCGTTTACCACAAGATCAGGGAAGACCTCGAGGAAAAGGGTGTTCTCTTCCTCGACACGGACACCGCGCTCAGGGAGCAGCCGGATCTGTTCCGCGAGTACTTCGGCACGGTGATTCCGCCGGGCGACAACAAGTTCGCCGCGCTGAACACGGCGGTGTGGTCTGGCGGCTCGTTCATTTACGTGCCTAAGAACGTAAAAGTAGAAATCCCGCTGCAGGCCTATTTCCGTATCAACACCGAGAACATGGGCCAGTTCGAGCGGACCCTGATCATCGTGGACGAAGGTGCCTATGTCCACTACGTGGAGGGCTGTACCGCGCCCATTTACAAGTCCGACTCGCTGCATTCCGCGGTGGTTGAGATCATCGTGAAGAAGGACGCGCGCTGCCGTTACACCACGATCCAGAACTGGTCGAACAACGTGTACAACCTGGTGACCAAGCGCGCCATCGCGCAGCAGGGCGCGACCATGGAGTGGATCGACGGCAACATCGGCTCCAAGGTGACGATGAAGTACCCGGCGGTGTACCTGATGGGTGAGCACGCCAGGGGCGAGACGCTCTCGGTCGCGTTCGCCGGCGCCGGCCAGCACCAGGACGCGGGCGCGAAGATGGTGCACTGCGCGCCGAACACCTCCTCCACCATCATCTCCAAGTCGGTGGCGCGGGCCGGCGGGCGGACCTCCTACCGTGGCCTGGTCAACGTGCAGGAGGGCGCCGAGCACTCCAAGTCCACGGTCAAGTGCGACGCGCTGCTGGTGGACACGGTGAGCCGCAGCGACACCTACCCGTACGTCGACGTCCGCGAGGACGACGTGGAGATGGGCCACGAGGCGACCGTCTCCAAGATCTCCGAGGATCAGCTGTTCTACCTGATGAGCCGCGGCATGACCGAGGACGAGGCGATGGCCACGATCGTCCGCGGGTTCGTAGAGCCCATCGCCCGCGAGCTCCCGATGGAGTACGCGCTCGAGCTGAACCGGCTGATCGAACTGCAGATGGAGGGGGCGGTCGGCTGATGTCGGCTGGACTTCAGGGGGCGATAGAGACCGCTCCCGTGACAAGGCTGCACGAGCGCCGGTCCTACGACCCGGCGGATTTCGCGGTGCCCGCCGGCCGCGAGGAGGAGTGGCGGTTCACCCCGCTGCGCCGGCTGCGCGGGCTGCATACGGATGCCCCGGCGGCCCCCGCCGCGAAGGTGACGGTGGAAGTCGACCCGGCGCCCGAGGTCAAGACCTTTTCGGCCGAACGAGGCGGGAGCTTGCTCGGCCGCAGCTTTATCCCCGCTGACCGGGTGAGCGCCCGGGCCTACGCGTCCTTCGACGAGGCGACCGTGATCGCGGTGCCGGCCGAAACGGACGCGTCACGGCCCACCGTCGTCACCGTGACCGGCCAGGGTTCTGGGGTCGGGGCCGCGTTCGGCCACCTGCTCGTGCAGGCCGAGCCGTTCTCCCGGGCCGTGGTGGTACTCGACCACCGCGGCAGCGCCACCTACGCGGACAACGTCGAGCTCGTGGTGGGCGACGGCGCCTTGCTGTCGGTGGTCAGCCTGCAGGACTGGGCCGATGACGCCGTGCACCTGACGCAGCATTACGCCACGCTCGGCCGGGACGCGAGGCTGCGGCATACGGCGGTCACGCTGGGCGGATCCGTCGTCCGGCTGGCTCCCTCGGTCCGCTACGACGGTCCGGGCGGGGACGCCGAGCTGACTGGGCTCTACTTCGCCGACGCGGGCCAGCACCTGGAGCACCGGCTGTTTGTCGACCACGATGTGCCCAATTGCCGCAGCCGCGTCACCTACAAGGGCGCGCTGCAGGGCGCCGACGCGCACGCGGTCTGGATCGGCGACGTGCTGATCAGGCCGGAGGCGACCGGCACCGACACGTACGAGTACAACAGGAACCTGGTGCTGACCGATGGCACCCGGGTGGATTCGGTGCCGAACCTGGAGATCCTCACCGGGGAGATCGTCGGGGCCGGGCACGCGAGCGCCAGCGGCAGGCTCGAGGACCACCACCTGTTTTACCTGATGGCCCGCGGCATCCCGTTCGAAGAAGCCCGCAGGCTGGTCATCCGCGGGTTCTTCGGCCAGCTGATCGACACCATCGAGGTGCCCGAACTGCGGGACCGGATCGCCGAGGCCATCGAGGCGGAGCTGACCAAGTCCCTGCCCTCGCGGGGGGGTCTGGGGAGGCTCTTGGGTTCGTCCCCCCGGGCTAACACAGCTGGGGTCCGCCGATGACCGGGGACCCGGAGTACACCCGGGCCTGCGCGCTCTCGGAACTTCCGGCCGAGGGCGCGATCGGCGTCGAGGTGGCGGGAGAGCCGGTCGCCGTGGTCCGCGCCGAGGGCGAGGTCTACGCGATGCGCGACGTGTGCTCGCACGCCGAGGTGCCGCTGTCCGAGGGCGAGGTCTACGACCACACGATCGAGTGCTGGCTGCACGGATCGTGCTTCGACCTGCGCTCGGGCAAGCCCACCGGGTACCCGGCCACCGAGCCGGTGCCCGTCTATCCAGTCAAGATCGAAGGCGACGACGTCTACGTCGCGCTCACCACGGGCGTGGAAAACCTAGGCAAGGAGTCATAAAGTGGCCACCCTCGAGATCCGCGACCTGCACGTCAGCGTGGAAGAGAGCGTCGGCGTGCACCGGGAGATCCTGCGCGGCGTGAACCTGACCGTCCGCGACGGTGAGACTCATGCGCTCATGGGCCCGAACGGCTCCGGCAAGTCCACCCTGGCCTACGCGATCGCCGGCCATCCCAAGTACCTGGTCACCCGGGGCAGCGTCACGCTCGACGGCGAAGACGTGCTGGCCATGAGCGTGGACTCCCGCGCCCGGGCCGGCCTGTTCCTGGCCATGCAGTACCCGGTCGAGGTGCCCGGCGTGTCGGTGTCGAACTTCCTGCGGACCGCGGTGACGGCGGTCCGGGGCGAGGCGCCGAAGCTGCGCGACTTCGTCAAGGAACTGCGCGCCGCGATGTCCGCGCTGTCCATGGACCCGGCCTTCGCCGAGCGCAACCTGAACGAGGGCTTCTCCGGCGGGGAGAAGAAGCGGCACGAGATCTTGCAGCTCGAGCTGCTCAACCCGAAGGTCGCGATCCTGGACGAGACCGACTCGGGCCTGGACATCGACGCTCTCAAGGTGGTCTCCGAGGGGATCAACCGCTTCCGTGAGCAGCCGGAGCACGCAGTGCTGCTGATCACGCACTACACGCGGATCCTGCGGTACGTGAAGCCGGATTTCGTGCACGTGTTCGTGGCCGGCCGCATCGTCGAAGAGGGCGGCTCCGAGCTGGCCGACCTGCTGGAGAACGAGGGCTACGAGAGGTTCGCGGTTCTTGGGGGGGTCCCGGCATGACGGCGTTCCAGGATTTTGCCGGTCACCTCGATGTCGAGGCCATCCGGGCCGATTTCCCCGCGCTGGCCAGGAAGGTGCGCAACGACAAGCCGCTCATCTACCTGGACTCCGGCGCGACGTCGCAGAAGCCGGTCCAGGTGCTCGACGCCGAGCGCGGGTTCTACGAGCGGCACAACTCGGCCGCGCACCGCGGCACCCACCTGCTCGGCGAGGAGGCCACCGACGTCTACGAGGGCGCCCGGGCCAAGGTCGCCGCGTTCCTCAACGCCGACCCCGGCGAGGTGGTGTTTACCAAGAACGCCACCGAGGCGATCAACCTGGTCGCCTACGCCATGAGCAATGCATCAGTGGGCGGGGCCCGCCCCGGAGAGTCGGGGCGGTTCCAGGTGGGGCCCGGGGACGAGATCCTGATCACTGAGATGGAGCATCACGCCAACCTCGTGCCGTGGCAGCAGCTCTGCGAGCGAACCGGCGCCACCCTGCGCTGGCTGAACGTCACCCCTGAGGGCCGGCTCGACCTGGACCACCTGGACCGCATGATCACCGGGCGCACCAAGATCGTCGCGGTCACCCACCAGTCGAACGTCACCGGCACGATCCCGCCGGTAGCCGAGATCGCTCGGGCGGCGCACGAGAAGGGCGCCCTGGTGCTGGCCGACGCGGCCCAGTCGGTGCCGCACCAGCCGGTCGACGTGGCCGCGCTCGGCGTGGACTTCCTGGCCTTCTCCGCGCACAAGATGCTCGGCCCGTACGGGATCGGCGTGCTGTTCGGCCGCGCCGAGCTGCTCGAGGCCATGCCGCCGTTCCTGACCGGCGGATCGATGATCGAGGTGGTGCGGATGGAGGGCAGCACGTTCCTGCCGCCGCCGCAGCGGTTCGAGCCCGGCGTGCCCGCCGTGGCCGAGGCCGCGGGCCTGGCCGCCGCCGTGGACTACCTGGCCGGCCTGGGCATGGGCAACGTGGCGGCGCATGAGGAGTCGTTGACCGCGCATGCGCTCGACGCGCTGCGCGAGATCAACGGGGTGCGCATCCTCGGGCCGGACACCACCAAGGACCGCGGCGGCGCCGTGGCGTTCGAGGTCGAGGGCGTCCACCCGCACGACGTGGGCCAAGTGCTCGACGAGCTCGGCATCGCGGTGCGCACCGGCCACCACTGCGCCTGGCCACTGCACCGGGCGCTGGGCGTGCAGGCCAGCACCCGGGCCACGTTCTACGTGTACAACACCCACGACGAGGTAGACGCCCTGGCGGACGGAATCCGCTACGCTCAGCGTTTCTTCGGCGCCCGGCAATAGACCGGGATGATGACGGGCGCTTTCAGTGTTGGGAGGGACGTGATGCAGCTTTACTCGATGTACCAGGAGATCATCCTGGATCACTACCGCAACCCTCACCACAAGGGCCTGCGGGATCCCTTCGACGCCGAAGTGCACCACGTCAACCCGGTCTGCGGAGACGAGGTGACGCTGCGGGTCACCCTCAAGGACGTCAACGGCGAACCGGTGGTCGAGGACGTGTCCTATGACTCGCTGGGCTGCTCGATTAGCCAGGCGAGCGCGTCGGTGATGAGCGACCTGGTCATCGGCAAGCCGGTGGACGAGGCCATGACCATCAACCAGGCGTTCCTCGAGCTGATGCAGTCCAAGGGCGAGGGGGAGCCTGACGAGAACGTGCTCGAGGACGCGGTAGCATTCGCGGGCGTGTCGAAGTACCCGGCCAGGATCAAATGCGCTCTGCTCGGCTGGATGGCATGGAAGGACGCGACCGCGCAGGCCATGGAGGTAGCGAAATGACGGAGAACGCGACCACTGAGAACGTGACTTTGCCGGACACGGCGCCTGAGGGTGGGGCCACGGAGCTCAGCGCTGAGCAAGAGGACGTACTCGAGGCGCTGCGCGACGTGGTGGACCCCGAACTCGGGATCAACGTGGTGGACCTCGGCCTGGTGTACGGCGTCGACGTGGACGCCGAGCGGATCGCCACCATCGACATGACCCTGACCAGCGCCGCGTGCCCGCTGACGGACGTGATCGAGGATCAGGCTCGGGAGGCGCTCGAGGGCGTGGTGACGGACTTCCGCATCAACTGGGTCTGGATGCCGCCGTGGGGTCCGGAGAGCATCACCGACGACGGACGCGAGCAGCTCCGCGCCCTCGGATTCAACATCTAGCGACGGATATAGAAGGGCTCGGCGTAGGCCGAGATCCAGGCGTCGACCTGGTCCGGCTCGCCCTCGCCCGGGAACGTGACGTCGATCGGGAACCCCGTCGCGGGCACGGCGTGGACGGCCTGCTCAATCGCATCGAGGATCTCTTGGTGCGCGGTTTCGCTGGCGGGATCGTCCAGGGTGACGGCGATGACCAGGCCCTCGCCCTGGCCGGCCACCGATAGCCAGGCCCTGGACGCCTGCTGCACGCCGGGAATGGAGCTCAGCGCCGTCCTGACCTCGCTGAGGAGCGTGACCGGGTCGGCGGGCGGGCGGCCCACGCGGACCTGGGTGCCGTCCGTGACCACCAGGATCGCGGCCAGGTAGCGGACGCCTTCCGGGTAGATGGGCACGCTGGCTTCCGCGCCCGGGTTCAGCGCAATGCCGACGCCGGCCGGCATCCGCCTGGCTAGGTCGGCCGCCGGAACCACGATGTGCGGCATGGCCGCGAACGGGCCGTCGCCTGGCGACACGCGGTCGGCTTCGCCCTGCGA
>Ga0137391_10001851_pt1 | contig 15589 bp, 10 predicted proteins | sample 15con2h24BmetaG_FD_101399 | JGI IMG/M metagenome (GOLD analysis project Ga0137391, IMG submission 101399) | Vadose zone soil microbial communities from Angelo Coast Range Reserve, California, USA - 15con2h2.4B metaG | ecosystem: Environmental > Terrestrial > Soil > Vadose zone > Saprolite...
ATCGTGGCCGAGGAGGCGTTCGGCGCGCTCACCGGACCGGCGATTCGCATCACCACCCCTCATATCCCGCTGCCGGCCGCGGATAGGCTCGAAGATCACGTGCTGCCCTCGGTGGATAGGATCATCGAGACCGTCAGCAAGGCTCTGTTAGCTGGGGGGACGACCCCCCCATACCCCCCCGAGACTGGGGGGACCCATCCCCCCAGACCCCCCTTGGGGGGCCGAGGCCCCCGGGCCCGCGTTGGTAGGAGGAGCAGTGAGCGGCAACCTATCCGAACTGGTTGGCATCGACGTACCCACCCGCCTGCTGATCGGCGGGGAGTGGACCGGCGGACGGGGCGGTGGCACGCTGCCGGTGATCAATCCGGCCACCGAGGACGCGCTGGCCGAGGTGGCCGACGGGACCGTGGACGACGCGCTGGACGCGGTCGGCGCGGCCCAGGACGCGCTGGCCGGCTGGGCGGCGACGCCGCCGCGGCAGCGCGCGGAATGCCTGCGCCGGACCTTCGAGCTGATGACCCGGCATGCGGAGTCCCTGGCCAGGCTGATGGCCGCCGAGAACGGCAAGGCGCTGCGCGACGCGCGGGCCGAGGCGGCCTACTCGGCCGAGTTCTTCCGCTGGTACGCCGAAGAGGCGGTGCGGATGGAAGGCGTGCTGATGCGGGCGCCTTCGGGTGCGAACAAGATCCTGGTCATGCGGCAGCCGGTCGGCGTCTCGGTGCTGGTCACCCCGTGGAACTTCCCCGCCGCGATGGCCACCCGCAAGATCGGCCCGGCGCTGGCGGCCGGCTGCACGGTGGTGCTCAAGCCGGCCTCGGAGACCCCGCTGACCGCGCTGGCCATCGCCGGCCTGCTGGCCGAGGCGGGCGTGCCGGACGGCGTGGTCAACGTGCTGCCCTCGCGAAAGTCGGGCGCGGTCGTCTCGGCGATGCTGCACGACCCGCGGGTCCGCAAGCTGTCGTTCACCGGATCCACTGAGGTGGGCCGGATCCTGCTGCGCGAGGCAGCGGACACCGTGGTGAACTGCTCGATGGAACTGGGCGGCAACGCGCCCTTCCTCATCTTCGAGGACGCGGACATTGACGCTGCCATCGAAGGAGCGCTGATCGCCAAGATGCGCAACGGGGGCGAGGCGTGTACCGCCGCCAACCGCTTCTACGTGCACGAGGCGGTCGCCGATGACTTCAGCCGCGCGTTCGCGGCCCGCCTGGACGCCATGGTCGTCGGGCCGGGGCTGGACGAGGGCACCGACGTGGGTCCGCTGGTCAACGAGCCGACCCGGACGAAGGTGGCCGAACTCGTCGAGTCGGCGGCCGCCGACGGCGGCAAGGTGGTCACCGGCGGGCGGGCGCCGGACCGGCGCGGTTACTTCTACCAGCCGACCGTCATCGACCACCTGCCGGCGGGCGCCGGCATCCTCGGCACCGAAATCTTCGGGCCGGTGGCGCCGGTGGTCAGGTTCACCGCCGAGGACGATGCCGTCCACTGGGCCAACGACACCGAGTTCGGGCTGGTCTCCTACGTCTACACCGGCGACCTCAGCCGCGGCCTGCGGGTCAGCGAGGCCCTCGAGGCCGGCATGGTCGGCCTCAACCGCGGGATCGTCTCCGACCCGGCGGCCCCGTTCGGCGGCGTGAAGCAGTCGGGCATCGGCCGCGAGGGTGCACACGATGGGCTTCTGGAATTCACCGAGACGAAGTACATCGCGACCGATTGGTGACCCAATCCCACCTCCCCATCCCCCCCGGTCACTCACCCGGAGCGGCTAAGCTTTCCTTTCCATGGGCGGACTGCGTGCCGACGCTGGGACCCAGTCGGTAGCCAGCCGGGCCTCATCCGCCGGGCCGGGCAAGCGCGACAGCCTGCCCGGCGCCAGGAGACGCCGGGCCGCGGTAGCCGCGTACCTGCTGGCCGGCGCGGCCCTGTTCACGGTGTACCTGCGGCTGTCTGAGACGTCGGCGCTGAACTCAGACAGCGCCAACATCCTGCTGGCCGGCTGGGACCTGCTGCACGGCAACCTGCTGCTGCACGGCTGGTACATGTCGGACGTCTCCTTCTTCCCGACCGAACTCCCGCAGTACGCCCTGCTGGAAAGCTTCCTCGGCCTGCACATGCAGACGGCGCACGTCGCCGCGGCGATGACCTACACCCTGGCGTTCCTGCTCGCCGTGGTGCTCGCCAGGAGCGGCTCGACCGGGCGCCAAGCCATGATCAGGACGCTGATCGCGGCGGGCATCATGCTGGCCCCGCAGTTCGGCCTGGGCGTCTTCGCCCTGGATCTCTCGGTCGGCCACATCGGCACCTCGGTCCCGCTGCTGCTGACCTGGCTGCTCCTGGACCGTGCTGACCCGGCAAGGGGGGTCCGGGGGGATGGGTCCCCCCGGTCGCGGGGGGTTCCGGGGGGTCGTCCCCCCGGGCCAGCACCGTACGTGCCGGTGCTCACCGCTGTCATGCTCGCCTGGGTGCTGGTCGCCGACCCCATCGTGTACGCCGTCGGGATCGGGCCGCTGGGCCTGGTCTGCGCGGCCCGGGTCGTCCGGGGCTGGATCACCGGCAGCGGCCGCTGGCGGCAGCGGATCGCCGCCCAGTGGTACGACCTGTCCCTCGGCGCAGCGGCAGTGGCCGCCGCCGGGCTCGCGTGGGTCGCCAATAAGCTGCTCAGCGCCATGGGCGGCTACACCGTAAACCGGCTGCCGTTTTACCTGACGGGGTGGCATAACCTGCACAAGAACGCGCCGGCCGGGTGGAAGGTACTGCAGATCTTCGGCGCGAATTACGTCGGGCTCAGTGGCGTCTGGCTGGCCCTGGCGTTCCTGCACCTGGCCAGCGTGCTGGTGGTGGGCTGGGCCCTGCTGCGGGTGGCCCGGCGGTTCTTCGGCGTCACCCTGGTCGATCAGGTGCTCGCGGTGGCGATCGTCCTCAACGTGGCGCCGTTCATGCTTACCAACGCTTCGGTCCTGGCCGCACACGAGGTCGCCATCATCGTGCCGTTCGGCGCGGCGCTGGCCGCCCGGGTGCTGACCCGGCGGGTCCCAGCGGTGAAGGCAGCCACCGCCGACGACGACAGCCAGGCCGTCGCGCCCCGCGGACTGGGCCGCCGGGTCAGGCTGGCCGGCTTCGTCGCCGGGATCGCGGTGCTGGCCGGCTATACCGCCGGGCTCGGATACGAGATCAGCCAGCCGACTGCCCCCCCGGCCAACACCAGCCTTGCCTCCTGGCTGCTCGCGCACAATTTCACCTACGGGCTCAGCGGCTACTGGACCAGCGGCAGCGTCACCGTGGACAGCGGTAACCGGGTCCAGGTCAGGGCGCTCATGCAGTTCACCATGCAACGCGACCTGTGGATGTCCAACGTCGACTGGTACGACCCCAAGCTGCACTACGCCAACTTCATCGTCCTCGACAGCCTGCCGGGCTTCATGAACCACTGGGAGCCGCGGGCACTCATCTCGAGGTATTTCGGCCGTCCCGCCCGGATATATCACACCGGCCCCTACAGCGTGCTGGTCTGGGACAAGAACCTGCTCAACAGCATCCCACGGTAATGGGAGAGCCGGAGGCGAGCCTCAGCAAGGAGGAGGAATCGGTCGTCCCTGCCGTGACGACCGGAACCGGTCGCGCGCAGGCCGGCGCAAGCCTGCGCCCTCCGCGGTGGGCGGTGACGGCGTCGTCGGCGGCGGCCCTGCTCGTGCTGCTGTGTGTTCGTAATCGGTTCCTGTTCACCACGCGGCTGTATGAGGACGCGGACATGGGCGCGAACTCTATCCTGGTCGAGCAGGCACGGCACTTCACGCTGCTGGTCGGAAACTACTCCAGGGACCACTTCCACCATCCCGGGCCGGCGTACATGTACGTCAAGGCGGCCGGCGAATCCCTGTTCTGGGCGTGGCTGCACGTGGTCCCGACCGCGTGGAATGGCCAGTTGCTCGCGGTATACGCGCTGAACGCCACGTTCGTTTCGCTCGTCGTCGGCATAGGTTACGGCTGGACCGGGTCGCTGCGCGGTGCAGCCTCCTGCTTCGCGGCCGTGGTCGCCCTCGCGGTCGCGCACCCGGCCGTGCTCAGCTCGGACTGGATGCCGTACTTGTACGTGCCGGCCTACGTCACCTTCCTCGTCGCGGCGGCGTCAGTGGCGGCGGGGCGGGCGCGGGACACGTGGATACTGGCGCCGGCTGGCTGGTTCCTTATTCACGGGCACGCGGGCTTCCTGTTCTTCGTGCCGGTGATCAGCTGCGTCGTCCTGGCGGCGGTGCTGTGGCCACGGCGGCACAGGCTTGGCGCCTCGGTGCGGTCATTGTTCGCCAAGCAGCGGCGGGTATGGGTTCCCGTGGTGGTGATCAGCGCCGTTTTCGCCCTCCCGATCGTCGTGAATCTGGTGCTGCACTGGCCAGGCCAGTTCGGTGACTACCTGGCCTATGCGTCCTCCGGCAGGGCAGGCGGGCACAGCGTGGCGGAGGCGGTACGGGACGCGCTGTGGTACTGGTGGCCGAACCGGGATGCGTGGGCGGTTCCGGCAGCGGGATACGCGGTCGCCGTGGCGGTCACGAGGTGGCTTGCCCCCTCACCGCTGCGCCGGTTCCTGGGCTCGTTGCTCGTCGTCAACGCCGTGTCGTCGCTGGCGTTCGGGTACTACGCCGCCACCGGGATCGATGTCCTTACCGCCCACTACGTCGGCTATTTCTACTGGTCCGCGCCGGTCATCACGCTACTGGTCATCGCGGTGGGCGTGGTCGAGGCAATGCCGTCGCCGCTGGGGGCCGCCACGGCCGCCGTCGCGGCGGTGCTCGCGCTCGGCGCCCTCGCGGTGGCACCGGACGCGCGCACCAGCACCAACAGCAGCGATCCGGTGGTGCTCAGCAGCGGCCCGGACACGGACGCGGCGCTGCCCGGTGCCGTCGCCACGCTCGCCAGGCGCTCAGCTGGCCGGACGATCGTGTTGCGGCTCGATCAGGCGTCCTGGCCCGACGTCACGGGTTTCCTGGTGCAGGCGGAGCGGACCGGGGTGCGGGCGTGCGTGCTGAACCCGGTCTGGACCTTCATGATGACCAGCCAGTTCATCTGCACCAGACCGGAGGTGGCAGATGGCCGGCTCTACTGGTTCCGCACTGTTGCCCCGCGCGGCAGCACGGTCATCGCGCGGCTCCGGCAGGCCGTGATGACGGCCGGCCCGTGACTGCCGGCAAAGCGCTGCTCTCTGCAGCTGGGGATGATAAGGCGCCAGGCACAACAAGATCCGCAAGGCTTGGTGCACTGCGACCGCGCCGATGGGCGGTAACGGCAGTATGGGTGCTTGGCGCGATCGCCGCTTTTGCGTGCTACCTGCAACTCGCGCGGACGCGGGCCGTCAATTCCGATGGCGCGAGCCAGGCCCTGCAGGCCTGGGACATGCTGCACGGCAACCTGCTGCTGCATGGCTGGTTGCTCGGGGATGTTTCGTACTACACCACGGAACTGCCGCAGTACATGCTGGTGGAGTTCCTGCGCGGGCTGAACCAGGACGTCGTGCACGTGGCCGCGGCCATGACGTACACGCTCGCGACGCTCCTGGCTGCGTTGCTGGCCAAGGGCAATTCCACGGGGCGTCAGGCCCTAGTGCGTGTGCTCATCGCAGTCGGCATCATGCTCGCACCGCAGCTGGCTTCCGGCGTGAACATCCTCATGTCCTCACCGGACCACATCGGCACGTCCGTGCCGGTGATGGTGGTCTGGCTGATCCTGGACCATGCTGGCCCGGGGGGACGACCCCCCGGAACCCCCCGCGACCGGGGGGATCCATCCCCCCGGACCCCCCTGGGGACCCCCCTTGGGTATGTCCCGTTCATCGCCGGGGCGTTCCTTGGCTGGGCGGCGGTGGCGGACACGCTGGTGCTCTTCATCGGGGTGCTGCCGCTCGCGGGAGTATGCGCTATCCGCGCCTGCCAGGCCGTAGCCATCGAGCGTAAGCCACTGGCGTCGCAGTGGTATGACATGGCTCTCGGCGCTGCCGCTCTCCTAGGAGCGGCGGCGGGCGTGCTGGCGCTGCACGTCATCCACGCCCATGGCGGGTTTTACATGCCGGCGCCCTCCGCGCAGTTGGCCCAGAGCGGCGCGACCCTGGTTCGCAACCTGGGCATCGCCGCCCAAGGGCTCTTGTTGCTGGGCGGCGCCGACTTCCTCGGGCTCCGCCTGACTGCCAGCACTGTTTTCACGATGCTGCACGTGGTTGGTGTATTCCTGGCGGCATGGGGGACGTGGCTGGCGGCGCGGCGCTTCCTGCGGGACCGCGATCTGGTCGCTCAACTGCTGGTTACGGGCGTGGCCATCAACTTGGCCGCCTATGTGCTCAGCACGAAGGCTAATGTGATCACGCAGACCCGCGAGATCGCGGTCGTGCTGCCGTTTAGCGCTGCCTTGGCCGGACGGCTACTGGCCGGGCGGCTCAACGCATCCAAGCTAGTGCCGCTCCTGCTCGTCGTGCTGCTCGGCTACCTGGTCGGCCTGGCCCGCGAGATCAGTCAGCCGCCGGTGGCCGTGCCGAACCAGCAGCTCACCTCCTGGCTGGCGTCCCGGCATCTGCACACCGGCCTGTCCGGCTACTGGGAGTCGAACGTCGTCACGCTGACCAGCGGCGACCGGGTCCAGATCCGGCCAGTGGCACTGTCCGGCGGACGGCTCATCCCCGTCGCCTTCGAGTTGAAGACGCAGTGGTACGACCCGAAGCGGAGTACAGCCAACTTCGTCGTGCTCTTCCCCGGTGTGGCAGGGTATCCCGGCTTTACCCCGGAGCGGGCTGTGCTGGCGACGTTCGGTAAGCCTGCGCGAACCTACCACGTCGGCTCCTACACGGTCTTGGTCTGGAATAGTAATCTGCTCAGCGAACTCAACTGAGCTTTCTCAGTCGAAACATAGTTCGCGCAGGCCAGCAAGCGATGCGCGGGCCGTCACGAGCCGGCCAGCCTGCGCTGCGTGACCACGATCAGGGCGGGCACCGTGAACGCCGCCAGCCAGGGGAGCAGCCGGGCTCCGAGGCTCCGCCGGGGCATCCCCAGCAGGATGATCGCGGCCAGCAGGTACACCTCGATGAACGACCGCAGGTCGGCGTCGAGGCTGCCCCAGGTGCTCGGCGTGACGACGCAGATCTCGACCAGGTACAGGACGAAGGCCAGCCGCTCATGCACCGGCACGTTCGTGGACGGCAGCGCCAGCAGCGCCGCGATCACGAAGACGGCGAGGATGGCCATTTCGAGGAACCACACGTCGTACTGGTCGAACTGGTGCGTATTGGCATGGATGAGATTGTGCTTCAGCGCCTCCAGCGGGGCGATGAACGGCGCGCCCGCGTTACGGCCGCCGTCGGCGAGCAGGGGAATGCTCCCGGTCGCGGCCTTCACCACGACCTCCCAGGCCGCGAAGGCCACGGCCGGCACCGCCCAGGCGAGGTCGTCGCGGCCGGGACGCGCCTGGCCGCGCAGGATGCCGACGACCCGCATGATAGCGATGGCGGCCACGGCGGCCAGGACCGTTTCCCGGGTCAGCGCGCCATAGGCCAGGAGCGCGGCGGCGAGGACGGGACGGCGGCCCCGGACCGCGAGCAGCCCGGCCAGCAGGCAGACGGCGGCGAGCGGCTCGGCGGTGTCCCGGGCCAGGCTGGTGATGAGGCCGAAGTATGCGGGTAGCAGCAGCCCGGCCAGCGCGTGCCGCCCGCCGGCCGCAGCGAACAGGGCGCCCAGGTAACCCAGCGCACCGATGGCGGCGATGTTGACGGCAACCAGCATGACCGGGACCAGGAAGTGCTGGCCCAGGGAGACCAGCCAGGTGAGCATGGGATAGCCGATCCGCATGTACCGGTAAGGGCGGTCCATGGTGATGCCGTACGCCGTGTGGTGGAAGTCGAACGGATTGAGCGCCAGCCGGTAGAAGAACTGTCCGTCGTAGCCGTAGGTCCGCGCCACCGGCATGCCGCGCGGCAGCTGAGCGGGCGTGGCGAAATGCCGGCCGACCAGGATGAACCGGCTGATGTGTCCGTGGGCCCAGGTCAGCCAGCGGGCCAGTGTGAAGGCGAGCGCGGCGAGCAGGGCGATCAGGCCGGCCACGGCGGGGCGGTCCGTCCGTGACGCCACCGAGCGAGACGGCCGCGGGCTGGTCTCGCCGCTGACAGGGGCGGGAGCGCCGGCCGGCTTGGCGAATTCCGGGCCGTCCGGCATGACCGACTCCGTGGCCCCCGCGCGGGCCGATAGGTGCTCTTGACCAGGCATGCTGCATTCCTCGTGAAAGGCGGGCCAGGCCAAGAAACACCGCCATGCTTTGAACCGCGCCGTGAGCCTACCGTAAGTGACGCCCGTCCGCCGGTGAAGATCCTCAATCCCCCGTATCGAAACCCGGAAATCCCAGTTAACAGGCCACATGACGGGCAGGTGGGCGGGCGGCGACAGGGAGATAACAAGGCCCTTGGCGCGATGGGCATGGCGGTAAGGTAAAGCGCCAGAGACGTGACGGAGGCACCGACCCGGTGGCCCCCGGAGGCCTGCATGATCAGCCGGAGGTATGTGCGGTGACGAAGTTGCCGGATCAGGTCGACCGAGATGTGGTTGTCATCGGGGGCTGCGGGCACGTGGGCCTGCCACTGGCGCTCGCGTTCGCCGACCGGGGCGCCAGGGTGGGTATCTATGACGTGAGCGAGACCGCGGTCGGCCGGGTGAACTCGGGCCGGATGCCGTTCGCCGAGCCGGGCGCGGATGAGGTCCTGCACCGGGCGCTCGGCGCCGGGCGGCTCGAGGCCTCGGCCGACCCCGCAATGGTGGCCACGGCGGAGCACCTGGTGGTGGTCATCGGCACGCCGGTAGATGAGCACCTGAACCCCAAGCAGACGGCGATCACCAAGGCGCTCGGTGGCTGCGCCGAATACTTGCGCAATGGCCAGATCCTCGTCCTGCGCAGCACCGTATTCCCAGGGGTAACGGCGCTGGTGGAAAAGATGGTGGCCGGCCTGGGACTGCAGATAGAGGTCGCGTTCTGCCCGGAGCGGATCGCCGAGGGCAAGGCGATGACCGAGCTGTTCGAGCTGCCGCAGATCGTCTCGTCTCGCACGGCGGCGGGGACGAAGCGCGCGTCCGCGCTGTTCGGGAGGCTGACCAGCAAGCTCGTGGTGATGTCGCCGGAAGAGGCGGAGCTGGCCAAGCTGTTCACCAACGTGTGGCGGTACATCAAGTTCGCCACCGCCAACCAGCTCTACATGATGGCCAACGAGCGGGGCCTGGACTTCGATCGGATCCGGCGGGGGCTAGCCGAGGACTACCCGCGGGCCGCGGATATGCCCGCCGCGGGCTTCGCGGCCGGACCCTGCCTGTTCAAGGACACCATGCAGCTCGCGGCCTTCAACCACAATAACTTCCCGCTCGGCCACGCGGCCATGGCGGTCAACGAGGGCCTGCCGCTCTACGTGGTACACCGGCTGGAGCAGCGGTTCGAGCTGGCGTCGATGACCGTGGGGATCCTCGGGATGGCGTTCAAGGCGGGCTCGGACGACATCAGGTCGAGCCTGTCGTACAAGCTCAAGCGGATCCTGGAGTTCAAGGCCGACGCGGTCCTGTGCACCGACCCGTACGTGACCGTCGATGACGACCTGCTGCCGCTCGATGAGGTGCTCGCCCGGTCGGACCTGCTTGTCGTGGGGGCGCCGCATCCGGAATACCGGGGACTGGTGACAGACAAGCCGGCCGCCGATATCTGGGACGTTCTCGGGAACGGAGTCCGGGTATGACCGAGCGTCCTCGCGTGTCGGTGGTGGTACCCGCCTACAACGAGGGTGACCAAATAGTCGCCGTGCTGGACCGGCTGTTCGAGTCGGTGCGGCTGCCCTGCGAGGTGCTGGTGGTGGTCGACTCACCCGACGACACGACCGTCCCGGTGACCGAAGAGTACGCTCAGAAGGAGCCTCGGCTGAAATGCCTGGTCAACACCTACGGCGGGGGACCCGCCAACGCCATCAGGTTCGGCATCGACGCCGCGACCGCGCCGGTGGCCGTCGTGACCATGGCGGACGGATGCGATGACGCCAGGCAGATCGACGAGCTGGTCCGGCTGGTTGAACGCGGGGTCGCGGTGGCCGCCGCATCCCGCTACATGCCCGGGGGCCAGCAGGTCGGCGGTCCGGTCCTCAAGGGCACATTGTCCCGGCTGGCCGGCCGGTCGCTGCGGACGCTGGCTCACGTCGGCACCAGGGACGCGACGAACTCGTTCAAGGCCTACTCGACGGCTTTCGTCAGGCAAGTAGGGATCGACTCAAGGGACGGGTTCGAGATTGGTATCGAGCTGACGGCCAAGGCCAAGCGGCTGCGGCTGCCGGTGGCGGAGATACCGACCATCTGGCTGGACCGGCAGGCGGGAGTGTCGAACTTCAAGGTCGCGAAATGGGTGCCCAGCTATGTCCGCTGGTATCGTTTCGCCTTCGGCCCGCAGCTGACCGCCGACCAGGTTCGCGACCGCGGAGCGGGTCATAAACAGGAGCAACCGAAAAGGCAGGAGGCCTGATGGAGCAGGTTCTGGTCAGCGGGTCCGCTGGTTTTATCGGCGGGTACGTTGTAGAGGAGCTGCTGAAACGCGGCTACGCGGTGGTAGGCCTGGATAACTTTTCCAAGTACGGAAAAGTCAGAAAGTCCTACGACGACAATCCGCGTTACCGGCTTGTTGAGGGCGACGCCAGGGACGCGGACCTGATGGCCGAGCTGCTGGTTGACTGCGACCATTTCATCGCGGGCGCCGCGATGATCGGCGGAATCTCCTACTTTCACACCTACGCCTATGACCTGCTGGCCACCAACGAGCGGATCATCGCGGCGTCCTGTGACGCGGCGATCGCCGCGCACCGGGACGGCCGGCTGCGCAAGGTCACCTATCTGTCCTCGTCGATGGTCTTCGAGAGCGCCGACGAGTGGCCGTCATACGAGGGGCAGCAGCGGGAGATACCACCGCCGGTGTCGTCCTACGGATTCCAGAAACTGGCGGTGGAGTATTTCGCCAAGGCGGCCTGGGATCAGTACCAGCTTCCTTACACGCTGGTACGGCCGTTTAACTGCGTGGGCATCGGCGAAAGCCGGGCCCTGGGTGATATGGAGATCCTGTCCGGGAACGTGCAGCTCGCCATGAGCCACGTGGTTCCCGACCTGGTGCAGAAGGTGCTCAAGGGCCAGGACCCGTTGCACATTCTCGGCTCAGGCGACCAGGTGCGGCACTACACCTACGGCGGCGATCTCGCCGTCGGCGTCGTGACCGCGATGGAGCACGAGGACGGCCTCAACGAGGACTTCAACATTTCCACCGCGGAAGGCACCACCGTCCGGCAGCTGGCCGAGCTGATCTGGCGCAAGATCAAGGGCGATGTCCCGCTGCGGCTCGTCCACGACGATCCGTTCGAATACGACGTCCAGCGTCGCGTCCCCGACACCGATAAGGCCAAGAAGATACTGGGCTTCGAGGCGAGCACCACGCTCGAGGAGATGCTCGATGAGGTGATTCCCTGGATCGACGCGGCGATCAAGGCGGGAACCATCTGAGCATGACAGCCGGCGGGGAGCAGGTGACCGTGTCGGGGGCCGGGTCCGCGACCCCGGCCGCGAAATCGGCTGTCACCAGCGGCGGCGCCGTCGACGCGGTGCCGGGACGGCGCCCGTGGTGGGTGTGGGCCATCCCCTTCACCGTGCTGTTCGCCCTGCTCTGCGTGCGCAACCGGTTCCTGTTCACGACCCGCCTGTACGAGCAGGGCGATGCGGGCGCCAACTCGATCCTGATCGAGCAGGCCAAGCACTTCACCCTGCTCGTCGGCAACTACTCGCGCGAGCGCTTCAACCATCCCGGGCCCGCCTACATGTACGTGCAGGCCTTCGGCGACTACCTGTTCCGCAACGCCCTGCACGTGGTGCCGACCGCGTGGAACGCACACATGCTGGCCGTGTTCGCCCTGAACAGCATGTTCGTCGCGCTGGCGGTCGGGGTGGTCTACGGGTGGACGCGCTCACTGCGGGGCGCCGCGGCCTGCTTCGCCGTCTTCACCGGCTTCGCGATCGCCTACCCGCCGATCGTGAATTCCGACTGGATGCCGTACATGTACGTCGTGGCGTACATGGTGTTCGTGGTCGCGGCCGGATCGGTGGCGGCCGGGCGGGCGCAGGACGCGTGGATCTTCGCGCTGACGGGCTGGTTCCTCATCCACGGGCACGCCTGCTTCCTGTTCTTCGTGCCGGTGCTCACCCTGGCCGTGCTGGCGGCCGTCCTGTGGCCGCACCGGCACACGCTCCTGGCGTCGGCCGGCTCGTTCTTCCGTGAGCAGCGCCGGGCCTGGATTCCGGTCGCGGTCATCAGCGCGGTGTTCGCGCTGCCGATCGTGGTCAACCTGACCCTGCACTGGCCGGGGGACTTCGGCAAATACATCTCCTACGGCGGCTCGGGACGGGCCGGCGGCCACAGCCTGCGCGGGGTCGTGCAGTACGCACTGTGGTTCTGGTGGCCGCACCACCACGCATGGCTCGCGCCGGTTATCGGTTACCCGCTCGCGCTCGCCGCCGCCTTCTGGCTGAGCCGTGGCTCGCTGCGCAGGTTCCTGCTCGCGCTGCTCGCCGTCAACGTGGTCTCGTCGCTGGCGTTCATGTTCTACGCTGCAGTGGGGATCGACAAGCTGACCGCGTATTACATCGGCTACTTCTACTGGTCGGCGCCCCTGGTCACGGTGCTGGTCATCATGCTGGCCGTCCTCGAGGCGGTCCGCCCGCGGCCGGGGACCCAAGGGTCGCGGTTCGTGCTCAGCCTGAGTACCGGCGTGGCGGTGCTGGCCGCTGCGGCGGCCTTCGCCGTGTTCGCGGTGATCCCGGGCACGCGCACCAGCACCAACGACATCGACGAGTCGCTGCCTCAGGTGGTGGCCACCCTGGCCGCGCGGGCGCACGGCAAGACGATCGTGCTGCACATCGACGGCCCGGCCTGGGTCGAGACCGCCGGCTTCCTGGTGCAGGCGGAGCGCTCCGGAGTCAAGGCCTGCCTGCATGATCCGTGGTACAAATTCCTGATGACCAGCCAGTTCATCTGCACGCCCGCGCAGGCCGCGAGCGGCCAGGCCTACTGGTTCTACACGCCGCGCGGCCTGCCGCCGCACACGCCGGTCATCCTGCGCTTCAGCGGCATGGCGGTCGCGCCCGGGTCGCCGTGATCCGCGGATGAGGGTCGGCGGGCCCGAACGGGAGGCTCCCGCCCTGACCACCCAGACATCAGGAACGCCCGCGGGCACGCTCGCCAAGCGGGCATACCTGGTTGTGCTGGTGGCGGCGGTCCTTTTCTTCTGCTACTGGCGCCAGTCTCGGTCGGCGGTGCTGCCTTCTGACGGCTCAGGGAACGTGCTCCAGGCCTGGGACATGCTGCACGGGAACCTACTGCTGCACAACTGGCGGGTGTCGGACGTGTCCTTCTACACCACCGAACTGCCGCAGTACATGCTAATCGCGGCCCTGGCCGGGCTGGGCCCCTGGGTCGTGCACGCGGCTGCGGCCATGACCTACACGCTGCTCGTGCTGCTGGCCGCCGTGCTGGCCCGGGCGGCGACCCCCCGCTCCGCCGCCCGGGGGGGACGACCCCCCCGAACCCCCCCGAGGCCCCCGCGACCGGGGGGACCCATCCCCCCGGACCCCCCTTGGGCCCGTGCCCTGCTGGCCGGGGGCCTCCTGCTGGCGCCGCAGCTCAGCGCCACCGGGATCCTACTGCTCTCGCCGGACCACACCGGGACCGCGGTGCCCTTGCTGGTGATCTGGCTGCTGATCGACCGTGCCCGCCCGCGTGCGTTCGTGCCGGTGCTGACCGCCTTGTTGTTCACCTGGGCGATGGTGGCCGACTCGATCGTCCTGCTCACCGGCATCGTCCCGCTGGTGCTGGTGTGCGCGCTGCGCGCCTGTCCGGAGCTGGTTCGGGGCGGGGAACGTCCGGCCCCGCGGTGGTACGAGCTGGCCCTGGCCGGGGCGGCGGCGGTGGCCGGCGTCGCCGGCTTCTTCGCGCCGCGGATCATGACCGCCCTGGGCGGATACCACCAGTCGCCCGTCGCGGCCGACACGGCTTTCGGCCAGCTGCAGCACGGAGCCTGGGTGACGTTCCAGGCCTTCCTCGAGCTCTTCGGCGCGAACGTCTTCGGCGCGGAGCCCGCGATCGAGGTCGTCTTCGCGGCGGTGCACCTGGCCGGGGCGATCACGGTGGCTTGCGCCCTGGGCGTGGCCGCCAGGCGGTTCTTCCGCTCCGGTGACCTGATCGTGCCCGTGTTCGCGGTGGCCATCGTGCTCAACCTGGGCGCCTACATGATCAGCACACACTCGCGGGACCTGCTCGGCGCGCGTGAGATGGCCGAAGTGCTGCCACTTGGCGCGGTGCTGGCCGGCCGCACCCTGGGCGACCGGGTGCTGGCCTGGATACGCGCGGCGAAGAGCTGGCTCGTGCCCGTGCTCAGCGTGCTCACGGCCGGTTACCTGGCCGCCCTCGGGTACGGCGCCGCGCAGGCTTCGGTTCCCCCCGCTAACCAGCCCCTGGCCACCTGGCTGGTGGCGCACCGGCTCAGCAGCGGCCTGGCTGGCTACTGGCAAGCCAACAGCACCACGGTGGACAGCCGCCGCGAGGTGGCGGTCAGCGCGGTAGTTCAGGGCGCCGGCAGCAAGCTCGTGCCATACCAGTGGGAGACCGACGACGCGAACTACGACCCGGCCCGGCACTACGCGAACTTCGTCGTGGCGGATGGCCCCGACAGGCTGGCGGGCATGCAGGCCGCCGCGGTGCTCACCTTCGGCCGCCCGGCGCGGATTTATCACGCCGACGGCTACACCATCATGGTCTGGAACACGAACCTGCTGACCAAGCTCGGCTGACGAAGCCCCTGGTCACATGTACAGGACGCGACGCCTGGCCACCACCAGCAGCGCGGGCACCGCACAGGCGGCGACCAGGCCGAGATACTGCCAGTTCAGATACCGCCGCGGCGTAGCGATCAGCAGCACCAGCGCCAGCAGGTAGGGCTCGATGAGCGACCGTCCGTCACCGAACGTGCTGTTCCATATCTGGCTGGACAACAGGCCGAGCTGGAGCACGAAGAAGACGAACGCGAGGCGCTCGTGCGCCGGCGCGGTGGTGACGAACAGCACGGCCAGCCCGGCCAGGATGAAGATTCCCACCGTGGCGTACTCGAGCAGGGCGATGTCGATCGGGCTCAGGTGGCTGGTGTTGATGTTCGCGAATTCGTACTTCAGCGCGTCGACCGTGGCCGTGAACGGCACGGTGAGGTTGCGGTTGCTGTTCGCCAGCAGCGGGAACTCGCCCTTGACCGCGAAGTGCACGGCGACTTCTACCAGGCCGTACACCGCGGCGGGAGCGACCCAGGTCAGGTCGGCCAGGCCCGGGTTTTCCCGGCGGCGGGCGATCGCGATGAGCCGGGTGACGGCGATGGCGGCCGGCGCGAGCAAGATGGTTTCCCTGGTGATCGCGCCGACCGCGAAGAGCGCGGCGGCGAGCAGGTACATTGCGGTGCTAGCCCGGGGGGACGACCCCCCCAGACCCCCCCGCGAGGGCATAGCCCGGGGGGACGACCCCCCCA
>Ga0137391_10001854_pt1 | contig 15586 bp, 7 predicted proteins | sample 15con2h24BmetaG_FD_101399 | JGI IMG/M metagenome (GOLD analysis project Ga0137391, IMG submission 101399) | Vadose zone soil microbial communities from Angelo Coast Range Reserve, California, USA - 15con2h2.4B metaG | ecosystem: Environmental > Terrestrial > Soil > Vadose zone > Saprolite...
TGCATGGGTAAGAGCGCATATTTGTCGTATGTGATGGAGGTCATCCGATCGAGCGGATCGGCGAGATTCGCCAGGGGATCCTTTGAGCCGGTCAGCTTGCCAAGAAAGCAGTCGAGTTGCGCACGCCGGACGCTCCGCCGGGGCATCGCGACGTTGGTATTCTGGCGTGGTTGCCCGTACTCGTCGTAATCAGCGGGAAACGTAAATTGCGTCAGTGGGTCGTCGCCGCGTTCCCACTGCGTTGTTCGTTGCGCGAGAGGATGGGAAAAGAATACCCGGTAAATGTCTGCTGGAGCGCCTGTCCAGCGATTCTGGACCTCGGTAAAGAGAAAGGCGCCTTCGGTCACAGGGTACGGTAGCGGCTCTCGATCGCTTCGGTCGAGCGCGTACATCTCGCTGCGCAAAACGCTGCCCCGCAAGCTGCGCAGGGCATGCCGCCGATCGCGCCTGGTCAGGTCGGTGGTCTTGTTGGTAATCCTCTGTAGCGCCGCATCCACTCCCGCCTTATGCCCTAGCAGTACCGGATCGCCGTTCCACCATTCGTCGGAGAAATCGAGTTCCTGCCAATCTTGTCCCGAGGCGCCCTCTACCGGCCCGAGCTGGAACCAGGTCTTCGTCAGCACGGGCGGAGACAATCTTTGCGGCTCGAGCGGCTTGGCGAGTTGTCTGGCCGAGTACCTCGAGAAGTTTTCTGTGTCGCGCTGCTCGACTCGCGCGAACCCGCGAAATTCGCGCTCATCTCCGTCCCAATAGCCATGATGATAGCTATACTCTGTGGTCAGTATTCCACTGGAGAAGACATCGGTAACTTCGACCTTCGCGACGACCTGCACCGGGAATGGCAGCGTCGTGCGCCAGCCGGAGCCCCCGGGTTTGGCATCTTGCAGATAGAATTCGGTCGAGGGCCGGTAGGTTACGTGGGTGATCGCGCCGAGGTGATTATCCATCCGGGTCAGCAGATGCGGCTTTACCGTCCCGGTGAAGTCCAAAAAGAACATGGTCGGACGGCCCGACCCGTCCGCATCGCGGCTCCAGAGCAGACCGGCGACACCTGTGCCCAGCAGGTCGACCAGGCGAACCGTGTCCTGGCTGGAAAGTGAAGGCGTCCCATGAACCACGATTCCTTCACTCCAGCCGTTTCCCTGCTGGTTCATCCACAGCGTGATTTTGCCGTTGTCGACGTATATGAGATCCGCGGCTCCGTCGCCGTCAACGTCACCCACCAGAATCCGGTTGGGGTCGTAATCCCAGGGAAACCCGGGGCAGTTCCTCATCGTCACCCGCTTGCCCCACGATCCGCGCCCAAGGTTCGGCCAGTAGTCAATGCGGCCGCTGTAAACCACCGCGATGTCCTGCAGGCCGTCGCCGATCATATCGGCCCACTTCACGCGTGGGTCGGAGAAATCGACATTCGGGAAGGTGTCCAGCGATTGGCGCTGAACCCGCCGTTCATGATCGGAGTCCGCCAGCCAACCCTTCTTTGGATCATTGAAAAAGCAGACCAGGCTGGTCGATGAGAGCAGCGCGTCGGTGACGCCGTCGCCGTCCAGATCGACGAGTTTTACTTCCGGGTCCTTCAGATCGAAGCTCGGTGCCTGCGCGTAGGGTTGAAACGACCTGCTGCTCCATCGCCCGTCGAACTGCATCGGGAAATAGCCGTTCACCGGCCCGCGGGTAACCAGGAGGTCGGGCCGTCCGTCGCCGTTGGCATCGATGATCTGCACGCCGGCATCGGATAAGGCGAAAGGTGGCGCCTCTTGCATCGTATGTGGCAGCGCAAACTGGCCTGCGCCGAGGTTGCGCCAGAAACGCGCGACGCCATTCATCTCGAGCACGCACGGAAGTGCGCTGCCGAAGAGGTCGACCAGCGCGTAATTCGGGTTGCCGATATTGACCGCAGGGAGTTCGCGGCCGGTGACTACCTGGAATTTGCGTCTGGCCGGCTCGAAGGTCGAATACCCAAACGTCAGCGGCGGCAGTTCCTGTACCTTCGCGCCAGTATCATCGAACCCGAACACCTGAATCCGAGTGAGCAGCGATGCATTGCTCAGGCCATCATTTGCGTAAGTGAATTCGTAGCGGCGGACGCGAAACGGTCCGGGTGAGGCTGGGAGCTTCGGGTGAGTCGATATTTCGATGGCAGTGCAGCGCCTGGTGGTCCGGATCTCGAAGCCCGCCCGATAGTCCGAAAAGGGATCATGCGCCGATCGATCCTGGTACTCGAAGGTTACCGCTACCAGGTAGTCAGGCTGGCCGGTGGCATCGGTGTAGTCGACGTAGCGGATTTGGTTCAGTAACGGCTGCGCCCAGGAGTGCGGCCCATCGGAGCCGGAATCCGAGTCGTATTGGTAGTCAATTAGGTTGCCGAAGGCATCCTGGGTACGCGAGAGTTTCCAGGCAAAGACAGGCTGCGGCGATGTGCTCGCGGATGCTGGCTTCGTGATCGCGGCGGGATCGGCTCCCGCCTTTTGAGGCGTTCCGTAGAAGCTGGTGAGACCATCTTTGGTGCGAACCTCCCAATGGTCAGTCCCGTTGGGGCCGTCCGACTGCATATGGACGATGTGGGCAAAGAGTCCTTCGGTTCGGGGGCGATACAACTGGCCGCTGTCGGCGGGCCCGAACGGCACCAGGTCCTCCGAGCCCGACAGAACGCAAACGTCCTTGTCGTCCTGATAAAGTGGCACGCCCTTGGAGGTTTTCCGGCTGACGCCCGGAATCGAAAGCGCCCACCCCAGCCCGAACAGGCCGGCCCCGTTACCGGTGCTGTAGACCAGATTGATTTGCGGCTGGAAGCCGTTGCGTCCCGGTGGCAGCGCAATCGGCACGGTAAAGTTGCCGGTTCCGGTAAAGAGATCGGGCGAGAATTTCTCGCCGATGCCCTGCAACGCGCCGCCGCCCTCAGGCAGCGTGATAATTGATTCCGAAGTCGCTTCCGAGGCCATAGGTTTGCTCCTTCCGCTCTATGGCGGCCGGACTGTTGCCTTGTTTGCCCTTGAAGCTATCCCTTACTTCCCTCGTCCACGCGTTCGCGTTGATCACGCATCTGGCCAGGCCGGCGTCGTTCCTTGATAGCTGATCACAAACAGGATGTCGGTAACCTGTCCGCTCGCAAAGGGCAGCGGCGAGGCCGGGGTATTATCGAGGGAAATAGTCCATTTACCGATCGGTGTGAGTGGTGAGGCTCCCGCCCCCACATCGACGAACTTGGACTTCCAGTTGGGAGCGTTGCCGCGGCGCGTGCTGATCACACCGCCGCTGGACGTGGCGCCGAGGCCGTCGATTGCCTTGCCGTTGCCCTGCGGCACGAATTGCAAGTCGCGCACAGTCATCTCATTACTGCTCCCCTGGCCGGGCGCGAAATGCATCAGCAATTGAGTTATAGCCGGGTTTGAAACGTTTGGTGGGAAGTCGGAGGCCAGAGTTGTGAAGGTCACTGAAATCGGAGTCACCGCCGGATCGGGATTGTTCAGCGCATACCACTGATCCGGAAACTGCTGCGCGAAGCTGTAGCCGCGGTCGGCGCCAAAGTCGGTTCCCAGATTATTGATGGCTTGTTTACGGTAAGAGGGGTCATCCAGAGCCGTGTAGTCGATAGCGATCTGCACATCGGCAATACTGTTGAAGTCGAACGGATTTGCTGCGCGTGCCATCTCGAACTGCCACGACGTGTCGACTCCGAGTCCTTGAAAAGGAGCGAGCAACGAGGATTGTGCATCCATTTGGAAGAGGCCCGTCGCATTCGACGGAGACGTCAAGGCAACTTGTTGAGGGTCTCGGCGAACAACAACGGTTGAAGGGCCCGCATCATTGATCACGACGGCGCGCGAAACTCCCAAGTTCGACAGGGTGGCTCGAATCCCGAGAGCGGGCGGAATCAGCGCGATAACTGTCGTTCTCACCTGCTGAATTATGCGCAAGTAGTGGCCGGGATAATCCGCATCGAACAGTGATTCCGGGGTTGCGAACCGCAGCACTCCGCTCGTGCGAAATTGCTGGAAAGCAAACGGATCGAGCTGGGCAAGCGAGATTGTCTTGGTAATTTGCAGTTTTCGGCGATTGGTCTCGAACGCGTACTCGTCCAGTTGAAAGATGTCGGCCAGGAGCCGCGACGAGCCCGTCAAGCCCCGGGTATCCGTCACCTGGCCGTTTCCTCCTCCACTGGCGTTGGGTACCGAGGGATTGATGTTGGTCGGCGGCTGCCAATAATCGGGCTGGATAACATTCAAGGGCGGCTCCTGCCGCTCGAACGACAGTTGAGTCTGGGCCATCCACGCGACCGCCGTAGCGTGCTGAAGAAGATGGGAGTAGACGCCACCGAGGATTCCGCTCATCCACTGATACAGAACCGCGTTAGTGAATTTTTGCGTTGTCAGAAAAGTCAATACATTTGACGCGTTGTGTTGCTGCAAATAGGCAATATTCTGCTGCTGGCTCGCAACATCAACATGGTCCGAAGCGATTTTCCTCTGCTGGGTTGCGATCGTTACGTCTTCGTTGCTTAAATCCAATTGAAATTGCCAGTCCTTTTGTTTTTCTTCCAAATTAGCCCTTGAGGAGAACACTGATGCCGTCGCTCCGGCAGCAGCACCCAAACTTGAAAGCCCTTGGCCTACTCCGCCCGTAACTAGTGAAATTATACCCCCGATGGCTTCGAATCCGGCTTGAGCTTGAAGGAATGCGATGCTCATATACTCGAGGCCAATTATGTCCGATGAGATTAGGTCGTTGTAGTGCTTCACTTGGATGTTCGCGCGGTCAATCTGGTCGCTCGCCAACGTCACTCCATCGCTGGCTTCGGTGACCATACGGTCTTGCAACGTCGTATTGGCATTGGCGACAGCAAGGTCCTGTTGCGCCTTTAAATCGTTGTATTGTTCATTGTCGCTTTTCTCCAGAGCACCTAAGTACGAACCTTCTGCCTGTTGCGCGACGGTAACGAGCTGCTTCGAACGGTCAATCAGAGTCTGATAGCTATAATCTGTAGGCAGCAGCGGGTATTGCCCGCCGGGCCTCGCGGGAACTTGCCCCCGCTGCCCTGCGAAATCGAGTCCTGAGCTCAGTTTCTTGATATTAAGTCGTGCGTGGGTTTTGAGCGAGGTAAGAAGCGGGTTGTCGGGGACCCAGTCCTCAAGCACCGGAATTTTTAATAATTCCGGGGAGCTCAACAGATCCAGAGCCGTAAGGTACAGAGTGCGGGCTTTGGCCAAGGATTCGAAGGTGTTCGCTGTGTACTGAGAATCCGCGAAGGCTAGCATACATTGTGCTATTGATGTCAGTACGAATCTAGTGTAAGCGCGCATGCGAGAGGATGACGCAATTGGGTGTGGGTTAAGTGAGTAGTACAGCCAATCCGGCGCCTGGTTGTAACTAGCGCTCCCGTTGGTCTCCCCTGCTACGAGCCCATACCAGATCTTCCGCGGATCTTGTCTATCAGGGGCCTGTGCCGCCAGAAGCGTGTACGCGTACAATGTCCGATACCAATCCAACGCAGCAGAATACTGACCTGCCTGTTCAAGCTGAAGCGCGAGCTGAAGCGGAACGAAGAAAAAAATCTCCCAAATGTAGCGGCCGTGTGGATCTTGGTTGGCGACGTAGTTCGCGTATAGTGTTTTCTCGATCCCCGCCAGCAAGTTTAATTCGGGGTCGCTCCGCCGTTCATCGATAGTGATCGTCGTGGTTATAAGCCCGGTGGCCGGATCCTTCAATTCACTCGGCAGATCATATGCTGGCCTAGGGGGACCGATGGGATTGGAGAAATCGACGAAGCGGAGCGCCGCTAGATAGTCCGCGGCGATAGTTCTGGCGCGGTCGGGCGCAAGAGGGGCATGGTTGAAGGTTTCAAGGAGAAAGTTCTCAAACGCAGCGGTTGGCGGGCCTTGCCAACCTGGCCATAGGTTGGGTAGCAGCAGGTTTTGCGGATATAGGAAGGTGGACATCGCGGCCAGCCAGCCTGAGTAGCTACCGATCCAGTTCCATTCCTGGTCGAAAGGCGTAGCACTATGGCCTGGAAGCGGCTCAAGCACATCTGGATTTAACTCCCACGTGCGCAAGTCAGGCAGATTCTGCAAACCTTCGTTGCGCAAACTGAAGAGCAGGCTCTGCATTGCCTCAGTCGCCTGGTTGCAACGCGTTATCTTCAAGCTTGCGTCGGCCGCTACGTCGATGAGAAGCCGGCGAGACAGCTGGTCTTCATCGAGATTAAGCGCAAGAATTGAGGGCAGAGCAAGAATCGAATGCACGAGCGCATCCCTTAGCGAGGGCATGGCCAAGTCCTCGGCGGTGTCGATGGCCCCACTCAAGGCCGTCGACAATGCCCGCTGATCGGCAATTCGCTCCTCAAGCGTGCGTTGCCAACGGCGTCGCGCTGCCGAACTAGCCCGCCAGGGCGGGAGATCGACGGAGTCACCCGCAACTTGGAACCAGTCCGGGCTCAGGGTAATGACGTTCGGACCACTGCTCTCCTGGGTGCGCCACGCAGGGTACTGGCCGATCTTCTGGACCTGGACAAGGATGGAAAAAACGTCTTGCCATTCAGAATCGAGCAACGCACCATTGATGGGGGGCGAATAGATCGCAGACAACTTGACGAGGTAATTGAACGCGTCCAGCGACAGGTTGAGCCCGTTGAGGGTAGGGGAAATATCGGTGCCCTGCTGCCGTTGCTTATCCAACGCGATTATATCTTTGACCCGGTAGCCATTGGGATGGCTGCTGTCGATCAGTACCGAGCTGAGCACTGCCTCGAGGTCGGGTCGCTTTGTCTGGAGCGCCAGGATCCAGCCGCTGACGATGGCTTGGCGCTGCTGATAGAGGCTGAACGCCGCATCGATAGTATTGGGGTTCTTGAAATCGCGCGCAGTCAGAAGATTCGGATCGACGATCGGCGGCATCGACGCTGGTGCGCTCGCGGGGAAGTCTTCCGCAGCCCACCCGGCACGGAGGTGCCGGGCCTGCCAGGCAAGCAAGCTGGGTGCGGCCGCAACCGTGATTTGAGTCTCCGCCCGGGGGTATGCTGGTGGATACGACGAGCCGCCCCGTCAAGCCGCTGTTCGGGTTCGTTGATGGTGCTATCAGGCGTAGGAGCACGAAGAGCGGAGCGCCGGCAGTGAACGTCGCACTCCCAACTGCCACTTCAGCCGAATCGCTAACGGCGGCCACTGAAATTGTAGACCCAGATATCGCAACCTTCAGATTAAGCTTGCCATCCGGATCGGTGTTTCGCGCAGGGTCAATGCCTTGCAGATTCCATTGTCGCAACATGTTGGCGGAATCGGCGACGATTGAGCCATCTGAAAGCGGGTTTCGGGTAGTATCCGCTAGGCCAAACATCTGTTCCAGCCAAACCTCGGTGACGGTGGCAGCATCGACGAGCAGGTTGTCGAGATGATCCGGACGGCTAGGGCCGAGGTCGATCCCCAGTCGAGCGGCGAGCGCCTGTCGCTTACTTTGAGACGCACCGCGAGCCAGGCGTAATTCGTCATAAGAGGTGCCGACTCCATTCAAGAGCGCCATATACGTGGTTTTTAGATAGGCTTGAGCAAGCTGCGGATCCGCTGCGGAGCCCAGTTGTCCCAAATACCCCCGCAGGACCTCGATCGCGATTCGAACCCGCCGAATCTCCTCGGCCGACTTCTGCCGATTGTCAGGGTCGTAAAGATCCCTGATCGGCTGGAAGAGATTTGCGAAAAGATTATCCTCCGTGATGTTTGACGCGCCGCCGCCGGGAGGTGTCCAAATTACGCGCGCGCCGCCCCCCGACAAAAACTCCTGCGTCGCGTACTTGATGAGTGCGTGCAAATAATCCTGCTCGCTGATAACAAAAATGTCGCTCGGCGCTGTCACTTCGATTGGCCAATGCACGATTGCCGAGTAACCACCGAGGTTTTGGCACGCAAAAGTGATTGTGTGGGCCCCCGGGGGCACCGCGATCATCACAGACCAACTCGACGTCCAATTATCTGATGAATTCGCAGTGCCGGAGCTGGCAACCCCCGCGATATTCCAGTCACCCTGCCACGTGACTGGAACGGGTGGTGCAGGGTAGCCACCGGAGATTGGCGGATCTGGAAATCCAGCACTGGGGTACGTGAAGGGTAGACCATCACCGCCAGACACGGTCCCTGAAAAAGGCACGGATGCGACTAGTGCGGCGCCGGAAAGTGACGCACGAAATGACGAACCCGACTGTGGAGACGATATCGCAAAGGAAGCGGGCTTTGAATTGACATCGAGATTTTATCTCCGCGCTTGCCAGCAGCTTATTGCTACTAGCTGGATATAGGTGCGCCCGCGCCTTCAGAGGTCCGCCAGCGGGGGTTAATTGCCACCAGTCAAAATTCCCTGCTCCCGCGTCTTGAGTAACGCTGGGGTCTTGCACGGGTAAATTGCTCCCGAAATCAAGCTTCACGATGAACCGATCGCCCTCGGTAGCAGGAGTCTCCTCAAAACTACCCTGCAACCGAAGAGGCACTCCAGGTTGACCTCCTACGAGTTGCGTGTGATTGTTCGGAGCCGTGAAATCAATGGTATAATCAGTTGGCGGCGGGCGGTCGTCCGGTAACCGTTTCGCAGAGCCTTGGACACGGACGCTTTTGACTACATCTCGTGTCGTGGCGGCAGGAATACGTGGGGCGGTGGCCCCGCCTTCCGATCCAGGAATCGACTTCGACTTGTCTGACATTTCGCCTCTCCGTATCGACTTGGCCACCGAGAGCAAGCTGCTTCTCTGCTGTTCCTCGCAGCCGCGACCAAAAAGGTTAGCTGCCGAATCTCGTAACGGACACCCGCACAGACCAGAGCGCAGAAAGCGCGCGTCACAACTCCTTTTGCATTTCCAGAACTGGTTGTTTGGAGCAGCACAAACTCCTTCGCGCGACACGTGGTTTCGGCCCTACTGATCGAATCGCCGAGCTGAAAATCTAAAAAAGTGCCGCTCTAGCTCCGCCACTGTTGTCCCCAGTTGTACATAGGTGCGACCAAGCTAACCTATTTTGGTCGTGATCCTCTCGATGGTGCCAGGGTCGGGCTCGCCGGTTACCGGCAGTTTTTCTTGCTGTTGGAATTCCTCAAGCGCCGACCTTGTCCTGTGACCCATGACCCCATCGATGGTTCCTGGATCTAGTCCCAAGTAGGTCAGGAACACTTGCGCCGTCCGCACATTGAGATCTGGCAACAACACGCTGAACTGCGCAAACGCAGCTTCCAGCTTTTCGTCGTACTTGTTCTGCTTGAAGTTGGTTCCGTTGTATCCCTGCGCAAAAGTCTCCCACTCATGAGACTGCAGCGCCTTATCCAGCTTACCGTTACTGTTCTTCAGGAATTCCGCCATCGCCAATAGCTGATTGTCCTCTGACTCGGCCATCGCGGTTATCATTTCGGTGACATCCCGGAAACCCGCGGTTTGCGCATTGAAGCCCATTATCTGTCCGATCCCCCACGACGCGCTGTGCAGTGCTGCCTGTTCGTCAAAACCGATCGCCTTCACCAGGCGCTCGTACTGATGTGCTCCCCCGTCGCCGTAGCCACCGGGCGTCCTATTGCTGATGTCTGGCTGTGCATCGAACTTGCCCAGCGTTTCGCGGTGGAAGATGTGGCGCTCGAATAGAATCTTGGGCCGGCGGTCCGGCAGAAAACCGCATCCGGTCGTCTCTACGTGTAGTACAGCCCAGATTTCCGCTTGCTTAACCTTCAGATCCTCGCACACATTGGCCAGGCCTGACGACGACAGCGGTGCTGACTTGCCAGTGAATTTTGGGGTCATCCTTCTAATCCCTCCTGCTAAGAGCTCGAGCAAAGACCGCTCGGGCTACTTTTGCCGTCCAAATGGGCATGAAAGTTCGTCACATGGAACTTGAGGCAAACTACATATCGCGACCAACTCAGCTAATATCGAGGTTCTTAACCAACTATTAAAATCCTGATTCGGGCTGGATCAGGGGTGGTCTCTTGACACGAGAATAAGAATTAATCAAATACTCCTCCATCCTGGAACGTCTTGAGCCGGGGCTGGCCCGCGAACCCTAAATGGTCGAGACCAAACAGGTCCTCAATACTTCGTAGCAGAGAGTAGTGATTATAATCGGTGTCGTTGCTCGATCCCGGTTTGACAAAAGGTGAAAGAACAACTGTTCCGACGCTTCCGCCGCCTGGTCCTTTACGACCGGGTTTCAGCACGTTCGGACCAGGACGTTCGTCGGCGGTTGCGCTGAAATCGGGATGTGGGGCGCCTTCATCCTCGGCCTCATCGAATGTAATGATTAACAGCCCATCCTTTTTGAAAGCCGGAGATCTCTCTATCGTGGGTATCCAGTCGAGCAAGAATTTATTGACGGCTTGGATGCCACCTTCTACACCGCTCCTGCAATTCCTGAGTCCCTGCTTTCGCTCCTTTGGCGCAGGGTCATGACCGTCGTGGCATAAATTTGGGCTGATAAACGCGAAGTTTGGCGTTGTTTCAACATTATGCAAATCCTTCTGCAAACCCTCCCCCGCCCCGTCAACGAGCGGCACGTCATGCTCCGTACAATCTTTGTCATCATCAATTATCGAGTGGAAGTAAACAAACGGGTTATATGGCGTGTTGCATACTGATCCGCCTTTTCTAGAGGGCAAGTGATGAGAGACGGAGTCGAATGTACCGTCCCACGTCCCGACCCGCGGGTGTCGGCATCGAGACCGTTCATCAACCTCGTGACGCCTATCGTTGTGAGAAGCGTTGCCCATATCCTCCATATATGCTTTCCAAGTGAACTTGTGTGCTGTGTCCAACTGATCCGCGATTGTGCTTACGCCCAGTGGATAGACGCATCCCTCCCCCACGACCTGTCCTTCCGAATTCAATATAGGGTTTCGTCGAGAATCTTGATTTCCCTCAGCAACTTCGACATTTTTGAAAAGAGGACAGTCGCTTTGCGTGTCTTTGTTTGGCGCTTGTCCACTGATCATCGCTACGTAGTTGTCAAGGCTTTGATGGCCGATGCCGTAATAATGAGTCAGCAGGACCCCCTGTTTCGCAAGCGTCTTAAGGTAGGCGGTTGAATTCGCGCCGAACGTGACATCATAGCCCTCGTTCTCCAAGACGATTAGGAACACATGCTGCGGCAGTTTTGGCGCGTGAGATTTCGGTCCTCGTGCAGGAGGCACGCCCGAAGCCGAGGCGGCCGCAATCGTTTCCTTTGGGAGAACAGGGAGTGACCCGGAGGAGGGGAGCATCCGGTTCGCGCAACCGTATGAGGTCAGAATGATCATCAAGATCAACGTTAGACTTGTGTAACGGAAGAGTAGCGGCCTAATTCTACTCATCGTGACAACTCCCTGGCCTACCGTTTTGTCGCATCAATACTTTTAGAAGGTCTCTCCCGAGCGTCTATGCTGTGATCGGCCCCCGGGTTCGACTTCTGTTCCCGACGTGATGCCGACAATCAACGCTCGGCTCGTGAGCAATTGACGGCAAAGTACGTGCCCAGGCAGCACCTGTGATTCTGCGGGTGCTTGCTCTACTAAGGTGCTAACCTACGTTTGCAGTAATGGTGCAAGTAAATGACTATCACTTTGCACCCGGCTATTCGGCCACTTTATTTCGTCAGTTGTCAGTTAAGAGGGTGCAGGTAGGTGAGGAGCATTCTGGCGTTCCCCCCAAAGGGAAGGCTGCTAAGGATCGTCGCGCCGCCCACTTTAAGGCGCCGAACCAACGTTGCTACGCCGGTAGGCCAGCGGCTTTATTGGCGGTAGGTACTTTGTCGCGCCGCTGCGAGACCCGAAGTCGACGAACCATCGACGTGGTCTGCTAGTGAAAAATAAATAATTTGTCAAGATGTCAAGAGCTAGTCACCGAGTGTGAACTACGACGGTGGTGGGCTGGGTTTCGCACTTTCTTGGCAGGCGCACTCGAACGGGCGGTGGAGCTGCGGTCGTGGATCGTATGTTCCATCAGCCTTCGAGCCGGGGTAGCGGTAAATTCCTGGCTCGTCGCTCTGGGGCAGGGCCTGGCGGCTGTCACTGCGCAGAGCTACTTTCAGACAATCGGTAGTTGACCACCGGTTGTCGATCTGACGTCGACGGTCAGATGCTTGAGCCCGCTGCCCTCTCCTCGATTGTCTTGACTGTGATCAATTTGACATAATCGGAGTTTGTCGGTAGAGGCGGACGTTAATGACACACAGTCGATATAGACATGGCCGGCTGTGGAGGCGCGGACTGGCGATAACCGCGATCGTCGCCTTCCTGGGGTGTACCTTCAGCGAGCCGAGAATCCGCTCCGAACCGATCCTGTTCTTCCCGGCAAACCCGACTCCGACAAATACGCCTGGGGCAGCATTATTCCGGGAGCCACCTCTACATTGTGTGGAGCGTGCGCCCTTTCTTAAGCGGACTGTCCTAGCCAAGATTTCCGGCAGCTTGAGTGGCGGCACCAGCACGTTGGACGAATGCATTTATAATACGGTGGATGCCCAGGGTCTCCTCAACATTCTCAAGCAAGAGCACGACCAACCGGATGCACAAAATCAAACCTTGACTTCGATGCTGATGATGTCCGATCAGAATTGCGACAATTTTCGCAGCAGGGTGTTCGCTTTCAGAGCCAACTCCGGCTATCTGGGATCCATCACCGGCGCATTGCTCGCCAGCGGGGGAGCCATAACCGCCCTGGTCAGCGGTCCAGTCGCAGCCGGACTATCCGGTGCGAGTGCGGCAGTGACTGCGTCTATTTCCGGGGTCAACAGCAACTTCTACTCAAATTACGGTATGGGAGAGCTCGACCAGAAGATAGTCACGAGCCGCACAGCCATGGCGGATTGCATACAAAAAAGGATGGACGCCGCAGTCTCCAAAAAACCTCCTGGGATCGGTGACCCGGAGTGCAAGATCAGAACAGTCTATAGCGCCGAGGAACGGATGTCCGATTTGCAGCAGTACGATAGCCGGTGTTCGCTGGAGTTGGCAGCAGCGAGCCCCATGCCGACGCCCACCGCAACCCCTCCGCGGGGTCAGTAGCCGCATCACTTACCTCCACCGCAAACATTCAGTCGCTCTGTGACGGGGGACGGCCTGGTGGTAGCAGGTCGAGGGCGCGCGCCTCGACGTACTCGTAGACCTGGTTGAGTTCGTCGGCATCGAAGAACCCTGCCCATCCGGGCATTCCCTTGCTGGAGCGGCCCTCCATCGATGCCACGAAGAAATCATGCTTGCTCATACCGTTATCCAGTGACTTGCGAAGATCGGGGGCATACTCGCCGCCGACCGCATCGAAGCCATGGCAGCGAAAGCAGTAGGAGTCGTATTTCTCGAATCCGCCGAAGATGTCCCTGGTGACGACCTGACGGCCCTGATAATTTTCGAACACGGGGAAATCGACCGTTACCTCTTCGCCGTTCGAGTTTTTATATTGGTATTTCCGCGGCGGGCCCTCCAGTGCGCCATTGAGCGACAAAATGTAGTTGGCGAGGTACGTCGCGAGCTTGTTATTCATATCCTGGTGCGCGGGCATCGGGATTTTGCCGAAGTCACCGACGCTGCCATCGCGAATCTTCGCCGCCAGATATGGCACCTTGGAGGGATCGTGATGATAATGCTCCGCGATTGTGATCCAGGCCGGCCCGACGACTTCTTTGTTGATCGCATGGCAGGAGAAGCAGTCGAACCCGTGCGACATTAGCTGTTCGGGCGAGGTGGTCTCATCCTGCGCCGTGGCACCTGTCCACCTCGCGAGTATCACGATAGCGACCACAGCGAAAAGGAAAGCCGCCCGGGCCACGGCTCGCGCCGGGCTGTGGAACGCGCTCTGCGGCCGATGCAAGCCAGGCTACCCCCACCTGGCCTCCCCCTGGTCCGGGGGAGGGATCAAAAGAGCCGGGCGATTACTTCGCGCCCCCTTTGCAGGAGCGAACGAAGGAGCCCGACTATTATTTCTCACTTCGGGGCACTCGAACTGCACGCTTTCGGTCTCGAAAAACCATGCTCCGCCAACGCCGGCGCTCGCCGTGCGCGCACCGGAAATCGCTCCGCGTAGATCATTCGACTGCGCGCGCCGCGTTGCTCCGCGCTCCGCTCAGAGTTCGTGAGTGAATTGATTTTGCGAACAATCAGCCCTTGAAAATGCTTATGTTTTTTCATGCGAAGGAGCACTTTTGCCAATTCGCTCACAAACTCTCAGGATGACAGAGAGGGTCGCTACGTAAGCCAATCAAAAGTTCTCTCCGGCAGCTGGGTAGAGCCGCACATTGAAATGGTGCAGGACCGCTTCGACTGCGTTCTTGTTTTGGGCAATCACACCATCGAGGCGCTTTTTCAGATTCTCATTGCCCTTGCGTACGGCCATCGACATCGGAAACAGATACTGCTCCGGAGCCCCGGTCGTGCGAGCGTTTGGAACCCGGGTCACCAACAGCTCCGGATAATCACGTAGGAACCAACCGACGGCCGGCTCCCAGGTGATCATCACATCGACAGTTCCGTCCTGCACCGCCCGCAGCATAGTAACAGGCGATAGGTTTTCGGTATCACCTACGGAGAAGGGTTGCGCTTGTGAGAGCAGGTCGCGGATTTTAAGACCATCCTCGGGCGGGGTCTCGCGTTCAAAGCCGATTCTCAGCTTGTGCAAGATCGGCGAGTCCATATTTTCGAGTTCGTAGCTTCTGGCCTTTTTGGATATAAACACGTATGAAGAAATGTAGTATGGGTCGGTAGTTAATTCTTCCTGGCTTCCGTACGGCATGTCGATGATGGCATCGCATCTTCCAAGGTCGAGATTACGCGCGAGAAATTCACTGAATCCCCCGGATCCGCGCGTGGTAGCCCACACATAGACCAGTTGTGCACCCAGGTTTTTTGCAGTCAGCGCAGCAATTTTGTTTTCGAACCCTTCTCCGGCGCGGTTGGAAAACGGCAAGTAATCTGGATCAGCGCATACGCGAAGATCCTTCGCCGACGCTGGACCTGAAGCTGCCGTAACAATACTCAGAATTAAAACGAGCAAATAAGCAGGCGATGTTAATACGCGGCGCATTCAATCAACCACTCGCCATAGTCAAACAAATTGAGCCATCCCTTTATATTCCACCTGGTCATAGGGGCAATTACCGTTTCGCGCCGAACGCCATCCGCAAGCAGGCTGTTGAAAGAGTCCTCACAGCCAGGTCCCCCTCTGTAATCTGTTATGAAAATAGCGCAATCAGACGACCCCACCTAACCTTCCCCTGGTCAGATATTCACGGGTCCGTTGGACCCGCCATGTTGCACGAAAGTAGAAGGCAAGTCCGTAGCGAACGGCTCCTTGCGACCGGTCTCGTCTCTTTACCTACTTGCCCTACCGCCCAGGCAAATCGCTCCGCGTTGATCCCTCGGCTTTGCTCGGGATGACCAAAAAAGGCTGCCAGCGTCACAAACCACCACTTTCATGCCAGCGGGAGGGATTCAGACCCGGCAAGGCGCCTCATTTTTATGCCTGCGCGGGTGGTCGCAGACCCATGAGCATCTCCCCCGCAGGGGAGAGCGAACTGAATGAAGGAAGCCACCTTTCACGCCAGGGCGTTGAGGCCGAGCTTCCAGAAAATGCCATTGATAACCCCTTTCTCAACACCCCAGAGCA
>Ga0137391_10001858_pt1 | contig 15569 bp, 10 predicted proteins | sample 15con2h24BmetaG_FD_101399 | JGI IMG/M metagenome (GOLD analysis project Ga0137391, IMG submission 101399) | Vadose zone soil microbial communities from Angelo Coast Range Reserve, California, USA - 15con2h2.4B metaG | ecosystem: Environmental > Terrestrial > Soil > Vadose zone > Saprolite...
ACCTCAGGAGCGCGGTGATCGTCTCCGCCACCATCCCGTTCGCGCTGTTCTTCGCCGTCGGGCTGATGGTGCTGCGGGGCGAATCGGCCAACCTGCTGTCGGTCGGCGCGATCGACTTCGGCCTGATCGTCGATGCCACCGTGATCATGGTCGAGGCGATCTTCCGCCGCCTGTCGCATACCGAGGCGCTTTCGGACAATGAGCGCGCGGCGATCTCGCCGCGAACGATCATGGCCATGAAACGTCATGCCATCCTGACCGCCGCCGCCGACGTGTCGCGATCGATCTTCTTCGCCGCCGCCATCATCATCGCGGCCTTCCTGCCGCTGTTCACCTTGAGCGGCGTCGAAGGCAACATCTTCAGCCCGATGGCCCGGACCTACGCCTATGCTCTGGCGGGCGGCTTGCTGGCGACATTTACGGTGACGCCGGCGCTGAGCGCGATCATCCTGCCGGCGCATGTTCGGGAAACCGAGACCTTCATCATGCGGCTTCTACAACGTCTCTACGTGCCTGCGCTCGAGCGCTCGCTGAGCAGCCGTCGCGTGGTGCTGTTGGGCGCGTTGGCATTGGTCGTAATGACCGGCCTTGCGGTGCGTTTCCTGGGGTTGGAATTTCTGCCAAAGCTGGAAGAGGGCAATTTGTGGATCCGGGCGACCTTGCCGTCGACGATTTCGCTCCAGGAAGGCAACTCCTACGTTAACGAGATGCGCAAGCTGATCGCCAGCCAGCCTGAGGTCGAGTCGGTGGTGTCGCAGCATGGCCGGCCGGACGACGGCACCGATGCGGCCGGCTTCTTCAACGCGGAATTTTTTGCGCCGCTCAAGCCTGCCAAGCAATGGCCGAAGGGGGAGGACAAGGATGCGCTGACGGCCAACCTGCTGGCCCAGTTGCAGACCAAGTTTCCCGGCGTCGAATTCAATTTCTCGCAATACCTTCAGGACAACGTCTCGGAGGCGGTTTCCGGCGTGAAGGGCGAGAACTCGATCAAGCTCTACGGCAACGACCTGCAGGCGCTGACCACCACCGCCAACAAGATCAAATCCGTGCTGTCGACCGTGCAGGGCATTACCGACCTTGCGGTCTTCACCTCGCTCGGCCAGCCCACCATCCAGATCGAAATCGACCGTGCGCGGGCGGCGCGCTACGGCCTGTCGCCGGGCGATATCAACACGACGATCCGCACCGCGATCGGAGGCGACAGCGCCGGCGATCTCTACGAGCCCGGCAGCGACCGGCATTTCCCCATCATCGTGCGCCTGGCGCCGCAGTACCGCAAAAGCGCGGAAGCGATCCAGAATCTGCGCATCGGAGCGCAGGGTCCGAACGGCATCACCCAGGTCCCGTTGAGCGAAGTGGCTTCGATCAAGCTCGTGTCCGGCGCGGCTTACATCTACCGCGAGCAGCAGGAGCGCTATCTCCCGATCAAGTTCTCCGTGCGTGAGCGCGATCTCGGCAGCGCCATCCAGGAAGCGCAGCAAAAGATCGAGGCCGAGGTGCAATTGCCGCCGGGCTCGCGGATCGAGTGGGTCGGCGAATTCGGCAATCTGCAGGATGCGATCAAGCGGTTGTCAGTCGTCGTGCCGATCAGCCTGACGCTGATCGCGCTCTTGATCTGGTTCAATTTCGGATCCGTGGTCGACACCATCCTGACCATGAGCGTGATCCCGATGGCGGTATTCGGCGGCATCCTGGGATTGCTGGTGACCGGCATCCCGTTCAGTGTGTCGGCTGCGATCGGGTTCATCGCGCTGTTCGGCATCTCTGTCATGGACGGCATCATCATCCTCTCGCAGTACAATGCGCTGATCGACGAGGGCGTGGACCGCGACGCGGCCATTCTGCGGACCGGCAGGCTCCAACTGCGCCCGGTGCTGATGACCTGCGTGGTGGCCGGTGTCGGATTGCTGCCGGCGGCCTTGTCCACCGGAATAGGATCGCAGGTGCAAAAACCGCTGGCGGTCGTGGTGGTTGCGGGCATGATGCTCGCGCCGGTCGTCATTCTCCTCACTTTGCCGGCGCTGATTTCGATGTTTTCGCGGAAGAGCCGAAGGGGGCTGGCTGCGGAAGGTCATCTTGCCTCGGCGGAATGAATGATGGTCGGGGTTAAGCGCAGCACTGCAGTCCGGTGTCCAGCGAATGATCGCGGGGCAGGACTCGGCGCGCCCGCGATGTTGGCCGTGGTCGCGATCGTCGGCTTGACGACGATCGTCCCGTGTGAGGCCGAGAGCCTGCCGGAAGCCCTGGTGAAAGCCTACCAGACCAATCCTCAACTCAATGCCGAGCGCGCCAGGCAGCGCGGCACGGACGAGAATGTGCCGCAAGCGCTGGCCGGCTATCGGCCGCAGATTGTCGCGAGCCTCGGCGCCGGATTGCAGGCGGTGCGCAATCTGTTGCCTGACAACACTATCCAGAGTGCGACATTGCGCCCGTGGACGATAGGGGTGACGGTCTCGCAGACCCTGTTCAACGGGTTCAAGACCGCCAACAGCGTTCGGGTCGCGGAATTCCAGGTGCTGTCGGGCCGCGAGGCCTTGCGAAACGTCGGGCAGGGCGTGTTGTTGGACGCGGTGACGGCGTACATGAACGTGATGGCCAACAAGGCCCTGTATGAGGCGCAACGCACCAACGTGCAGGTGCTGCGGGAAATCCAGGCCACGACCAAGAGGCGTCTCAACGCAGGCGATGTCACCCCGACGGATACGGCGCAGGCCGAGGCGCGGCTGAGCCGGGGATTGGCCGATCTCAACGCCGCGGAAGTCGCGCTTGGTATCAGCAAGGAACTCTACACCCAGGTCATCGGCGCGGCGCCGTCGGAACTGACGGCGGCGAGCCCGGTCGACCGCCTGGCACCGGGCACGCAAACCGCGGCTATCGACACTGCCAACCACGAGCACCCGGCGATCCTCGGCGCCGGCTACGATGTCGATGTCGCGCAGACCTCGATCAAATTGGCGGAAAGCAGCCTGCTGCCGCAGGTCTCGGTTCAGGCGAGCGCCAGCCGATCGGTCCAGACCGACTCCAGCCTCACCACGAACTCAACCGATCAGGCCTCGGTTCTGGGGCAGGTCAACGTGCCGATCTATGACGGCGGTAGCGCGGCTTCGCAGACGCGCCAGGCCAAGGAAGTCGCCTCCCAGAGCCGCCTCGTGCTCGAGCAGGTCAGGAATCAATCGCGCACCGCGGTCGTCAGCGCCTGGATATCCAACGAAGGTACCAAGATCGCGCTCAACGCCGCGGAGTCGGAGGTGCGTGCGGCGGAAGTGGCGTTGCAGGGGGTCCGGCGCGAGGCGCAGGGGGGGCAGCGCACCACGATCGACGTGCTGAACGCTCAGCAGGATCTGACAAACGCCCGCTCCAGGCAAATCATGGCCCAGCGCGACCGGGTCATTGCATCCTACACCCTGTTGAGTGCGGTCGGACGGCTTGACGTGCATACGCTCGATCTCAACACCCCCGACTATCTCCCGGACCTTCATTACCATCAGGTACGGGATGCCTGGCACGGCCTGCGCACACCCTCAGGTCAATAGGACGTTTCGATTATTGTTAAGATTGTCGCCCTGATTGTGACTGCCATGTCCCCGGCGACCTTCCCGTGGCAGCCCCGGTGCTCTAACAAAGGGGTGAGTTGCCGACTCTTTTTCGAGGACGATTCGGAGTCGATCGAGTGAGCCCGGGCACCGCAGTTCGCGCGAGGGCAGGGCTATTCATGGGCGCTTGGCGAGGAAACCATGACTGGTCACATCATTGTCTCGGACGAGGAGTCAGCGCGCACCATCGTCATGCGGCGGCCGGAGAAGAAGAATGCGCTGAACGACGAGATGTTCCTCGCCATGGCCGATGCGATCAATACGGCGCAGTCAAATCCCGATATTCGCTGTCTCATTCTGACGGGCCGTTCGGGCGTGTTCACCGCCGGCGAAGACATCGGCGATTTTGCGGACGAGAAGACAATCGAGCGCGATGAGGCGAGGCCCAGAAAAACCGCCGTGTTTCTGCGCGCGCTCGTCAACAACAAGAAGCCGATCATCGCCGCGGTGGATGGCGTCGCAGTCGGCATTGGTACGACGATGGTGCTTCACTGCGACTATGTGATCGCCGGGACCACGTCGTCGTTCCTGTCTCCCTTCGTGCAGTACGGCTTGGTTCCGGAAGGAGCCTCCAGCCTGTTGCTGCCGCTCACGGCTGGCCACCAGCGCGCCTTCTCGATGCTGGTGATGGGGAGGCCCATGAGCGCAGCCGACGCCCGCGATGCCGGTTTGGTCAATGTCATTGTCGCACCTGGCCACGCCCTGATCGAGGCGCAGAAAGTCGCGCGCGAGATTTGCGCGCTGCCGGCGGAGGCCGTCGCGATTTCCCGGAAACTGCTGAAGCTGCCGACCGAGGATCTGCTCCGCAGAATGGGGCACGAGGATCACCTGTTCCGAGAACGGATGACCTCGCCCTCGGTGATCGCGGCGTTCAAGGCCTTCCTATCGCGCAAGAAGAAATAGGCGCGCTTCCAGTCCGGGGCAGCGGACAGAGGCTGTTGCAGGCTGCCAATTGCGTCCGGAAATCAAAGCGGCGCGTCGTGCAAAAGGCCGCCGCGAGCCTTGGTCAACCGATATTCAGCAATATCCGTCCCGACTTGCCGCTGCGCATCAGATCCAGCGCGTTGTTGGTCTGATCAAGCGAAAACTCGTCCGTTACGATGCCGTCGTAGCTGATCCTGCCGGCGTCGGCGAGGCGCACCAATCGGGGGATGTCGCGCGCGGGCTGGAACTGTCCGCCCTCCGATCCCTTCAGGACTTTGTCAAAGTGAAGCGGCAGCGTGTAGAGCTCGACCTTCTCATGTGGCACGTCCACCAGGATGCAACGGCCTTTCTTCGCCGCGACCTGGTAGGCCAATTCGATCATCCCTTTGACGCCGGTCGTCTCGATCACCTTGTCGGCTCCGTCCGGACCCAGCAGGGTTCTGATCGATGCCTCCAGATCCCCCGCATCGTCAGATTTGATGGTATGGGTCGCTCCAAACTTCCGCGCCATGGCGAGCTTGTGCTCCAGGCGATCGACCGCGATCAGGGGATTGGCGCCGACCATCAGCCCGAGGTGAGGTAGTGTGGTCCACGACCCGACGGCAGCCGAGCGGCCCTCGCGAGCTTCACCTGGACTTCGATGCGCCTATCGGACGTTTTTCGATTCCCGAGGGCATCAGGTCGGCCTGCATCTTTGTCACCGTCGCGCGTCTTGCCGCCTGCGAGGCCGATCCGAACGCGTCGGGCTTCGTCAACATCTCGCAAACGATGGCGCTGGTTGATAGGCTCGCCGCGAACGGCATCTACACGCTGTTTCTCTCGACCAATCAGGTCTTCGACGGCGAGAGCCCGCATGTGCGGGCCGATGCCCCTGCCTCGCCAAGGAGCGAATATGGCCGGCAGAAAGCGGAGACCGAACGGCAGTTGCGCGCGCACACGGAAGCAGGGGATCCGATCGGAATCTTGCGCCTTGCCAAGGTGGTCTCGCCGGGTATGGCGTTGTTGTCGGACTGGAAAAGGGCGTTGGCGGCCGGACGCACGATCCATCTCTTCAGTGACATGCGCATGGCGCCGACGCCGATCGATATCGTGGCATCGCTCATTGCCCAGATGATGCAGGATTGCTCGCCTTTCATCGCCCAGCTCAGCGGGCCGCGAGATATTACCTATGCCGAGGCCGGTCGTTTCCTGGCAAGCCGGATCGGTGCCGATCCACGGTTGGTCGAGCCGGTCAGTGCTTGCGACGCCGGCGTGCCGCGAGGAGCGACGCCGCGGCATACGACGCTCGACAGTTCCGCCATCGCATCGAAATACGGTTCGACGGTCCCCGACGCCTTTGAGGTGATTGCGCGACTCTAGAGCGCGACGGGATCAGGTTGAATCGCCATCGCGCTCTAGGTTTTTGATTGAGCATGATCTCCGCGCAAACGCGTCGCGTTTGTCGCGAGGGAAAACCGCTACACACTTTTCCGGATCATGCTCCAGGCCAAGCCTCGAATCAGCCGCGATGTGCTAGGTTGACGTGATCAAATATACCGCTGGGGGAGATTGCGGTTGTCGGGCAATGTCGGGTCGCGGGCGTTCCAAAACGCGCGATTACAGAAGAAATACAAGAAGCAGGCCGATGTCTTGCTGCCTGCCGCGGTGGCGGCCTATCGCCAGGGCCGGCACTCGGAGGTCCAGGCGCTGTGCCGGCAAGTTCTTAACGATCTGCCCGATCATTTCGATGCGCTGCACCTGCTCGGCGTATCCGAACTCGACTGTGGCCGGCACGATGAGGCGGCGAAATTGCTGGCTCGCGCGGTGAGCCTCGACCCGCGGTCCGCCGAAGCGCACTCCAATCTCGGACTGACGCTGTTCAGGCTGAGGCGCCTCGACGAGGCCCGCAAATGCCAGGAAAGAGCGGTCGCGCTCAACCCGAATTTTTCGACGGCCTTGAGCAATCTCGGCAATACGCTGATGCAATTGGGGCTTGTTGAGCAGGCCATCGACGCACATGAGCGGGCCATTCGGCTCAAACCCGACTACAGCGACGCTTATTGCAACCGTGGCATGGCGCAGCTCCTGCTCGATCGAACTGAGGAGGCCGCGCAAAGTTTCGATCGCGCGCTCTCGTTGCAGCCCCGTCATGTGCAGGCAACAGTGGGCAAAGGTATGGTGAGCCTGAGCGTCCGCCACTTCGACGCGGCGCAAAGCGCATTCGACGCGGCGCTCGCGATCAAGCCCGACATGGCTGAAGTCTTGGCGCATCGCGGCCGGCTGCGTATGCAGATGGGACAGTTCAGCCCTGCGGATGCCGACTTCGAAGCGGCACTTGCAATAGACCCAGGGCTGGAGATCGCCCTGCGCGGCAAAGCCCAGAACTGCCTTCTCATGGGCAAGGTCGCGCAGGCTATCGTCGCCTGCAACAAGGTGCTTGAGCAAAATTTGATCTCGGAGATCGCACTCACCCTGTTGGGAGCCTGCCACGCGCAACAAGGTGAGATCGCGACTGCCATCGAACTGTTCGACCGGGCGCTTGAGATCAAGCCCGATTACGATGATGCGATCCTGAAAAAAATCTTTGCGCTGGATTTCGCGACCGACGCGGACTTTGCTATCCATCAGGCGGCGCGGCGAGAGTGGTGGGACAGGATCGGCATCAACATACCGCGAAGACAGTTGCCGCGTCCGAGTCTCGATCCCGATAAGCGGATTGTTGTCGGCTACGTCTCTTCTGATTTCAGAGGTCATTCGGCCGCGCTCGCCTTCATGCCGGTGCTGCGTAATCACGATCGCCGGCAGTTTGAAATCGTCGCATATTCCTGCTCGCCGCTGCGCGACGGCATGACCGAGCAATGCCGGTCGTTGGTCGATGTCTGGGTCGATGCCTGGCAGCTTTCGGACGATGAGCTGGCGGACCGGGTCCAAGCCGACAAAGTTGACATTCTCGTCGACCTTTCCGGCCATTCGGCGGGCAACCGGCTAACGGTCTTCGCGCGTAAGCCAGCGCCCATTCAGGTCACGGCGTGGGGAAGCGGGACTGGCACGGGTCTTCCGACCATCGATTATTTCCTGGCGGACCCGGTGACGGTTCCCGAAACCGCCCGTCCTCTGTTCGCGGAGAAGATCTTCGATCTGCCGTGCGTGATCACGCTCGGGCCGGTTGAGAATCTGCCTTCCCCAGAACCGCCGATGATCCGCAATGGGCACGTCACGTTCGGTGTCTTCAACAGGATCGACAAAATATCCGATCAGGCGTTGGCGGTCTGGTCGCGGCTGCTGCGGGAGGTGGCCGGCTCCACCATCGTCGTCAAGAACGGTGCGCTCGACGATGCGTTCCTGCGCGACGTCGTGATCGGGCGCTTCGTCGCGCATGGCGTCGCGCAGGACCGCGTCAGGTGCCTGGGATCGAGCCTGCGGCACGCGCACCTCGCGGAGTTCGCCAACGTCGACATCTCACTTGATCCGTTTCCACAAAATGGCGGCGTCAGTACCTGGGAGTCGCTCCAGATGGGCGTCCCGGTTGTCGCTAAACTCGGCAAGAGCGCCGCATCGCGGGCCGCCGGCGCGATCGTGAAGGCGGCTGGGCTCGACGATTGGGTGGCCGACGATGATGACGGCTACATCGCGATCGCACGGAAATATGCCTCGATGCCTTCTCATCTGCAGGCGCTGCGCGCCGAATTACCCGCCAGGATCGCAGTCTCGGCGGCAGGAAACGGCGAGTTGTACACGCGGTGCGTGGAGGAGGGTTATCGGCAATTCTGGCGCAACCACTGCGCCTCGGTCTCCGGACCCGGACCCGGACCGCTCTGATCGCCGCGACGGCGATGGACCATCGACCGTAACGGGTACGAGCTCGACCCGGCGATCGGCGACCTGCGGTCGTCTCTGAAATCGCTCATGGCGGTCTCCGGGGTCGTCACTGATTTAGCGAGAACGCCAGAAGCTGTGGCAGCATTCCTGACCGGCAGGAACAAAGCACCGTACCGTCCTCGATTTAAACCACCGCTTCGAATGACGATGGTCTCGATCAGGCGGGAAGGGTGAAATAAAAGCTGGCGCCTTTGTCCGGCTCCGCTTCTGCCCACACGCGCCCCCCGTGGCGTTGGATGATACGGTGGACAATCGATAACCCGACGCCGGTCCCCTCGAACTGTTGGGCACTATGGAATCGCTGGAAGGCACCAAAGAGTTCTTTGGCTTGTTGTATGTCGAAGCCGGCGCCGTTGTCTCTTATGCAATAAACGGTTTCGTCGGCCTCGCGTCGGCCGCTGACTTCGATGATGGGTCTCTCCTTGCCCCGCGTGAACTTAAAGGCGTTGGAAAGCAGGTTGGTAAAGACTTGTCGTAGTAGGGTGGGGTCGCCGGTGCAGTCTGGAAGATCTCCGATGTGTATATCGAGGTGCCGCCCGCGCTCCTCTCTCTCCAACTCGGCCAGCACCTCGCGGACGAGAGCCGCGAGGTTCACGGAAGACTTGGCGAGGGTTTGGCGACCGAGATGCGACAGGCGTAGGAGGTCATTGATGAGTTGGGTCATCCGCTCCGACGCCGCCAGGATGTTGCAGGCAATATCCCGTGCGTCGGCCGGCATGCGCCCTGCGTAATCGTCGATCAACATTTCCGCAGAGCCGCCAATGACCAGCAGCGGCGAACGAAGATCATGTGAAACGGAATAGGCGAAGGCCTCGAGCTCCTTGTTCGCAGCTTCCAGTTCGGCCGTGCGTTCGAGGATGCTTCGTTCCAGTTTGGCATTGGCGATACGCAGATCCCGGACCGCCAGCGCACGCGCCAAGACCGGCAGGATCACACTCAGCTTGAACGGTTTCAGGATGTAATCAAGCGCGCCGCTCTTCATCGCCTCCACGGCCGAGGTAATGGTTCCCTCGCCAGTCATGATAATGCCGACAAGATCGGGATCGAGGCGCTTTGCTGCCTGAAGCAGGTCAATGCCATCCATCCCCGGCATCATGAGGTCGGCGAGAAGCAGATCAAACCTGGTTTGCTCCACTGCCATAAGGGCCTTGACGCCAACGGTGAACCCGTGGGTCTCGTATCCGTGATCACCAAGCGTATTGCACAGCGCCTGCATTTGAGCGGCTTCGTCATCAACGATCAGTATTCGAGGAGCGGGTGTATCGGCCATGTGCGCCTCCCTTATGTTTCATCGCGAGCGGTTCAGCGTATGGGAGGTCCACAGTGTTGAACCAAGGCCTCTCGAAGCTCACGAAGTTTGGGCGGCTTGCTGAGGACCCGGTCGACATGGGCCGGTACGTCGTCTTCGGAGACGAGCCGCTGCCCCCAGCCGGTCAGCAGGATGACCGGTGTCGACGGCGACGCAGCCTTGATGGCGGTCGCAACCTTGCGTCCATCCATATACGGCATTCCAAGGTCGGTGATGACCGCGGCAAAGCCATCGCCGCTGGTCTCTGCGGCGTGAAATGCGTCGATGCCGGCGCGGCCATCGTTGGCTGTGACCACAACATGCCCGTCCGATTCCAGTATGTCACGTAGCGACTTCAGCAACAGCGGATCGTCATCCACGACAAGCAGGCGCAGTCGTTGCGGCACCACGGGTCCGACTTTCGGCTGATCAGGCATGAGCGCGACTGCGGTAGCGGCGGGAAAGCTCAGACGGACAAGGGTTCCTTCGCCGGCCGTGCTCTCGATGTCGACCTCCGCACCGTGTCGTTGGGCGACGCCGTATACCATCGCCAAGCCAAGCCCGGTGCCGCGTTCGCCCTTGGTGGTGAAGAAAGGCTCCAGGCAACGCAGACGCGTCTCTTCGTCCATGCCTATGCCGTTGTCGGCGACCTCAATCTGAACATTTGAATTCTGCGAACCGGTCGCAAGTCGAGCCGTCGTCGTCCGCAGCGTTATCACGCCGTTGGCGGGCAAGGCATCAATCGCGTTGAAGACGAGGTTGATAAGCGCCTCGCGGATCTCGCTTTCCGCTCCCATGATCGGCGGCAGGTCGGCCATCAGCTCCAAGCGCACGTCGATCACGGTCCCCTGCTGCTGCGGCATGTCGCTCCAGCGCGCGCGTGTCAGATCGATCACCTGCCTCACCAGGTCGTTCGGCTGTACGGTCGTGAGTGTCAATTGCGGCTCGCGTTGGCGGTAGAAGTCTTTCATCCGCGCGACCGTATGCGCGACATCTCCCACGGCGCGTTGGATCGTTTCGAGATATTCCTTCGCACGGGTGCTGAGGCCAGCTTCCTTTTCCAGCAGGACCTCCGTATAGAGCGCGACCGGCGACAGGGCGTTGTTGATGTCGTGCGCAATGCCGCTTGCCATCTGTCCCAGCGCCCGCAGCCGCTCCTGCTGCATCACGGCCTGCTGGGTTCGGCGCAAATCATCATAGGCCTGTTGCAAGGCTCCATAAAGTTGCGCCTGATGGGCGGCCAAAGCAACGTGCTCGCTCAGTTGCCGCAGGAACTCGCATTCCCCGCTGCTGAATCCCTGCGCCTGAAAGCGGGCCGCCACGACGACGCCAAAAACCTGGCTTTCCACCTGCAACGGCGCGGCCACGAGCGATTGCAGGCCGCCGCTGGCAAGTCGGCGGGGAAACGGGAAATCGACGTGACTGATATCCGGCTCGTAGACGAGCTTTCCGGCCACGCATTGCGACAGGCCGTTCTGGTCGATATCCACGCGCGCGCTTTCCGGCATTGCAAGTTCCAAAGCCAGTGCAGCACTGTTGACCCCGACGCGGGCGACGGTCAGCGAATGGTCGATCCGGTCGTAGAGGCACAGACAGGCGAAATCGACCGGCAACTGGTCTTCCAAACAGCGAACAACGACCTGGAATATACTGTTCAAATCCTGCCGCTCGCCGATCGCGCGGGTGATTTGGTGGAGCAGGTTCAGTCGCTCCAGTTGCGCCCGTGCCTTCTGTTCGGCTTGCAAGCGCACAGTGATTTCACTCTGCAAGGTCTCATTCGCGGATTGCAGCTCTCCGGTCCGCTCCAGCACACGCCGTTCCAGATCCTCGTTCAGCCGTGCCAGGTTCGCCTCGGCTCGTATGCGCTCGATCATGTCCGATGAGGCGATCTTCATCAGCGACAAGAGCAGGACGAAGTAGCCGATACCCTTGCCGAGATGCGCCGCCATCGCGATCTCGTCATGGGGCGCCCGTGAGTAAAGCATTGCGGTATTGGCGAGACACAACACCGCAGCTGTCAGCGCCAGCGGCTTCATGAGGCGATCCGTTGCGCGCAGCTTCCAGAGGGTCAGCCCGACAATGGCCCACAGCACCGGCGCCAGCACCAAGACGGGACGCGTAACACCCAGGGGACCCGGCGGCGTATAGGTCGGCAGCCACTCAAAGGCCGCGAACAGTCCGGTGCTCAGAACAGCGACCGCCAGAGCAAACCCGAGGATGCCGGCGCTGCCGCGGCGCATCAGCCATATCGCACCGCCAACTGCGACCGGAAGCACGTGCGCGGCCGGCGGCCAAGTCGCAGGCCGCAAGAACCCCCGCGTCGCCGCGATGGGGGCGAGGAAGCCGGACCACTCGACGGTGACGATCACATGCAGAAACTCCAGCGTGGCCGTCGCTGCGAAGCCGATAGCGATCCATCGGGGGAACGGGCGGCCGATGCGGGTTCCCACGTCCCAGAGCAGCAAAGCCAACGCCCCCGACAGCAGCGACATGCTGGTGTCCAGAATGATATGAAGGTCCGGATAGTCCTTGCGTCCGACCGCGAGCAGTGTCCCCGCGATCAGGCCGAACGCGATCAGCGCACCGGCAACGCTATGCGGCAGGCTTGCTCTTTCTGCCGGGGCTTTGATAGCTGGCTGCGACGTGGCCATGGGGCGTCTCCAATAGGTATTCGCGGTCGCTACACCCGTCGGAGAAGTCTCGAATGGCACTTCTCTTCTATATTTTCTCTTGCCCGACCTTTAGCCACCCGACCGCACGCTCGAATCCACAACCCAAGTTTGAATCATGTCGTCGAATGCACCTCAAGCGTTTTCATGGGGGCTCCCAGCAATTTATCCACACGCGATGACGATCGAAGATTGCTTAAGCAGGCCGGTCCAATCGGACGTAACACCGCTAATGCGTTCCGAGGGACGCGTATTCATAGTTCGTCACCGCAGAATTATACCATCAGTCCCTCACGTTCCTCATTCGGATCGGCCACGAGCCGGCAGGACGGCGCAGCGGGCGCCGGCATCGTTCGTCATTGCTGGCAGTGGCGAGTCGGTCGAAGGCAAGGCGAACTATCGCGATCATATCGTCAGCCCAGGCGACACCAGTCCGGCAGGCATGCTGGCGAAGGCGAGGTGGGTGCTCGACGAAATGGAGCGCCGGATGAGTGCGTTCGGTGGCGATTGGAAGCAGACCACCAGCGTGCAGCTCTATACCGTGCAAGACGTCTTTCCGATTCTCGAGAATGAGCTCGGCCGTCGCGGCGTGTTCCGTAACGGCCTGACCTGGCATTTCAACCGACCTCCCGTCGTTGGCCTCGAATATGAAATGGACTGCCGGTGCGTGCAAATCGAGCGGGTCGTCTGAGGTCTTGGTGCAAAGCGAACTCTGCATTCGCCAACAGCCCGTGACGCGATCGGCCATGTGGAGCCCTCGTCATTTCTCTGACCGCGGCATCGTCGATGCCAGCGCGGCGGTGTCAGAATCTTGCAGCCAGCTCGGCGAGGCGGCGGTGGGCGCTCTCGCGCGCCGCTCGGATCGGCTCCGCAGGTCCGGTCGTCGGCCCGACCGGCACAAAATGCACATTGTTGATGCCGATAAAGCGGAGCGCCTCGCGCAGATAGGGCGTCGCCATGTCGATCCGGCCACGGTTCATGCCGGTCACGAAATCGCTGCCGCTTGCCAGGATGACGACCGTTGGCCGGTCCTTGAGCAAAGGCAGGTATCCTCGAGCCGGATCGAAGCGGAACGTCAATCCGGGCTGCGTGATCACGTCGATCCAGTGTTTCAGCTTGTAGGGAATGCTGAAGTTCCACATCGGAGTCGAAATCAGCACGCGATCGGCGAGTGCGAATCGAAGCGCGATGCGTTCGGCGACCGCGAAGCCGTCGCGCTGCGCATCGCTAAAGGCCTGTCCGTTGATGCGCGCATACTTCGCTTCCAGAACCGCGCCATTGAATTCCGGCAGGTGATCCCGCCAGAGGTCCATCAGGTCGATGTCCCAGTCAGGCCGGGTCTGCGAGAAGCCGTCGAGAAAGACGCGCGCCCCGGCGGCGGACTCGGAATCGGCACGCGGCGAGCAGGCGAGATGAAGGAGCTTGGGCATGGCCGAGCCTTGTCATCCGAGCGCCCCGATCACGGCATCGGCGTTGGTTACGACGGATACGTTCTGAAGCGCGAAATTGATCGATGCGTTGTGCCAGTCCGCGTTCATGGTCGAGCAGCAATCCTCCGGCACCACCATGAAATAGCCCTTGTCGGCGCCGGTGCGCGCCGTGTGCTCGACCGACATGTTGGTCCAGGCGCCGGTATTGATGATGATGTCCCGGCCGGTCGCCTTGAGGATCGTCTCCAGGCGCGTGCCCTCCCAGGCGCTCATCCGCATTTTCTCGACGACGAAATCGCCGCTTCTCGGCTCCAGCCCCTGAACAGGCGCCGCCCCCCACGACCCGCGCACCATGGCCTTGCTGTCGACCAGTCCTTCGAACAACGGTGCGTTGAGCGTAACGCCGGGCGCGCCCGGCTCGACGATGAACCAGACATGGATGATCACGACGCCGCGCGTCCGCGCCGTCTCCGCCAGGCGGCGGACATTATCGATCACGTGCTGCTGGCGGGCATGGGCGGGAGCGCCGGAGCCGGCAAACGCGCCGCCCTCCATGATCACATCGTTCTGCAGATCCTGGATGATCATGGCGCAACGCTTCGGATCGAGCTGCATGTTGCCGTCGGCAAGTTGAGGTGAGGGGGCGGTGGTAGAACTCGCCGCCGGCGCCCCCGCGCGTCTGGCGCTCATATAAGATTCGTGGCGGGGCCCGACCTTGGTCGGGATCGCATAGACCGAGTGGGTCGCGGTCAGATAGAGCGTGCGAAAATCAGGGCCGCCCCAGGCCAGATTGGCGACTAGCTCGGGAACGCGGACCTTGCCAAGCAGTTCGCCTGCAGGCGAATAGACCCAGACGCCGCCCGGCGCCGTTACCCAGATGTTACCGCGCTGGTCGCATTTCATGCCGTCGGGCACGCCCGGCTCCAGTTCGGAGCGGATGCCGCTGGCGAAAACGCGCGGATTGAACAGCGCGCCGTCGGCGTCGACATCGAAGGCGCGGATCAGGGCCTGCACGGTGTCGTTGACATAAAGCTGCCGCTCGTCGGGCGAGAAGCAAAGGCCGTTGGGCTGCTCGAACAGATGCCGGCCGACCACGAGTTTCGGCGCGCCGCCGCCGGGCGGCACGCGATATACGCCCTGAAATCCAAGCTGGCGCGGCCGTTCGACACCATAGACCGGCATCCGCCCGTACCAGGGATCGCTAAAATAGATCGCTCCGCTCGCATGCACGCAGACGTCATTAGGGCTGTTGAGCTCCTGGTTCTCGAAATGCGAAGCGATTACCTCGCGCCGCCCATCAGGGCGCTCGCGGATCAAGGACGAGGTCGCATGCTCGCAGACGATCAGGTTCAGCTCGGCGTCGTAGGTCATGCCGTTGCACTTGTTCGACGGACGCCTGACCTCGACGACGCCGCGCCGCGCATCCCACCGCCGCCGCACATCGGCTGGCATGTCCGAGAACAGCAGGAATTGCTCGACCGGATGCCAGATCGGCCCCTCGGTGAAGTCGAAGCCGGTCCCGACCTGGCCGACCGGTGCGTAGGGATCGATCAGGTTTTCGAACTCGGGCCGCAGCGTCGCATGCGTCATCTATCCCTCCTTTCACGCATCAGGCGGGGAACCAGTTCCGTTGCGGCAACGTCTGCACGACGGGACCTGGCACCTGATCGTGCAATCGGCCAATGACGGCGCCGTGCTCGATCTTGGCCGGACGGTCGTGGACGGGGAGCAGATAGCGCGAACTGCTCAGCAGCTTCTTGATGGCGGCCTTCTCGGCCCGTTTACTCGTGCCGTGGTTTCCCGTCGT
>Ga0137391_10001862_pt1 | contig 15547 bp, 15 predicted proteins | sample 15con2h24BmetaG_FD_101399 | JGI IMG/M metagenome (GOLD analysis project Ga0137391, IMG submission 101399) | Vadose zone soil microbial communities from Angelo Coast Range Reserve, California, USA - 15con2h2.4B metaG | ecosystem: Environmental > Terrestrial > Soil > Vadose zone > Saprolite...
AGCGACGATCCCGGCAATTACATGGGGCCGGTCATCAGCCAGTCGGCGATGAAAACGATTCTGGATTATATCGAAGTTGGAAAGAAGGAAGGGAAGTTGCTCACCGGCGGGAAACGCGCGGCGGGTGACGGCTACTTCGTCGAGCCGACGATTATTGCGGATGTCGATCCGAAGGCGCGGCTGGCTCAAGAGGAAGTGTTCGGCCCGGTGCTCGCGGTGATCAAGGCGAAGAATTACGACCAGGCGCTGGAAATTGCGAACAATACGGAATTTGGCTTGACCGGCGCGGTCTATTCCAGGAATCCGGAAAAAATCCGAAAAGCCGAAGAGACGTTCCACGTCGGCAATCTTTATTTGAATCGCAAATGCACCGGAGCAATGGTCGGGGCGCATCCGTTCGGCGGATTCAACATGTCCGGCACGGACTCGAAAGCAGGCGGCAAAGATTACTTGCTGCTGTTCATGCAGGGCAAGTCCATCGCCGAAAAAGTGAGCTAAGAATTTGCCGATGCGCTGTCATCCGCGCGCTGCGTGACCCATTTCAAAACGCGAAACACGGGATAGCTCAGCACCAACATCGCTAGTGCGAGCGGAGCGTTTTCGCGGTCCGTGGCCATCGAGCCGATCAGGAACAAAATGGATGCGCTCAGCGCGACCCCTGTCGTCCAGGGATAGCCCCACGCGCGATACGGTCGATTCGTCAGCGGTTCCCGCTTACGCAGCACAAAGAGCGAGGCATACGAGAGCGTGTAATTCGCCACAAAGAAAAACGACAGCATCGCAATCACGCGCTCGAATGATCCGAGCACGAAAAACACGCTGACAATAGTGCTCAGGAGAAGCGAGAGAGCGGGTGTGCCGCCGGTGTTTACGCGCGCTACGCGGCGAAAAAATAATCCGTCGCAGCTCATGGCATGGAGCGTCCGCGAGGAGAAGAGCAGGTTGGAGTTGATGTTGCTCAACATCGAAATAATCATGATCGTTCGGATGGTGGGATCGCCAAATCTCCCAAAGACGCGATCGGCGATTGTGCCCAGAACAAAATCATTACCGGCGATTTCATTCATTGGGAGGACGTACAGCGCTACCAGATTCAGCAGGAGGTAAATCCCCATCACGGAGAAGACGCTGCCGAAAATGGCGCGAGGAATGTCGCGGCCGGGATTGCGCACTTCTTCGCCGAAATAAATAATTCCATCCCATCCGTCAATTGTAAAAACGACGGCCTGCAATCCAAGAACGAGGGCGACGGCGAGCGGCCACCCAGCGGGGAGGGATGGCAGAGCTGCAGTTGCCGCAGAAGCAGCGGCGCGCTCGTGCGATCCAAGAATAAAGCAAGCGACGACAAGAAGCATTAGGGCGGCGGCCTTCATCGCTGCAGTCACGAGTTGCGCGCCACTGCCCCAGCGGACGCCGCGCCATTGGAGGATGCCAAATCCGAGGACGATCGAGGCAGCGATGAGTTTTACGTGGCCGGCAAGTACGGGAAAGAGATGGCCGCTGTACTCGGCGATGACAATGGCGACGGCAGCGGTGCCACACGTCGAAAGCCAGTCGCTCCAGCCGACGATGAATCCAGCGTAATCGCCTAGCGCGCGGCGAGAAAAATTGTATTGGCCACCGCTCCGCGGAATCGCCGCGCCGAGTTCAGCCATCGAAGAGGCGCCGAAAAGCGCGTAAAATCCGCCGGCGACCCACACACCGATAAACAGCCATGGGTTCGGAAGACTCTTCGCGATTTCGCCTGGCGTTCGAACGATGCCGGCGGCAATCGCATTTCCGATAGCCACGGCCATTCCGAACCACATGCCGAGAACCTGGAGAAGACGGCCGCGGCCAACCGCGGGCGAGCCGCTAGCTGTGGAAGAGGCTTCCGATGTACCTGGCAATGTGAGGTCTCAAGGCATGCGCGAAACCCAGCCATCATATCGGGGGGATGAGAAAATGCAAGCTGGAAGTGGCGAGTTCGAATGCTGTTCGTTTGGAGAGCCTTATCGCGGAGTACCGACGAAATTCCACTTGCCCCAGGCGAAAGATTCGTGCACGGGCACGAAGTGGGCGCGGGCAATTTTCTTGATGAGTTCGGGCTGGCCCAGCCATTGCTCGTAGGTGGGGCGTTCGAAATGAATCATGGTGGCGAGCGCATCCATCCGGTTCGACAGACGGCGTGCCAGAGGATTTTCCGAGACCCAGTGCACCAATTTCAGAAATGGAGTCAGCCATGGTTCCACGAGAACGACGCGGCCGTCTTTCCGCAGCACGCGCTGTATCTCTGAAAGAGTTTGATCGAGGTCGCCAGGCAGGGTGTGTAGATGGTGCAAACCGCCTTGCACGATCAGAACGTCCTTGCTGCGATCCTCGAAAGGAAGCTGACGACAATCGCCAACAATACATTTCGCCGGGCCCCGATAGTGTGCGACCAGCCGCGGCGACAAATCTACGCCTTCGATTTGCGTGAAGCCGAGACGCTCGAGAGCGATCAAGCCGTTTCCGCGTCCGCAGAAAAGTTCGACGATTTCGCCGTCGCGCGGCCATTTAGGAGCGCCCCATCGATTGAGGCGCCCCATAAACTTTTGAGTTTCCTGTTCCGGCGTTTCGAAACGCAGATATGCGGCTTCCCAGGGATCGGACAGGGGTACGCTCGGAGCACCTAGGTTCAGATCGTCAGTACTATTTTCCATTTGTGACGAGTGCAAATTCGGGCAGCGGAATCACGCCCAGGCAGTTTCCCACAGTTTGCAGTCCTTTTCGAGCCGCCTCGCGGAAACATGGTGGGGCGCGCCAGACGGTCAAAATCAAACATCGCTGACACTCCACTAGTGCCTTCAAAAAGGTATTGCGCCTGTCGATTTCGGGCCCCCTCAATCGACATATAGGTAGAGCCAAGAAGACAAGAAGAAGGACTAAACGGGAGGCGACGATGAAGGGACAATACACTTACTCTCGGAACTCGAAACGAATCGCAGGAGGGGCCGTCGTTGGGTTCGCGCTTGCCACTTTGTTTTGTGAACTTGATGGGGTGGTGGCACAAGGGTCGAACCTTCTCGGTGACACCGCATGGGTTGCGTTGGAGGTATTGCGCCCGGTGATTCTGGCGGGCTGGCAATCTATGCCCGCTCATCTTGGTGAGAATTCAGGGTGTTTGCAGCACCTATTCCAAGTTGTGGCATCCCTCTGGCCGCTGCTCTGCGTCCTGGTTGGCTAGGCAAAACGGAAAATCTCAGTATATGCGGCGTGCTGGTTCGCGGACCCTTAACAAATACTTCTAAAAAAGATACCGTACCTGTCGATCTTGCTGCCCTTCGTTCGACGTGTTAGTGAAGCCCAGGTTCAGCTGGTCGGGACGGGCCGCCTAAATTAGAAGGAGATAAAGCGATGCGATTCATGATGCTGATGATCCCGAAGGGGTACGAGAAGGCCGAACCGGGCACCATGCCGGACGCCAAGGCCGTTGCTGCGATGATGAAGTACAACGAATCCTTGCAGAAAGCAGGCGTACTACTGGCGCTCGACGGCCTGCACCCACCCTCGATGGGGGCGCGCATCTCGTTCTCCGGAGGGAAGCCCAAGGTGACCGACGGACCATTTACGGAAGCGAAAGAGATACTCGGTGGCTATTGGATGATTCAGGTGAAATCGAAGCAAGAGGCAGTGGAATGGGCGAAGCGGTGTCCCGCTTCGGATAACGAAGTGCTCGAGGTCCGCCAAGTGCAGGAGTTTTCGGACTTCCCGGCGGATGTCCAGGAGGCCGCAGCCGGATTTCCCGAGATGCAGGCACAGTCCAAGCAGCGCCAGGGATCGTGACGCCGCGGCCCCCGATCGACAAGATTGATGTTGCACGTGTCGATTTCGCAGAGCGCTGTTCGTCGTGCATGTAGAGGCCGGATTTTTCCGGCCTGAGTTTGACAGGTTTCGTTGCAGGAGATCGCGACCGTTTCGCAGGCCGCGGCTCCGAACTCAAAACAAGGAGAAGATAGTATGAAATTCCTGAGCATTTATAAGTCGGCCGAGAGAAACGCTCCCCCTTCGCAAGAAGAGATGGCCAAAATGGGCAAACTGGTCGAGGAAGGCATGAAGGCCGGCTGGCTGTTGGCGACCGAAGGCTGCCTACCCACCGCTCTTGGCGCGCGGGTGCGCAACTCGAGCGGGAAGTTGACGGTGACCGACGGGCCCTTTACAGAGGCGAAGGAAGTCGTCGGCGGGTTCGCTATCCTTAGGGCAAACTCCAAAGAAGAGGCCATCCAATTAGCGAAAGATTTCTTGCAGGTCGTTGGCGAGGGTGAGTGCGAGCTTCGGCAGATCTTTGAAGCGGACACATGCGAGCAGAAGGCCGCGACGGTCTAGTTATGATCGTCGCGGCGTGCCTCAGCCTTTGAAAAAGATCGTTCGAGCTGTCGATTTCGCGGACGGTCGTCCGACGTGTAAGTGGAGCCTAGATGGAGCCGATGCAGATACAGAAAAGCTCAGCTTCAAAACCTAAAACACAAGGAGATATGACGATGCGATTCCTGATGATGGTCAAACATGCTGAAAACTCTGGCCCACCGCCCAAGGGATTCATGGATGAAATGGCGAAGCTGGGTGAAGAGGCCGTCAAAGCCGGGACGATGGTCGTAAGCGGCGGATTGGCCCCAACTGCAGCGAGCACACGCGTCCGGCTTTCTAAAGGCCAGGTAAGGGCGATCGACGGGCCCTTCACCGAGGCCAAGGAAGTCGTCGGCGGATTTGCGATTCTTGAGTTTCAGTCAAAAGGAGAGGCGCTCGAGTCGGCAAAGCATTTCATGGAGCTACACAAAAAACACTGGCCAGGCTGGGAGGGTGAGACTGAAGTTCGCCAAGTGTTCGGGCCGGAGGAGTTCGCTCCCAAGATATAGGAGCGATCGGCCGTACGGACGGCCGTGAAGAAGGAGTCGCGGCGCGCTCGGACTTGCACGGGCGGATTGAAGATGGTGTGATGGGTAGCCGTGACGGCTACCCATACACACCGAGCCATCGATGCGGTCTGGAGGATTGAGTCGGCCAGGATCATCGCCGGTCTGACGCGCATCGTGCGCGACGTCGGCCTTGCCGAGGAGCTGGCGCAGGACGCTCTCGTCGCGGCCCTCGAACAGTGGCCGCAGTCGGGCATCCCTGACAACCCAGGCGCCTGGCTCATGGCCACCGCGAAGCACCGCGCGATCGATAACTTTCGCCGGAATAAACTTCTCGAGCGCAAGCATGAAGAATTAGGTCGCGAGCTCAAGACGCAACAAGAGACGGCCGTGGCGAATTTCGAAATCGCGCAGGACGATGACATCGGCGACGATCTACTTCGTCTCGTGTTTATCTCTTGCCACCCGGTCCTCTCCACGGAGGCGCGCGTTGCGCTCACGCTTCGTTTACTCGGCGGTTTGACGACGGAGGAGATCGCACGTGCCTTCCTCGCGCCGGAGCCGACTGTCGCTCAGCGCATTGTCCGCGCCAAGCGGACCCTCGCCGAAGAGCGCGTCCCCTTCGAGGTTCCCCGCGGGCCCGATCTTGCCGTCCGTTTGTCGTCCGTGCTCGAAGTCATCTACCTGGTCTTCAACGAAGGCTACTCCGCCACGGCTGGCGAGGACTGGATGCGCCCTGCCCTCTGCGAAGATGCGCTGCGTCTCGGGCGCATCTTGGCCGGGCTCGTTCCGAACGAGCCGGAGGTCCACGGCCTGGTCGCGCTCATGGAGATCCAGGCATCGCGCTCAGGCGCGCGAGTTGGCCCGTCGGGCGAGCCCATTTTACTCTTGGATCAGAACCGCGCGCGTTGGGATCAACTCCTCATCCATCGCGGTCTCGCCGCCCTTCAGCGTGCCGAAGAACTCGGAGGCGCCCTTGGCCCTTACGCGATGCAGGCCGCCATCGCCGCATGTCACGCTCGCGCGCGTACTGCCGCGGAAACGGACTGGGGCCGTATCGCCGCGCTCTATGATGCGCTCGCTCAGCTTACGCCCTCGCCTATCGTGGAGTTGAATCGTGCCGTCGCGCACGCCATGGCCTTCGGTCCGGCAGCGGGGCTCAAGCTCATTGACGCGCTTGCCACGGGGCCGTCTCTCAAGGCCTACCACCTTCTGCCTAGCGTTCGTGGCGACTTTCTTTTCAAGCTCGGCCGCTTCGCCGAGGCACAGGCGGAATTCGAGCGCGCCGCAACGCTCACGCGCAACGCGCGCGAACGCGAACTCCTGCTCGATCGCGTCCAAGCGTGCGCGGTGGGGCCACTGTGAAGAAGGCTACGCCTCTCGCACTTTGCACGCATCCCCGGGGGCCGATTGCGACCGCGTGGCGACGTATCAGGAAACAACCCACTTAGTTGCATCACACGCCTAACCGAAATAGGCCTGGCTACGCGAGGAGAAATTTGCGTTTTGCCTGTTGACCACCGAGTCGTAACTCGCGTAATGAAAAGTTGGACCGAGCGGGTTATCATGGCCCGGTATGAAGACTACGCTGGCTTCCGAGAGCACATTGTCTGAAGCGATCGGTGTATCGCATCCCGTCGAAGTCTCCGTGGTTATGCCTTGTTTGAATGAAGCGAATTCGCTGGCGTACTGCGTGGACAAAGCGGTTAAGGCGTTGCGGGAGGCAGGACTAACCGGCGAAGTAGTTGTGGCGGATAACGGGTCGACGGACGGTTCGATTCAAATTGCCGAAGAGCACGGTGCGCGTGTGATTCGCGTGGCGGAGCGCGGGTACGGCGCTGCGCTGCGCGCGGGCATCGCCGGAGCCCGCGGCCCATTCATTATCATGGGGGATGCGGACGACAGCTACGACTTCACCGACGTGCCGCGATTCGTGGAAAAACTGCGCGAAGGCCACGACATCGTGATGGGCAACCGCTTCCGGGGCGAAATCAAACCAGGGGCCATGCCGCCCCTGCATAAGTACTTCGGCAATCCCGGCCTCACGGCTTTGCTCAATACTTTATTTCATGCGCGCATCGGAGACGGTTATTGCGGCATGCGGGGATTCACGCGCAGTCTTTACGACCGCCTGGATCTGCGAAGTTCAGGAATGGAATTTGCGCTTGAGATGATCATCAAATCGGCGCAAATCGGGGCGCGCATCGCGGAGATTCCCATCATTTTGTGGCCTGACAAGCGCGGACGCGCGCCGCATCTGCGAAGTCTTCGCGACGGCTGGCGCAGCCTGCGGTTCATGCTGCTGTACGCGCCGAATTGGCTTTTCTTGCTGCCGGGTGCTGCGCTGGTTCTTACCGGGCTTGCTCTGGTGCTTTGGCTGCTGCCGGGGCCGCGACAAATTTCCCCCCACGTGGTGCTCGACATTCACACCATGATTTTCGGCGTTATCTTTACACTTCTGGGAGCACAGATTCTCTCGATTGGGGCATTCGCAAAAGTGTTCAGCTATGCCGAGCGCTTTGACCGGCGCTCCGTATCGTTGCGGCGTGTTCTGAAGCGCGTCACCTTGGAGACGGGTTTGCTTGTCGGAGGCAGCCTGTTTCTCGCGGGATTTGCCGGGTGCGTGTGGATCACCTGGCAATGGGCCGCCAGTGGCTTCGGAGAACTGCACCAAATCCGTCAGGTGCTGTTCTGGTCGATGTGGCTATTCCTCGGTTTACAAATCATTTTTGCGTCTTTCTTCCTTAGTATGCTGGGCATCAGCCGCGAAACTTTCATCGGTGACTACGATCTGAAATAAATGGCTGCCCCGCCGCAGACATCCCGGCCGGTCTCTTGGCCACTCTCCTGGATGGGGAGCTGGCATCGTGCTTTCGTGTTTGAACGCCGTACGCGGGTCCTTGCCGAAATGCTTGCGGCGCAAATCCCTGAACGCGCATCCGTGCTGGATATTGGCTGCGGCGACGGCGCAATCGGTGGCGTCATCACCCAGCTTCGGCCGGACATTTCCATTCAAGGTGTCGAGTTTCTGGTGCGGCCGGAGTGCAAAATCGAATGCCGTGCATTTGACGGAGCGTCGCTGCCGTTTCCTGATGGTTCCTTCGACGTCTGCCTCTTTGTGGACGTGCTACACCACACGCCGGATCCTGCGATCTTGCTTCGTGAGGCAGTGCGGGTCAGCCGTTCTTTCGTGCTTCTCAAAGATCATTTGGACGAAAACATCTTCGACGATATGACATTGCGTTTCATGGATTGGGTAAGCAATCGGCCGCATGGCGTGGTGCTGGCGTACAACTACCAGAGCCGCAGACAATGGGCGGAGTATTTCTCGAGGTGTGGGCTGGCGGTGACGGCCTGGACCACGCGAGTGCCGCTGTACCCGCCTCCCGTCAGCTTTGTCGCTGGACGAGGTTTGCACTTTGTGTCGCTACTGAAAAAAACAAAGTAGCGAAGCCGCTTAGCGTTTGGGTGGAACGGACGCGGGAGAATAGGGAATCAATTCCGTATTGTCCGTATCGGGTTCGACGAGCCAGACCTGGCGATCCTTGAAATAGGCGAAGAGCTTCGCATTTTGGGCAGGATCGAGTTCGCGGGCCCAAAGAACTTTGGCCGTGTCGATGTCCGCTCCGTTGTAAACCCATTCGTCGTGCAGGTTGTGATCTTCTTCATAGCGCACCATGATCAAATGCTTGCCGGGGGTCTGAGAAAGCTTCCTCACGATGGCTGTACGGCTAGGATCTCCCGCGCAAGTCCATTCCAAAGGGTCGCAAACATGGCGCTGCACATTGGAACCAACTTCCGTTGCAAGGAGAAAAATGATTGCCCAGGAAAGCGCGAGGCCGAGCGGGCGCCCTCCGAGACGGATAGTGCGCAGGTGGCGCACGGCCTGGACGAGCAGCAGAAAAATCACACACGTCAGCGCCGCAGCGTAGTGAGGCATCGACCAGATCAATACCAGGAATCCGGCCGCTCCCAGTAGAAAAATCAGAATCGGCAGGCGCATCTTGCGATCGAAAAAAACGAAAGGCAGTCCAGGCAAGAGAAGCAAGCAGCCCCACCAGGAGTACGTACTGCCGCTGCGCGTCAGTTTTTCAGAGGTAACTTTCCAAACGTCTTGCCACGTGTTTTTATAGTCTTCGCGCTCCCAGCCGTTGTAAAAATTTTCGAACTGCTCATTGTTATATTGAATCGGCTCCTTGGGATGATCCCACAAGAACAGGCCCGTGGTTCGATAGGTCCGCGTGTTCAAAGCATGTGGGAAGAGCAGGGTTTTGCCGGTCAGCCTCCAGTTGTAATAGCCCATGAAACCGACGGTCAGAAGCAGACCAACGGACAGCGGCGCAAAAACGCGGATGATACGCATTCGTGGCGTCGCGTTCGATTTTGCCTTTCCCGCAAGCCACCAGAGGAACCAGCCCGCTACGGAGATGGAAAGGAGCAATCCCTCGTAGGGGCGGGAGTTCGCCAGGATGGCGATCCCCAGGCCAAGCAGCAAGGCATCGCGCGTGCGGGAGCGGCGAACGATTCGCGGCATCGCGCCTAGCAACAGTGCGCCACCGGTGGCCGCGACGGCTCCGCCCCAGTAGCTGTTGATCCAATAGCTCGCGATTCCGAATTTCAGCGCGACCAGCGCCGCGCCGAGAAACGCCCACCTTGCCGGAAGCCAGGCTTGCAACATCCAGAGTATCGCGGCGCACATTGCGGCAACGCTCAGAAGCACGCCAATCCAGGGATGTCCCAGCAATTGACCGACTGCCAGGACAACTCCTTGTCCCGGCGGATACTTCGACGAGTACGTCGGAAACCAATTCACATGAAACGATTCGAAACTCATCCACAGCGGGTGCGGCGGATTGGCCAGGCGGCCGTGCGCGAAAGTGTCCGCCATCAAGAGGTAGCTGAATTCATCATGGATTCCGGGAACGGGAACCGGCAGCAGCGGCAACAGCGCGAGCCGAATCGCGATCACGGAGAAAAATAGGACCCCAATCGCGAGCGTTTTTCGTTCCGCCAAGCGGGAGAAAACGGACTCCATAGCGTGGAACACTCTCGGCGTGAGGCTAGGGAGAAACACGGCAAAGAGAGAGAAAAAAAAGGCGACGCGCAGAATCGCGGTGAGCGCATGAGGCACGCGCGCCAGCAGAATGTCAAGAAAGGCGGTCATCGATTATGCGTGTTTTCAGCTTTGGATTGTGGCACGTATAGGGCTGAGGAGAAAGATCGATGCTTCATGCATCCATTGAAGTCCAGTTCACTTTCTATTACTGTGTCTGGAGTATGCAGGGAGTGTCGCCGGCTGGGTGAGCGCCGCATTGCAGCGAGGCAGCAAAATGTTTCTCTATTGGCTGATATTCTCATTTTGTTTCCGTTATCCACAGCAGGAGAATCCCAAGCCCGAGGAGCTGGCTGCTGCGCAGCGCGAAGCCAGTCTGCGCTACGAGCGCCACCGCGAAGAGGCCATTCGAATGAACGAGCTGGCCGCGCGCATTAACTCCGAGGCCGACGCGCGCGTTTTCGTGGATGCGGTCGCGCACCTGTTCGCTGACAGCCTGCCTCCATCGTGGGCTACCCAAGGAATTCGGGACCGAATTGCACATGCCGAATATGAGGCTGTTTCCGATCCGGTGCGGCAGATTCCCGAGCAACGCATTGCCGACGTGTGGAATAAGTACGTTCGGGAAATCGGCGCTTCGGAAGAGGCGCTTGTAACCACGGCGGAAATTCATAGTATGCGCGACGCGACGTTTGCGGCTGGGCAAAGGATGTGGTCGCGGGGAATGATTCAGACCGCATGGACAATGCCTAATATTTTTGCCGTTGGTGAGGACGGCAAGGTGGCAGAGGGTTGCCGCGCGGTGGAAGCGCTTCGCGTCATTTATGACCTGGATCGCATGTTCGATAATCTACGAGGCGCACGCGAACGGTTGCGGAAGGGCATTGTCGCCTCCGAGGCAATTAAGAAAAGTGTGGAAAGTACGAGGACAAATCAGAAAACCACAGCTCGGTTTGAAATGCGCGTCGATACCAATCCGCTTCGGCCTGCCGAATACAAGTACATGCGCGAGCATGGCGCGGATCACCTCATCCAACTCGTGGAGGTACTTTTCGACGAGCTGTTCCCCGCAAACTAACAAGTCAACTCAAAGGCTCCCCACGGCGAATAGTTATCTCTCGATTTCGATCTCCGTGGTGCGGTTGGGATCGTGCGCTGCCGGCCTGCTTGCAGCAGTCCGGTTTGGATGCTGACGCTCTTCGAGGAAATCGGCCATTTCCAGGCGCAGGTTTCCCGCATTCGTTGAATACGTCAGTCCGGTTTCGAATTCGACGACCCCCGCGCGAATGAGCTTGTCAATCTCGCCATCGAAGTGCAGCATGCCCTCGGTGTCGCCATCGCGCATGGCATCGAGAAGCGACTTGCCTTCGCTTTCCCCTTTTTCAACGTACTCCCGCGTGCGCATGGTGGATTTGAGGATTTCCACGGCGGCGATGCGTCCCTTGCCGTCCTTCCGCGGAAGCAGACGCTGGGAAACGATATATCGGAAAGCTTTGGAGAGCCGGGTGCGAATGGCTTGCTGGTCGGCCATGGGGAAGACTCCAACGATGCGTTCCACGGTTTTCGATGCATCAATGGTATGCAGCGTGGACATGACCAGGTGACCCGTTTCTGAAGCTTCCAGGGCGATCTCAATCGTTTCCCGGTCACGCATTTCGCCGACGAGAATGACTTTCGGCGCCTGCCGAAGCGCCGCGCGCAAAGCGAGTGCAAAGGTCGGTGTGTCCGAGTGCAGTTCACGCTGATGGATCGTCGCTTTCTTGTGACGGTGAAGAAACTCGATGGGGTCTTCAATGGTGAGGATATGGTAGGCCTTCTCATCGTTCATTTTGTCGAGGATGGCGGCGAGCGTTGAAGATTTTCCGGAACCGGTCGGCCCCGTCACAAGCACAACGCCGTTGCGCAGATCCACAATTTCCTTCAAGGCCTCAGGCAGATGCAGCTCATCGAATCCGGGGATTTTGTCCGGAACGACGCGCATTACAATGGCGCAGCTTCCGCGCTGCTTGAAAATATTCACGCGGAAGCGCGCGACGCCGGCTATGCCATAGGAAAGGTCAGCGGAGCCGTCTTGCTCTAGCTTGCGGACAGGCGTCTCGTTTTTCCCCATGATGTCGTTGGCAATCGAGAGAGTGTCCTGCGAACTGAGACACTCCAGTCCTTTATATTTGAGCTCCATGAGCTGGCCGCTTACTTCGATTTGAGGAGCGCGGCCCGGTGAGAAAATAAGGTCGCTGACGTGCGGGCTGGTCCTCAGCATCGCGGTGACGAGCTGTGCGGTGTGAATGGTCCTTTGCGCGGGCGCGGCGGAAGCCGATGGCACTTCCGCGGGCGCAGTCTGCGGCGGCATTGTTTGCGTCGGTGTCCCCATGAACTGAATGTGTCCTTGCGAGGCCCGAGAAACGGAGGCCGTATCGCATAACTGCAGGTGAAACGCTTTTCTTGTGACTCTTGTATTGTAGACGAACCGATAACTTCGGCCAGCATGGCTTCAGGGGTAATTTCTTGAGGATTACTGTACGAATGGGCAGGTTGATGCGGGTAAAAAATGCGGCCGCCATCCCGAAGTGCGATGATGGCTGCTTTCTACCGCGCTAAAGACTGTTTTGTTCGGCGGCTGATAAGTAAAATCTCTTCGCCAGCGGCGGAAGGATTCAGAAAAAGGTCCGCGCAGTCATCGACGATCCAGTCCGCGCCCGCTTGTTGAAGTTCGGCGTCGCTAGCGGTAGTCCGCAACGCCAGGACGTGCGCTCCCGCCGCTTTGCCGGCGCGAATTCCCGCCGGAGCATCCTCGATGACAACGCACTCGCTCGGAGGTACGCCGAGGAGTTGCGCACCTTTCAGGTATGGCTCGGGGTCCGGCTTGCCTCGCCGCACATCGCTGGACGTGACCAGATGCTTGGGCTTCGGCAATCCCGCTGCGCCAATGCGCACGCCAGCCAACGGCCGCGTGCAGGAGGTGACGATGGCCCAGCGTTGCAGAGGGAGCGCTTGAAGTAATTCCATCGCGCCGGGCAAAGGGATGACTCCCTCTACGTCGGCGATTTCGCGGCGTGATCGGCCTGCGGCAGTAACTCGCGGATGGTGGCGATGCTTGTTCGCCCGTGCGCCTTTTTTACAACTTCGTCGGGTTCGAACCCGTGCTCGCGCGCCCAACTCGTCCACACGCGCGCCACTGCCGGCGTGGAATCCACTAAAACGCCGTCCAAATCGAAGAGTACACCGCGACAACGAATGCTCGTCATGATTCATGATAGGCAGAAGGCGGAGAATTGCGAAATGAATGGAGTGGTCACCGCTTCTCTCTTATGTCTGGCCCGGTGCGGGAGATGGTGCCGCCAGCCGAAACGAATTGGCAGCGAAGCGGATTTGCTTGAGTTGACTTAGTCCAGTAACTTAGTCTAGTATGAAGGCATGAAGACTGTGAACACGCATGAAGCAAAAACCCAGCTTTCGCGGCTGCTGCGCCGCGTGGCCGCCGGCGAGGAAATTACCATCGCCAATCGCGGCGTTCCCGTGGCCCGCCTGGTCCCCGTGCCTCCCAAGACAGCGCAGCGCGTTCTGGGAATTTTTCGCGGGCAGTTCAGCGTCCCAGATGATTTTGACGCGCCTTTGCCCGAGGAGTTGCTCGATCTATTCGAAGGCCGAAAGAAAAAACGCTCCCGAAAAGCCAAGAAGAACGCATGAGGTTCTTGCTTGATACGAACGTGCTCCTCTGGGGCCTGTCCACAGAACACAAACTCAACTTCCGCGCGCGGGAAATACTGACGTCCTCCTCGTCGGAGTTGTATTTCTCAGCGGCAAGCTCCTGGGAAATTGCCATCAAGTTCGCGCTCGGCTCGCTGCCACTTCCGAACGCACCTTCCGAATTCATTTCTCGCGCGCTTGGTGTGTGGGCCGTAAACGCGCTGAATATCACCCACCAACACGCCTTGCGCGCGGGCGAACTGCCTGCGCATCATCGCGACCCGTTTGACCGGATGCTCATCGCCCAAGCGCTCTCAGAACAAATGACTCTGCTGACCGCAGATCGCGCCTTTCAAAAATACAAAGTCGATCTAGTTTATTGTGGAAAGTGAATTGGGGTGGGAGACGGGGATCGAACCCGCGACATTCGGTGCCACAGACCGACGCTCTACCAGCTGAGCTACTCCCACCATCCGCGCAACTACCTTAGTTTACGCTATTTCCGGCGCACCGAAAAGTGGGTCGAGTCGTTCCATCTGAGGCCCTATCGCAATACCACTTGATGCCCTTGTCTCTCCTAAGTCCGCGACCACGCTATTAGTGTTCTTTATGTCTCAAGCTCCCTTTGCGCCCGTTACAACCTGGAACACGCGACGACACGAACTTCATACGTCTTGTTAGACTGAATGGACAGGACACGCGTTCCCGCGCATGAGCCCCCATCAAACGGACCGGCACCATTTCGAACGGCAAATCGTTTACGCGCGCCCAGTCTTCATTTTGCTGGCGCTGCTCGCCGTACTCGAACAACCTCCGGCGCGCGAAGGGCGCCGCTCCGCCTCTTTCCTGGTTGCCTATCTGGCTGTCGCTCTCCTCGTCACGCAACTGGAACGCCTGCTGCGCAAACGCTCCTGGCACTTGCCCTTGGCGTGCGATCTTCTCGCGCTGGGCTTTTTTATGTACATCAGTCCTTCCACGGTTCCGGTTTGGTTTCCGTACATGTTCCTCTGTTACGCGGCCGGCATTCGCTGGGGCCTGGAATTGACGCTGCCGCTGGCCGGCGCTCTCTCGCTGATTCTGGTCTTGCTCACGGCCGTGAAAGGCGACATTCATTGGATGCGCGTCGTCTCCTGGCTCGGCCTCACCACCGGGACCTTTGCCGGTGGAGCGGGCCTGGCATTTATGGGCGATCGCAATCGTCGATTCTCTTCGCAGATTGAGTTTCTCTCGCGCATTAGCGCGACGATGCAAGTGGATCAGGGGCTCGCCGAATCACTGCGCCTTTTCCTCGAAGAGCTTGCGACTTCCTTTAGCGCGGAAGAAGCTCTATTGCTCTATCGCGATACCGATCTTGAGCGCATTTTTCTGTGGCGCTTGAAGGCGGGCGAAAGTGAGCGCCTGGTTCCAGAGAGCATGCCTCTGTCGCGCACCGATGGCTTCCTGTTGGACGACATGGACGCCACCATCTGCTGGAACTCGCTAGCCGGACCAGGCTCCGGTTTTGGCTGGGACCGGCGCGATGGCCGGGCCATCAAGAACCTTCCCCGGCTGCCGGGCCCGGCACAGCAGGAACTGAAAGTCGCCTCATTTATGACCGTGGCGTTCGACCAAGGAGGCCAGGCGACAGGCCGAATCTTCCTGCTCAACGGCCGTAAGCCATTCCAAAAACAGGACTTAGCTTGGTTCGAAAGCATTGCCGCACACGTCTCTCCAGCGCTGGAAAACATCTTTCTCTTAAGGCACTTACGTGCCCGCGCCATCGAAGCCGAGCGCAGCCGCATCGCGCGCGACCTCCACGACGGAATTCTTCAGACCCTTCTGAGCATCGAGATCCAACTGGATGTCCTGCGGCGCCGTCTACCCGCCGCCCCTGACCAGACCGTCAGCGGCCTCGCCAGCCTACAACAGACTGTCAGGAATGAGGGCGCGGAGCTTC
>Ga0137391_10001868_pt1 | contig 15519 bp, 10 predicted proteins | sample 15con2h24BmetaG_FD_101399 | JGI IMG/M metagenome (GOLD analysis project Ga0137391, IMG submission 101399) | Vadose zone soil microbial communities from Angelo Coast Range Reserve, California, USA - 15con2h2.4B metaG | ecosystem: Environmental > Terrestrial > Soil > Vadose zone > Saprolite...
CGTGCAGATGCGCATAACGCGCGTCTTTGGGATTGACCGCCACCGCCACGTCGCCCAGCATGGTTTCCGGACGCGTGGTTGCCACGATCACCGATTGCGAGGCATCGCCCGCCACCGGATACCGGACCTGATAGAGCTTGCCGGCGGTCTCTTCGTGTTTCACCTCAAGATCGGAGATCGCGGTCATGCACCGCGGGCACCAGTTCACGATGTACTTGCCGCGATAGATCAGACCTTCTTCGTGCAGCCTGACAAACACTTCGGTCACGGCCTTCGACAGGCCTTCATCCATGGTGAAGTATTCGCGGTCCCAGTCCACGGATGCGCCCAGCGTCTTCATCTGCTCGGTGATGGCGCCGCCGTAAAGCTTTTTCCATTCCCACACGCGCTCGATGAACGCTTCGCGGCCCATCTTTTGCCGGGTCGTGCCTTCTTCCACAAGCTGACGCTCCACCATCATCTGCGTGGCAATACCGGCGTGATCGGTGCCCGGCAGCCACAGCGTCAGGAAGCCGCGCATCCTGTGCCAGCGGATCACGATGTCCATCTCCGTCTGGTTGAGCATGTGGCCCATGTGCAGGCGTCCGGTGACGTTGGGTGGCGGCAAAAGCAGGGTAAACACAGGTTTCCCCGCGTCGGGTGAGCCGGGTTCAGGGGTCTTTACGGAAAACAGCTTCTCCTGAATCCAATATTCAGCCCACCGGCGCTCGATTTCGCCCGGATCATAAGCCTTAGGAAGTTCGTGTGACATGACGTGAAGAAGTGACTAACCAGAGATATTACAGGCGCAATGCGGAGATGAGCAAACCGCTCAAAGACAAGACCTTTGCACCACGGAAGCACTGAGCCACGGAGAAAGCAAAAATAAAATGGATTTTATTCGGACCGCTGATTGATCTTGTGTTCAACGCCAGTGCCTTAATATTTCGGACTTCTCTCGCCGGCAGAAAAACGAGAACACAGACCACCGGAGACTACTTCTTCTCTTTCATTTCGCGGATGATTTCTTCGATGAGGCCGGGTTTCAGGCGCTCCATGACGCGATGCACCAGAGCGGCAACATCGTGGTTGTCGTTTCCGGAAGAGGCGGCGACAGCTTCCGCCGTTGCGGGAACCTGAGCTTCAATGTGACCTGCGACCTGGCGGGCCACTTCCTCTTCCACCGGGACGGATTGATGAGCGGCAACAGCGGGCTGTTCCGGAGACGGCGGCACGGCCTGGGTTGCTAAAAAGGTTGCTGGAAACGGCGCGGAAAATGGCGCGTCCGTCGGTTCAGGAATTTTCTCTTCGGCGACACTTCTTTCGGCCACATGAACCGGTTCATCCGGCACGGACGCCGGAGGAGAAGAAACAACAGGCGGCTCCGACTTCGGCGCGCGCATGGCTTCCGCTACAGCCGGGTTGAAACCAAACGGTTGCGCCATAGGCGCGGGTTCAGGAGTTGGCTCGGGCTCCGCAACGGCGGCATGACCCACCGCTGGCGGTTCGGCGGTTTCGGCAGCGGCTTCGAATTCAACGGGCTGCTCGTAGACGGACATCGCACGGGCCACACGGGCCTCGAAATCGTCTTCTGTAACGGGTGCTTCGGCACCGGTACCGGGGGCGGAATACTCTTCCGCAGCCATCGGTTCGGCCGTGACCGCAGGAGCGGACTCTTCGGTGGCTGCCGGTTCCCATGCTTCCGGCGCCGGCGCTTCTTCGACGGCTTCGACCGGCGGAAGCATTTCGATCGCCTGCAACTCGGGCACGTCGGCGGCCACGCCGACCGGCACGTCTTCCGGATTGTCCACGCCAAATTTGGTTGGGAATGAATTCAGGGCCGCGGCATCGACCAGCAATCCCGGATCGACCGGAGGATTGATGTTGTCAGGCGCGCGCTGGGCCGTGGGCTGGAAGGCAGGGTCCTGCACATCCGGCACTTCCAGGCTGGCTGCCGTCGTCGGAGGTTCAAACGCCGGATCGGGCGGAACTTCAATATGCCGCAATGCCGGGTTGGCCTCGTGGTGGATGACTTCGGGCTCAGGCTCAGGCGGCGCGGTAAATTCAGCGATGACCGGGGCCTGGTCGGCGAGTGGGGCCGGTTCAGCAACCGCCGGCGTCGGCGTCTCATCCACGGCCACGGCCGAGGCGTTCAGATTCACCGGCATCACCGGAGGCTGCGGAGTTTGCGGAGATTCGGGAGGCAGCGAACCGGAACGCGCCGAATCATGCAGCACGGAATCAAAGCGCGTGGAATCGAAGCGCGCGGGTTCCGCGGCGGGCTGACGCGAAGATACAACCTGGAACTCCCTCGCCTTCAGCACGTCGGAAACCGGGCCGGAGTTCGCTGCGGGCGTCGGTTCGGCCTGCACTGCATCGGCAATGGAATCCGCCACAAAGACGGAACCGGACGTGACCCTCGAAACCGGCGCGGAAGCCGGCTCTTCCTCAGCGACGGGCTCAGGCGGAGGCACTGGTTCAGGCGGCGGAACCTCAATCGGAGGCGGCACCATGACCGGCGCGGTTACCACCACCGCCGGCGGAGGCGGCGGAGGCACAGGCTCCGGTTCGGACGGCTCATCGAAACCCATACCCAGCATGTCGCCAAACGCGGCGGAAGACGCCATATGATCGGGCACATCCACCTGCAGAGGCGAAGTGCTGCGCTCTTCAGGATGAGCAAGCTCGGGCGTCACATGGAACGAGTCGTGTTCGAACTGACTGAAATCGGGCGGGCGCTCGAGCAGAATGGTCTGCTCGGCCAGCGGAGGCGCTTTGGGAACGATGCGCTCTTCCAGCTTCTTGACGATAGCCAGCAGATCGCTGGCTTCAAAAGGTTTGATGATGACGCCGTCGGCGCGCACGCGGGTGGCGTCCTCGGACTTGTAGGGCTCCATCTTGCCCACGGTCAGCAGCACCGGGGTCTTCATGGTGTCGATGGAAGCGCGTACTTTTTCGCACACCTCAAGGCCTGAATAGCCGGGCATGTAGACATCGAGGATGATGATGTCGGGCTTCTGCTCGGCAATCTTCTTGACGGCGGCGGCGCCATTGCTGACAGCAATGACTTCATATCCGGCATCGGTGAGGATTTTTTTGCCCATGTTCTGGGCGGTCATGCTGTCGTCAGCAAATAAAATTCTTAACGGCACAAAATTACCTTTTTCCGGCGGGCATGCGACATTCTCAACTTACTGGACATTATCTTCCAAGTCAATGGAAAGGCACCCCTCAGTACCTAATCAGGCATACCGCTCCGTTGCCCTGAAGTGCTAGCCCGTTCGTTCTCAAACCCTAGAAAGGAATCAGCTTGCGCAGCCCTTTTTTTCCCTTCTTCTTACTGCTGGAATCCTGCTTATCGTCGGCTGGGGCCGATTGGGCGGAAGCCGCATTGGGATCGGCGACCGCGGTGTTCTGAACGTCGTTGATCTGTCCCGGAGGCGGAGCCGATGTGCTGTCACCTGGCTGGGTCGGCGGCGCCTTGGTCGGCGGCTTCTGACCCGGCGGCGGCTGGTTCGCGCCCGGCTGGGCGGTTCCGTCGCCGGCCTTGATTTCAGGTTTCAGCCCCAGGCTCTCGGCCATAGCGCTTTTCAATTCATGGTCAAGCTGCTGAATCGCCGCGGCCGCGCTCACCTGTTCTTCCTCTTCCATGCTCGGCTCACCCGTTTTGGGGGCCTTTGTAATATCCGGATGGCGCTTGAAGTTCGCCATCAGCCCGTGCAGCCTTCCGGTTTCTTCACGGCTGTTTTCTTCCGCCTGGTTGAGAGCGATGGCGTCGGGCGTGGCCGTCGGCACAGGAGCTTTGAGAGCTCCCAGCCTGCCCCGGGCATCGCCCGCCCGCGGCATCACCGGATAGCGCGTGACAATGCGGGTATAGGCATCAATCGCTTCTTTCTCATATTGCGCGATCAGCTTTTCTTTGACCGCCTCGGGAATTTTCTGCGTCCGCATGCTGTTGGCTTCGCGTTCTGAGATGGTGCCCAGCATGAACAGGGCTTCGTCGACGTTGCTGTAAAGAGGATAGGAATCCACCAGGGACTTCAGGCGCGCCTGGGAGGCCGCGAGGTTGTCGCGGGTCAGATAGAAGTGGGCCACGCGGAACTGGCGCTCGCCCAGGATTTCCTGCACTTCACGGAGCTTCTGTTTGGCTTCGGGCACCAGCTTGCTGTCGGGAAACTGCGTAATCAGGCTGCGGAATTCGTCCTGCGCGCGCATCGCCTGGCGAAAATCGCGGTCGGGCTTTTCCATCTGCCGGTAATGGATATTGGCAACCTTCAACTGCGCCTCGGCGGCCTCGGGCAGGTTGGGGAAAAACGTGATGAAATCCTTATATTCCGCCTCGGCCTGCTGCAGCGCGGTGGTTCCGCCTTCCGCGAACCACGAGTCGCCCAGGCCCAGTTTGGCCCGCGCGATGTATTCCGAATCCGGATAGGCGTTGATCATGGTTTCGAGCAGGTTGCGGGCGATCGAATATTTGCCATGCTTCATGGAGTCCATGGCGCGGTCGAACAGCACCTTGTCAGGCTGTTTGGAATCGACGTTGGCGATCGGGTTCACGACCTTGCTGTGGCGGCATCCGGCCGAGAACAAGGCGACGATCAGCACTGTGGCAATCAGGATTCTTTTCGACATTATTATCTCTACCTCTGTTTCCGTTCGAACCTGGAATTGGTTTTTATGCGTTCTGCAATGCGGCTTCCGTGGCCAGTTTCAACAACTGCCGGGTGTTGTCCCGGGCATTGCCTTTGCCGAATACGGCGTTTCCGGCGACCAGCAGCTCCACCCCGGCGCGTACCGCGTCCCCGATGGTGTCGGGGCCGATGCCGCCGTCGATCTCGATCCTGAAATTCAGGCCGCGCTCGGTCCGCATTTCGACCAGTTGCCGCACCTTTTTCAGAACCGACGGTATGAACTTCTGTCCGCCAAAGCCGGGGTTCACCGACATGATGAGGACATGATCCACCATGTCGAGCACCTCTTCGAGGGTCGCAACCGGGGTGGCCGGGTTCAGCACCACGCCCGCCTTGATCCCCTGTCCGGCAATATGGCTCAGCGTCCGGTGTAAATGTACACACGCTTCCTGATGAACGGAAATCCAGTCGGATCCTGCGTCAATAAATGCGGAAATATACTGGTCGGGGTCTTCAATCATCAGATGGACGTCGAAGGGCAGCCTGGTCACCTTGCGAAGAGAAGCCACAACAGGAGGGCCGATTGAGATATTGGGCACGAAATGACCGTCCATAACGTCAACATGCAGTAACGTGGCCCCGCCATCGGCCACCGCCTGAACGTGGTCGGCCAAATGAGCGAAATCCGCTGACAAAATGGAAGGTGCTAGTTCAATCAAGATGATCTGTCCCTGGGACCCCGGCAAGGGTTAATCAGATTCTAACATGCTGAGAGGGGCGGTTTAGAGGCTAAACTGGGCAAAATAAAGGCGAAAGCGGGAGAGCAATTGGCAATTAGCAATTAGCAAGGGCTCGTTCGCCGACGGTCCCAGCCGCCGAAGGCGACGGCAGAAAAATAGCCCGGTACGTGCCGGGTCAGCGATCATCTTTGTTTCTCTCGCGTTGGGCGCCGGATGGTGTACAAGCCATCTGCTAATTGCCAATTGCTATTTGCTGTCTTCCAAACCGGCAGCCGTCTTAAACATCGAACGAACCTCATCCGGGGTTGAAGCTTCAACCTCCAGATGGGTCTCTTCCCACACCTCAAGCCGGGCCCGCCTTCCAGATGTTGCCACCCAGGCCGCGAGCGGTTCCGCAATCTTCGCGACCTCGGGGAGATCGCCTCTGACCACGATCTCCGACGGAATTGCGGGGCTGACCAGAGAACCCAGAATCGCAAGGATATCGAAACCCAAAATGCCCGAACGGCCCTCCCTGCCCGGGAACCCCACCGAGAGATCGGTTGTATCCGAAAGCGCGATGAGCGATCGATTCCGCGAACGGCTTCTCCGGTGGCGGACCTCTTCGAACCTCGCGGGCCCAAGCAGAATCCCGCAAATCGGGTCGAGACTTTCAAGATCGTCTTCCCTGGTGATGAAAGTAAGCGTGACCCTGGTGACGGAGGGCGACTCATGCGAAAGAGCGGCTGTCTCTGTCATCGGATGTTGGCGAGGCGGTTCCGGCATGGTCTCCGTTTTCCCGGCCGCAGCCGTACCTTGCACGCAGTCGTCGTAGCCCGCCTGAATCCAATGGCTTATTACGGCGAACCATTGGGCCTGCCGTGCGGGGGGCATCCGGCCGCCGCCGGCAATAAATTCCACCCAGCCCGCCGGATAGCTTGCATCCAGTCTTCCGCCGTCCGCGAGCGCTTCCTTATACCACTCAGGCCGAAGTTTGATAAAAATCGCATCCCTCCCCTGCGCCCAGGCAAATACCCGATGATAGGGGGTGGCCGCGAACCGTACTCCGTAGACGGTTTCTTTTCGGATACCGCTTGGGCCTCCGACCTGGTCCGCGAGTCTGTCGAACAGGGCAACCAGCGGGGGGTGCGGCGAATAAGCATGGACTTCGTCCGGCGGAAGCCCCTGAATCCGCCAGGCACTCATCAGGTATTGAAAAAATTCCTGGTTCCCGGGATGTGGGAAGTTGTTCATTGGATCGGGCAGAACAGGCAGGCTGCCTGTTGCCTCTCCCGTACGCTTTCTGGAAAAAATGCGTTGCAACATGGACCTTTTGCGACTCCTCACAGAATAGTGCAGGAAACAGGACGAACGTTACACGCTGCGGAATGCCCGCCACAGCGAATCTGGGACCGTCCTGACGAAGCAGGACTGGGCTTGGCGGCAACTGGAGGCGACTGATCGTCTCATGCCCCACCGTGTCACGCGCAGGAAGCGCGCGTGGCGGGGCGGGTGCGACAGAGATTTGCAGACCGGGTCCTGTCATTCGTCGGTATCAGGACGAATGGGCTCCCCGACGGCACGTTGCTTTCCATGTACGAAGTAGGCCACGCGCACGGCCTTTCGCTTTTTATCGATATAAAAAACGATTCTGTGCGATTTAAAGACAAGCTGACGAAGCTCTTCTTCGAAGTATTCCAGTTCCCGAGCCAGGGCACAACGTTCGGGAAAGGATTCGAGACTGTCGATACAAGAGTAAAGATCCTTCAGCCAGAGTTCCGCATTGTCTGGGGAACGTTCGTGGATATAGCGGAAGGCTGAGAGGATTGAGCCCTCAGCGTGCGGGCTGATGATCACCTCGTATTTTGCTTTTGTCACCTGAGGGAAATCCCGTGCTTCCCCGCCAGTTCTTCGATGAAGCTCCGCATGGGGCGTCCTTCACCGCGCTTCGCCTGTTCAAGACCACGGCTGATGCCCCGGAGAGTCTCCAGGAGCTGATGGTCCTCGACAAGTTTTTGATAAGCTTCCGCACTCTGGACAACGACCTCGGCATGGCCGTTCACCGTCAGCACCGCAGGATCTCCCGACCTCTTCAGCTTGCGAATAAAGCTCTTGGAGTTCCGCTGAAAATCGCTCAGGGCGTGAATATTTTCGAGGTTCATGATACATGTAATTTACATTATATTTACTGCGATAACAAGAGTTCCCGGGGGGCGCGCTTGGAGGTCCTCCCTGGAAGGCGGCCCGGCAATCTCCTATTCGCGTCCATTCGCGGCTCAATGCTTTTTGGCTGCTGAGTGTTGCTTTACGGCCTCAGCCGGCCATTCCCAAAAAAATCCGCGTCACTTCGACAGCACACTCTTGACGATCACCTCATCGTTCCGTAACACTGGAAACGTGATGGCTGTGTCCCCAGGGACCTCCGGCTTGCAACGCGGTTTTTTGACAATTGATGGAAATCAATGCCGATGCGAATGTCGGTCCAGTCTGCGCCCAGGGATTCTCGCCCCGCTGGTTCCCGGCAGGCGCATTTCGGGTGGCTCCGACGTTCTGTTGTACTACGGATTTCGTTCTGCAACGCCATCTGCAACAGTTTTAGCCGCCATTCATGCGGTTTGTAGAACGTAGCAGATTGAGGCCCCTGTTTTTATATACGTATATTAGCGGTGCGTTTTCTCGATCGAGGTCACGGCGCGGCGGGGGCTGACGGGGAACCACCGAACATCTCAGGACTATTCTCGGGGTAATGTCGCCTGAACGTTGCTTTTGATTCTCGGCTTATAGTAACGTGCACCAAACCAGCAGCAGCGTAAAGCATCCCAGGAGCAAAGAAGCTATGTTCTGCAACCAGTGTGGCAGTCAACTCACAGATCAGGCGCGATTCTGCCCGGTCTGCGGGGCGTTGAGGGGAGCACAGTTCGGCCCGGCTGTCTCTGGACAGCAGACACTGCCGCCTGGCGCAATGGCGATGCCCTCCGGCATGCCGCCGACCCAGCTCGTACCGCAAACCGAGTCTATGGCAATCGTCAGTCTGGTCCTGGGGATTCTCTCGCTGACTGTCTTTCACTTTCTCGCGGGCATTCCGGCAATCATCGTTGGCCGTTCGGCGCGCAATAAAATACGCGCGTATCCGCAGCAGCTTACCGGCGAAGGCATGGCCACCGCGGGCATCGTCATGGGCTGGATCAGTGTCGGAATCATCTGCTGCGTTGTACTCTTGTTTGTTGTCGTTATGATCGTGATCGGCGTGAATGCGCGCTGAGGATCTGCGGCTGCAGGCTTCCCTTATGTGTGTTTACGACTGCCGACTTTTAGACGCAGCAAGCTGCGTCTCTACGAGAACCAATCTCCTGGCGGGCAGCTGAAGCCGCTCTCTGTTAGATTGTTGGGGTCGAATTACCCGACGAACGCCGAGGATCCCCATGAAAATATCCCGCCGCTGTCTTCCGCTGTTGTGCCTTCTCGTTCTCCTCCGGGCCACCGTCTCGGTTGCCGATGAAGGCCTCTGGACATTCGACAATCCGCCGACAAAACCGCTTCAGGCCCGCTACGGATTCACGCCCACGCAGGCGTGGCTCGACCACATTCGGCTTTCGAGCGTCCGCCTGAATGACGGCGGTTCGGGATCGTTCGTCAGCCCGCACGGGCTGCTGCTGACCAATCATCACGTCGCGCGCCGGCAGCTCGAGAACAACTCCACGGCGACGAAGAACTACATGCGCGACGGATTCTATGCCGCGACTCCCGACCAGGAGATGAAATCGCCCGACCTCGAAGTCGACGTCCTCATGGCGATGGAAAACGTTACCGGACGCGTGCAGGAGGCGCTGGCGACGGCGACCGACGACAAGAAGATGCTGGCGGCGCGCAAAGACATCATCGCCCGCATCGAACGCGAGAGCACCGAGGCCACCGGCCTGCGCTCCGATGTGGTGACGCTTTATCACGGAGGCGAGTACTGGCTCTACCGGTACAAGAAGTTCACCGACGTGCGCCTGGTGTTTGCGCCGGAGCAGCAGATTGCATTTTTCGGAGGCGATTCCGATAACTTCACCTTCCCCCGCTACGATCTGGATATCGCAATCTTCCGCGTCTACGAAAACGGCAGGCCGTTCGAGAGCGCGCACTATCTGAAATGGAGCGACCACGGCGCCGCCGAGGGCGAACTGGTGTTCATGGCCGGGAACCCCGGATCGACCTCGCGCCTTGAAACCATGGCGCAGCTTGAGCGGCGGCGCGACTTCTCGCTGCCTCTGCGCATCGCCCAGATCAAACAGCGCATCGACACCATGCAGAAGTATGCGGCGCGCGGGGCGGAGCCGGCGCGCCAGACCGGCAACCTCATCTTCGGTCTGCAGAACGGGCTGAAGGCGTCCAATGGCGGCTATCTGGCTCTGACCGACCCGAAGATCATGGCGAAAAAACAGGCGGAAGAAGACAACTTCAAAAAACTGGTGACCGCGAAACCGGAATGGCAGTCGGACTTTGGCGGCGTCTGGGAGACGATCGCGGCGGCGGAATCCCGCGCCTCCGGCATGACGAAGAAGCAGGTCTTCCGCCAGCTTGATTCCGAACTTTTCAGCCTGGCTCTGCGGATCGTGCAATACACCGCCGAGACCAAAAAGCCCGACGGAGAGCGCCTTGCCGGCTTTCATCAGTCGCAGCTTGAATCCCTGCGCTTCGAACTGCTCTCGCCCGCGCCGATTTATCCCGAGATGGAAGAGGCCCGGATGAGCGGCAGCCTGGAGGAGTCGGTCCGGCAACTCGGCAACGACGATGAATGGACCGCCGCGGTGCTGGGCGGACGCTCACCGGCCGCGCTGGCCGCTGATGCCGTCCGCGGCACAAAGCTGGCCGATCCGCAGGCGCGCAAGGCGCTGCTGGAAGGCGGAACGGCGGCGGTGGAGGCCTCCACCGATCCCATGATCGTGCTGGCGCGCAAGGTCGATCCTCTGGCCCGCGCGTTCACCAAATGGTTTGAAGACAACGTCCAGGGCGTGGAACAGGCGGCCGGAGAAAAACTGGGCCGCGCACAGTTCCAGGTGTACGGAAAATCCATCTATCCCGACAGCACCTTCACGCTCCGCCTCTCGTATGGGACGGTTGCGGGTTATCCCATGAACGGCACCCGCGCTCCCGCGCGGACGACTTTCTACGGTCTCTACGACCGCGCTTACAGTTTCGATTTTGCCGAGCCGTTTTCCCTGCCTGCGCGCTGGAAAGAGAGTCATAACAAGATGGAACTCTCCACGCCCCTCGATTTCGCCAACACCTGCGATTCGGTGGGCGGCAGTTCCGGCTCTCCGGTAATCAACCGGAATGGCGAACTGGTAGGCATCAACTTCGACCGCAACGTGGAAGGCCTGGGCCGGGCGTTCGTCTATCAGGAAGAAACGGGCCGCGCCATCGCGGTCCACAGCGCGGGGATCATCGCGGCGCTGCGGAAAGTGTTTGACGCCGGGGTGCTGGCGGATGAGTTGACGGGAAAATAAAAACAAGACCTTTGCACCACGGAGCCACGGAGTCACGGAGAAAAACAAAAGATAAATGGGTTCTTTGCGGACCGCCGGGATTTGGGTTCAGTCAAAACCAAGGTGTCGCTATTTCGAACTCATCTCTCCAGCAGAAAGATAAGGGCACGGAATTTGCGTTATCTTTTGCTTTTCTCCGTGACTCTGTAGCTCCGTGGTGAAGCTTTTGCTCCTGGCCTGGTCTATATTGATTTCATGCCTCTGCTCGAAGTTCGCGACCTGGTGAAGGTCTACCAATCCGACGACGGCGTTTTCGGAAAAGCCCGGGGCGAGGTGCGGGCTGTCAACGGCGTTTCTCTCGATATCGAAGCGGGAGAGACTCTCGGGCTGGTGGGTGAATCGGGCTGCGGCAAGACCACTCTCGGGCGGATGATTCTGCGGCTCGTCGAGCCGACGTCGGGCAGCGTGCGTTTTGACGGGCACGATGTGCGGGCCTCCTCTTCGGGCGCCATGCGGCGGCTGCGGCGCGACATGCAGATCATCTTTCAGGACCCGTTTGCCTCGCTCAATCCCCGCATGACCATCGAAGAGATCATTACCGAACCGCTGATAATCCACGCGGAAGGTCCGCGTCCGGCAAAGGCGCGGCTGCACGCGGCCGCGGCCGACACCATGCGCGCGGTGGGTCTGGAGGAGTCGGCGCTGGGCCGTTATCCTCACGAATTTTCAGGGGGACAGCGCCAGCGCATCGGCATCGCCCGCGCTCTTGCCCTGAAGCCGCGGTTCATCGTTTGCGACGAACCGGTTTCGGCCCTCGATGTCAGCGTCGCGGCCCAGATCGTGAACCTGCTCAAAGACCTGCAACGAGAGTACAAGCTGACCTATCTGTTCATCTCGCACTCCATGCCGGTGGTGCGCTACCTGAGCGACCGCATCGCGGTCATGCGCGGCGGAGAGATTGTCGAAACCGGCGACGCGGAGGTCATTACTTCGACACCTGCGCATGAATATACGCGAACGCTTCTGGCGGCAACTCCGGTGATTGCGTCCTGATGCAGAGCAGGGGCGTGTGTAACAATCGCATTTCAGCGTTACATTCAACCCCTTGTCATCCTGAACGAAGTGCGAACGGATGTGAGCGCGCAGTGAAGGATCCCAAGGATGCACAGTACAACCGACACATTCACTGGCCTGCGCAGCTCTATCCTGACAATTCAATTCAGACCGGTACCTTGTGGGGATCCTTCACTGCGTGCTCACATGCGTTCGCACTTCGTTCAGGATGACAAGGGGTTTAGAGTAAGGTGAAGATCGAGACGCCACACATACTCTTCTCTTCAGCCGTGTCCTGATACATGCAGCGGCCAAAGCCCTGCGACTTCTCTGCTCATGCCTCTACTTTTCAATCTGAAAGACACACTGAATCGTTGCGGTCACGTTAATCTTTCCGGGCTGCACCGGAGGAGCCGGAGGCGGCGCCATCGTCTTCCTGTGCGCGCTGAACAGGCCCGAGCCCCCTCCCGAGCTTTCGTTTTCTTCTATCATCGTCAGGCCGCGTATCTCAGCGATGCCAATCATATTCCGTACTTCCAGGTTCACGAAACGGGCGGAGCCGAGTTTCTGATGGGTCTGCTCCAGGGCCACCGTGGCCCGTCCGAGGGCGCGCTGCATGGCGTCGGCCACCGCTTTCTTCTTGGCCGCTTCTTCGTTCGCTAAAGAGTACGTCAGTGAACGGAAGTCGGCGATTCCGTCCTGCACCGCGTCATCCATGATGGGACCGACCTTCGAAAAATCCTGCACCTTCAGAGTCACGTGCCCTTCCACCTGATAGGCCTTCGCTTTCCGGCTGCGATCGAACATCGGAGTAATGGTCAGCACTCCGGTTTGAATGGCGTCCTTCGTCAGCCCGTTCTTTTCGGCCACCTCCACGATAGTGCGCAGGGATTGCGAGGCCTTTCCATAAGCCTGCTTCAGTTCCTTTTCCTGCACTGAAACGTTGAAGGCCATAATGGCCAGGTCGGGATCGCTTTCATAGCTGCCCTCCGCCTGCACGATGAGGGTATCGGCGACAAACTTTACCTCCGGACCCTGCTGCCCGTGGGCGCGGATATTCCAAAAACAAAGAAGTGCCAGAGCCAATAATGTCAGACGCGAAAACGATTTCATCGGAGATCGGTCCTTTCCAGGATTGAGAGTCGCGGTACATTGTAGAAGCAAATCAGAGCTGCCGGCTGCCGGCTTCTGGCTGCTGGCTTCAGCGGACTCGTGCTTAGTACTTGGTATTTGGTACTTGCTATTTTTGCACCAAGCCAGAAGCCGGCAGCCAGAAGCTGCCCTTCTACTCTTTCCCCAGGAACCGAATTCTTCCGTTGAAGGTCCGGTGGCTGGTGGCCACGAATTGCAGGAAGAACGGCGACGTGGTGATGTTGTTGACGAACAGCGGATTCGAGCGATTGGTCACGTTGTCCATGCCCAGGCGTCCGGCCCAGCGATAGTGATGGAAGGTGAATTTCCGCTCCACCGCGGGATTCAGCGTCAGGAAATCGGGAAAGCGGTGAGCGGAGGGGCCATCCACCAGTTCCTGAAAATCATTGACGGTGATGAACGGGAAGCCGGTGCGCCACAGAAATGAACAGGCCAGATCGAATTTCTTCAGCTTCCAGAAGAGCGGCAGCATTCCATAGGAGACAACCTGATTGGGGGCATCCCACGGAAGCGGGCCATCGACCTGATTGCCGAACGTCGGATTATCGGGTCCGAAATCGAGAAATTCGTTGGTGCGCGCGAACGAGCGCGTGTAGGACGCCATGATCGGATAGCCGCGCTTGATTTCGCGGCGCACCGTAAACTGCACGGCATCGTAATGGTCCTGGCGATTGTTCCTCAGAACAGAGGTGCCGGTGAAAAGGTTCTCATAGCCCCAGCCGTGGACACCCCGGCGATTCAGATAATCCACGCGCGCGTAAACGCGCCCTGGCATTCGGCGCTCGATACCGGCGCTCAGGTTGGTGAAGCGCGGCATGTTCAGACCGCGCGGATCGGCCGCGAAGGTGGTGACCAGCGGCGCGTGACTCAGCGTGGCGCTGTTGGGCAGGAAAATCAGATCGGTGCGCGTGCCCTGCAGCGGGCGCGCCAGCAGCGAAAGACTGGTGCGGTCGTAATAGATTCCGCCTCCGAGGCTCAGCTTGGTCTCACTTTCTCTTGAAAGCAAAATCGCGCCGGCCACGCGGGGCGAAACCATCTGCTTTTCGAGAATGCTGTCCGCATCCCAGCGGACGCCGCCCTCGATCAGCAGGCGCGGCAGGGGCGACCAGCGGTCCTGAACGTACATGCCCGGTTCGGTGGTGTGCAGAGTGTAGGAAGGCGCGTTCTGGAACAGCGTCTCCCGCGTTATCCCTCCATTGAGGTCGGTGCTGATGACCGGGTCGCGGAAAAAGAACTGATGCAGGGTGACGCGCGAGAGAGAGCCGCCGAAAGCCAGTTGATGCTGGCCGCCCCATTGCACCGGCCGCAGAAAAACGTTGGTGAATCCCTGAATCCGCTCCGACCAGTTGGTGGTGCCGCGGAAGAAATTGCCCTGCTCGCCGAACGGCGTAATCATATAGGGCGCGGTCCCGTGCGGAATGTCGCTGGCCCGGGAATAGAGTTCGCCGTAACCGAATTCCCACACGCTGTCTTTGGCGATGGAAACCTGGTCCTTGATGCTGCCCACGAAGATCGCCGAATACTGATTGGTGGAAACCGAAATCGGATCGAAGGGCCCGATGCCGGAGTTGCGGGAACTGGTGAGGTTCACCACGCCATCCACCAGCACGGTGTTCTTGTCGTTGACCACAGCCTTGAGCTTGAACAGATCGGCGATGCGCCAGACGCGATTTTCGTCGGATCCATCGGGCAGTTCTTTGATGATGTTGCTGTCGATCTCGCCTTCATGGGCCACAAGAAACCACACCCGGTCGCGCACCAGCGGCCCGGAGAAAGCGGCGCGCGGAGTCCAGTTGTTCAGCCTGATTCCTTTTGCATCCTGCAGCGTCGGAATAAAATCCGTGGCCGTAGTGTGAAACCGGTTGCCGCCATCGGAGGTTTCAAAGGAGGCAAGGCCCGCCGAGCCCTTGCCGAACTGCGTGGAATAGCGGCTGCTCTCGACGGTGATCTTCCGCAGAATATCGGGGCTCATGCGGACCGCGAGGCCGCCCCCGGCGGGCTGGCTGATTTCGAAGCCATCCAGATAGTCCTGGGTTTGCTGCTGCGTCCCGCCGGCCACGTGAATCTGTCCGCCGACGTCGCGGATCACGCCCGGGAAGAATTGCAGCACGTTGCGATAGTCGCGCGTGTTCGAGTACGGGATATTGGCCACGTCGGCCCCGGTCAGCACGGCCACATCGGCGGTCTGCTGCGGGTCCACGGGAGAAGGCGAGGACATGACTTCGACTTCCTCGTGGTATTCCTTCACCGCCTGCAGGCGGACCTCGATCGGCGTCGTCTGCCCGGCGACGACATTCACGTTCTCAATGGTGGCGGAATAAAAACCCTTCTTCTGAACAACCACCCGGTAGACGCCGGGCGCAAGCTGGAATGTCGGGATGCCTTCGGGCCTGCTCTCTCCGGTGGCCGCTGTGGCGCCGCCCAGACGCACGGAGATGGCCGCCGCGGGGAGCGGTGCGCCGTCATTGTCGAGTACACGGACTTCCAGCCCGCCGGAGGTCTGCTGAGACGCAG
>Ga0137391_10001872_pt1 | contig 15512 bp, 7 predicted proteins | sample 15con2h24BmetaG_FD_101399 | JGI IMG/M metagenome (GOLD analysis project Ga0137391, IMG submission 101399) | Vadose zone soil microbial communities from Angelo Coast Range Reserve, California, USA - 15con2h2.4B metaG | ecosystem: Environmental > Terrestrial > Soil > Vadose zone > Saprolite...
CTTCAAGAGGGTAGGTCTGCACTACATCGCGTTTTCTGAACTCGCGATTGCAAAGACAAGACTTGTGTCGCATCCGAACTCAAAAATCGCAGAAATTGGCACTTCCGCGACGAACATCGGTTAGGCGCATCTCATCGCCAACTGTGGGAGAGGACGCGGTGTCACCGCGTTACTGCCGGGCTGGAGTAGTGGACGTGAACGAGTTCCCAGCGGTTCCCGGCGTGGTTATAGATTTGCATCTCTCTGCCGTCTGTTTGAACCACTGAGCCGTCATTGCGCCGTTTCGCGACGAAGTGCCAATAGAACTCAACCCATGCCGTGTCGCCGTTCACATGTAAGGACACGTCGCGCACGGTTAGCTTCCGCTCAGAAAAGGACGAACCAAAGAACTTGTAGATCTCCTTCACTTCCTCCCAGCCGTGTGCGTGCCCCGCCGGATGGATAAACGATACTTCCGCCGAGGTTTGCCAAACCTGCGAGGCGAGATCGATGTCCGCCGCGTCTAGAGCGTAAGCGTCAGGCCGTCTGACGCTTACTCTAGAGCTGCCGTGTACCTTGCGATCTGTTGTCGGATGGCATCCCCGGCGGCTTTGGCGTCATCCGCCTTATTGCGGGACGATCCAGGTAACGAGAAGGCAAGGGCGAGGAGCCAGATCAATCATGTCTTGCGGGTTGAGCGAAACATCTCTTTCCAACCCCCTGATTGTGCTTATTGTGCGCCGTTTTTCAGCGTCCGGGCAACCGAAACCCATGCCTTCAACATGATTGGAGAAATCAGGCCATAGCACTCAGAACCCGCCAATGAGCGATATCGCGATATTACATCAACAATCCACAGTCTATCGCGAACACCCACAAAAATGATAAGCACTGCTTGGGATACGGGATGTCACGGATCAATGTAGTGCTCACGACCTTGACCCCTGTGCGTCTTAAGGAAAGGGTTACCATCGTCGCCGTTGGGAGTAAGAACCAATGAAGAGCAAAGCTGCATTCTTCCCTTTTCCCATCCTCGTACTGGTTCTACTCACTTTGCCTTCTCAAGCCAATGCAGGCCGAGCGGGATTTGATATTCCGCAACCCAATGGCTGCCACCCGGTAGGAACTAGAACAGAGGTGCTGAGAGACGCACACCGAAGCCGGGACCTGCTAATCACGATGTGGTATCCGGCAGTCGAACGCGCGTCCGCACTTGCACCCTACATGGACAAGCAGACTGGGGATGCGCTGGCCGAAGATTGGAAACTGCAACCGGATTTCCAGCGCCTCGTGCGCACTCACGCAAGACTCCTGGAGCCCATCGCTGAGGGGGGGCCTTTTCCAGTTGTTCTTCTGGAACACGGAGCAGACGTCGTGCCGGCTATCTACACAATTTTGGCCGAGGGTCTGGCGAGTAGCGGTTTCATTGTGGTTGCCACGAATCATCCGCCTGCCTCACTGATTTCCGTGTTTCCGGACGGGCACGTACTCAAATTCACAGCCTACTGGCCGGTTGAAGCCGATTATCGAACTCAAGGTGTCGCCATTGGTAAGTTCATCGACGAAGTTTTGGTGGCAGATGTGAGATTCGTTCTCGACCAGCTCCGGGAAATGAACTCGCGTGACCATTTCTGGCGGCGCCAGCTGGATTTGTCTAAGATTGGAATTGTAGGCCACTCATTGGGCGGAGCGACAGCAGCACTCGCCACAAGGGAGGAACCCCGCATTCTGGCAGGCGTCAACCTGGACGGCTCCACCCTTCCCGGCATGAACGCGGATGTTCGGCCCGTTCCAGTGCAAAAGCCGTTTCTGTTCCTTGCGGCTGAAGAGCACGCTTCAAATCCGGCATTAGCTGGAATTCGTGAATACGTCGGCAGCGAATCGAATTCCTACTACGTCATAGTGGGCGGAGCCAATCATGGAAGTTTCACCGACGCCAACCTGCTTGCTAGTCGCTTCTCCCGAGAATCCCCACCGGACGACGGTGCATTTGAACGAGCCCGGCTCACGAGCCTCTTAACCCGATCTCTGGTCGAAGAATTTTTTGCCAAGTATTTGAAAGCTACTGTTGCTCCCGATCTCGACCTGGTTGTGCGGGTAGATAAAAAGTAGCGGGCGGCCCAAGCGCGAGTCCTTCGAAGATCGCAACAGTACCCCGGAAAACACCCCACGTGGGTGAGCACGGAATATTTTGAAGATCAGCCCTGAAATAATTTTAGGCACGGCCTGCTAGCCCGAACGCGGGATTGCTGGCGTAAACCTACTAGCCGGATCCTCTCGGCCTGCGGGGAGTCGGGGATCATCTGTTTCTCCGTAAATGGTCTTGAGATTGTGCTGGCTCGTGACTCGCGCTTTCAACGCGTTTTCCCAATCGCGAGTCGGTCGCTCGTGTCATGCGCTCTCAGCGATCGTGAGCACGATAGTGAGAAACAACTTCCCCCGATTTCGGTGTTGACATCGTTTTGCTTCGAGCCTAACTTACTTGTCATTGTCTCGGGGTGCCAACCGTTAGCTCAACTTGCGAGGGGCCCAGCCCTATCGCTCAGCTCAGATCTTCCCGTGGGGGACGTACACGATGGTCCAAGGACTTCTCCACTCCTTAACAAGGTAGAGGGCTCGATCGTTGGCTTCGCAGAACATTCCGGCTGGAGATTTTGGACCGCTCGCCTTCACACTGGAAGGGACGAAATTCCAGGTGCAGCGCAAGAGCGGCGAACTCACGATCACTGTTGGTACGCTCGCTACTCTCTCCCTTCCTTTCGATGAAGCTGACAGTTTTCTGCAAACTCTGTTTGGAGTTTCTCCTTCGGATCTTCGCCTGCCGGCACCTCCACAGTGGTCGTCTCTTTCCGGATTCAGCCTGGCGGGATCGACCGGTTCCCATTTCACGATACCGCTCAACGTGAATGCCGGCATTGTTGAACTGAAGACCCTGGAACTCGCTTATCAGCTCCAGGGGATTGGTTTCCTGCTTCAGGCGGGAGTGACTGGCGACGGCGGACTGGGACCGCTGGAGTTCTCGTTTGAGAACGTTGGCGTTCAACTCCTGCTTGAGGCGGGAGTCGGCCCGGGCCAGTTGACATTGACGGCCAGCTATCTTCCGCCCACCGGAATGGGCCTGGTTCTTAACGCAGGTCCGATTATCGGCGGAGGTTTTCTCTCCATCGACGTTCCCAATGGGCGCTACGCCGCAGTCCTCCAAATATCGCTGTTCGGCCTCTCGGTGGAAGCCTTTGCCCTGATTGACACCAAGCTTCCGGGAGGAGAGAAAGGCTTCTCCTTCCTGGCGTTGGTGTTCGCCGACTTTGAGGTAATCGGCGGCATACAACTCAGCTTTGGATTCGTGCTTACCGGCGTCGGTGGAGTGTTCGGAATCTACCGCAGCGTGAATACCGACGCCTTGCGCTCAGCGGTACTGAGCAACAATCTCGACCATCTGTTGTTCCCGGACGATCCCATCAAGAACGCGCCCGCCATCATCAGCGACCTGCGCGCGGTATTTCCTCCGACCCGTGACGAATACATCTTCGGCCCGATTGCGCGGGTGGGATGGGGAACGCCTGTCATTATCGAAGCAGAGATCGGATTCGTGCTCGATCTGCCCCGCTTCCTGATCGCGCTGCTGGGAAGCGTGGGAGTTTATCTTCCGATCAAGCCGACGCCGATCGTGGAAGTTCACATCGACATCGCCGGCAGCCTCGATCCCGCCAACAGCAAACTCGAACTGACCGGCTCGATGCACGATTCGCACATCTTGTATTACACCCTCTCGGGCCAAATGGAGTTCATGCTGAACTGGGGATCTCCACCCAGCTTCCTGTTCTCTCTCGGTGGATTCAATCCTCACTTCACGCCGCCTCCGGGCGTGCCCTCGATTGCGCGCCTGCGACTCGACATCGGTTTCGGAGACAACCCGCGCATTTCCATGCAGAACTACCTCGCCGTTACTTCGAACACATTGCAGTTCGGAGCGAAGAGCGAGTTGTATGCCGCAGCGGGGCCGTTCAACGTTCACGGATGGATCGAGTTCGACGCTCTGTTCATCCTTGCGCCGTTGTACTTCATCGTGGACTTCAGCGCGGGCATTGATTTCCGCGAAGGCGATGACGTGCTCGCGGGCGTTCATCTGTCGGCGACTCTGAGTGGACCCAATCCATGGCATGCCGAAGGTGAAGCGTCGATCTCGATCCTCTTCTTCGACGCCTCGGTCCATTTTTCTGCGACGGTCGGAGACAGTGCGCCTGCGTCAGTCCCGCCCGCTCCCGATCCCGCCATCCCGCTGGCGGCAGCCATTAGCGATCCTCACAATTGGAGTGCGGTGTTGCCGCCCAGTGGCAACGAAGTGGCGATGATCAGTCCGGCTGCGGCTACAGGAACGGTGCTGGTGAACCCGCTTGGTGGTGTCGCTCTGATGGAACGCGTCCTCCCGCTCAATAAGAGCATCACGCGTTTTGCCCAAACGAAACTTCCGGCTCCGGTCGAGTTCGATCTGCAAAAGGTGACGACCGGAGGAGTGCCGCTCACCGATCTGCGGACCCAGCAGGATAACTTCGCGATTGCGCAGTTCGAAGACTTAAGCGATCAGGACAAGCTCTCGCAAGCGTCCTTCACGAAATTGGATGCGGGCTTCTCCGTGGGAAGCGGGGTGGCGCGGGCAGCGAACTCCGCGCCGGGCGTACTCGATTACTACACTGACTACTTCGAACCGTCCGGACTCACCATCTACGTTTTACCCAGCTCCCTGCAACAGGCATTGATTGCGACCGCGCCAAGTGCGCTTGGTCCTTCGCAGTCGATCGGGGTGCGGAAATATGCTCTGCCGCCAAACGCGGTGCGCGCTGTGGCAGTGAACGAAGCTTCGTTCTCGGTGGTTTCCACTACCGATCTCTCGGACCAAGCGCATGTCACCGGCCCAGTTTCGAAATCGCTGGCCTACGATGCGATGAAAACATACCTGGCCGCGAACCCCGAAGCTCGGGGAACGATCCAGATACTTCCCACCCACGAAGTCCAACCGGCGGGAGCCTGAGCATGGCCGATACTTCAAACGCGCAACTCACATTTCGTTCGTGGCTTCGACGCGGCCTCGCGACCCAGCAAAAGCTGTTGAACCAGAACGACCCGCGAGCCAGCGTCAAGATCGACGTTGCTATCGGCGGCATTGCCACATCGCCCTCAGTCAATTTGGCTTTGTACGGGCCGGGCGATGTCAAGGGACTGAACGGCAATGCGGTCATCCGGACTTGGCCGAAGGCGGGCGCGCGCAACGTTGAAGCCAATTACTTCCCGCTCATTGAATTCGACCAGGCGGACCTGCCATGGCGATACAGTCCGCAAGAGAACAACACCAACAATGTCCAGCCGTGGTTGTGCGTGATCGCCCTGGAAACAGGGACGGGCAAGGTTTTCCAGCCGGGGCAGGGCCAGTCGCTGGCGGTGCTCAACGTGAATGCTTCGGTGCTGCCGGACCTGGGCGAGTCCGCCCTGTGGGCGCACTCACAACTGCATGGGCCAGATATCGCCGACAATAACGCGCTGGCACAGGCACTGGATAATCAGCCCCATTATTTCTCGTCACGCATTCTGTCACTGAGCATTCTGAAACCGGAGACAGAGTATACGGCGTACCTGGTGCCAACGTTTGAAGCCGGACGTATGGCAGGTCTGGGTCTCAACAGTGCCGCCGTTCCCGGAATGAAACCCGCATGGGCGGCGGGAGCGGGAACCGTCAGCCTCCCCATCTTTTATCAGTGGTCGTTTGAGACTGGGCCTCAGGGCGACTTTGCTTCGCTGGTGCGCAAGATTCATCCCAAACCACTTGCTCCCCAAGTTGGATTTCGTGAGATGGATGTTGCCTCTCCCGGCCTGAGTTTGCCGCCTGCTGCAGATACCGCATTACCAGTGCAAGGCGCGTTGAAGCGCTATCCCGAGATTGTCTCTCCTCCGCAGATCGGGCCGACGCACGACACCTGGCTTCAAGACCTGACCAAGCTGCTGAACGAACCAGCGGAGCTGTTCAAGACCGATCCTGCCAAGCCGCTGGTCACGCCTCCTCTCTATGGGCATTGGCACGCGGCGCAACCGGAAGTCGTTCCCGCCTCGCCACCCTGGTTCCATGAGTTGAATGAGGATCCGTGTACTCGCGTTCAGGCTGGCGCAGCAACCCTGGCCGTGCAGAAGGAACAGCAAGACTTGCTCGCGGGGGCGTGGGACCAGGTGGGAGCAGTGCGGGCCGCGAACGAGCGGGCTCGCTGGACCGAACTGGCCGTCGAAATCAGTTCACGCTTGCATCAGAAGATGCTGGTGGCAACGTCCACTGCGCAGCCCGATACCCTGATGCGCTTCACCTCGCCGGTGCTGTCGCGGGTGATGGGCAGTCCTGTGACCATGGCCGCGTTGCTGGCGAACAGCCCAGTTACCGATGGCGCGCTCTCTGGGCAGTTCCGGCGAATCACGCGGCCGCGCGGACCAGCAGCCCAGCGACAGACACGCGGGGCAACGCCGACGGCTCCTTCGCTGATCGACCGCATGAACCGGGGCGAGTTTAACCCGGCCCCTCCTCCACCAACGCCGAGTGGAGTTTCCACAATCGGACGTTTCAAAGGTGGCTTAGTACCCAGTTGGCTGACGCCGGGGCTTTTGAAGCTGCTGAAACTTCTGCCGTGGATCTTGATTGTGCTCGCTGTCGTACTGGCGATTGCTGCGGTTGTCCTGTTCGCCATGCTCTCTCCGCTGGGAGTAATTGCGGTGATCGTTGGCGCGGCCGCAGCCGGCGCCAGCTTTGCCGTGCGCAAATGGATACGGGGTTTGGAAGCACGAGAGGACCTCGCCGACGGAACTCTCATCGGCGACATAATTCGCTCCGTGACCGTTCCGGTCACCTTTGTCCCGTCAACCTACGCGCCCGGCCCGGCAGGGGTTACGACACCATTAGCAAGCGCCGGCACGGGCAGCGTCGTCGTGAAGAACTTCGTGTTGGCAGCCGCAAACTTCTTCGACAACCTTGCTGTTGTGCCCTTCAATCCTCCGCCTCTCCAGGCTGTTTCCTTCGACGATCTGCGCAGAAAACTGACAGTCGCATTGGACCCCCACACCACCATCGTGGAAATGTTTCGCAGTCAAGTGCTGCTATCGAATCTGGCCTATCAGATCGGTGGCGGGGCAGCCGCGCAAATCAATGCCGGCCCGAGCTTCACCAAGCCGTTCTACGAATCCATTAAGAAGGTGTCACAAGACTGGATTCTGCCGGGCGTGGACAAAGCTGAAGCCAACACCGCATCGCTGGTCGTCACGAATCAGAAGGCGGTGGAGTCGTTCATGGTGGGCGCCAACCACGAAATGTCGCGCACGCTGTTGTACAACGAATACCCCACTGATCTGCGCTTTACCTATTTCCAGCAATTCTGGGATTCGCGTGGTGTGCCGGGCGCGCTCACAGCGCCGCAAGACTTCTTCGACATCAAGCCGATCCATACCTGGGGCGGCACGAAACTCGCGGCCAACACGGGCCGTCACGAACCGCCGGGACAAGATGACGTCGTGCTCTTTGTTCGTGGTGAAGTGTTGTTGCGCTACCCCACAACCATTGTTTATGCAGCTAAAGCGGTGAGGAATACCACCGATCCCAAGCTGCCGACGTTGATTTTGCCGCCCGATAACGACGTCAACGCGCATCTGTTTCCGAACTTACACGGGTCTCTCGATCCTGACATTCGCTTCTTCGGATTCCCTCTGTCGATTAAGGATGCGCTCGCCGGAGATGGATGGTTCTTCATTTTGCAGCAGCACCCGGGAGAGCCGGTATTCGGCTTTGATGTGGAGAGCCGCTCTCCGTTGGTTTCGTTCAAGGAAGTCACGTGGAAAATGGTGCTGGGGTCACCGGGAGTGGGAGCCGCCGTTGCCACACCACGCTACCTCTCGTTTGCGCAGGCATCGCCGGCGATCCAGCAATTCCTGGCCACGCAAGGGCCGCGTGGAATGAAGTGGGGATCAACGTCAGCTGAAGTAGCGTCCGCCACGTTGCGGCGACCGACACGAGTGGCGTATCACGCCAAGGAAATGCTTCCGAGTTAGCGCATGCCAGAAATCACGCCACAACAAATCGAAGCATCTCGCAAGGCGCTCGCCGACTCGCTTCAGCAACGCGATGCGCTGCTACAACAACGCGCGGCCTCCCAGGCGGCTGCGACCAGTGCGGCGAGAAGATTCGCGCCGGACGATCCACACCTCCTCGAACTTAACAAAGCCGCCCAGCAAGCGGACCGGAGTTGGCAGGCCTCGCATGAGGCAGTGCGGGGCAGCCAGAGCGCATTGCAGAACCTGGTAGCGCAGTATCTCGGCCAGGCAGGCGACGGCGACTTCCGCTCGCTGAGTACCGAATATCCCATCGCACTTTTCCCGGTGCGAATTGAAACTCGCTTTCAGATCTCAGCGCGCAATCCCCGTCTGCAAATTCGCGTGTACCCGGATGAGATTCTGGCGGATGCGCACGAGCCTTTGCTCACGCAGCAGGAAGTGGATGCTGGCCGCGCTTACTGGACTGCGAGTTGGGCGGGTGGAGAAACGCTCGAGGCATGGCAAGGACTGATCGCCGGGCGCAGCACGCAGCGAGCAGCCTGGGTGGCTTCTCAAACCCAGCCTGACAATTGGGCGAAGCGCCCGGCCGGAGCGCCTCATTTTGTGGATGGGCCGTTGCGCCCCGATGTATGGACGCGCGGCGTGGAATCCCGCACGCTGCCCGACCGCTGGATCGCACAGGCTTATCGCGGAGGAAAATTGGTCCACCAGGCGGTCAGTAGCGCCATCGTCGAGCCGCTGGTGCTGACATTGAACCCGAATGCTGACCCGAAAGATAAAGTCGAGCCCTACGGCGACGGTTTCAAGATTGCGAAAGAGTTGCAGTGGACGATTGATTTCGCGGCCGCCCAGGCTGTCGGCATGGCCTTCGAGATGCCGCTCGATCCCCAGGAACTTCAGCTTGGTTTCGACCGCTTGTTGGTGTTTGGCGTAAAGCCCTCGGCCACGCCTGCTGCCAATGCCGATTCGCTAGTCGCGCTGCTCGACAACCATCACTACACGCGCGGCCTTGGGTTCGTGAAACAAGGAACGCCCACCAACAATACGACGGACCAGCCTTCGGGATTCCCACCACCAGATCCTAACGGTGCAATCAGTTTCGCGGTCGAGCGCAACGATCAGGGGCTCACGGCGGATTCGGACGGCGTGCGTTTCATGCGAGCGCTCGGTGTGAATACCGATGTGGCCTCCCATCTGGCAAATGCCGGAATCACCGAGCAGGTTCCCGCCCGGGCCATGAATCAGGCTCTCTTCCCCGTGACGATGGGATACTTCCTTGAACAGATGATGGCTCCGCAGTTCGGCGACGATGTTGTCGATGCGGCTCGCGATTTCTTCCAGGACCACTTACGCGCGCGTGGCCCGCTGCCAGCGTTTCGTGTCGGCGCCGTTCCGTATGGAATCCTGCCGGTGAGCTCGCTGAATGCTTGGGTGCCAGACCGCCAGACTACCTCCGCGGAACGGCAACTTCCGGACTTATTGCGTCATCTTCTTCCCTTCTGGCAAAGCGCCGTCAATCAGGCGCCGCACGTGGGGCAGACAAACGATCCCGATGGCGATATGGCGAAGATCCTTGCCATGGAAGCGAGCGCTCGCGAAGTCTGGGTCCGCAGCTTTGCCGGCAAGACGACCATCGCGAATGCCATCGCCATGTTTGGCATTAACCCGGCAACCATCTATCAGGAAGTGCAGGCGCTGATTACGACGAACGTGTTGGCCTCGCTCGGACATCCAGAATGGATCGTGCGCGTGATGGAGTTGATGAACCTTAGCGCGGCCGCTCAGTTCCGCTACAGCTTTGTGACGGATAAGCCGCTGTCCGAAACCGATCCGCTCCCGGATGCCAGCAACTACATCGCGCAACTGGCCGCGGCCACCACGGTCGATCAGATTCTGGCGGGCTATAGCGACAAAGAACCCACCGCCCTGCTCTATCAGTTGTTGCGGCACGCTACGCTGCGCGAATGCTATCGCGTGGTTTTCAACACACTGGTCGATTACAACCAAGCGACTCCAGACGAGCGCATTGAGCCGGAGCTGACAGCGGTGGCAGTCACTCGCACTCCGGTTCGCACCACGTGGCAGCGCATGGCTACGGTTCTGCCAGCGGTCTCGAGCCGGTTTCTCGGCGACGCCGTGCTCAGCGAGGTAGCGGCCTTTAATGTGGACATGAGGTCCTACCAGACCGCGTTAGGTATTCTGCAGAAACTGCCTGCAGCGGAACTGGACCGCCTACTTACGGAGACGCTTGACGTCTGCTCGCATCGTATCGACGCATGGATCACTGGCCTGGTATCGGCCCGGCTTGATGTAATGCGAGCGCAGAACCAAACGGGCGTTCACGTCGGAGCTTACGCCTGGGTAGAAAATCTGCAACCAAGATTCAACCAGCGCACCACTCCAGTGGAGCTTCCGGACCCTCGCCAGGTCGTCGCGCAAATCGATAATGGGGGCTACATACACGCCCCGACGATGACCCACGCATCGGCAGCGGCAGTCCTGCGCAACTCCTACCTGAGCCAAGTGGATGGAAACCGCCAGCGCTACGAGATCGATCTTTCTTCTGCAAGAGTGCGCCAGGCAGCATTCGTGCTCGACGGAGTGCGGCAAGGACAGCCGGTCGGCGCCGTGCTCGGGTATATCTTCGAAAGCTATCTGCACGAGCAACAGCTCGACCAGTTCGTCGACGGATTTCGCGCGCAATTTCCGTTGCAGTCCAATCCCGCAACCGATACCGGTCTGCCCACGGAAGGCGTGGCCGCACGCGACGTCGTCGATGGACTGCGGTTGCGCAATGCATTTGCGGGAGGCACCGATGTGTTCGCTCCGCTGAGTCCGCCTCCCAGCGCCGCCGAACGCAGCAACATCACCGCGCAGTTGCAGCAACTGAATGAAGTCTTCGACTCGCTCTCTGACCTTCTCATGGCCGAGTCGGTGTATCACCTAGTACAGAGCAATACCTCAGGAGCGTCGGCGGCCTTTGACGCAGCCGTAGGTCAGCCTGCTCCTGATCCCGCCGTCGTTCAGCAGCCACGTGGCGGCACGTCGCTGACGCATCGCCTGGGAGTGGTGCTGGGCACGGATGCAGGCATCGTCCCTGGGAAAAATCCGCGCGGAAAAGCAGAGCCTTATCTTCACACCTGGGTGGGTAGCCTGCTAGGGGACCTGGCCAAGGTCCAGTGCAGAGTTGATTTCACTGGTGGCGCGGGCACACGAAAAATCAGTGTTGCGGATCTCGGCCTGGAGCCGCTTGACCTGCTGAGCCTGTCGCGGTCAGTAGCCATAGGAGCGGTGGCGTCCGACGCGCACGCAACCGAACTGGATCGTAGAGTGCACGATGCGGTCCTTCGTCTTGTGCCCGGCGCCACCAAGATAACGATCACTTACGACATTGTTCCTGCGTCGCCGGATCAAAGAACCCTTCTGCAGATTTTTGAACTGGCGAAATCGGTTGCCGACATCATTGCGTCCGCGCGAGCGCTGCGCACCGAGGACCTCCTGTTGCCGCAGGAAGTTCCGGCCACTCCGGGTCCCGCGCCGGCCGATACCCGAATGACCGACGCGCTCAAATCATTCAAAGACGCGCTGGATGCGCTGAACTTGGCGAAAACTCCCGGCGCACTGCGCGACGCGTTGCAGGCGGCAAGTCTCTATGGAATCGGCGAATCCTATCCCTTTACGGACGACGCTAGTTTGGCGGATCAGGCCAGCGGCATCGCTGCCGAGATGAAGCGTCGGCTGGACTCCGCCACTGCGCCAGGGCAGACGGACTCCGCCAGTGCCGCGACGCTCTTCGGGCAGAAGTTCCTCTTTCTGCCACTGTTCCAGCTTCCGGCGACAGCGGCGACCGAACTCGATCTCGCCATCTCGCAAGGGCCCGCCCTGCTGGACTCGACTCACGATTTTCCGCGCTGGATGCAGCAGGCCGCCCGCGTCCGCCCCGCACTCGACAATTGGCGTCGTCTAATGCTGTACACCACCGCGTTCGGGCAAGCGCCTCCGCAGTTCGAACTGGCCCAATTACCATTTCAAGCCGGGGCACGATGGGCGGCGTTGCCATTTGGCGCCAAGCGGCCTCCATCGGGCTTGCTCTCTCTGGCGCTCCATCGGCCCGTGAAGCCGGCAACCAACAAAGTATGGTCGGGCCTGCTCCTCGACGACTGGACCGAGGTCATCCCCGATGAAGTGGAGACAACCGCGGTTGGATTTCACTACGACGATCCCGGAGCGGAAGCTGGGCAAGCTGTGCTACTCGCAGTCCCGCCGAACAACGCCGAGACGTGGGACATCGGCACCTTTGCGAATATCTTGAACGAAACCGCGGACCTGGCGAAGGTTCGCGCCGTGGACCTCGAACTGATTCCCCTGCTCGGGCAGCTTCTGCCCGCGGTCTATCTGGCCACGGACCTTGAGGACAACACCATCACCACAAATTTTGCCACCAAGGTCATGAACCAGATGAGCATCGTTGGCCTCGTCACGAGGACACCATAAATGAAGACGACGACCCTACTCCAACTGGCGACCCGCGTATTGGCACCGTCGGTGACGCACTGGTATCGGCTGGAACCGCGGCCGCGCACCAATTCGCTGGTGGGCCCCGTTGCCGCCCCCGTACGTGATCCTCTGTGGTTCGTCACGCGGCAATGGCAGATGGGAGAATTTCTTGCCGAAGATGCAGCCTCGCCTGCCTACGTGCAGATCGGTTCGACGTATGGTTCGCTCACCGGTTGGAAGACGCCAGCGGGAGCGCCCCAACCCATTCCTGCAGGCATTCCCTTGGAGCCGTTGGTGGAGCGTGAGCCTGTCACCCCTGATCTTTCGCTGAGTGTCGAACTCGGGCAAACCTTCGAAATGCTGCTGACGGAGAACGGCGGAACGAAAGCGGCCCGCGATGCGTTTCGCGCCGCGTTTCCCATCAAATTGCCGCCCAACGCGGATCCCGACACGGTTCGTTTCTTCTCCATCTGCGGCGGTCGCGCTGTGGATGGCGTCGCGCTTTTCAGTGCAATCCAAGCGGGCGCAGCAACGCCTCCCGCGTCCGGAACAGCGCTCGCCGATTTCCAAAGTTGGGTTACGGACGTCTTTGGCAACATCGGTGCGACAGACCCGACAACGTGGAATCCGAACATCATCAACTACGAAGTAAAGGCCGAGGCCACGCTTCCCGACAACACGGCGGGCGAGCTTACGGCCACCCCTGCGCGGGACGGCGCGTTCGATTGGTTTGCCTTTGACCTGGCGTCGCAGTCGCAGGCCGCGCCCGCCAAGCCGCCCGTCAAGAATCCGAGTTTCACCGTGATTCCAACCCACGTGCGATTTCGCGGAATGCCCAACGCGAAATGGTGGGACTTTGAAAACAATGTCACCGACTTCGGCGCCATCGACGTGCAGCGCCAGGATCTCGCAAAACTCGCGGTGATGGACTTCATGCTGTTGCATGGCAACGACTGGTTCCTGGTTCCCGTCGATATTCCAGTGAACTCTCTCTATCAAATCGAAGAATTCCTGGTACGCGATGTGTTTGGCGGATTGACGCTGGTCGATCGCACCGATCGCGTGCGAACGCCAACCGGGGCGCTATGGACGATGTTCTCCACAGTCGCGAGTGAAGGAGTGGCCGACTTCTTTCTACTGCCGCCCACCGCTGCGGTCGCGATGCAGACAGGCGACATCCTGGAAGATCTTCGCTTCCTGCGCGACCCCACAGCCAACATGGATTGGGCGATTGAATTCCAGGTGGAGGGCGGCATCGGCCAACCTTTGTATGGCGCCGACGAGGACGCTCGTAACCGGCCCGCAGTCTTGCCTCCCGCTCCGCCGATGCAGGCAGGCGCGGTCATCCGCTATCAGATCGAGAGTTCGGTTCCGATCGACTGGTTCCCCTACGTTCCGGTGGAGATTACCAACGTCGTCAAGCAGGTGACTCTGCGGCAAGGTGAGGTCGAACGGGGCGGACCTGCTTTGGTTGCGCCGAAGGGACGAGTGTTGCCCTCCATAAAAGAGTTGCGTGAGCAGGAGGTGCCTCGCACCGGCGTCCGTGTAACACGCGTGACAACACGCTCCAGGTGGCTGGACGGCTCGACCCATCTCTGGATTGCGCGGCGCAAGACCAGCGGTAGGGGCGAGGGTTCCAGCGGCCTGAGGTTCGATCTCGCCATTGTCGAATAGAGTGGCGCATAGATCTCTCCGAGAACAAAGTCTTCAACAGTCATCACGTGATAAGGCGGTCTCGGCCGCCGGAGGTGGGACATGGATGATCATGCCAGAGTGAGGTTGGTCGAAATCCTGCACAAGCTGGGGCTGACCGAGGAAACGGTGCGGGACCATGTCATCCTACCTGACCATGTCAGGAACGCCGTCCTTCGCATTGAACTCCACAATGTGGGAGATGGTGACGACGATCCCACCGAAGCACCGCCCCCTTCCGGATTGTTCTACCGCCTCAACGTTCAAAAGTTGAGCGGCGATCTCCACGATCTGCTCAGTGGTTGCTTAGCCGGATACTCGATGCAGCTGCGCGCTACGGATGAACGATATTTGACCAGCAATGGAAATCGTCGACGATGCCCGGGGAAGTTGGCGAGCACGACGGCGTGAAATGGGCTTCGGACGGTCAGCCGCGTGGCAGAGCAGGCTCTTAGCAATGCAGGAAGAGTACGGGAATAGGGAGCATCAGCAGTCGAGACCGCACGAGAGAGACTGCGTACATTGGAGCATGAGGTCGTGAAGCTTTGTGATGTTGCTCGCCTGCCTGCTCCCACGCATTGGCAGCAACGAGGCCCCGTGTGAAGTCACACCCGTGCGCGACCCGTATACAGCGGGGCCCCGTTAATTTGGAAGCATTGTCCCAGGCGTGTTTACTCCAGTGCTCGCGAAGCACTCGAAGTCGTTCTCGCTCATTGATTGCATCTCGGTCGGCGTAGACCGGATGCAACGCAACTTCGAGCCCATGCGAAAGCAGGTGGAGGCCTGGGAAAGGAGTGAACTCACCGACGTGACGGCCAAGGTGGTTATCTACGAGGCGTTCGTCGAAGGCAAATTGGAAGCTCCGAAACACATGGCTCGTACGGTGCATGACCTGTACTTCGAGCCGTTATGATTTGCAAAGCGTAAGGGCTCTAATGCGGTGTGTATTGTTACGCGGAGCTGCGTCGCGCATCAAAGACCTATCCCGATTCCTCGCTGAGAGATCTCTGATTTTTGAGACGACATTCCACCGCATAATCGTGACGCCTGAATGGTGCTTCCAGAGAGAATGAACCCCTCCCATTCTCATCCGGAGCCGCCTGATGAAGGATCGTCGTTGCCGGTTCTGTCGGCAGGTCTTTCAGCCTGCCCCTTATCATCCTCAACAACAGGTTTGCGGTAACCCCCGCATGCCAGAACCAACGCCGCCGCGATTATCATCGGCAGAAGATCGCTTCCGATCCGGTGTACCAGCAGGTGTGCTTGGA
>Ga0137391_10001892_pt1 | contig 15425 bp, 14 predicted proteins | sample 15con2h24BmetaG_FD_101399 | JGI IMG/M metagenome (GOLD analysis project Ga0137391, IMG submission 101399) | Vadose zone soil microbial communities from Angelo Coast Range Reserve, California, USA - 15con2h2.4B metaG | ecosystem: Environmental > Terrestrial > Soil > Vadose zone > Saprolite...
CAGGTAGATATCGACGAAGTTGACGCCGATCGCCCGGTTTAGCACGCGGACCTCGCCGGGGCCGGGCTGGCCGATGTCGACATCCTCGTAGACGAGCACATCTGGCCCGCCATGGCGGTGAATCCGAATTGCTTTCATGGGTTTCTTCCCTCTCCGCGCTGCTCTCATATCTGGGAGGTAGCGCGTTTCGAATTTCGCGTGCGACACGCAAAAGCGCAGATCGAAAACTTTCCTCTGTTTGAAAGGTAACGAAAGTCTTGATGAGGCCGCTTTCCCGATCCTGCCATTTCTTTGCCTGATCCTGTTTGCACGGTCTTTTTTGTGCACGAGGTGGGATTATCGGCGGTACTCTGGTCAAGAGGAGACAAAGCGATATGCCGAGGAGAACAATCAACACTGCATCTCCCGATCCAGCGGTGATCGAGATGAGGCATTCCTTAGCGCGGCGAATAACGGCGCTTGCAGGAAAGGCGGGAGAACACTCGACCGCGATACCCGGACTGTTCCTCTACTACCGCTCGACGCCTACTCCCTGCTATCGCGCGTCGTATGAGCCGAGTCTCAGTGTCTTTGTGCAGGGACGGAAACGGGTCATTCTTGGAGGCACTGAGTATTTGTGTGATGGATCATCGTTTCTGTTGTCATCGATCGACGTGCCTGCGCAGAGCCAGATCATCGAGGCGTCAGAGAAGACTCCCTTGCTCGTTATGTTTCTAAGCCTCGACATGCCGACGGTCCGGGAAGTCCTCAGCCGTGACGACGTGCCTGAAACCAAAACATCATCGCACCGTCAAGGGTTGGCGGTCGGTGAGACGACTCTCGGACTGCTTAGCGCATGCAGCCGGTTGCTCGATCTTCTTGACACGCCTGAGGACATTCCCTTCCTCAGCCACTTAATTCAGCGTGAAATCGTGTACCGCATCTTACGGACGCCGCAGGCCGAGCGGTTACGCGCCATTGCGACGAGTGGCGATCTGAGTCAAAGAACGACAAGAGCAATCGCCTGGCTGAAGGCCAACTTTGCCAAGCCTTTGCATATGGAAGACCTGGCGTCGACCGCAAGGATGGGAGTTTCAACACTGCACCATCAGTTTCGCGCGCTTACGGCAATGAGCCCGTTGCAGTACCAAAAACAGCTACGGCTCCAGACCGCGCGTGAGCGCATGCTGATGGACGGTCTCGATGCCACAAGCGCTGCGTACGAGGTCGGCTATGAGAGTGTGAGCCAATTCAGCCGCGAGTACAGCCGATTCTTCGGTCAACCGCCCATTCGAGACATCAAGACGAGCCAACTAATCCAGAAAAGCCAGGCGACGAGCAGCGATAGACAAACAAGCATCCAAGGCTGATGCATGAAGTGAAGCCGGAAATGAGTGGATGAGTATGAAAGTTTTTTGCAGAGAATTCCCAAAGCTTGCCAGCATCGCATTGTTAGCTGTGGGTTTGGTGACCGTGGGACAGGATGCTCCCCAACCCAAGTCATCGCACGCTACACCACTGATAGGCAAACTGAACCGCTTCACAACCTCCGGCGTGCCGGCCATAGGCCCCGCTGAGATCGAAGTCGCTCCGCGCAAGTGGGACAGACCCATTCCATCCGACTTACCCGGCAACGGACTCGCTCAGCACTCGATGCTTTATATCGGCGAGGGCTATAACAAAATGTTCCTCATCAATGGAGGCAAGATCATTTGGACCTATTCGACAGGAAGCGGTTGGGAATATGACGACGCGTGGATGTTGTCCAACGGCAACATTCTTTTTACCCGCATGCAATTTATCGCCGAGGTGACCCCCAATAAAGAGGTCGTGTGGCGCTACGATGCTCCCGCAGGAACTGAAATTCACACCTGTCAGCCCATCGGCTTAAATAAGGTTATGTTCGTCTTGAACGGGTTGCCGCCTAAACTCATGGTAGTCAATATCAAGACCAATAGCGTCGAAGTTCAACATGAGCTGCCCGCTCCGAGTCTGACTGACCCTAAAAGCGTCCACGGCCAGTTCCGTCGCGTGCGTTATACGGCGCGTGGAACCTATCTTGTTTCATTCCTGGAGATGGACCAGGTTGTCGAATACGATAAGAATTTCAAGGAGGTATGGAACTACGAGATCAAGAGCCCTTGGGCCGCTGTCCGCCTCAAAAACGGCAACACTCTGATCACCGACGAGAAAGATATTCTCACTCGCGAGGTCAACCCGCAGAAGGAGACGGTCTGGGACCTAAGGCCGAGCGATCTGCCGGTGGCCTACCGGTTTATCAACACGCAGAGTGCTACACGTTTGGCCAACGGCGACACGATCATCTGCTCCCGCGGCGGCGATGGAAAGGGTCCCCAACTGGTCGAAGTGACTCCGGACAAGAAAGTCGTCTGGGTTCTTAACGACTGGGCGGACCTGGGCCCTGCGACCGCCGTTCAGATACTGGATGACCCTGGCATCCCGGAGATGCCAGGGCAATCCCAACACTAAAACCAGAGCCTCCCTACTTGTACTAAATGACTCCGAATTCAGACATGATCGAAAGTGGTTTGTAACTTCGGGTCCGAGTTCTGCAATCATTACTCGGCTTTGCCTACCGATCGCTCCTTATACGTCTTCTGGAACAGATAGAACGCCATCTTTTTCTCGCCCTTTTCCGAGAACAGGCCCTTGCGGTTGTAGCCATCCTGCAGCTTCGGAATATTGCGAACCGATGAGCGGAAGTCCATCAGTACCCACGGCACGAGTCCGCGAACCTGGGGAATCTTGTTGATCATGGCGAACTGGTGCTCATACACATTCACCTGTTGCTCTTCAGCCCAACGCTCGTTCTTGCCGCCATGAACGCCGAACTTCGCCTCAGCTCCAAACTCCGAGAAAAGAATCGGCTTATTCGGCATCGTCCAAACCATCGTGTCCGTGTCTTCAGGCTTGCCATCGTACCATCCCACGTACTCGTTCTGTCCGACCACGTCCAGCGCGTTGATCAGCGGATCATCCTGTACCATCTGGTTGCCCTTCGCATGCGGTTCAATCAACGCCGACGTAATCGGCCGCGTCGAATCCAGCATCCTCGCCTGGTTCGCCAGGTCCGTCAGAAACTTCGTGCGCGTCGGTTCGTTCGGAGTCTCGTTCGACACCGACCACAGAATCACTGAAGCCTTGTTCCGGTCGCGCCGAATCATCTCGCTCAGCATTGTCGTCGCCTTCGCATAGACCTCAGGCTTGCTGTAAGAGATCCTCTGCCAGATCGGAATCTCCGACCAGATCATCACGCCGTCGCGGTCCGCCTCGCGCTCCATACGCTCATCGTGCGGATAGTGGCACAGCCGCACAAAGTTGGCGTTCAGGTCCTTCAGGAACGCGAAAATGTTCTTCACATCCTCGTCAGTGTTCACGCGCCCGCCGCGATAAGGAGCCTCCGCGTGCATATTCGCGCCCTGCAGAAAGATCGATTTGCCATTCAGCATGATCTTCGTGCCATCCACGCGAATATCACGAAAGCCGATATCGTCCGTGAGCGCATCCTGTCCCGAAGCAAGCTCTACCTTGTACAGCTTCGGCGTCTCCGGCGACCACAGCGTCAAACCCTTCGCCTTCACCTCGAAGTCTGCGCGCCCACCGGCATCTGTCTTTACCGTCGTACTCACGCCGGCCTCTGGAACCTTCACAGTGACCGCCGTTCCGGCCGGAGTTCCCTCCACGTGAACATATCCGCTCAGCGTATCGGCATTTGCAGCGGAGAAGGTTGCATCGTGCTTCAGGTGGACGTCATAGTCGTCGATGAACTTCTCCGGCAGCGTTATCAGCGAAACATCGCGATGTATTCCGCCGTAGTTGTACCAGTCGATCCCAAGTCCGGGAATCTGGTCCTCGTGCCGCGTAGAGTCAACTGCAACCACAACAAAGTTCGCGCCCGGCTTCAACGCCGAGGTCACCTCGCAGTCGAACGGCGTAAACCCGCCCTCGTGATCGCAGATGCGCTTCTGGTTCACCCACACAAATGACTTATAGTTAGCTGCTCCGATGTGCAGAAACGTCCGCGTTCCCGGCTTTGGCTGAAAATCGAAGTCACGCTGAAACCAGACGACGCCTTCGTAATGGAACAGCGTCGGGTCTTGTGTATTCCAGTCGCCCGGAATCTTCATTGTCGGCGCTGTCGGAAAGTCATACTCGTCGTTGTGCGGGCCGCTGTTGATGTTTGGGTGCGTATTCATGCCATAGCCGTTATCCCGAACTTTTCCCTCCAGCGTATATAGCCCGCGCGCCGGGGGCTGATCGACGAGGTAGTGCCAGTCGCCGTTCAGCGACGTCACATTGCGATGGTCGGCGCCCACCAGAAGCGTCTTCAAAGGAGGCTGCTGTGCAACCACCGGCAGAGCGACGACAAGGCTCAGCAGGGCAATCGCTCCGCTCGGGTCCACATGCTTATTTCTAAAAGACTTCAAAAAGCAATTCATTATGCGCTACTTTCTCTTTGAATTTCACGATTGAGCGGAGAACTCATCTGCGTCGGTTCACTGCGCATACCAGGCCGCGCACTCAGTTGACACAACGCCTAAACGATGTGGTGTGGTTCCTCATAAAACATCGGTCTTTGAAGACCCGCGCAGCTGATCCTGGTCGCTGAAGCAATTTTGCAGAACGCTGACACAAGATGCGTGGTCAGACCGCAAAGCGAGCTTATTTCCGCGTTGCCAGCTTGTCAAATGAATGAAAGAGGTACTTAACTAGACCGAACGGTGGCAATGCAGGTGGATGGAAGGCTAGTTCTCCTTAACTTATTAGAAACTATAGACATTCGATGTAATCCGAAGCTTCGGCGCAAGTAAAAAGGCCCCTTTTGCGCTCGGCTGATGACTTTCAAACGATCTGTCATATAAAGTGAGGTCAGACCACAACAGTGATTCTGGTAACACCCTGCGCGTCTATTTCTGAGAATCGACTGGCCACGCAAATTGATCATGTTTGATGTCGCAGCTCGAGACGAAAGATGACGGAGAGAAAAACAAAGATGAAGTCCATTACACGATCGCATGTCAATCGTTTTCTAGCCGGCTCACTTCTACCCGCTTTCCTGTTGTTACCACGAGAGACACCAGCTCAGATTGACCTGCTGACGCAACATAATGACAACGCACGCACCGGTGCGAACCTCGAAGAGACGACACTGACGCCAATGAATGTGACCGAGAAGCTGTTCGGCATGCTATTCAAACGAGTCGTCGACGATCAACTCTACACTCAACCCTTACTCGCCGCTCATATCAACATTGGCGGCGGTACGCACGATGTCGTATATGTGACGACGGTCAACAACAGCGTGTACGCCTTCGATGCGAATGACGCAAGTGCAACTGCACCCCTGTGGCACGTTAACTTCGGCACGCCAGCCAATCTTCACGACTGGCGACGTATAACTCTTCCTTCGTTCGCTAAAACAACGGCCTTTACCGGACAACTACTATTGGATGTTGGTTACGACTAGATCTACCCCATCCATCAAATGCCGGGACTAAACACCTAGGGCGTGTCTCCATCCAGATCCACCCGCTCCCGAACCACCTCCAGGTGGTCGCCCCCATCCCGCATCTCGTACAACTTCCCGCGCGCTCCTTTGAAGGGCCGGTGCAGCACCATCATCAACTGCCCATCGAAGGTCCGAAACAGCATGCCATGCCCGCTGTCCTGCCTCACCAGCGGAGCCAGTTGAACCCAAGGCCCCTTCAACTCGCCCGACTCCGACCGCGCCACCGACTGCACATAATGACTTCCTGGAACCTTATCGTTCAAATGCTCATAGCTAGACCAAAGCATCAGCAGATGCCCATCCTTCGTCCGATATAACTCCGGTCCATCCGTGACGTAGCGCGCACCGGCCGTAGTCGGCACCGCCTGTTCATCGATCCAAGGCGCGTCCGAAGCTTTGAACAGCGAGATCGGATCGCCGTCGGCTGCCGTAAGGTCGTCCTTCAAAGGCACCGCCTCCATCTTGCCGTCCGTCACCTGCAGCCACTCGTGCGCATAGACCATCCACGGCTTGCCGACGCGATCGACATACAGAGTCCCATCCAGTGTCATAAAACTCGCCGGAGGAATCGGCCCATCGCTCTTCACCGGAACAAACGGCCCATCCGGCGAGTCGCTCACCGCGATGATTGTGCCCCGCATAGAGGTCTCATGCCGGACCTCATCTCGTACTTCAAAGCCTCCTAAAACTCTACCTTCAAAGTCCTCCCCTCCTTCGAACTCAATTCCGCGCGCCCTTACTACAATGAGCCCGCTGCAGTATCAGAACAGCTACGGCTCCAGACGGCGCGTCAGCGAATGCTAATGGACGGTCTCGATGCCACAAGCGCTGCGTACGAGGTCGGCTATGAGAGTGTGAGCCAATTCAGCCGCGAGTACAGCCGTGTCTTCGGTCAGCCACCAATGCGCGACGTCAAAGCCCTTCGAGACGGCAGAGTCGTGCCGATCAACGCTGCTCAATGCTGAATCGCCGCCTCCGTAAAGGCCGGCTCGTCCTCCGCCGTTGCTAAATGGCCAAAGCGCTCAGCGAAGAGAGCGCGAGGTCATTCGAGTGGCTCTGCGAACGCCTATTCAGACCCAAACGATTTTTTGCCGCCGAGACCTGCCCTACGAAATGGATGTGGCGCAACGGAACTGGAATTGGGGGAGCGCTGAACCCAGTAGGCATACTAAGAATGAGGGGATGTGGCGCTCCCTGCCATTGATTCGATCAGCAAATGCAGTATTGGTAGGTCGGAGGCAACTCCATGGGGGTTCGATTCCCCCTCCCGGCACCATCTATCTCATTTATTTACAATCATTTGCGAATAATGGGGCTGGTCTGGCCAAGTCGGTCCGGTACAAATACGGTACAACGCGTATCCCGCTTATTTCAATACGTTGAGGATTTATCGTACTCAGCCTATGTCAGCACTCTATATGTAGATAACTTCATTTACGCCCGATTACGGAATGCGCGGCGGATAATCGATCCGCGTGAACGACATTTCCTGCGGTGGATGGAATAAAGCGGAATAGTCGAATGGGATCGGGAAGGGAATTGCGGTGACTTCCGCTGGGTCGACTTCACAGTGCCAATAAGGGGGATTGAGAGGGATTACTCACGGATCGCCGGCTAGGCGATCGGTTGGATATCTAGGCGGTCTAGGTCGAAATTTCAATGAGCGATAAGGGCTGTGGCTGTTGAAAAACTCATCTGCGAGAGGAGGTCCCAATTAGCGTCGCATCAGGATGCCCTACAAACGATTTTCTCGCGTCGCCTAGGCATTTTCTATCCCCAAAATCACGCCGTTTTTGTGGATATCGACTTTTTCAACACCCACGCCTGTCACCACCAACTGAGACTCTACTCCGATTTGTCCTTCATTCGGAAGTAATGAGTGGTGATTGGTGGAATGGTGCTAAAAATGACAACACAACTGTGCCAAAGGCATGTTTCCAAATCGAATCCGTCGCATCGATTGCATTATTGCGGCCAGTCGGTTATTCATGCGGACGATATCAAATGATCAAACAGCGATTGAACTAGGCTGCGCGTGCTCTTCTGAGAGAGCTCTGCGCCAAGGATTCTCTGGGTGACTGCCAGACCATGAGCGAGATTGATGATGACCGTGATGAAATCATCCGGCTTCAATCTCGAAGTGACCTCAGGAGATCGCAAGAGGTCCCTGACAAGCTCACCTCCGTCGCGAAGCTGCTGTCGATGCACTTCAACAAAGCTTTGCCGGATTCGTTCGCTTCGAAGAGCTCCGACCTCGAATTCAGCACGAAGCACGATCCAATCATGATCCGTCATCAGGTCGGCAATGGCGTCCCGCATTTTTTTCAATCGCTTCTTGCCTGAAGGCTCTTCCTTGAGAAGAGAACGAAAGAAATTCAGGTGGCGCGCCTGTTCCTCATGGATTACAGCGACAAACAGCTCTTCCTTACCGTCGAAGTTGGAATGCAGAGCGCCCCGAGAATAACCGGCATCCTCCGCGATCTTCTCCGCCACAGCACCGCCGAGCCCGTAACGCAGAAAGTGCCTGCGTCCTACGGCGATCAGTGTGGCACGAGTCTGTGCTCTGCTCTCCTCGCGCGTGAGTCGCTTTCTTGGTTTTGTGCTGGTCACAGGCATTGGGATACTTTAGCTCCTCCCGATGTTGCTGGTGCAATTCATTGGCTGCCTCTAAGAAATGTAAGACATGCTCGCAGATGCCGCGAACGTCTGGATCGAAGTTGTGCCAGCACGATCTTGAAGACAAGAAACACTCTGCATCCAGATACCAAGATCACTTATTCTTCTCGACCTGAAGAGGCAGGGAGCACCAGGGCCTGTTACTGACTTATTCCTGTGGACTCAAAGGTTTAGGCTCCAACTCAGGAGGAGGGCACCGCGGCAGTCTCCTGACGAAAGAAGGACCCATCCCCAACCCTTGCATCCGTCTTCGCGTTATACCGGTGATCCGCAATGCCTAGCGCCGCCACGTCCCCAATCCCAATAGGATCACGGGTCGACGGCTTCGACTTCAAAAACGATTCCGTCAACCATACAGATGCCCGCTCCGCGGAATATTTCCCGGCGCCTGTGGCAGTTCAAACACCTCAAACCCTAGCTCCGGATGCCCATCGCGTACCACGGAAAGAAACAGAAGGAACAGCAAGAACCAACGGACCGCGAACGCTTAAGAAGAAAACCCCACTGCGAATATTGTATGAGCAGAATAGGTACTGGATTCATTCCTGCGCGCCACCGGTTAGCTGCCAACCCGGTAAGCCAATTCGTTCTCTGGTACCGCTTCGAGTGCGTTTTCTTCGCTGCGAGCGCAATCTGATTACATTGGTCAAGGCGTTGCGTGGCAGTTCCAGGTCTCACCTGTTCCCAGACTTGAATGCCCACGCCGGCGTTTTCTCTGCCTTGACTAATACGTCTCTAATGCCAGCGAGGAAGTTGTTCGGGCCATCCTCCAGCGTTGCGTTCGCGAAGGCATCGCATTCACCGATGGGAGTACGCGATCCAGACGCTCGAATCAAGCTGGTCAGGCGGTCCCTGTCTTTTCTGGGAACGGAATGGCACAGCAGGACGAGATCGAATTCACCGGACTGAAAGCGATCGGCCGCCTCTTTTACTGTTGATGCTGACTCGACCAGGCATCCCGCGGATTCCAGGACTAGACCTCGAGCCCTCAATAACGATGGATCGAAGCCAACAGAGAGAACTATAGTTAGCGGCATGTATACCTCGGCTTTCGAAAAGAACGATCCCGACAGGTTAGGGCCTAAGGACTAGGGATCGCCTTCTCTTGTGACAAGACTTTCGTTTCAATTTGCAGCCGGGCTTCAGCTGCCCGCCTATCTTCACAACCACGTCCTATGTGTCCTTTCAAGCTTGGACACGCTTCCGTGGAGCACTCCGTCTTCACTCAGCGCACGAATGAGTGACTTTCTTGCCCTCAGCAAGCGCGACTTTGTCGCGACAAGTGAAGCCCGTGTCCGTGCGGCGACTTCTGACACAGAGACCTCCTCTGAATAACGAATCTCTGTGGCCTCTCGGAGTAACGGCGACAGACGCCCGTACATTCCTCCTTTCAAAAACCTTCGTCTGTTTCTGGCACTCAAAAATTGACTTGGCGCAACACACTTGAGTCTGCGGTTGCTTCGTCTGGGGATGAAGCAGTTTGCGCGAATACTTCTGCTCCGAGATTGCTTCGCATCTTCATATGGTTCACTCCGATCTCACGTGATATGGGTCCAGACTGCGACCAGGTCGCGAACTTGTCTCCACATTGGCGCCAAGCATAGAACTCCTGGTATGAGCTTTGTGTCGCAGTTTTGTCTGGGTTCTATTAAACGTTGAAGCTGCTCCAGCAGGTGTACCGTTATGCGCTCATGGGCTAGTTCCTCCAAAGAGGCAAACCGAACACCGCGCAGTTTATTCCGCACGAAAAGGAATAAATCTTCGTCGAGGATTATCGCCGGCTATTAGCGAGGGATCGCTCCATTTCATCCCACCGCTTAGCAATTCTGCTCCGCGGTGGGAATAATCTTTGCGCAATTGCGGTTGAGCCCCGAAATGCCGCCGATTCAAACTATAGAATCGGCGGACATTCTCGAGGTTAGATTGTGATTGTTTTAGTCGAGACGTTGAACGATTGGACAATTGATGGAGAAGCCAGAGCTGCCAAATGCAGCCCCGCCTGGCCCCGTGATTAGACCATCCTGCACGAAGGTGAGGATTTGAAATTCTTCACGAACTTGTCCACGGAAGCCCTGGTTGATTGCATCGCTGGTCCACTCGAATAACTGCGCGTCCCATGCTGGGCTGTAATCGAGAGCGATCGTCGGAATTCCGCCGAGAACGTTGTTTGGTCTATGACCATCAGCCAGATCTGCCGACAGACCCTGCCGTAGTGGGTTATTGCAACCTCCAGACTCCGGTCCGTTGGTAGAGATAAAGATGCGCTCGATGGGGCTGGCGAAGCTGTCGTCGTGGCCCAATAGAAGATTACCCATCAACGGAGCGTATGTGTTGTGCTCGATTGCCGCTCCAAGAGGGGTGCTCGTGTCCATCGAGAGATACCATACCGGACGACCGAAACTAAAGCCGTTAATCAGATTAATGGTGACCGTCATGTTGATGGGATCAATCGCTACAACTTCGTCGTGCACCTTAGAGTAATCCACATTCCCATTGGGAAAATTGATCTGGCTGGCGTCGACATCGAATGCGACCATAGGAGCGTTGTAAATTACGTTAGCCGCATTCACAATGCGAACAAAAGGACTATAGTTTGCATCCCCAACCGCCCCTGGCGTCGCAGATTTAGGAGGGAATTCAGCTCCGCTCGGTCCAGGAACAATGGCCCGATTGGGCGCAAAGTTGACCGTACCCTTGTCAAATACGATATTGCCGTTAGCATCCAGGTTTCCCGTCCTGGCAGCGTTGGAAGCGAAGGTAAGTTTGGCGGAAAAATTCAGACCCAGTTCTGCCGCAACATTGGGATTATCGACGTCGGTCAAGATGTACCAGACGGTTTTCTTCGTACCGCTCAGCGTACCTTTATATAAGGGCAAGGTCACGGTGCCGTTTTTGGCATCGACCGTGCCTGAGTTTAGTAACTGCACCGGCCCGACCAAACTCGGATTGGTCGTAGAAGGGGGCGGTCCAAAGTACGACAAACCAACGGATGCGCCTACAGATGGTGGTGCAGGAAATAAGTTACAGCCTGGTCCTGGCCCGATAGGTCCTGGTCCCGGACCCTGTTCTGAATTGAAGCTGGAAGAGATCCCCGCCGAAGAAGCAGCAGGAGTTGGCGTTGTCGCTGACGCCGCGACTGGACGTTTTGCAGTGAGATGCACTGCCATTGATTCCGAAGATATCGGTTTCGCAGCCGACGGAGTGACTTGTGCCCCGGCAAGCGGAGTAACAAGGATACCGAGAAATAGACTGCTTAGAGTAATAGTGGTTCGTCGGTCTGCAATGAAGCGCAACCGCGTTGTACTTTCACTTGTGCTCCGTCCTGACATCACTGATTTGCGAACTGCTGTTCTCATGAGTGCCTCCTAAGGCGACGAGATGTGTGCAGTCAAAACCGACCGATGGTGAGCAATAGTAGTTTCGCCTGTGGGTTTCGCATGCACGACGATGAGACACGCAGTGGATTGGATAGTTACAACAATTCGTGATCGCTCGTGTGGAAGATCGGAGATGATAACGAAAAAAATAATCACCTACTGTTGAGCATCCGTAATCGGTTTGGTCAGGGATCGAGCCGTTTCATCCTTTTCAGAATGTTTTTCCCGCGGTGGGAATAATCTTTACGCAATCCAGTTTGGATACGCACTGGACTTCCGACTTCAGATCGTGGTTCTCGATCATCCGTCGCGGCTCTGAGGATTCTGGAGTCAACCGATCGGCCAGCTTGCGTCCCCGCACGCGCGCAGGCGACTGGTGTCTTTTGGAGGGACGCTCATGCTCATTCCCCACTGGAGGAAGGTTCTCCTCTCTTCTTGCCTCTTCGCGGCATTGACCGCACTGGGTACGGGACTCGCCAGAGTCGCAGCGAAGTCAGCAACGGAAGCGCCGGCAGGATTCAACACTCCCAGCTTCAACGGCGCACAAAGCATCAGCAACGGAATCGTCGAGCCCGCCGGAGACACCTTTGCCCATGATCAGGAGATCTACGAACAAAACCACTCCGTGCAAACCGGACTCGGGCCCGTCTATAATGCAACCGCCTGCGTCAGCTGCCATGAGAACCCGAACAGTGGAGGAGCCAGCCAGTTCACCGAACTCCGGGTCGGGCACAAAGATGAAAACGGCAACTTCGTCAACCCGACCATCTTCATAAACGACGGCAAGAACACGATCACCGGCCGCTCCATCGTCAACGACCGCGCCATCGGTCCGGAGGCCCAGGAGCACATCCCTGCGACAGAAAACATCCACGCATTGCGCGCCGCCCTCAACACCCTGGGAGACGGATTCGTCGAAGCCATCGACGACAGGACACTGATCGCAATCGCCGAGCGGCAACCGGAGTTGAGTGAAGGCCGAATCCATGGAGAAGTCGTCCAGGCTCCAATCTTCGAGGCCCCGGGACAGACCCGCGTCGGACGCTTCGGCTGGAAGGACCAGCACAGCAGCTTGCTCTCCTTTATTGGCGATGCCTATCTCAACGAGATGGGAGTCACCAACCGGCTGCGCCCCACGGACGTGACTACGGTTCTCAAGACCACGAAGGACCCGGAGGATCAGCCCGATGACCTTGGCCTGGCCGACATCGATCACTTCGCTCAGTTCATACGTGGCACCATGGTTCCTCCTCGAGACACAGCGCTCGCCGCAACCCCCCCAGCCATCCGAGGCGGAGAACTCTTCCGCCGCGTCGGTTGCGCCTTCTGCCACCTCGAATCCGTCACCACCGCTCCCGCAGGAACGGTGATCGATGGCGGCATGTTTATCGTTCCAGACGCCCTCGGCGACAAAATCATCCACCCTTTCGGCGACTTCTTGTTGCACGACATCGGAACCGGAGACGGCATCGTCCAGGTGGGTCCGCAAGACACAGCCAACAAACTACGCACCGCTCCCCTCTGGGGCCTGCGTACAAAGCCCCGCCTCATGCATGACCTGCAGTCGCTGTCCCTTGAAGATGCGATTTCCCGCCACGATGGCGAAGCACACGAGCCCGCCAAACGCTTCAAAGAACTATCCCCTGAGGAGAGACAGGCGCTCATCACCTTCTTGAAAACTCTGTGAAGATAGTCACGAGTTATTAACCCCGCGGGGGACTAGTACTGGGACCCGGCGCCTGAGGCCTGTGGCGATCCCGTCTCCGTGTTCGAACCTTCCTGTGTTGGAGCATTTCCAATGATTGTCGGCAAAACGTGCAATTGGATAACGAGGATTTTCTCCTGCTGGGAGTCATGCCAAAGGGCTTCAACTTTCCCCATGGAGCTTGCGACCACCGCGCTACTCGCCACCGATCGTAGTTTGTCCAATCTCGCCCTAGGCTTTATGTGCTGAAAACAATCAATTCTGCCACCCAGTGCTGCGTTATGCTGCCACCCCGTGCAATGAAATGCTGCCACTGAATGCAACGTTATGCTGCCACCTAGTGTGCAAAGTATCATCCACGCCGAAGACGTGCGGTGCCGCGGTTGCGGTTCGATCAGGACGATGTCCGGTTCGAGCTCGGGAGAGTAAGGTGTGGTTTGCCGACCACTCGTCCAGAGCGGCCCCATCTGCTCAGGAGCGATCAGTGAAGACCTTATTGCCGCAGCCGGGCCTTAACGTGGAGATCCAACCGAGACAGGAGGCTGGAACCTGGCGCCGGCGGGGCCGCAGTATCAGCCTCTACCGACGCCACGATCACCAAGCCTGCCGCAACGCACTCCAACAGGATGCGAATACCTAGACTCGGTTGGGATACTCCAAAGACCCAGGTGGTTCCACCTATCGCCGCTCCTGCTATCGCACCTGCAAACAAGCGCGTGGATAGCCGACGAGGAATTCCAACCAAGGCAAGGATGCCGAGAGAGAATAAGGCGCTGAAGAGGATCTGAGCCCCGCCCAATTCCATTTCACGAACCGGCAGTAATCCTGGGATCCATGCAGAAATCCGTCCAGGTAAGCGGGGTCTCTTTGCTCCAAGATCTACTTGCGCGACGCATTTGCCATCCACATATAGCTTTGAGAAACGCCCATCGTAAACCGCAGCCACAATAAATGTGCGGATCAGGGAGAGAACAGGTCCGGAGTACAGAGCAGGGTCGTTCCCGTTTGTGCCGGAGTCGGGCGTCCGTACGCGGAAGTAGAGTAAGTTATGGATCTGGCCCAGGGTGAAGTTTCGATTCACCCGATCTTGAGAATACGTGATGATACGCGCGGGGCCACTTGGTTCGAGGTTGCTCGTGCGCATCGAAACCAATAGCGTGAACTGATTCGTTCTTACCAGGGTGTCATATAACCTAAGCTCTTCCGGTTTGGAAAGTAGCGGACGACCGGAGCCAGTTGGCGCCAGGCTAACGATCGGCGGCTCAGAAGGGTAAGAACCGGACCTTCGGCTGTTGAGATCGCTGATTTGGGATTGAGCCATGGCAAAGGGATAGATCGCAAATTCCGAGATGGTCCCGGCCCACGGCCGGTCGCCGGTCAATTCGTTCCCTGTCGCCAGGTGAAATGTGGAACTCCAATTGGAGAAATCGGAACGAGGGCGGTGGAAGAGAAGCATCATCGTTCCAAATATCGCAACTGGAATAGCCGCTAGCGCGAGCGGTCTATAAACCCTCAGTGATACGGGATTGCAACCTGTAGCCCTATGCCAAAACATCGCGGCCAGGTAGCCGACGACGGCATCGCAAGTATTCGACGCTATATCAAAGAGTGATGGGTCACGGTTAACGTAACCAAGCTGCAACACTTCAGAGCTGGTCGATAAAGAAAGGCCGACGAGGAATGCCCGGATGAGAGACGAGCCGCTTAGGGCGATGCCCAAAGGCATATAAACGACGAGATTGCTAACAAAGTCGGCAGCAGTGAAAATGTTGCGGATATAGGCCAGGGAAGGATGTCGAAGTTCTGTCGGAACCATAGTGCTTGCGACAATCAGAGCGATTGACGGAAGCAGTAGACGAAGGCGCAGTCGAGTTAGTCTAAACAGCTTCAACGGGGTATGGGCGCTCACTACGACAAGGAACCTCTGCCGCATCCATGCGCTGTGCCACGAAGTAGTTGCTCGAGGCGACAGGAATCACCAGAACAAACAGGCCCATCGTACGAGGTCCATCTATGTGGACGTATCACGGGCCATCCGGAGAGCGCCGGGCTAAACCGGCATGTTGTAGGGGATGCAAGAGCCCTAGTGCGCCGGTAAACCGGTGAGGTGCAGTGAATGAAAGAGTCACACAGTGAAAGATTAGCGATCCACACTGGC
>Ga0137391_10001899_pt1 | contig 15398 bp, 15 predicted proteins | sample 15con2h24BmetaG_FD_101399 | JGI IMG/M metagenome (GOLD analysis project Ga0137391, IMG submission 101399) | Vadose zone soil microbial communities from Angelo Coast Range Reserve, California, USA - 15con2h2.4B metaG | ecosystem: Environmental > Terrestrial > Soil > Vadose zone > Saprolite...
CCGCAGGCGCATCCGCTGGTATGAGCCTCGCTCATGATTTCTCTCCTGCAATAAAGCCCGGTTGGGCCGCGAATGACCCGGAGACGAAACTCTGGATTCCCGCGTTCGCGGGAGTGAACGGAGCGTGTCAGCCGTGCGCGCCGCAGCCGCAGCTCGCCGCGTGATAGCGCCCGCCACGGGCGACCGAGCCGCCCTTGCCGTACATGTTATGCGGGCGGACCCAGTCCACCAGATTGTGCCGCGGGCCCTCGTTGCGCCCTTTCGGCGTGACGTCGAGAAACCCGTAGGTGGTCATGAACTGCTCGTCGCCGCCGCGCTGGCGGCGAAGAGCAGCGCCGAGACGCCGAAGAAGGCTCGCTGGGAAGCTCGCTCGAAAGACATCGTCGTGAGATCTCCAGTCCCGCCGTTGCGCCGCGACGACCGCGCATTCGCTCAGCCCTTGTCATACTCGTCATGGCGGCGGAACCACGGCCCGGTCTCGTTGCGTCCCTTCGGCGCTCGGTCGAGCCACTGGTACATGCCCCAGAGGCCGTCCAGTCCGCGCACATAGGTGGAATAGGTGTGGTAGACGACGCCGTCCTCAAGCACGAACGCGCTCATGCCCGGCCTATCGCGCGCGTACGTGGGCGCGTCGGTTCCGCACATGGCCGCGAACTGGGCGACGGGCTCCGGGACCGGTGTCATGTCCAAAGCGTGGCCGCCGCGCTGGTAGTTGTAATCGACGGCCCCATCGCGCTGTTGCTCCTCGGTGAACGAGACGTTGAAGTCGAAGTTGAAGTCGCTGCCGAGCGAGGACGCCCAGGGAAACGTCCACCCCATCCGCTGCTTGTACGCCTGCAGTTTCGCGAGCGGCGCCCGCGACACCGTGGCAAGCGTGACATCGTGATTGGCGAGGTGGACGACGGAGCCGTCAAAGCCGTCCGCGATCGCCGAGCAGGACGGACACCCCGCCGTGTAATCGGGCCCGAACATGAAATGGTAGACGATGAGCTGCGAGCGCCCCCTGAAGAGGTCCGCCAGCGAGACGTTCCCTTCCTCGGTCTCGAATCGGTACTCCTTGTCGACCCGGACCCATGGCAGCTCCTGACGTCGCCGCGCCAGCTCGTCGCTGCGCCGCGTCAGCTCCTTCTCCGCCTTGAGCAGCTCGAGTCGGGCTGCAAGCCACTCTTCACGCGAAACGGCGTGATGTTGCATTGTTAACCTCCGGTTTGTTGAGATGCCTGTCTCTTTCTAGTGTTGGCTCCTGCGCCAACTTCCAATGCGATCAGGTCTTCGACGCACGTTAGTGCAGCTTTTTCGAGGAGACCTGTTCCGCCGCGATGGTGTCGAGGTTTCGGACAACCTTCTTCCAACCCTCGCTCATATTCTTGAATGCAGTATCGTTCTTCGGGAGCACGAAGCCGGAGTGGACAAGGCGAAGGCGCGTTCCAATCTCGACCCTGGAGAGGATCCACGTGACGACAGTGTCGAGGCGTGAGCCGTATCCGACGTTTCCCTCGTGTCCACCTTTCCAGGCATAGGCGAGGCGTTCGTTCGGCATCACCTCCAACACTTGGCAGTGAATGATACCGTCCCACGCGCCGGCCGGCGTTGTCTGGAACGTGAAGTGCTTGCCCTTCACGGGCTCGAACCCTGTCGGCGCCATCAACAACCAGCGGCCGATCAGTTCGCCGGTTGTCAGCGCTTTCCAGATCGTCTCCGGCGCGTGCGGAAGCACCTCCTCGACCACGATGTCTTGCGTGTCGGACTTCAATGCGACGTGGTTCATGGATCGATTTCCTTGAGAAGAGCTCGGAGGTTGGCGAAACGCTCGCGCCAGAAGACGCCGTAGTGGCTCATCCAATCGACGAGCGGCGTGAGGCCTTCAGGCTGGGCGCGGTAATAGACGTTGCGGCCCTCGGGGCGCTCGGCGACCAGGCCGGCCAGCTTCAAGGACTTGAGGTGTTGGGAGATGGCGCCCTGCGTAACGCCGCTCCCGCGCGTCAGCTCGCCCACGGTAATTTCGTCGGACTTAACCACCCGCTCGAACACGGCGCGCCGCGTGGGATCGGCAAGCGTGCGAAGAACAGTGTCGATGGCGGCGGCTTGGGTCATGAGCGATACATTAGTGCATACTAATCCATTAGTCAAGCCTAATTTATTGCCGCGCAGCTTCAGCGCCCTGATGGCGGATTTCGTCGTCTTCGATGGGCGATGGCTCGCTTGGCCGGGCGTGGGAGCTAGGCGCCCCCGGGCTGCGGGCGTATCGCATCGGTTGAATGGCACGAGCGCCGACGTGAACTCAGGCGATCAAAACCGATCGGCTGAAAATCAGCGTATCGAAATCAGAGCTTCAATCGACGATCGCGTATGGATGATCGACGAGACCGTCGATTTCTACTCCCACTCGATGGTCCCAGGCGGCTTTGAAGTGACGTCGTAGACGACGCGGTTGATGCCTTTGACTTCGTTGATTATTCGCGTCGCCACACGGCCGAGGAAATCGTGCGGAAACGGAAAATAATCGGCCGTCATGCCGTCGGTCGAGGTCACCGCGCGGAGGGCGCAGACATGATCGTAGGTGCGCCCGTCCCCCATGACGCCGACGCTCTTCACCGGCAGAAGCACGGCGAAGGCCTGCCAGATGGCATCGTAGAGCCCGGCATTGCGGATCTCTTCGAGATAGATCGCATCGGCCTTGCGCAGGATGGCGAGCTTCTCCGCGGTGATCTCGCCTGGCATGCGGATGGCGAGTCCGGGTCCCGGGAAGGGATGGCGCTTGACCATGCGTTCCGGTAGGCCGAGCTCGCGGCCCAAGGCGCGGACCTCGTCCTTGAAGAGCTCGCGCAGCGGCTCGACCAGCTTCAGCTTCATGCGCGCCGGCAGGCCGCCGACATTGTGGTGCGACTTGATGGTGACCGAGGGGCCGCCAGTGAAGCTCACCGATTCGATGACGTCGGGGTAAAGCGTACCCTGCGCCAGGAACTCGGCACCGCCGATCTTGTGCGCCTCCTCGTCGAAGACGTCGATGAAGGTCGCACCGATCGTCTTGCGCTTGCCCTCGGGCTCGCTGACGCCCGCGAGCTTGGCGAGGAAGAGGTCGCCGGCGTCGCGGTGGACCAGGGGTATGTTCCAGGTGTCGCGGAAGAGGGTCACAACCTCCTCCGCCTCGGCGCCACGCAGGAGACCAGTATCGACGAAGATACAGGTTAGCTGGTCGCCGATCGCCTCGTGCAGCAGCGCCGCGACGACCGCCGAATCGACGCCGCCAGAGAGACCGCAGATCACCCTTCCCTTGCCGACCTGCGTCCGCACCCGCCCGATCGCCTGGGCCCGGAAGGCGGCCATCGACCAGTCGCCGCGGCAGCCAGCGACACGATGGGTGAAGTTCTTGAGCAAGGCGGCGCCCTGCGGCGTGTGGATGACCTCGGGGTGAAACATCGTTCCGTAGAAGCGGCGTGTATCATCGGCGACAATGGCGAAGGGCGCACCCTCGCTGACGGCGACGACGTGAAAGCCGGGGGGCAGCGCCTCGACGCGGTCACCGTGACTCATCCATACCTGCTCCTTGCTGCCCTTCGGCCAGAGATCGGCAAGCAACGCGCATTCGCCGGTGATCTCGATGAAGGCGCGGCCGAACTCGCGATGGTCGGAGGCCGCCACCTTGCCGCCGAGCTGGGCGCACATCGCTTGCTGGCCATAACAGATCCCGAGTACCGGCACGCCCATCTCGAACACCGTCTGCGGCGCGCGCGGCGCCGCCGCCTCGGTGAGCGAGGCCGGCCCGCCCGAGAGGATGATGGCTGCAGGGGCGAATTCGGCGATGCGGTGGGCATCACTGTTGAACGGCAGGATCTCGCAATAGACGCCGCTCTCACGGACGCGCCGCGCGATGAGCTGGGTCACTTGGCTGCCGAAATCGAGAATGAGGATGCGGTCGGTCATCGGGTGGTCTCTGATCGGTTGCGGGTCATGGCGCTGCAATGGATTCGGGTTCGGGCGTGACCCCGGCCTTCTTCGCCCGCTCGCAGATGGCGACGAAGAAACCATCGGTGCCGTGGCGCGCCGGCGTCAGGCGCAGCACGTCGCCGGCGCTTGGCGGCTTGCCGCCGATCGTCGTGCGCCACACCGCCGAGATCGGCAGAGGCGCGAAATCGGGAGCAGCGGCGAGAAAGCGCTCGACCTGCGCCTCGTTCTCGTCGCGCAGGAAGGAGCAGGTAGCGTAGATCAACCTGCCGCCCGGCGCGACGAGGCGGGCGGCACTCTCCAAGATGGCGCTCTGCAGAGCGGTCAGCTCGGCAAGATCCATCTCGGACAGCCGCCACTTCGCATCGGGGTTACGGCGCCAAGTGCCAGTGCCGGTGCATGGTGCGTCGACGAAGACGCGGTCGAAGCCGCCAGCGTGGCGCTTGACCCATTTGTCACGCTCGCTGGTAAGGACGCGGCGCTGCACGATGCTGATGCCTGCGCGGCGCAGCCGCTGCGTCGCTCGCTCCAGGCGCTTTTCCGAGACGTCGCACGCGACGAGATGGCCGCGATTGTGCATCGCTGCGGCGAGCGCCAGTGTCTTGCCGCCGGCGCCGGCGCAAAAATCGACTACGCGCATGCCGGAACGGGCGTCGGCGAGCAGCGCTGCAAGCTGCGAGCCCTCGTCCTGGACTTCGATGAGACCGCGACGGAAAGTCTCCAGCGTGGCCAGCGGGATGCGCTCGAAAACACGCAAGCCATAGGGCGAGTAGCGCCCCTCCTCCGCCTTTACCCCCTCGCCCTCAAGGGCAATCTTGGCGTTCAGCCGGTCGCCTTTGAGAATGTTGACCCGCAGATCGAGCGGCGCCGGACCGTTGAGCGCCGCCATCTCACGACCAAGCGTAGCGTTGAAGGCCGCGCGCAGGTAAGGGGCGAGCCAAGCCGGATAGTTCCAGCGCACGTCGTCCGGCATCGCTGGATGGTCGATGGCCTGATCGACAAGGGCGGCAACCAGCTCACGCTCGGCCGGTGCCAGCCGCCCCGGCCGAAAGCGATCCCCGTCGCAGGCACGCTCGACCTGCGCCGGCGCCCAGCCCTGGACAAGGACGAGGGCGGCAAGAAGACGGCGTCGCGCGTCGGTCGCGAGAGCACCGCGGCCGAGCCGCTCCAGCCACCAGTCGAGCACGGCCCGCTGGCGCAAAACGGCATAGATGTGCTCGGAGATGGCACCGCGATCCTTGACGCCGGCGAACCGATGGCGGCGAAAATAGTTGCCGACGATGTCGTCGGCCGCGCCCTTGCCCGCGGCGATGACGTCGAGCAATTCGATTGCCGCTTGGATGCGCGCGCCCGGGGTCATGAGAAACGGTCGGCCATCAGTTCTCAGCCGTCAGCCACGAGATCCGAACGTAAGCTGACGGCCGAGAGTTGACGGCCGACAGCTTCCTCACATGTCCTGCCGATAGTTAGGCGCTTCGCGAGTGATCGCGATGTCGTGGACGTGGCTCTCGCGCAAGCCGGCCGAGGTGATCTGGACGAAGCGGCAGTTCCTCTGCATCTCGGCGATGGTGCGGTTGCCGGTATAGCCCATGGCAGCGCGCAGGCCGCCGACGAGCTGGTGGACGATATTGCCGACCGGACCCTTGTGCGGCACACGACCCTCGACCCCCTCTGGTACCAGCTTCAGCGTGCTCGAAACCTCTTCTTGGAAGTAGCGATCGGCCGAACCGCGCGCCATGGCACCGACCGAACCCATGCCGCGATAGGATTTATAGGTCCGGCCCTGGTAGAGGAAGACCTCGCCGGGCGCCTCGTCGGTGCCGGCGAAGAGCGAGCCCAGCATCGCGCAGTCGGCGCCGGCGGCAATCGCCTTGGCCAAGTCGCCGGAGAACTTGATGCCGCCGTCGCCGATCACCGGCACGTCGCTCTTGCGGCACTCCGCAACGACGTCGAGGATTGCGGTCAGCTGCGGCACGCCGACGCCGGCGACGACGCGTGTGGTGCAGATCGAGCCCGGGCCGATGCCGACCTTGACCGCATCAGCGCCAGCCTCGATCAGCGCGCGGGCGCCCTCGGCGGTGGCGATGTTGCCGGCGATGATCTGAGTATAATTGGACAGCCGCCTGATGCGTTGCACCGCCTCGATGACACGCGCCGAATGGCCATGCGCGGTGTCGACGACGAGAACGTCGGTGCCGGCATCGAACAGCGCCTCCGCGCGTTGGACCCCGTCCTCACCGGTGCCCGTGGCGGCGGCAGCGCGCAGGCGGCCGTGCTCGTCCTTCGAGGCATCCGGAAAGCGCTGCGCCTTCTCGATGTCCTTGACGGTGACGAGACCAATACAGCGATAGGCCTCGTCAACGACCAGCAGCTTTTCAATGCGGTGCTGATGGAGCAGGCGCATCGCCTCGTCGCGGCCGACACTCTCAGTTACGACGACGAGCCCGTCTTTGGTCATCAACTCGGCGACGCGCTGCTTGGGATCGTTGGCGAAGCGCACGTCGCGGTTGGTCAGGATGCCGACAAGACGGCCATTGTTGCGCTCGACCACCGGGACGCCCGAAATCTTGTGATCGGCCATCAGGCGCAGCGCGTCGGCGAGCGTCTCGTCGGGATGGATGGTGAGCGGATTGACCACCATCCCGGCCTCGAATTTCTTGACCTTGCGGACCTCGTCAGCCTGGCGCTCGATCGACATGTTGCGGTGGATGACGCCGAGACCGCCGGCTTGCGCCATGGCGATGGCAAGGGCCGATTCGGTCACCGTGTCCATGGCGGCAGAGATCAGCGGAATGCCGAGATCGATGGCGCGCGTCAGTCGGGTTCGCGTGCTTGTTTCCGTCGGTAGGACGGCGGAGGCTGCCGGCGTCAGCAGCACGTCATCGAACGTGAATGCCTGCCGAATCTCCAATGCTGCCTCCTTGCCTCAAGGTGGCGTCGCACTATACACATCGAAGCCGGCAAGGGAAGCAGCTTGGTGCGGGGCTGGTATGCGGCGGAGCCGTCGGCTGTCAAACATCAGCTTTCGGCCAAGAAAATCGCGCTTTGCTGACGGTTGAAGGCCGATAGCTAACAGCTAACTTACCTACCGCGAAACCCGCTTGCCACGACGTAGACCTCCGCCGACTCGGCGCGACTCGCAGGCGGTTTGGCGTGGCGCACGGTCTGGAAATCGCGCTTCAGCGCGGCGAGCAAGTCGCCTTCGGCGCCACCCTGGAAGACCTTGCAGAGGAAGCTGCCGCCGGGCGCCAAGACCTCGCGCGCGAAGTCGTAAGCCGCCTCGGCGAGGGCGATGATGCGGAGATGGTCGGTCGAGCCATGGCCGGTCGTCGGTGCAGCCATGTCGCTGAGAACGAGGTCGGCGGGACCTGCGAGGAGCTCCTTGAGGCGCCCAGGTGCACCCGCGGCAAGGAAGTCGAGCTCGATGACCGTCGCACCCGGGACTGGGTCCATCGGCAATATATCGATACCGACGACGATACCATGTCTGCCCTCGCCTGGCTTGACGCGCTCGGCTGCGACCTGCGTCCAGCCGCCAGGTGCGCAGCCGAGATCGACGACGCGACTGCCCAGTCGCAGCAGGTGGAAGCGGTCGTCGAGCTGGAGCAGCTTGAAGGCGGCACGCGAGCGGTAGCCCTGACGCTTCGCCTCGCCAACATAGGGATCATTGAGCTGACGTGCCAACCACTGTGTCGAAGCTGCGCTGCGCCGCTTCGCCGTCTTGACGCGGATCACCGTCTGCCGCCCGAGGCTGCGGCCGGCGATCCCGTCCTTGCCCGAGCCGCGGCTCTTCGCCATGTCCTTCGCTGCGTCTCCTGGGTCCCCTTCAGCGCACGGCGAGCAGATCGAAGAGGATGCCCTCACGCACGCCACGATCGGCAACACGCAATCGACCGACCGGCCATAGCCGGCAGATCGCCTCGAGGATCGCGCAGCCGGCGACGACGAGATCGGCGCGCTCGCGTCCGATACAGGGATGCACTGCGCGCGTGGCAAAATCGCCGGCGGCGAGTTCCGCCGATACGACGCGGATCTCCTCGAAAAGGAGCGTGCTGCCGTCGACCATGCTGCGGTTGTAACGTGGCAGGCCGAGATGAATGCCGGCGAGCGTCGTCACTGTCCCCGAGCTGCCGAGCATTTGCACGCCGCCACTAGCCACCACCTCGGCAATTCCATGGTCGTGGGCGAAGGTTGCCATCGATGCCTGCGCCTCCGCGACCATCGTCTCGTAAGCCGCCGCACTGAAGCCATCACCGCCGTAGCGCTCTGTGAAGGTGACCACGCCGAAGGGTAGCGAAACGATGCCGAGGAGACGAGGCTCGCCGAACGGCTCATCCGGCAGCCTTAGCCAGACCAGCTCGGTAGAGCCCCCGCCTATGTCGAACACGATGGCATAAGGTAGCGTCGGGTCGAGGAGCGGCGCGCAGCCATTGACGGCGAGGCGGGCCTCTTCCGCGGTGGTGATCGTCTCGATCGTGATGCCCGTCGCCTCGCGGACGCGATCGAGGAAGCTGTCGCAATTCGCGGCGCGTCGGCATGCCTCGGTGGCGACGTAGCGCGCCCGGGTGACCCCACGATAGGCGATCTTTCCGGCGCAGATCTTTAGCGCATCGAGAGTGCGCAACATCGCAGCCTCCGAGAGGACGCTGCTGGCGGCGATCCCCTCACCGAGGCGAACAATGCGCGAAAAGGCGTCGATGACGCGGAAGCTGGCGCCATTTGCTCGCGCCACCAACAAGCGACAGTTATTGGTACCAAGATCGAGGGCGGCGTAGATCTCGCCCGATGAGTCGTGACGAGCGACCCCGTTGCGGCGGGCGAGCGGCGCCGCCGGGCGGTACAGCGCCGTGGCCGGCGGGGCCTCGGCCGTTGCCGGCGCCGCGAGCGGCACCGCGGCGGCCTGGCCGGGCGGGGGAAAAATGGACGACGACATCAACGACCAGTCAGACTTCGGGTGCAGCGCGGCAGGCGCGCCGGATCATGCCTGTATCGTAGCCAGTAAATTTCACGTGCGATAGTGCCGTCGAAACCGCCATGGCAATTCGTCCTGACGTCGCTCCACAGACCGGCACGCTCATGCGAGCGACTACACAAGCCGACAGCGTTATGTTATCTAGCCGCCGACACGCGGCTCGGTCCGCGCGTTGCCCGGCGCGAAGCTTGGGGGATCGTCTAACGGTAGGACAGCGGACTCTGACTCCGCCAGTCTAGGTTCGAATCCTAGTCCCCCAGCCAGAGTTCTTTCAATGAGTTAGAGGCCTATTTAGGTCAGCAGCCGCGCCCTAGTTTTCCACTTTTTTCTCGGCGGTTTTCCACTTTTTGTCCGACGTCCGTTCTAATCTGACCACCGCTGCCTTGGCGCGGCGACGCTGATCGGCTTCCTTCGCGTAGTGCGTCGCCATCTTCTCATCGGCATGGCCGAGCACGGCGGCGATGGTCGCAGTGTCGCAGCCGACATCGGCCATCATTTTGTTGGCGGTGTGGCGAAGGCCATGGAAGGTGAGGCCGGTGCCAATCTTGCCCTCTGCCGCGAGCTTTCGAATGAACTTAAAAAAGCGCGATTGGAATCCGTTCTCAGTGAACGGCCTGCCGCGTGAGCCGATGACAATTTGGGTGCTGCCATCTCTCGGAGCCGCATCGAGGATCTCGCGGAGCCGCCTATGTGCCGGGATCCAAATTGGAGCGCCGGTCTTGCCCTGCCGCGTCTCGAACGCCTGCCCGTTATAGGCTGCCCAGGTGATGCGGATGACATCGCCCTCGCGCAAGCCGGTGTAGAGCCCAAGAGCGATTGGCACGAGCAGCGCCGGTGGCGCAGCCCCAAGGACAGCTTCGACCTCCGCTTCCCGCCACGCCCGGTTCACCTTCCGCGCATCGCGCGGGCGCCGAATCTGTTCCACGCTTGCAGCCGGGTTCCCAACCACCATTCCGCGCTTGCCACCCCAGGAGAAAAGACGACTGAGCACTTGAAGAACATAGTTCGCGAACCGGCGCTTATGCCTGGTGTTCGCCTTGTCGCGAATAGCCCAGATTTGCGCGACGTCGAATGCTGAGAGATCGAAGTCGTGCAGCGGCTTCAAGTAATCGAGGATTCTCTGGTAGTCCTTCTTCGTGCGCTCAGCGAGACCGGTAAACTCGGGGCTCGCTCGGTAGGCGTTGACCAATTCTCCGAACGTACCGGCCCTGGCCCGATTGTCGGCTTGTTGCTTGGGCCTCACACGTTCGTCGAGCCGTCGCACCTCGTCAGCAAAGGCAAGAGTTCCGTGGGGCCTCAATTCGCTGCCCGGTCTTGCGGTGGTAGTAATAAGTACGGCCCTTGGCGACGACCTTCTTAACGCCCTTCACTCTGATCACCATCGCCAAGAAGCTCCGCCAACTCTACTCGTGCAGGCCTCGAAGGTTGATCTAGTCCCGAAAGACGGTCAACCCAGCGATCGAGAGCTCTGACGTCCCAGAGTCGCCGCGCCCCAAATTCGAGAGCCGCTATCGGGCAGTGCTTGTCGCATGATCGGCCCGGCCTACGCGCGCCGCTACCCCGACCGCGTGCTGTCGCTCGGCCTCTACAACACCGCCGCCTTCCGCACCGATGACGATGGCGCCAAGGTCAGGGGCGTCGTCGCCGCGATGCGAGAGAAGGGCGTCGCGCCAGTGTTGGAGACGCTGAGGGACCGCTGGTTCACGCCGGACTTCGCGGCGCGGCGGCCCGACATCATCGAGCGCCGGCTGAAGCAGGTCATCGACACCTACAAGGACGTCTTCCTCAGCGTCTTCGACATCTATGCCGAGACCGAGATGTCGCCCTGGCTGCACGAGATCACGCAGCCTTGCCTGGTGCTCACCGGCGAGAACGACGGCGGCTGCAACCCGCGCCTCAACCGCCAGATCGCCGCGGCGCTGCCGAATTCGGAGCTCGTCATCCTGCCGGTCCTGCGCCACGCCATCCTGCTCGAAGCCGCCGACCAGGTTGTGCCGCCGGTGCTTGCGTTCCTGAGGAAGCAGCGAGCGGGCTGATGCGCGCAGCGGGGTTTCGTATCGTCCGATTGCACCGGGGATGTAGGGCTTGGAGTCCGGCGGGTACCCCCCGAAAGGCATTGCTTGCCTTCGGCTATGAGCTTGGCTCGTCGAAAGGAACGACCATGAACCTCGTCCTTGCGCGAACCTTTCTTGAGCTCGTAAATGCCAAGAATTTTAACAAGGCGGCCGATCGCCTTCACGTCACTCAGTCGACAGTTACGGTCCGAATTGCAGCACTCGAGGAGCTGCTTGGGCAACAATTGTTTACGCGCGAGAAATCCGGCGTCGGCTTGACCGTTGCGGGGCGAAAATTCTTGCCGTACGCTGAACTTCTTCTTCAGACTTGGCAACACGATCTCTTCGCGCGGCAAATGATCCGGCAAGGGACGGCGCACCGGTTGCCGCCGCTCGCACTTACGGCGGCCCGGCTGATCGGCGCCGCGAGCAAGAGACGGCGCCGTGCGCGCGGCTTCGCCCTCTTCCAGATCCTCGAGCATCAGCTCAAGCTGATGGATCTGCGCATCGAGCCTTTCCGAAGAGCGACCGAACTGCACCCGCCGCAGCTTGGCGAGCTGGGCCTTCATCTGCTCGATCTGCAGCTTGGCGCCGGTCAGCTCCGCCCGAGCCGCCGCCAGCTCGGCCTTGCGCTCGGTAAGCAAGGCGCGCAACTCGGCGATCTCTCGGGCACTGTCGGTCATCGCCGCGAATCTTACCCAACGCGTCGCCGCCTGGCACGACAGCGAGGCGCGCCCGAGTCACTTTGCCGCACCGATCAGCAGGCTGCCTGTGGCGACCAGGTGCGCAGCGGCGCCCGCCAGTCGATTCCCTCCAAGAGCATCGAGAGCTGCGCTGCCGTGAGCGATGCCGAACCATCCTTCGCCTGCGGCCATACAAACCGGCCGCGCTCCAGGCGCTTGGCAAAGAGGCACAGGCCCTGGCCGTCCCACCACAGGAGCTTCACGAGGTCACCGCGTCGGCCCCTGAAGGCGAAGACGGCACCGCCATGCGGATCGAGCTGCGGCATGGTCTGAACCTGCGCGGCGAGGCCGTCGAACCCACGGCGCATATCGGTGACGCCGCACGCCAGATAGACGCGCACATTGCCGGGAACGCCGATCACGACAGCGCGGACAACACGCGGCGCAACGCCGCTTCCTCGACATTACCCTTGAGCCGCAGCTTCACGCCGGACGGCAGCTCGACCCCGATCATGCCGGGCGCGGCTGCTTCGGTGCAGATTACCGGCGCCGTAGAAGCGGTCGCGATCGCCGGGGCCGGGAGTTGCTCGACCAGCGCGTCAGCCAGCACCGTCACTGGCGCGAAGCCCGTCAGCTCGCCTGTGCGGAACTGCTTGCGCCAAGCGTAAAGCTGGCCGCTGCTGATGCCGTGCATCCGGCACACCAGCGACACCGAGCCTGGAGCCACGCTCTGTCCGAGAATGCGCAGCTTCTCCTCGGTGCTCCAGCGCCGCCGCCGCTCCGGTTCGGTGAGAACCTCGCCTCGGACCTCGCGAGCACTCTTTTGAGGGCTTCGGAGGTGCTCGTTAGCCATTACCGCATCGTTATCCATCAGACCACCGCGCAAACAGGACGGTCAGAATCGCGATCACGGCATCGGACACAAGGCGACCTTCAGCTGACGGTTACCAAAATAACGCCTATCGAGGTTCCTCTACGATGGATTCGTCAATTGAGCTTTGCGGAGCACAAGCTGGAAATGCGTGCGCACCTAGTCGCGTTCCACGCGATCCAGGAAGGCCGTGCGTGAGCGATAGCCCTTGAACGAGCAGCAGGCTGACAGCGGAGGCCTACGCGCCCTGCGAGCATCTTAGGTCAGTAGTTTGCGTCCCAGCCAATGTCAGCTTTCGGGCAGGTGGGAGGGCAATTCAAAGGTCGGTTTTGGGTCAAAGATCGGGATAGGGGGATGCCTCACGACACCACCCCTCCCACACCACCGGGCATACGGGTCCGTACCACGGCGGTTCGACTGGGTTAAGCTTGAGCAGGGACATAGAGTCGGGGGAGACCGAGGAGGTCGAACGAGCGGTTTCGCAGGGCCTGTTGGACCGCCGGGTGTCCTGACATGCGCCAGAAACCAGTTGGTGAGCCGGCCGCGACCGCTGCATTGAACTTTGGCACGCCACGGCGCCGCAATTCGTTGTAGCGATTGTGCCCGTTCCGCCACTGCCGCCAAAGATACGAACGTAGCCTTCGGCGGATCCACGCCTCCAGGTTTGTGAGCACACGTGGGGTCTGGCAGAAGCCGAAGTATCCGCGCCATCCGACGAGGTATGGCGCGAGGTCTTCGATCAGCTGCGATAGGCTGATCCCCCGTGTCCGGCGGGTCATGTCCCGGATCTGCGCCTTGAACTTGTCGAGGGCTTTTGGCGCGACGCGCCGCTCGCTCCCGTCATTCGAGATGCTGAACCCCAGGAACTTCCGCTCCTCCGGACGCGCCACCGCGCTCTTCGCCTCGTTGACCTTCAGCCGCAGCTTCTGGGTCAGGAACCGGCCCACCGAGACCATGACCCTCTCGCCGGCGCGGCGGCTGCGAACATAGATATTGCAGTCGTCCGCGTAACGACAAAAACGGTGACCACGGCGGGCCAATTCCTTGTCGAGGTCGTCGAGCACGAGGTTGCTGAGGAGAGGCGAAAGCGGGCCACCTTGCGGCGTCCCCTCATCCACCGGCCGGACCAAACCGTCTTCCATCACCCCGGTCTTCAGAAACGCCCGGATGAGTTTAAGCACTCGCTTGTCGGTCAGCCGCGCCGCAACGCGCGCCATCAAGCTGTCATGATTGACCCGGTCGAAGAATTTTTCGAGATCAAGGTCAACCACGACGCTGTAGCCCTCGGCAATGTATCGTTGCGCCTGGGCCACCGCCTGATGGGCGGAGCGTCCCGGTCGGAAACCGTAGCTGTGCTCGGAAAACGTCGGGTCCCATCGCTCCTGGAGAACCTGCAGCAGAGCTTGTTGGATCAGTCGGTCAACGACGCAAGGCACGCCGAGCTTTCTGACCCCGCCCTCCGGCTTGGGTATTTCGACCCGCTTGACCGGCTGCGGCTGGTAGGTTCCGTCGAGCAGATGAGACCGGATGTTTGGCCAGTGCTCACGCAGGTAACCCTTGGCGTCATCGATGGTCATCCCATCCACGCCAGGGCCGCCCTTGTTCTTTTGAACACGTTTCCACGCTCTCTCGAGATTTCCCCGATCGCACACCTCCTCCATTAGTCCGTCTGCGTAAGCCGGGCTTTCGGATGTTGGCTTCGCCATGGGCGGTTCGGTCCCTTCGTACCCGCCGGCAGGGGTTTCACCCCCGCCCTTCGGTTCCAAGGCCAGTGAGTTCTGGATCTTCTGCCGCTGTCCGCTCATGAGTCGCCAGTCCTACTTGCCGCTCTCAATCGTTCGGGCCTTCGGTCATCGTTTCCGGCTCGGCCTATCTGTTGCTCCGCCTTTCGGCCTTGGAGTGCCTCACTAGCCTCGCCGACGGCCTGACCTAATTTGCCGTCTGCTGCCTTCTGCGCCGCGGTCGGGTCACCTCTTGGTTTCCCCAGTTCCGACTTTGGAACACGACGCAGATCTCCCCAGGTAAGTTCGATCGCCTTCCCCGCACACCTGCCGGATCTACAGCCTTGGCCTTTGATGGATGCTGGACTTCGCGGCTAGTCGCCCGCTCGTCCGACCAGGGATGCCTCATATCCGGTTTCTGTTCGTCAGGTCGCGGTTTTGCTCCACACTTCCTTCAGACACCACCTCGCGGTGGCTGCCCTTGTGCTTCGCTAATCCTTCACCTCCATCAGGTTGGATCGGGGACTTTCACCCCTGAGCTATCGAACATGCTGGGCACACGACTAAACCGCTCTCGCGGTAGGTGAGGGCAAGAGCTGTGATCGCGGGACGGAGCGTCCTGTCTGAGGATCGGGGTGTCCAACCTCACCTCGAGACAGGAGGCCCCCATGGCCGACACACGCGTGAGCCCGCTGCGCCAGCGCATGATCGAAGACATGACGATGCGCAACTTCGCGCCTCGGACACAAGAGGGTTACATCCGCGCCGTCAGGGCCTTTGCCGCCTTCCTGGGCCGATCGCCGGGCGAGGCGAGCTTCGAGGATTTGCGGCGCTTCCAACTGCATCTCGTGTCGAGCGGCGCCGGCGTGCCGACGGTCAATCACGCCCTGACGGCATTGCGGTTTCTTTTCACGGTGACGCTGCGCAAGCCTGAGGTCGTCGTCGAACTCCCCTTCATCAAGGAGCCGCGGAGGCTGCCGGTCGTCTTGAGCCCGGAGGAGGTGGCGCGCCTCTTGGATGCGGCGCCCGGCCTCAAGTACAAGGCGGCGCTGAGCGTCGCTTACGGCGCGGGACTGCGCGCGTCCGAGATCATCTCGCTCAAGATCGCCGACATCGACAGCGCCCGGATGGTCATCCGCGTCGAGCAAGGCA
>Ga0137391_10001912_pt1 | contig 15361 bp, 10 predicted proteins | sample 15con2h24BmetaG_FD_101399 | JGI IMG/M metagenome (GOLD analysis project Ga0137391, IMG submission 101399) | Vadose zone soil microbial communities from Angelo Coast Range Reserve, California, USA - 15con2h2.4B metaG | ecosystem: Environmental > Terrestrial > Soil > Vadose zone > Saprolite...
ATCAGGCTCGTCGTACGGGCCAACGGCGCCGCGACCGGCATCGTGGGCGCGGTGGCCGGCTTCGTGCTCGGCTTCCTCGCCTGGCTCGCCTATCGCCCGCACGCGGAGCAGAGCGCGCACCACCTGATGGGCGTGCTCCAGCTGCCGTGGACGGTCATCGGCATCTCCATGGCCCTTGCGATCATCGCGACCTACTTCGCCGCCTCCCGGCCGGCGAAGGCGATCGCCAGAACCCCGATCGTGGCAGCGCTGGCCGGCAGCCCGCCAGCGCCGAAGAAGACCCACCACCTCGCGGTCCCGGTCGGCATCGGCTTCCTCGCCGGAGCCGTCCTCCTGCTGGGCGCCGCCGGCGCCGTCGACCCCGCCACCGCCAGCGGGGCGGGCAGCCAGCACGCCCAGCTCGAAGTCCTCCTCGGTATCCTCGCGCTCGGCGTGGCCGTCGTGGTGTTGGCCTCGGCCTGCCCGGCGGTCCTTGCTGCCGCCGGCCGGTGGTCACCCATATCGGTGCGGCTCGCCATGCGGGATCTCGCGCGCTACCGGGCACGATCCGGCCCGGCGCTGGCGGCGATCAGCCTCAGCACGCTGATCGCGACCATCATCTGCGTGGCCGGCACCGCCCGGTTTAGCAACGTCCTCGACGACGTGGGCCCGAACCTCACCTCCAGCCAGCTCATCGTTTACCCCTCCCCCGCCTCCGCCCCGGGCGCCACGGGCAATAAGGCCGCACTTCTTGGCCGTGGCGCCCGGGGTGCCACGGGCAAGAAGTCCGGCGGGCCGTCCGCGCCGGTCAGCATGGCGAGTGCGCGGCAGGTCGCGGACGAGATCGCCGTCAGCCTCGGCACGACCAACATGCTCACGCTGGAGTCGACCAGCGCGTGCCTGATACACGCCGCGGCCGGGCGGACCTTCTCCGGCGCGCTCTACGTGGCCACTCCGCAGCTGCTCAGCGCGTTCGGCATCACGCAGTCGCAGGTCAACCCTGGCGCCGACATCCTCACGTCGCGTGCCGGCCTGTCCACGATGAGCCTGATGCGGCTCACCAGAAGCCCGCCGTGCACCAGCAGCAGCAACACCTACCCCTGCCCGCCGCGCTCCTGCGTCGCCAACCCGTCGATCCAGGAGGTCAGCCAGCTCCCGTCCGGCACCTCCGCGCCGAACACGGTGATCACGGAGCACGCGATCGCCACGCTCCGCCTGCAAGGCTCGATCACCACGGCCGGCTGGCTCATCACAGTGCCGAACGGCCTCACCGCCGCGCAGGTCACCAGGGCCCGCCAGCTCGCGGCCGGAGCGTCCGGGATGAGCATCGAGACCCGCAACAGCATCCCGTCGCTGGCGCAGATCATCGACGCGGCCACGATCTTCGGCATCGTCCTCGTCCTCGGCATCCTCGGCATGAGCGTCGGCCTGGTCCGCAGCGAGGCAGCCCGCGACCTGCGGACGCTCACCGCCGCCGGCGCGGCCCCCACCACCCGGCGCACGATCACCGCCGCGACCGCGGGATCGCTCGGGTTCACCGGGGCCGTGATCGGCATCGCCGGCGGCTACGTGGCGGTGATCGTCTTCTTCTGGACCAATCACCTGGACGGACTGTCCTCGCTGTCCAGCATCCCGCTGACCAACCTGCTGGTAATCCTCGTCGGCATGCCGCTAGCCGCCGTGGTCATCGGATGGCTGGTCGCCGGCCGTGAGCCTGCCGGCATGTCCCGTCAGCCGCTCGAATAAGCTCCCCCGTCTAACCCTGCCGTCGCGGGGCTTCCGGGTGCGCGTCACCTGGAAGCCCGCCTTCGGCGACCGCGCACGTTTCCGGGCAAGGCTTCGGCGAGCCCTCCCAGCCCCGGGTCCGCGGCACCGCAGCGGCCTGCCCGCCGCCTGACACGCCTCCCAGCGGACGTGCCGCCAGCCCTAGCGGAGGGCCAGCCGGCCGACCAGGGCCGCGGCGTTGTCCCGTTCCTTGTCCTCCCACTGCCTTTCCCGCGGGTGCGCCAGCCGCCGCCTCGCCGGGTGCGTTCGTGTGGCGGCGGCTGTAGCAGGCCGAGTTCCAGGGGCAGCTGCCGGCCGGGCGGGACGACCCGCTGTGGTGCTCGCCGCGGCGGCCGGGCGGACCGATGGACGTGCGGGCCGGTCCGTCAGGCAGCACGCTTCCCGTATCAAGGAGTATGCCGCCGCGAGCGGACTACGACTCGCGGTACTGAACGTTGAGGGGCAACCGCCTGATCCCATCAGGGGCTTCGTCGCTGCCCGCTCGGGCAGCATCGCCGAGCGAGTACGTAATCTTTCCGCCGTTCATGCGGCAAACGCGTCTTCGATCACCGCGGCGACAATGGCGAGCCGCGCGGACGTCATGGGAGTCGGTTGCCTGCCGATTGAGGGCTCGACTCGCCGCCGCCAAGCGAGCGCGGTGATTTCGACGACGCGGTGATCTTAAGCTCCACGGCCAGTCTCGAAGGCGCCGTTCTTCGGCGGCACTGTCTACTTCGGGGTGCGAGGTTCTCAGGCGGCGCGGTTTCCTTTAGCGGTGCCGAATTCTCCGGCAGCGAGCTCAGCTTCCGGCCTGACTTTGATCACGATCACGGAAATTCGCGGGCCTCGATCTGTTGACCTGCAGGTTTGCGCTCGTGCGGAGTGAGATTTGCGCACTAGCCGGCCTCATGGGCGTTAGTGCGGGCGGACCGTAAAGACGTTGCCGGGCCGGGCCTGGCCCGGCGGAATCTCAGCTGGCCATCGAGCTGGCGAACCGCGCCTACTTCGCTGCCTCGGTCTCCGACCGGGGCGATGAGTTCTTCGACCAGTTCACCGAGCGGCACAGCGCCTTGCTGGCCGAGCAGGAGGCCGGCCTCGGCGCCTTCCATGTGCTCATCGCTGAGGATGGCTCGGTACTGGGCCGATTCAACCTGGTCTTCGCCGAGGACGGCACAGCGGAACTGTGTTACCGGGTCGCGCAGCACGTCGCCGGCCGCGGCGTGGCGACCGCGACCGTCCGGGAGCTGTGCCAACTGGCCGCGGCGCGATATGGGCTGCGCGCGCTCCGGGCGGCCACCTCCCACGAGAATGCCGCGTCCCGGAAGGTTCTGGCCAAGGCCGGGTTCGTCCCGGCTGGCCCAGCTGACCCGGCTGTCCTCGGCGGTAAGCCAGGCACTTGGCATCAGCGCGACCTGACCGCCGGCTGACCCTGATGAGCCGCTGGCGACGTGCAGCGAAGACCACTCGCCACGGCCGGCCGCCAGCGGGTAGGGCAGGTCGCCAGTCACGCATTGGCTGCCGGAGGCATTGAAGGTGGAGGGAGTGCCACGCGCTGTGATACGACAGCTGGCCCATATCAAGCCGTGGCTGCCCCATGCAGTGAGCGCGTGCGAGCAGTACTCGTGGGGACCCCGGTGCGGAAGCAGTACGGACGTCTTCGGGATGTGCGGCGGCTGGCCTCGCCTTCAGCTAGCTATCGAACGCAATCATGTCACTGCGGTTGCGGTCGAGCCCGTCACAGCACGACAGGCACCACGGCCGGCGCACTGTCTTGCTGCTCTTGTGGCTGACCCAGAACCCGGCCGGGCTCTGCCGGCAGTCGATGCAGAGCTGGACGGTGCGCGGCAGCAGCCTGGGCGCGATCATCGGGCGCTGCCGGGAGGCCTTGGCCATGGTCGCAGGCTGGCCGGCGCGTCTCGGCGTGCCGGCCAGAGACCTGCAGATGCGGCGGATGCTGTTCATCGTGGCGTCCTTTGTGGGCTGGACGGGGCGGATAGCAGGTCGGCGGGGGCGCCGGGTGTCCTGCCCGCTTGTAATCGCGCTCCTGGCAAGGGCTTGTCGCGGCCGTGAGTCCCTGCCGGGTGCCGGCTGGCGGGCTCCTCCCGGCGGATGGCCACGCCCACGACGCCGATGATTCCGGCGATGACGCCAGCGGCGAAAGCCCGAGGGCTCAAGTGCGATCACTGCTGCCATGACGGACGCCCTTTACTTGGGTTGCTGCGGGCAGCCGGTGTGGTTCATGAGGGAAGCGCCACCGGGCGGCTGCGCTTGAGGGGCCGGGGTATCCGCCACCGGGCCCGCTGTGCGCGCCGAGACGCCCGGGCGAGGTCGCGCAGCTGGCGAACCAGGCGCTGCTGATCCGCCCGCGCCAGCATGTCGCGCTGCCGTTCACGGGCGAGCTCGCTGGCGGGATGGGGGTGTGTGAACATGGCCGTCTCCTGTCTGCTCGGACCGAGCCGGGAAGCTCGCGCCGTCGATTGACAGGCTGCCTGCCGGCCCGCGTGGCCACCACACATGCCCGGCCACAGGAGACCCACAGGATTCGGCGGCGCTTGGGCGTCGCCGACGAAGGCTGCTGGCCGGCCTGCGTGGTGGTGCCAGCCGCCCAGATCCTGGCTAGAGGCCGGGACGTGGCGACCGGCCGTGGTGAACTTCCCGCCAGGGGCCCCAGCGCCGGGGGCGACGTGGTGCCCGCGCCGTCAGCGGCTGGCAGGCCGGGCACCCGGCGGAGGTGCTGTGAGCTGCGTCACGCTGGTTGCCGGGCGTGCTGGCAGCGCGCATGTAGGGTTGCTGGAGGGTCTATGCCCGTGCCGGAGCCGGCCCCGCCGGTGAGGGTAGCGGGCCGGGGCTGGTGAAGGGACGATGGGCCTGTGGCGGAGCAGGCTGCGCTGGGTTTCGGCGGGCTGCTGCGGCAACTGCGGGCCGATGCCGGGCTGACGCAGGAGGAGCTGGCGGAGGCGGCGAGCCTTAGCCCGCGGTCGATCAGCGACCTGGAACGAGGCATCAACCGCACCGCCCGCAAGGACACAGCCTGGCTGCTAGCTGATGCGCTGAGCCTGGCCGAGCCGGTGCGTGGCCTGTTCGTGGCGGCGGCCTGCGGGCGGGGGTCGGCTTCGGAGGTACTGGCGGCGCGGCGGGGGGACGTGCCGGGAGCGTTCGCGGCGGCGGCGACTCGGACCCTTCCGCGTGATATCGCCAGTTTCACCGGCCGCGAGTCCGAGCTGGCGCTGCTGTCAAGGTGGCTGGAGGGTTCGGCAGCGGCCGGCGGAGTGGTGGGCATTCACGCTATCGGCGGGATGGCCGGGGTGGGCAAGACCACGCTCGCGGTGCACGCGGCGCACGCGCTGGCCGCGAGCTTCCCGGACGGGCAGTTCTTCTTGCCGCTGCACGCCCACACCACCGGCCAGCGGCCGGTCGAGCCCGCGGATGCGCTGGCCAGCTTGCTGCTGACCGCCGGGGTGCCCGCGCAGCACATCCCGCCCGACACGCAGGCACGGGCGAGCCGGTGGCGGAATTACGTCGCCGGGAAGAAGATCCTGCTGTTGCTGGATGACGCGGCCGGGCATGAGCAAGTCCGGCCGCTGTTGCCAGGCACCGCTGGCAGCCTGGTGCTGATTACCAGCCGGAGGCGGCTGACTGCGCTGGAGGATGCCGCCGCGATCAGCCTGGACACGCTGTCCCCGGTGGAGGCGGCCACGCTGCTGGCACGGCTGGCCGAACGGCCTGAGCTGGGTGCCGGAGGCGACCTGATGGCGGAGATCACCCGGCTGTGCGGGTACCTGCCGCTGGCGATCGGAATGCTCGCCCGGCAGCTGAGCCACCATCCCGCCCGCAGCGCCGCCGACCTAGCCGCCGGCCTGGCAGCCGCCCGGGACCGGCTGGCGGTGATGCGGGCGGAGAACCTGTCGGTCGCCGCTGCGTTCGACCTGTCCTACGCCGACCTCACCGAAGCCCAGCAGCGGCTGTTCCGCCGGCTGGGCCAGCACCCGGGCACCAGCATCGACGCCTACGCTGCCGCCGCGGTGGGCGGTACCAGCCTGGATGCCGCGAGTCGACTGCTGGACGAGCTATATGACCAGTATCTGCTGGCCGAGCCCACGCCTGGCCGCTACCTGCTGCACGACCTGCTCCGCGAGCACGCCCGCACTCTGGCGGCCGCCGACGATCCTGCCGACTCCGGCGCGGCCACCGGGCGGCTGCTCGACTACTACCTGCACACGGCGCTGGTCGCCGGCCAGCATATCGCGACCCGGACTGCCGTCCAGGGCAGTCCGCCGCCGGGCCGCCCTCCGGATTTCGCTCCGCAGCTGTCCACGTTCCAGCACGCTGCTGACTGGCTGGAAACCGAACGCCCGAATCTGCACGCCGCCGCCGAGCATGCCGCGGCCAGCGGACGCTCGCTGCACGCGATCCAGATCCCCGCCGCGATGGGCGACTTTATGCGGGCCCGTGGTCACTGGAATCAGGCCGCGGCCCTGCACCAGACCGCGCTGGCTGCGGCCCGCCAGGCCGGGGACCTGCCCGGCCAGGCCCTGGCCCTCAGGCAGCTCGGCATCCTGGGATGGTTGACCGGGGACTTCCGGGCCGCCGCCGCGAGCCTGGCCCGCGCAGTGGCGCTCTACCGTGACCTCGGTGACAGGCCTGGCCTTGCCTATGCCCTCAACCATCTCGGCAAGGTGCACCAGCTGACCGGCGATTACGCCGCCGCCGCCGCGAGCCGTAAGCAGGCTCTGGACCTGGCCCGCGGCCTCGGTGACCGGCTCGGCGAAGCCGTCTCCCTCAACCATCTGGGCGAGGTGCACCAGCTGACCGGCGATTACGCCGCCGCCGCCGCAAGTCTGCAACAGTCGCTGGACCTGTTCCGTAGCGTCGGTCAACGGGTTGGCGAGGCCGACGTCCTTACAGTGCTCGGTCGGGTGCAACGGGAGAGCGGGGACTATCCGGCCGCCACCGCCAGCCACCAGCACGCCCTGGACCTGTTTCGTCAGGTTGGCGACCGGCCCAGCCAGGCCTTTGCCCTCGACGACCTCGGCTTGGTGCAGCAGCTCACCGGGGACTACCCAGCGTCCGCCGCCTGCCACCAGCAGGCCCTCGAGCTGTGGCGCGAACATGGGAACCGGCTCGGCCAGGCCGAAGTGCTGAACAGCCTGGGCGAGCTGTCGTGCCGGACCTCGGACACAGACCGGGCCCGCGCACACCACAGCCAGGCGCTGACCATTGCACGCGACATCGGCGCCCCCCGCGAGGAAGCACGTGCCCTGGCAGGGCTCGGCCAGTGCCACCTGCAGGACGGCAACCCCGACGACGGCCTGGGCTGCCTTCGGCAGGCACTCAGCATCTACCAGCGCATCGGAGCCTCTGGCACCCGGCGCGTCCAGGAAACGCTCCGCGACCACGGCCTCTGACATGACGGCCTCACAACCCCCGGCCCCGGCTGTCAGCAGCAAACGACACCGGCGAGCCAGGCAACCAGTCATGCGCCGGTCACCGGGCAGCACGCCGAGCACAGCATCTCCACCCGCGCCCGTGGCGGCCCGGTCACGATCGGGCCTATGGGGATCGGCAGATCGTGCCTGAGGATCGTCTCGAGAAAGCCGCCAGAACAGCGGTGGCTCCGCGCCGCCTCTGTCGGCCCGCCGAGCAGCGCCGCGCGCTCCTACCTGTCGGCTCTCCCCTCGGCTCGGTGCGACCGCCGGTCGAGCGGGCTCCAGCGTGAGCTTCGCCGAGCCGGCGCTCGGCACCAGCAGGGAAGGGTGTCACTGCGGCAGGACGTATGGTGAGCGAAGCGATTCGGGCCTTCACGATCGCCTCGTTTGAATGCCGGGTTGCCCCGACGGAGTGGCGGCCTACGAGCCGCAGTCGCTGTATTCGAGTCTGCCGCCGGAAGAGACCTCGGCCTGGATCCCGGCCCGACCGGACCGCGCAACTTAGGCGGCTGAACAGCGACTCAAGGCGACCAGCGACGCTCCGAATGACATTATGTGCCACCGATCCCGCCAACCTAGGCAATAAGTGCACGACAAATAATCGGCAGGGCTCGGGCTCGGCTCGGTGTGCCGACTCGGCCCGTGTTCACGTGGCGTGATCGCTCGTCGCTGTGACAGCGCGCACACTCCCGCCGTTTGGGGCCGCCAGGACGGCCTCGATGCTCATCGGCTCAGGCGCGCCGATCAGGTCGCTCTGCGCGCCGAGGCGACCGGATCTGCGGATCAGCGTGTGTTGGTAGACATCATCCGCAACGGTTCGCGTGGCAAGAAACGAAGCTCGAATGGGGGTATGAAAGACTCTGGTACTGCCAGCGCAGCGCGCGTTCGCGACACCGGGAGGCGTGCGACTAACCCCCGAGATAGCGGCTCGTGTAGTGGCCGCATTGGATCGGCGGCTTAACGCCGTGCCCAAGGTCGCAGATCAAACTCGGGATGAGGTCATCGTCTCGTGGGATCAGATTAAACGTTCGGGACTGGCTGGTCGGCGACTGATTGAGCGCAGGAGGGTGTTGTCATGGAGACTCCGGTAACAGACTCAAGCATGAGGGTGTGGGAGACTGCAACGGGTCACATCGCGGACGTTCTAACGCAGATCATCGGGTTGAGTTCAGCAACCCTAGCGGTCGTCGTCACCTTTCGAGTGCAGCTCAAGGGTGGTCCCTCCTGGCTGCTCAAGGTTGCCTTTGCAAGCTTTGCCATCTGCATCGGTGCGGCACTCATTTCCAAGACCATGATCTATCGAGCCCATGCCCTGTCGGCCAAGCCGGAAGAAGATTCTCGGATCAAGAATGACCGCAGACTGGGTGGAGGAGCGTTCTGGCTAGCGTCTGGTGCCTTTGGCGTTGCGCTGACTGCTCTAGCGCTATACGCGATCCTTGCGATCCAGTAGCTCGGACCTGGCCCATTGTGCTTGCTCGCTCCCACTCCTCAGCCGTCCCAGGCGGCCGCGCTCGCGATCCAGGGGCTCTATCGCGCTGGCGCCGACCTCAGCAAGATCAGGGCCGCTACCTGGGAGCGCCGCTGGATCCCTGTACACCCGGTGAGCTGCTGGCCAAGCTGGTGGCCAAGAAGCGCGTGCAGACCAACTACATATTGCCGTTCCCGGTCGGCGAGTACGACGCGGCACCCAGCGCCTAGCCATCCGCGAACTGAGGTAGCCAGCAGCACGTACCGGCCCTATTTCTTGGCTGGCCTGTTCTGGCCCTCCTTCGGCCACAACTCCCAGCGGCTCGCCCGGCCGCGGCGTACCTCGGCGTCCGGGTACTGCTTCTGCAGTTTCTGCAGCTGCTTCACGACCTCGGCAATCGGCAAGCCGGACGGCACCACCGCCAGCGGCTGCGGCTTGGGCTTTGACGGCTGCGGCGAGGCATCGGCACTGGATTGCGCCGTGTGCTTGAGCATTTCGCGGACTTCGCGCAGCTTCTTGGCATTCTCCGGCCAAGCCGAGCACGGGCCGCCGGTGAACGGCCCGCCTTGTTCGTGGTAAGCGGCCGGCGTCAGGCAGTCTGCGCACATGTCCTCGGCCTGCATGCGGGGCACGGCCAGCCACTCGTCCAGCTGACACTTCGTGACCTGCCGCTGTATGCCCAGCCTCGAACGTTCAGCCTTGTCCTCCGCAGCTGCCATCGCGGCATCCACTTCAGCGATTTCGGCGCGCAGCCGCTGGACTTTCTGCACCCGCCATTCGCGGCAGTAATAGAGCATCGTTGGCCGCCGGTCGCTGGGCAGCAGACCGTGCTCGTCCACCACGTCTTCGGGATCGCCCGCGATGGGACTCAGCCGCTCGGCTGTCGCCTGGTGCCGCCGGATGCGTTCATCAAGTTCGGTAATCTGCTGGGCCCGCCGCTGCGGATCCATCTTGGGGTACGCCTCGCCTGAACGGAGCTTGGCCATCCCAGCGACTTCGCGCCGGAGCCACGACTGTACTTCCAGCAGCCCCAGCCGGGCCTGCTCCCGCTCCGGGTCGTAGCGCTGCTTGTTGGCCGCCACCCGCTTGGCGTACTCCTCCCGCCAGTGGTCCCGGTCGCGGTCCTGGCGGGCAAACTTCGCCCTGAGCTCCTCGTCCGTCATGGGCTTGAAATCAGGTTCGGCGCGTTCCCACTCGTCCATGACGGCGTGCGCCCGCTCCAGTTCGCCGGCTTCTTCTTCCTTGCGCCAGGGGTTCCAGCGCGCGTCCCGGTGCAGCTCGATGTAGAACGCGCCCGCCCACACGCGCTCCTCGAATGTCGAAGTCGCGCCGGGCTTCGCCCGCCAGAGCCGGCCGCCGTGCTCGTAGATGCCGTCCGCGTGCCGGATGATCGCTGCCTCGGTTGACGTCATGGCACAGCACTGTGGGCCACGGCCAACCGCCGAGCCGTGCAGTTCGGCGAGGGTTCCACGGATAGTCATCCGCAAAACACACGGCGCGCGTTAGCGAACAAGGCTGTCACCTCGGCGCGACACGCCGGCCGATTAAGCATCCAACTGCTGCGCAAAAGTAAAGCTTAGGCTGCCGTCTCGACAGCAATCCGTAAGTGAGACGGACAACCAACGTGACTGAACTGAAGCCCTCGCCGCGGGCACAGCAATGCTTCGGCCCCAACGCGGCAGAGCTGCTGCGGGCGGTCAGCAGGGCCATCTACCACGCCCACGGCCAGGCGCTGGATGCGCATATCAGCGGCGGGCTGCGCACCAACGACACCTACGGCGTGACCCTGCACGTTGCGCAGTACGAGCAGATGGTCGATATGACCCGCGACCTTACCGGCGTCTCGATCCGCCGACCGGTAGACGTCAACTGCCGGTTCGAGCTGGTGGTGCTGGACGAGCAGGTGGTGGTCTTGTACCCGTGGCGCTACGCCGTTGACCGGGCAACCCGCCGCGAAGATGCCCGCATGCGGCCGCCGGTCTCCGAGCTGCGTAAGACGCTGCTGTCGCTGGCGGCGAACACGATCCCCATGCAGCTGACGTTCGAGCACGCTGCCCTGAGCGCGGAGGAACTGGACGCCCGGTTCGCCGAGGAACAACTCGTCCGGGCGCAGCTGCCGGAGTTCGGGCAGGTGGTCATCATCGGATACGCCAGCAGCCCGGACGGCCTGTTCGACCTCGGCTGGGGCATCGCCGAGCTGGTCAACGAGGACCGGGGCACCGTGAAGTGGTCCCACTGGGAACAGCTGCCACCACCCGAAGCGGGCGGCGATGCCGGTTCACCGGTACTCCCTTCGGCGTTCGCACCGCGTGACGGCGACCGGGCCAGCCGCTTCGACTCCGCCGCCGCTGACGACGACTACGGTCTGAGCCCACGTTTGCCGCTTGCCGAGCCGCCGATAAGCGAACCCGAAGCACCGCAGCAGCCCACCGGCAGCAGCAACCCTGAAGATTGACGGCAGTGCAATGACTGATCTCCCTACCGCCAACCTGCGCCGAGCCAGTGACACTCAGGCGAACACCGGCTCCGTGCTGGTGTCCGTGGCCGCCGCCTTCGACCCGAGCCGCCTGACGCAGGCCCGCCGGCTGGCCGGTCTCGCGAAGCGCGCCGTCGCTGAGCAACTTGGCGTCTCGGCTGTTGCCGTTGGCCAGTGGGAAGCCGGCACACACCCGCCGCGGCCGGATCACATCGGGCGGCTGGCCGAAGTGCTCGAGGTGCCGCCCACGTTCCTGGCAGCTGGCCGGCCGTACGCACGTCTGGATGACACAGCCGCGCACTTCCGCAGCTTGCGGCGTACCCCGGCCCACCAGCGGGCCAAGGCCATCGCCTTTACCGAACAGGTGTGGGAACTGGTGTATGCACTGGAGAAGCGGGTGCAGTTGCCGCCCGTAGACCTGCCGGGTTTCTCCGCCGGCGAGGTGTCGCAGGAAGCGGTCGGCAGCGACCCGCTTGAGGCTGCCCAGGCGCTGCGCCGTCACTGGAGGCTGGGCACCGGGCCGATTCCCCGGATGGTGCGGGTTATGGAGGCGCACGGCATCATCGTGACGCTGGTGCCGTTCGCCGGCAGCGCCACCGCCACCGTGGACGCGTTCTCCACGTCACACCTGCCGAGGCCAATCGTTGTCCTGACGCCCGACCGCGCCAACGATGTCTACCGGCACAGATTTACCGCCGCGCACGAATTGGCCCATTTGCTCTTGCACGGTGATGCCGTACCCGGTGACGTGCTCCAGGAGAAAGAGGCTGACGCTTTCGCCGCGGAGTTCTTGACGCCGAGCGCCGTCATCCGGCCGCTGCTGCCGGCCCGCATGGACCTAAAGGCGCTGGAGCGGCTCGGCCAGCAGTGGGGCGTCTCAGTCGATTCGCTGGTGTACCGCTGCCGCGAAGTCGGCACCGTCTCCGACCCGGCCTACCGGCGCGCATACCAACGTCTCAACCAGCTGCGCAGGCTGGGCCTGTTCCAGCCGCAGCCGGTGGACGAATACCCCGGTGAGATACCGGCCCTGATTACCCGCGCCTACGCCCTTGCCGAAGAACACGGCTTGACCATGCCCGCGCTCGCGCAGGAACTGAGCTACCGGCTGCCGCGGCTGCGGCTACTCCTCGGCCAAGAGACTGCCAACAGCCGACCGCAGCTGAGGCTGGTTTAGCGGCAAGAGTCCACTGTCAGAGTCGGCGGCTACGGTGCCGCTGAGAGCAACACCTGAATCGGGAGGGCCTTGTGGCGCGGTCTACAACACAGTGCCGCTGGTACACGGATGACCGCAGGTGCCTCGGCCATCAACTGCCGGGGACACCGGAGTTGCGCGAGCGGCATCTTGCCCAGTTGGACGACGATCAACTACCGGGCTCGCGTTATCGCGCAGGGGATGCGCCCAGCCATCGAACGCCAAGTCCGGCAGGAGTTGGCTGCCGCACGTGGCGGACGGAAGCCCATGCGAACGCAGTGGTCCTCGCGCCCGCTGAGCATTCAGGAACTGCACGCCTTCGGCGCCGGCTGGGACGCTGTCAGGCCTAACGGCGCGCAAGCCGGCTGAGTATGGCTTTCACGTGCCGCGCGCAGCTCGTCCATCGGAAGGTCATCGGAACCAGCACAGCCGCGGCGTGCCAGAGGTGACGGGCGCCTCGCATGCGACCGTGTCACCCTCGACCACGCAGCGCGTACCTGGAGTTGTCGCGACAGGTTGAGCAGGCGCCTACCGTCTGGCTGTCAGAGAGAGGCGATCGACTAGCATCAGCTCGACCCGCTGGGCAGGACCCGGTCGCCGAGCCCGGCGCTGGTGCGGGGTCCTTGCTCCTTTGCGGCAGCTGCAGGCCAGGACAGCATTCGACCGGCCGTGGCGCGTGCCGGTCTTGTCCACGGTCGACGTCAGCGGGCGTATCGCGCGGATGCCAATCGGACCTGAATGATCAGGTGCCGCTCAGGAGCCATCACGGCGATCGCTCCGCCGAGAGGCCGGCGAGGAGGGCGTGTACTGCCAGATCCCACCGGCGGTTCACCGACGCCCTAGTGGAACCGAGCCACCCGGCGGCTTCGTGCGCGGCCAGCCCCTGGGCGAGGGCGAGGAGCCCGTGGGCGATGTCCACCTGGTCGCCATCGATGATCCCGGCATCAATGCAGCGCTGGACCCGGTGCACGATGAACTCCCGGGTGGCCGACCCGGCCTCCAGCTCGGCCGTGCCGGGATCGAAGTCGGCGAACGGCCGGGAGAACATGACCTGTGCCAGTACCGGGTTGTCCCGGACGAAGATCCGGAGCGCCTGGACGGCGCGGAGCAGGTCGGCGCGGGGGTCATCGGATTCCGGCAGCCTGCCGAAGCGGTCCCCGAGTAGCCGGAAGCCCTCGAAGAACACCTCGCGGACCAGGCCAGCTTTGTCGCCGAACAGCTCGTAGACGGCGGGCGGTGACGTCTGGGCCTGTTCGGCGATCTTCCGGGTGGTGAATCCCCCGACCCCGTCGGCGGCCAGCATCGCGACCGCCACCTGCACGATCTGCTCGCGCAACTGCCCGGTCCGCTGTTTGGCTCTGGGCACAGCCGAATTATTTCCTCACCTGAGTCTCGTCCGCGGCCGGGAATCGGCTTGGCATGCCGATCACGGCCTGTCGGCCGGAACCCGCCCAGGGCCACCTGCCGGCTGCGCGGCAAGCTGTGCCCGGTACGCCGCGTCGTCGGCGTCAATGGCTTCCCGGAGCGCGGTCCCCGCCAGCCGCCGTGCGCGCAGCTTGGTGGCCGCGTGCGCGTCCAGGTCGAGCCTGGCCAGCTCAGCTGCTGCTGCCGCGGCGGCCTCAGCTAGCTCTGCGGCCGGTACCACCCGGTCCAGGAATCCTGCGGTGACGGCGTCCTCGGGCGGGAAGACCTCGGCGATGACGACGGCCCGGTTAAAGCCAGCCGGGGTTAGGCGCTGGCGGCAGATCTCCACTGCCGCGTGCGGCATCGTAATGCCGATGGCGACCTCGTTGGCTGTGATCTTGTAGGGGCCGCTGGCCCCGATGCGGTAGTCGCCGGACAGCACCAGGAACACCCCCATCGCCACGGCGTGGCCCGGGCAGGCGACCAGGACTGGGGTCGGGAATGCCAGCAGCCGCGCCGCCAGGTCGAATCCGGCGCGCAGCAGATCGGCCGCCTCCGTTCCGCCCGCCCGAAGGACCGGCAGGTCGAAGCCCGCGGAGAACACCCCGTCCCGGCCGGTCAGGACGACCACCGCCCGGTCGGCCTCGGCCCGGTCGAGGGCGGCGTCAAGCTCGGCGAGCATCGCCAGGGACAGCACGTTCACCTTGCCGTCGTCCATGGCGATAGCCGCGACCGCATCGTGCAGCTGGTAGGTGACCACCGTGCCCATGATTGACCTCCGTCTCTGGCAGGCCCTCTCGTAACTGTCGCGGGACAGGTCCGGCGGCCCGTCGGCACCCAGCCCGCCGTGGCGCCCGGCCGCGGGGCCGCGGGGCCGCCTACTGGCCAGCGCAACATATCATATCATCGTTACGAAACAAGGGTACGATTAACGAGGACCGGCTTACGGCGATCTGCTGCGCCAGCGGCCGTCTTCGGACGCGAAGGGAGTCACCGTGTACCTGCCGGGAGTCGGCTCACGCCGCTGCACCCCCGAACTAGCCGATCTGGCCGCCAGCGGGCGCCTCCGCGCCACGCTGTCACCACAGAAGGCCGCTCGATGGGACGACACCCGGGCCGCCTCGGCTCGCCCCGGCCGCGAGGCTCGTATCTGTCCGGAGCTGGGGGCGCGCTGGTGACCATCACGCGGGCACAGCCAGGCGGGGATGGGCGACCGCCGGACCGGCCCGGCACGCCATGCGGGCGGCACCCATTGCCCGGGCCCGCGGCCTCAGCCAGGCAGCCGGTGCGGATCAGGCCGCCCTGCGCGGCCGACCGGCCAGCACTGGCCGAGATGCTGTCCCGCTGCACGGTCTCGACCCGGTCGTTGCGGTTTCTCGCGCCCTTGCGATCCTTCCCAGAGCCCTACCTCACCGAGGCCCTGTCCGGGCACCCGGAGCACTTCGCGCTGGTCGCCGCCACGCCCGCCGCCGCCGCCCTGGCGAGCTGCCGCGCCGTGGCTGGCGGCACCGCCGAGCTGGCGGTCCTGGTCGAGGACGCCCGCCAGCGGCAGGGAATTGGCGCCCGCCTCCTGAAGAGGCTCATCGAGCATGCCGACCGAAGCGGCCTTCGGACGCTGAGGGCAACCTTGCTGGCCGAGCAGGAATGGATCG
>Ga0137391_10001915_pt1 | contig 15348 bp, 12 predicted proteins | sample 15con2h24BmetaG_FD_101399 | JGI IMG/M metagenome (GOLD analysis project Ga0137391, IMG submission 101399) | Vadose zone soil microbial communities from Angelo Coast Range Reserve, California, USA - 15con2h2.4B metaG | ecosystem: Environmental > Terrestrial > Soil > Vadose zone > Saprolite...
AGCGCGAGTACGCTCGCCTGGATGAGCAGGGCCACCTCTACCTCGACTATACCGGGGGCAGCCTCTACGCCGAGAGCCAACTGCGGGACCACCTGCGCCGTCACGTGTTTGGCAACCCGCACTCCAGTAACCCCACCTCGCGGGCGATGACCGCACTGGACGAACAGGCACGTGCTTGTGTGCTCGAGTTCTTCCATGCCTCCCCCGACGACTACTGCGTCATCTTCACCCCCAACGCCAGCGGCGCCCTCAAGCTGGTGGGGGAGGCGTATCCCTTCGCCCCGGGAGGACACTACCTGCTCACCGTCGATAACCATAACTCGGTCAACGGCATGCGCGAGTTTGCGCGGGCCAGGGGGGCTGCCATCACGTATCTGCCCATCGTGCCACCAGACCTGCGCGTGGAGGAGCATGTGCTCTCTTCGGCCCTGGAGCAGGCCAACGCGGGCAGCCCTCGCCTGTTCGCCTACCCGGCCCAGTCGAATTTCAGCGGAGTGCAGCATCCCCTGGAGTGGATCGCAGCGGCGCAGGCCCGAGGCTGGGACGTGCTGGTGGACTGCGCCTCCTTCGTGCCCAGCAACCGCCTGGACCTAACCCGGTGGCAGCCCGATTTTGTGCCGATCTCGTTCTATAAGCTGTTCGGCTACCCTACGGGTGTCGGCTGCCTGCTGGCGCGCAAAGCCGCCCTGGCCAAACTGCGCCGCCCCTGGTTTGGCGGGGGCACGATCTGGGGCTCCAGCGTGCATGGTGATGGCTACGTTTTCGCCGAAGGCGAGATCGCCTTCGAGGATGGCACCATTAACTACCTCACCCTCCCGGCAGTGGAGATCGGGCTCAGACACCTCATGAGCATCGGCATGGAGACTATTCACGAGCGTGTCATGTGCCTGACCAGCTGGGTACTCGAGCAGCTGCTGTCGCTGCGCCATGGCAACGGGACGCCGCTGGTGCAGGTCTATGGCCCGCACGGGACGCAGCGGCGTGGAGCGACCATCGCGTTCAATTTCCTCACTCCCGACGGGCGCATCGTGGATGAGCGGGTAGTGGAACAGCGAGCCAACCAGCACATGCTCTCGCTGCGCACAGGCTGCCTGTGTAACCCCGGGGCGACCGAAGCGGCGTTCGGGCAGTCGCAAGCGGCGCTCCAGAGGATCTACCAGCATGCAGAGCGGAACAGTTGGCAGCAGTTTCTCGCTGAGGTAGGGAGCTGGGATCAATTGCTCACCGAGGTGGGGATGCAGAGCGGCGGGGCGGTGCGGATTTCCCTGGGTCTGGTGACGAACTTTGCAGACGTCTACCGGTTCCTGCACTTTGCGCTGACCTTTCTGGACACCTTGCCCAGTGAAGGCGATGTCTTGCCAAGACCGCATTGTTGAGCAAGAGGTATACCTTTGCTTGATGAACGGAGCGCAATACAGCCTGGGGTAGTTACGCGCCTCTGCCTAACCGCACACCTTGACAAAACATGCAAAATTCCTGGCGGAGTTGAGCTAGAGACACCACGTCATTTCCTGTGAGCTGGCGCAAGAAATCAACAATCGGCCACTGAAGCAGCTTCCCCTGGCGTGCCATATAAATCCCAACCGAGCGAATCTTGTATTTATCTTTATCGTCAAGTAGCAGATAGCCAGCAAGCTGCCACAATAAAAGTGATGTAATCTTCGGTTTGATGCTCGCTTTTATCTCCATCAGACATCTGCCTACAATCAAGTCAGCATCTGACTCACTGACAACCCCACATTCTTTAAATGTGGGGCTGAGGACGGAACGCAATGATAAGCGATCATGGTATCGATCATAGAACAACCAGGACATTGCACACAGATCATCGATCTCTGCATCTGTGGGTATTCCTAGCAGTTCATCGACACTCTGCTTACGCCTTGGCATTAGAAGCGGGCTGTACAGGTAGCTGTTAATATCGCGACACAGTTGCTCGAACAGGGCCAACACATAGCAGTAGCGTGCCAGTAACTTTTCTTGCTCGTCTTTCAAGCGTTGTTTTACCGGCGCAATAGCCTCTAATGTATCATCAAGGCTATCAAAGAAATCTTTTATCGGCTTCTCTGAGTGCAAACGAGAAGGATAGTCGCCCCAATAATAGGAGAAAAACCATGCACCCACCGATTCTGCTAGTTCATCAACTGAGGTGATAACAAAGCTGTAGCGAATGCGGTAACCAATAGCTGTGGCAAGAAGATCGTAGATTTTAGGCTTAAAGCCAGGGTTGATTGTATCCTCGCTTTGTAGCTGGAGGTTGGCTTTCCGCGTTAAGCTGGCAGTTCGAGGGAATCGCTGCTTAAGAAATTGCCTGACCGGGTTGCTAGAGTCTTTAAGGTGTTTTGTAAGCGGTTGAGGTTTCATCACTTCTTCCCTTCCATCCAGTTAAATTGACAGAATACTAATGCTTATCGTTAACCTCATTATCTTTTTGAGGCTTCGGAATACGGAAATGCAAATCTTCTCCAAGTTCCTCCATCATGATTTGCTCGGTGGCATCGTGATCGTGTCCATCCTCCATGGCTGCTACTCGTTTGCCTATGCCAGTGAGTCGTTCCCAAGGAGGCAAGGGAAGTTTTCGCAACTCGGTAGCATTTACCTGGGTATTACCATTAGCGATACGGAAGTAGCGATCGACGAGTGTACTGTTGAGGAACGCAGCAATTCCCACTGCCTCTTCATAAGAAAGCGTTCCACCGGGACGATATAGATAATTCAGGTGATTTTCTAAAGCGACCTGTTCTGTACTAAATGCCCTGTCTGGTAAAACGGCTGCTGTGATACGGCGAGGTTCTTCTTTGGCACTGAAGCGCCTGAGAATGACCTGAGTAGCGTTTTTAACGAAAAGTTTCTGACTTGCCTGGCGTAATACTCCCTGTGGCTTTTCAAAGTTTTGCAGAGGCCATTCGACATGCATACGACGCACATGTTGTAGCCATAAGAGAGGCACTGCTTCACCTTGTTTGACCTTATCAGCAGATGCCAGCATGTCAGAAGAACGGAAAGGCACTACCGGTCCTGTGGATATTTCCAATCCATAGGTTGCTAAAGTGGCATTCCAGCACCTGAATGCTTGTAAAAGATGTGTATCGATATCGCTTACCGGCAGATGTAGGACAGGATCTGCCTGCTTGTCATCGATGATGAAGCGACGCGGCGCTTGCTGGATCAATGGGTGAGCCAGGTCATCCAGTCCCCGACTACGCGAAATGATGACAGATGGTGGGTCAACTGATGCGGCCCCCTTTTTAACACCTGCCAGAATGATATTCTCCTGGAGCACCTGCGCATCCCCAAAAGCGGCCCGTCGCGAATCAAAGAGATGTATCAGTTCAGGAGTAATAGCAGCAAAAAACTGGCGTCGAAAATGGCTGAAATATGCACCGGAGGCGAAAGAACGCGGGGTGATCGACACGTAACGCCCGCCGGCGCGTAAAGAAGAGGCGGCTAAAGACATAAACATAGTATACATGTTTGTGCGCCCCTGCGCAATGTCCTTAACAAGCCTGGCGCGAGTATCTTTCTGATTCACTTTGAAGTAGGGGGGATTGAGGATAGCGAGATCGAAGGGATGTTCAGACCGGAGACCACTCGACAAAAGTGAGGCCCGGGTCATCTGCTCGGCCATTGCCACGATAAAATCATGCCGGTAAAGCTCGATGTAGAGCTTTACTCCATGCTCCTGCAAGAAGTCACGCGCATAGTTGAGCGTAAATTGGCAAAGCGTGTGTAGTACAGGATCAGATTCGTAAGCCACGATGGTTAGACAAGGTAATCCTTGTATCAGAGCAGATTCGCAAATTGCGCAGGAGAGCATGCCCACGCCTGCACCTGGATCGAGGACACGCATCTCGTTGTGGAGCGCTCCTGCTGCATTTGCCATGTAGCGAGCAACAATAAGAGGAGTAAAGAATTGTCCCGCTTCGCGGCGTCGAGCATCATCACTGTGAGCTACGTACCACTCACCTACAATCTGACATACCTCAATAGGTGAGGAACTGGGCAGGATAGCGGGGGGATTGGCCCACGAGGTATGTGGCGCCAGATCACGTAGTTCTTGCAAAGGCAACTTGTAGATATCGTGTCCCCGCACTTGCCCTATGGCCATCTTTTCCCTCATCTACCCTATCTAGAACAGTTGCTCGTACTATTTCACATGTTACCATTTCTTGTGCTGCTTAGCAATAGTCTGACATCCACTCATAATTTTTCTGGCGGGCCGAAGGCCCGCTTTGAGAGGGAGGGGAGCGCGAGAACATCTCGCGCTCCGGCAAGGGGTTCCGTCCCCTGCATCCCATAAGCATGAAGTTAAGGAAGGATCAGACGCGACTCGTCATTGACCGATGACATCTCGCAGGTAGTCGATGATCGGCTCTTGGCCGGGGCTTCCACCTGTGAGTCCGATGTAGCCGTCGGGGCGGACCAGGATGAGCGCGTTCCCGGAGATGCCGTAGGCGCGATGAGCCTGCCCATCGCTATCGACCAGCGTCTGTTCGGCGCGGGCGACTGGGTTATCCGGGGGCGCGATCGTATACCTGTGCAGAGAGCCATCGTAGACAGCGGGTAGGTGTGACACGGGCTGATCACCGAAGACGAGCAGCGTGAAATGCGTGCCGCGAAAGAGATCGAAGAGCCGGACTTGTTCACCGCTCTCAGCGCGGACGCAGGCCGCGTCAGGTGCGCGATCCCCGGCACGGATGCCCGTTGTGTTGTCAAGGTCGCGAGAAAGTCTGCCACCTCGGTACGTGATGCTCAGTTGGCTGGGATCGGCGAAGGTTTCCTTGCCCGCGATGAGGGTGTTGACGGCCTGGCTGAAATCGCGCCGATACTCTCTATGGCGGATGGAAGTGGTTGCCAGGACGCCCTCGGCTACGGGCAAGCGCTCGGCCTGATAGGTGTCCAGCAGTGCATCAGGGGCTCCATTGAGCACAGCAGCCAGCTTCCAACCAAGGTTATAGGCATCTTGCACCCCTGTGTTCAAGCCCTGTCCCCCGGCAGCAGAGTGAACGTGTGCGGCATCACCCGCGAGGAAGATTCTGCTCACGCGATAGCGATCAACCATGCGGATATTCGGGCGCCAGACCGAGAGCCAGCGCGGATTGCTCAAATGCACGCCAGGCATGCCCGCGCGCTCATCGAAGAGGCGTTGGAGGGACTCAAGCGTCGGGGGAGGCAATGATCCTTGCTCGTCTGGCGCAATGGAAGCGCTGAAGAACCAGGTATTGCTGTGGCTCATCCACTGGAGAGTCAAGCCTCCATTCAGGGTGCCCCAGGTATGTGTGAAGTGAGTGTCCAGCCCGCTTACGCTGACGTTGCCCAGGAGGAAATGCTCCTCATCCCAGGTCTCGCCCAGGAACGAGATGTCGGTGGCCTTGCGCACCGTGCTATGTCCTCCGTCGCAGCCAACCAGGTAGCGAGTCTGGATCTCCTCGTCCTGGCCCGCTTGCCTGATCTGCAAGACAACGCGCTCCGCGTTCTGGGTGAAGCTCACCAGTTGCGTGTCCAGTTCCACCTGTCGGCCATACGACGCCAGCCGTGCACGCAGCACGGCCTCAGTATGCTCCTGGCTAATCATCAGGATGGGATGATAGGGAGGCGGCACTGGCGGGAAGAACGAGGCCGGGTTGGACTCGCTTATGAGTTTGTCATGGTCATAGGTGCGTGCAGGCGCCATGCCTTCATCATAGGGCAAAAGGGCATCAAGCATACCCAGATCCTCAAAGACCTGCTGAGTGCGCAGGCTGATGCCCCTACCGCGCGTCCCAATTTGGTACGCCGGTGATTGCTCAATAATACGGCAGGCGATCCCACGACGAGCGAGATCAATGGCAAGTGTGAGGCCGACTGGTCCCGCTCCAACCACCAGGACCTCCGTGTGAAGTGTATCCGTCATTCGAGTACTTGTTCCTTTCTGTTTTGTTCATTATCAAAGAGAGTCCCTTCATCACTTCATCAGAAAGGCTTGAGGATCCGAAGGAGAATCTCTGCATCAGGACCATGCTGTTGGAACTGCCCAGGATAGCGTAGCGCCAACCTGGTGAGGCCCTCAAGATAGGCAGCAACGGCACTCACGAGTTGGTCTGGATCGCCAGCGGCGACCTCGCCGGTCGCTTGGCCCTCAACGATCAGTTGCCTGAGCACCGTGAAGAAGAGCTGGCCCTGCCTGCCCATCAGTTCACGCAGATCGTCCGGGGTAGTCTGAGAACGTTCTACCTGATCCAAAATCTGATAAAATTCCGGGTGTTCGCGCCTGATGCTCACCAGTTTTGTAAGCAGCGAAGTGAGGCGCTCCCCTGGCGTCCCCGACTCTTCAAACACGCGCCGCAATCCCGCAGGATCGGTTTGCAGGGCTTGCTCGACCAGCGCGTGAAAGAGTGCTTCCTTATTGGCAAAGTAGTGATAGGCCAGCCCATGGCTGACCGCAGCCTCTGCGGCAACTTCAGCCATGGTCGCCTCCATGCCTTTGCGCGCAAAGACCTTGCGAGCTCCAGCCAGGATTTTCTCGCGTTGTGCTTCCCGTCGACGTTGATTTGCTGCTTGTGTCCGTGGCATTTTCTCATCTTTTTTGATTGAATAGTTCAATCAAAATTGTAACACCGTGGATATGAGTTGTCAAGGGTTTGACAAGGGAAGATTGAGAGGCTGGATGGAAAGGGGTTTGAGGCCGCTCCACCTGCGATAGCGTGTCAAGCGATGCCAGAGATTCCAACGATCCACAAACAAGAGCCGTAGCCGCTAGGCGAGACTTTGATGCTCTCCCGTTTGCGGCGGCACGGCTTGCAGACTAGCGCCGGTGCATCACTTCCAGTTCAGGAGCCTGCTCCCGTTGTCGACTTTTGACGAGTTCGCCTAGTGCAAGTTCCAAAAAGCTCTTGTGTAAAGACATGGTGCCCGTCTTCTGTAAATACTAAAATTCCGTGAGGGAATCTTTTGACAATGATCTGAGGTAGTGGGTATACTTGAGAAGGATCGTGCATCTGGCTCCTCGCAAGGATGTGACGCTTCATGACAGCACCATCGTTCCCTCTTACAGGTCTCTCTGAAGCACAGCGAACGCAGGCCCTCGAACGCTTTGCGTTATTACGTCCTGCCCTGGAAGGAAGTGTCTCTCAGACGCAACTCGCTCGTGAGCATCACATTTCCCTGAGTACAGTGCAACGCTGGATCAAACAGTACCGGGAAAACGGGCTAGCAGGGCGAGCAAACACAAGACGTTCTGACAAAGGGAAGTCTCGCAGCCTCCCAGAGCAGGCTGTCCGGTTGATTGAGGGACTTGCCTTACAAACCCCTCCAGAGGGAACGCGAAACTCCTTGCAAATAGAGGCAAGAGGGGTATGAATTGGCTTACCAGACTCATCTAGTAGATGCAGTGGAGAGCAAAGATCAAGGTAGAAAATGCATGGGCATACCCTTTGTCGCTTTTTTCCTGGCTGTCAAACAGACGGTCCCGAACACTTTTCTAGAACAGAAATACTCTCTTGCCTCTTTTTGCAAGGAGCTTCGCGTTGCCTCGAAAAGGGTTCTTGAACAGTTGAGCTTGAGCAAACGCTGCTCTCTTGAGGCGGCCCCATCCTGTTCCCATGAAAGGAGAAAACATGTCTCTCCTTCCTGAGTTCTGGCCAAAACGTCTCCACACGGTTCTCCTGGACACCTATGGGGCGCCCTTGCACATCAAGTTGGTGACAGAAGGACATGCCGTCTGGCGTGTGCAGTCTGCAAAACAGAGCGTGATTGTCAAACGAAGCACACACCCGCGCGAGAGTATCTTCTACACCATGGTTGCTCCCACCCTTGCAGCGGTGGATATTCCGCTTCCTCATCTCGAATGGTCTGGCAGGGATGCTGATACCTTCTGGCTCGTCCTTGAAGACATCCCCACACCGCTGCCACGCGTTCGCTGGAGTGCTGATCAAGAGATGCTGACCGTACTCCACCGCCTCCATCACAGGCTTCCTCTCAATTTGAACTTGGCCTTTCCGTCCTTTGAACCAGACTGGTCTGAGACCATGACCAACGATGCCCTTGCCTGCTTCCCTTCTGCGCAGGCTCGTCGTCTGGCTCCCATTCTTGAGGATCTCCGGCTGAGTCACCAAACGCTCTTTGCCCCTCAGTGTTGGATCTCTGGAGATCCAAATCCCACCAATTGGGGATTGCGAGGTGATGGAACGATGGTCTTGTACGATTGGGAGCGTTTTGGGAAAGCAACGCCAGCAGTAGATCTGGCGATTACCGTTCCTGGCCTGGGTGAGCGGGCTGTTTTCCAGGCGGTAGCTACAGCCTATCTAGAACGAGATGATCGCTCCTTATCGCTTGCGGCTCAAGAAATCTCGTTTCTTACCCAGGAGATGATCGTCGCCAAGGTTTGGAGCATCATAGAATATCTGAGTGGTCACTATCACGCAGGAACTATTGCTCGTTCTACGCGAATTGATACGCTCCTTCAACAGATACCGGCATGGCTGGAAAAGATCATTTCAAGGAAGGAATGAGTACAAAAAAGGGTTTCACATGCCTGAAACCCTTTGAGGGGTCGGAGGCAGAATCCTCATCCCATCAGTGAGCCTGATCCCATCAGCAAGGTTTGCAAGAAGAGTCATAAGCTCCTAGAGGATGAGGAAAAGGTCTTACCTCAGGAAGAGGGAACGCGAAGCTCCTTGCAAAAAGGCAACGCCTCCAGCATCAGACTCGTGAACTGAAGAGAAGATCATCCTCAACCAAGCGAGCTATTGCCTCTCAGGTATTACCTCAGATCATTGTCGAAAAATTCCCTCACGGAATTTTCACATTTACAGAGGGGATTGCTGGAACGCATCGAACGTACTCCATCCTCATGAAGAGATCCGCTGGGTCAGGAGGTCAGTCTGTTCACACCCGAAGTAATCACATACGCGTTGTCTGAGTTCACGTGCCGTCAAAAGCCGAGCCGACTCGACGATCGCTCGCTTGCCGTGGACCCACTTTGGTTCGATTCGGTTGAGCCACGGACTCTTGATGGGGAGCCAGCACGGGATGATGCGCACCCCTGCTTTGCCGGTTCGAGTCTCCTGGAGCACGCTTTGGTTGTGCTCCCGTAGCCAGGTTCTGACCTGTTTACTCACGTGCCAGGAGGCATTGTCCCAAATGAGCACGAGGACCTGCTTACCTTGCGCCTGGACCTGTTCGCACAGCCACTCCAGAAAATCGGTCGTGACCTGACTGACGGGACGTCCTTCCACAAAGCGCACGTGCATGCGACCACTGTCAGCCGACAGCATCCCGTAGCAGGCGAGCGCTTTGGGATCAGGATCGTTCTTCTCCTTGGAGAGTTCCTGCAAGCGCAGCGGCTCACCTTGTTCGCTCCAACTGTGCAAATTGGGTTGGCTCACGCGACTCCACCACACCTCATCCATATAGCCGATCTCCCAGCCGTGGCGCTGTGCGAGGGCAATGAGGGCATCACGTCGTTTTTTTTCTTCACATAATCTGGGTCGGGGCTGGTGATCCAATGCTTTGCCCGTTGCCACCCTACTCCCAGCCGCAAAAGCGCTTGACGGATGGTCTCAATACTCATCAGACTCTCGGTGAGACCTTGCTCGAAGCAGACTTCCGCCGCGAGGGCAAGCGTCCACACGCTGGTCTTTTTCCCATAGACGTGCGGCGGTTTATGCAGGATGGCACGCAACACTTCACATTTGGCCTGGTCAAAGTGGGCCTGCACCGTTTTTGGCCGCGATGATGCGTGCGTGAAGCATGCGACGCCTTTCTCCTCAAAGGCATGGATGGCGTTGCGCACGGTTTGCGTGGCACAGCCCAGATTCTCAGCGATGACTTTGGGCCGTTGCTTTCGACTCGATGCCAACAAAATCTGGCTCCGACGCAGGGTAAAGGCATCCGATGAGCGCAGTCCAGCTTCCAACCCCGCTTGCTCTTCTGGACTCAAGGCTCGGACATACATGGGGGCTTTCATTCCCTCATTTTATCAGGGTTTCCTCCCTTACACAAGAGCTTTTTGGAACCTGCACTAGGGCACATGCGTCCACAACACTTGGACCTGCCCCTGCGGATCGTCGACCACGTGCGCAACGTCGCCGAAGATCATGGTGGCGCGCCTGTCCAGATCGTAGAGCGGCCAGGCTGGCAGGTCGGCGATGGCAGGAGTGCCGCTGCGGATAAACGCGGCCCACGAGGCGTGCATCAGGTCGGCCAGCGGCTGTCTGCTTGGCGAGTCGCCGGTAAACGTGCGAGAGAGTCCCACGTCGAGGGTATTGAAAACGAAGGGGATATCCATGGCGTGCGCGGCTCCCAGGACACCGCCAAAGGCTGGCGATTCCCAGTCAAAGCGATACATCCAGACCGGCGCTCCAAGCTTCACCTGCCCTTCCGCCAGGCGGATCGCCGGCATGCGGAAGACTAGATCGCTCATGATATCGATCCAGGCCAGCTCTGGCGACTGATCGGCGCGCGCTTCCGTGTACACGGCGAGCGCAGGCCTCGCTTCATCGCCAAAGATCTGCTTGAGCTGCTCCTCATCCACCTGTGGCCCTCCGCTCATCATGGCGAATAGGCGCCATTCATCGCGATTGGTCCCCGCCAGGATGGCCACATTGGCGGCCGAACCCTGCGCGATCATGGCTAACGGATGCTGCGGCAGGGTCTCGCCGTCGATCATCGGGCTAAACGCTCGGATGCCACCGAACTCCCGTCCCAGCTCTGGTTGAATCTTGAGCATGGCCTCAAGCGGTACATCCGCCAGGGCTGCAAGCTGAGCGGTCTCCAGACCGAGCTTTGCCAGCAGCGCTTGCGCGACTTTGGTGGCCTGTGGACGCGTCACCAGGTTGCCAGCAGCGCCGCTTTGCAGGATCGCGCGCCGGAAGAGCCCTTGTGCTGCTGGCATCCCCAGCAGGGCCCCAATGCTCATCGCACCCGCCGACTCGCCCATCACCGTCACCTGGTCGGGATCGCCTCCGAAGGCGGCGATATTCTCGCGCACCCACGCGAGGGCCGCGATCTGATCGAGCAGCCCGCAGTTACCCGTATAGGTCGCATCTGCTCCGGCCAGATCTTTCAGAGAGATAAACCCCAGGATTCCCAGCCGGTAGTTGAGCGACACCACGACGATGTTGTGATTGGCGGCGAACGACGTCCCGTCATACCAGGGATCAGACGCCGAGCCGAGTGTGAAGGCTCCGCCGTGAATGTAGACCATGACCGGGCGCTTCTCCTGGTCAGCGCCCGGCGACCAGATGTTGAGGTACAGGCAATCCTCGCTCATCGGGCGCGGCTCTACGGCTCTCTCTGCTCCTATCGCTCCTACCATGCTTGCCCCGACCTCCGGCACCTGGGGCGCCATGGGGCTAAACGTGGTCGCCTCGCGCACGCCCGTCCATGGCTCAGGCGGCTGCGGTGCCCGAAAACGACGCTGGCCCGTGGGAGGCTGCGCGAAAGGAATGCCTTTCCAGACGCTGATCGAGCCTTGCTCGCTGCCCTGTACTTTTCCATACCGTGTCTCAACAATTAGATTGCCCATCTTTTTGCTCCTGTTGCCTTTCCCTCTTTCTCTGTGACGGAATGGCTTCTATACTATGGAGAACTTCTTTCCAAAATGTACAGCAAGGACGAACGTGCATGCATGATATGCGTCTTCTCCAGAGACCTGTCTGACGCGTGACGTTTTTTGCCGTGATCCCGCTCCTCGCTCAGTCTCGCTCGATGATGGGCAAGATCAGATGTGGGGGTGTGCGGCATCATGGTAGATCCGATTGACCGCTTGCACGAAATCCTGCTCGGTCTCCGTCTCAATGGTTCCGCCCGTGTTGGTATTGCGGTCAAAACGCGGGAAGTTCGAGCTGGAGACCTCCAGGCGGATGCGGTGTCCCGCCTTGAACAGGTTCGAGGTGGCCCACAGATCCAGGCGCAGTTCGTAGATCTGCCCCGGCTCCAGCAATTTCGGCGTGGTGAACGACTCACGATAGCGAGCACGCAGGATGCCATCGGTGAGAATCTCCGCGCGGCCATCGGGAGACACATCGACCAGTTTGCCAGTGAAATCAGTATCACGGGCAGAGGAGGAGATATACAACATCATTGCAATGGGACCAGTCACCTCTACAGGTTTCTCCAGAACCGGGGTGCTATAGCAGAGGACATCCTCATGCGCTTCCGCCGCACGCTGGTCGCGCGGTCCTTCTACGGGTTCCAGGCCTAGCAGAGTCGCGCCACCTACGGTAGGTACTGGGTGGCGTGGATCATAGAGGTAGACATCCTCTTGCTCGTCTGCCGCTGCTGCCTCGGTGGAGAGAGTTCCATCGCCCGCCGCGCTATTAGCATGTCCGGCACTGTGCAGGTAATAGGGGCGGAACTGCGTATCCGGCAGCGGCCAGTCCTCTTCCTCGCGCCACTGATCGAGGCCCATCACAAAGAGCTTCACCGGTTTGTCCTGCTCCACCCCATTCTCCGCCTCTTTGAGCCAGTGATCGTGCCAGCGCAACTGCATCCCATCGAGGTCCACTACCTCGCTACTCGCCATCAGACCGTATGAACGCTCCGGGAACGCGCCAGTCTGGTTGAGGTGTGACCAGGGACCGATGACCAGACGCTGGTGGGCGCGTGCCACAACGCTGCCCCCGCGCCGTTTCATGCCCGTGTAATTCGCCAGCGTCCCACCCAGGAACAGGTCGTACCAGCCACCCATGTTGAGGGCAGGGACCGTCGTCTGCTCGTAAAACTCGCTATGAGCGATAGTTCGCCAGTAGTCATCGTAGGTGGGATGGTTCAACCACTCAAGATACCAGGGAGCGAACTCGCGCAGCAAGGGCTGATCGACGAGGGGGAGATGCTCCATCAGCGTCGATGGATCACTCATCGCTTGCATGAATGCCCCCATCTGTTCCTGGCTTCCCCGTCCCTGGCGCATGCGTCGTTGCGCTTCTTCGGGAATCGTGCCCAGCGACCAGGTGAGGGCGCACCCCAGTTCAAAGACTCCTCCCTCGTGACGAAAAGGGGTCTGGTAATAGTTCGAGGTGGTCACGCTGGGGGCGATGGCTCGCAGGGACTCTGGATGCTCCCTGGCCAGCAGCCACTGGGTAAACCCAAGATAGGAGCCACCTATCATCCCGACCTGACCACTCGCCCAGGGCTGCTGGACGATCCAGTTGATGGTATCCACTCCATCGTTGGCGTCGTCGAACACTGGATAGAACCCGCCCTCCGAGGCAAAACGTCCCCGGCAATCCTGGTAAACAACCACATACCCCTGCTGAACAGCTCGTAACGCCGTGCCAGCAAGCAACGCGAGCCTGCCCGGCAGGTCTTTGTTATAGGGCAGGCGTGAGAGGAGGATCGGGAACCGTCCCTCCTCAACTGGACGATAGATGTCGGCGGCAAGGTTTACGCCGTCACGCATAGGGACCATCACGTTTTTTTCAATCAGAATGTTCATCGGTGTCCTCCTGTTCTCAAAGAAGCATCTCAAACGGCTCTCGCGTGTGTTTCGCTGACCATGATGGGATGAAGACCAGACCGCAACGTGTAGCTCCACCACCGTGCCAGTACGGATCGCCCGGCTCGTTGTGTGCAAGCCACTCCTGGAAGAACGAAACAGGCGAACCTGTGGCAAGCGTGTCGAGATCGCGCAGAGGCAAGTGTGCGAACAGCGGGCGCAATGTGCGGCTGGCTGGAAAGAGGAGCGACCAGAGCAGGTTCGTGCGCTCCTGATGACTGACCAGATGCGTCCAGGAGAGCGTGCTATCCAGGGCAAAGGCTCCCCCAGGGTACGTATAGCTGCGAAACTCCGAAGCGCTGTTCTGGATGGCCATCCCCTTCAAGTCGGGACCGGCATCGCGGGCGATCCATCGCCATCACACCTCGCTTGAATTCGCTTCCTGTGCAGCGCAGGCACGTCGGCGCAGCAGCGGCTCGCGAATCGCCTTGGCATCCAGCTTGCTCGCGCCCAGAAACGTCACGAATCGCGCCAACCCACAAGCCAATGCCTCCGCAAATGCCTCATCTGTGCCGAGGGCCTCATCCTCCAACCACAAGCCCAGGATGACGAACGTGTTGGTGCTCCGGTCGAGTTTGCTGTCGAAGCGCGCGACGAGTCGGTCGCTCCACAACATCGGTAACGCGTAGTAGCCGAACTTGCGCTGGTGCTCAGGCTTGTAGACCTCCCACACGTAGTCGAAGCCAAATAAGCCTTTGGCGCGCCCGCGCGCGCTGACGTGATCGAGCGGTGCGAGGAAGACGACCTCTTGAGTCGTGGTCGTCTCCAACGGCGTCCATGCCTTCGGCACGCGCCCTGCGCCTAGCTCGCTTAACAGGTCAGCGTCGCTGCCGAGCGCGTAGTGCACCGCCTTCCAGCCCTCAACCTGCACCTCGATGAGGTCGCCGTCGGCCACCATCGCCCCGAGCAGCTGCTTCGCGGCGCGATCCGGCTCGCCGCTCCTGTGAAACACATCACTCGTCCGGCTCAGCCGCGACAGGCCGGAGAAGCTGACATCCTTTTTGATCAAGAAGCGATCAGCCTCGGCCTCGTCGCTCTCGCGCATGAGATGCGCGGGCGCGACCGTTTCCGTGAGTGCGTACACGCGCTCAAAACGGTCGCGGTGGTGCGTCATCACTTCGCCGGTGCGCCACAGATAATACAAGGCCAGCGCGCTGTCCTTGCGGCCCCGATAACTGTGCGTTCGTGTGCGCGTCGCCATGTCAAAGTCGCGGTTGCTCACAGTGCCACGTTCGTGCAAGACAGCTCGCATTTCGACGATGGCAGCAGCGTGGTCGCGGGCCATGGCGCGGAGACGCGAGCCGCTATTGCGCTCGCGGCGCATGACCACGCGCCAGTGCGGCAGCTCGTCCATCGGCCGGACGGCCAGCCAGCCACCCCAATCGAAGAACTTGCGCTGCTGATACGTCACCTCCTCCCACCTGCCAGGCGTGTAAGCGAGCACGCGGCTGTGCAGCGTGATGTCCTGGCTGCGAGCGATGATGTGCAGCGGGTCGAGTTGCAAGTACTCCATCGCACGCATGGCCTGCTCCGTGCCCTCGATGCCTCGCCAGCGCCGCCCGGGCCACAAGCCCTGCTTGCCGAGGATGAAGCGACGGGCTGTATCGATGTTGATGGTCAGCATGATGACCTATTGTAGAGACGCGCCATCAGACATGTCTGAAATGCTGTGGAACCTCGTCCCATGCAGCCTTCTTTCAACTGGGCAGCGTTCTGTTGACACGGAATCGGGCTTTGAAAGCTGTAGTCAAGTTCCATTGCGAGACCTCTCTAGGCTTCTCAACTCCAAACAATAAAACGGTTTGCTACGCACCAGATTATATCACTCAAGGCAGCCTCCCTAGTGATTCCGACGACGGTCTCATAGAATG
>Ga0137391_10001916_pt1 | contig 15345 bp, 9 predicted proteins | sample 15con2h24BmetaG_FD_101399 | JGI IMG/M metagenome (GOLD analysis project Ga0137391, IMG submission 101399) | Vadose zone soil microbial communities from Angelo Coast Range Reserve, California, USA - 15con2h2.4B metaG | ecosystem: Environmental > Terrestrial > Soil > Vadose zone > Saprolite...
CGCCTCGGTCTCCCAAGCGCCGTGACATCCTCCAGCCCGCAAAAAAAGGCCGCAAAGTTTGTCCTTGCAGCCCCCTGAACGAGTCAAAAGGTAATACAAGAGCAACAAACGCTGGTTAGAAGCATAACATGAAAAGCGTGGTTTGTCCACGCGCTAAGGAGCGTGGATCGCCGTCGGCTATTATTGTAAACCGTTTACAATGATAGATTTACAGATAGATCCTTGGGATGCTCAGGCGGGAAAAACGGAGCGATCCGCCTACTCGAGGGACTCTGGCTGAAGGGTCAAATTGCCCTTTCCGGAAGACTTTTTCTCCCAGTATTTACGCACCCACGCTTCCCAGCTCTTGCCTGCGGCGGGATCGCGCCCGGAAAAAGCCAGTGCCGCGATTTCGGCATACGAAATTTTTACGCGCTGGTTGGAATCACGCGGCAAGACGCGGACGAAGGAGCTTTCCAGGGTGGCGCCGGTCACGCGGTCGAAAATATAACCGTCGATCTTGCTGCCATCTTTCTTGGTGATGGCCACATCGCCGCGGTAGTCGAATGCTTTTTCCAACGCCACGCGCAAATCGTCTTCGGTGGCCAGCGCAGGGACCCAACCTTCGACGCTTTCGTGGAAGGTTCCCGGTGCGACTTCGAGCGTTTCCGGGTCGAGGGCCGCGTTCGCCGTGCCGTGGCGGTCGGCATGCGTCGGGGCGCTCATGCGCGCGTCTCCTCGAGTTGCGTCTTGCCGCTGGAATTGATCTGCACCAGGGGATTGTATGCGTGCACCGGTTTCGCGGGCTCGTTTAGCAGGGCCAGCGCATCCGGATCGTTGTAGCTGCCCGAAAAAGTCGCCTTGGCAGCGGCCCACAGTCCGCGGAGTCCGCCGAATGTATGGTCCACGGCGCTCGCTTCATAGCCGCTGTGCACCATGCAATTGGCACACTTGGGATTGCCCGATTCCGTGCCGTAATTTTGCCATTCCACGGAGTCCAGCAATTCCTGGAACGTGTCGGCGTAGCCGTCTTGCAGCAAATAGCAGGGCTTTTGCCAGCCGAAAATGTTGTAGGTGGGCATGCCCCAGGGCGTGCAGGCGTACTGCCGCTTGCCCATCAAGAATTCCAGGAACAACGGCGATTGGTTGAACTGCCAGTTCTTCTTGCGATTCGACAGAATCGCGCGGAACATCCGCCGCGTCCGCGCGCGTCCCAGGAAGTGCTTCTGATCCGGCGCTTTATCGTACGAATAGCCTGGGGAGAGCATCATGCCTTCGACGCCGAGCTCCATCATTTCATCGAAAAAGGCGCGCACGCTGTTGGGGTCGGCGCCATCGAAGAGCGTCGTGTTGGTCGTTACGCGGAATCCGCGCTGGACGGCTTCCCGGATGCCTTCCATAGCCAGGTCGTAGCCACCCTCGCGGCACACCGAAAAGTCGTGGTGCTCGCGCTGTCCATCCATGTGCACGGAAAACGTCAGATATTTGCTGGGCTTGAATAAATCGAGCTTTTCCTTCAGCAGCAGGGCGTTGGTGCACAGATAAATGTATTTCTTGCGCGCCACCAGCCCTTCGACAATCTTGTCGATCTGCGTGTGCATCAGTGGCTCGCCGCCGGGAATCGAAACCATCGGCGTCCCGCACTCATCGACGGCCTTGAAGCACTCCTCCGGCGTCAATTCCTTCTTCAGGATGTGCGGTGGATACTGAATTTTGCCGCAGCCCGCGCACGCCAGATTGCAGCGAAACAGAGGCTCCAGCATCAACACGAACGGGTAGCGCCTCCGCCCCATCAGCTTCTGCTTCAGCACATAGGTGGCGACCGTCCAAGCTTGTGATATCGGTACGGGCATTGAGCCTGCTTATCTCCGGATTGACAAGGGAATAGTCCGACCGACCCCCCAGCCTCTTCCATTGTAACCGACAACCCCGCAATTCGCCGCCACTCGTTTTCGGAGGTAAGAACAATGTTCCCGGCTGGCACGCTACATGCCCTTAGCCATAAGCTGCGAACAAAGGCGTAAACTTCTCCAAGGCGCACGCAAAGTCAATGCCGCGATCTAACCTCCTCTCGCTCTTTGACGATTTCCACCGCAACTCCCGTGATGTCGCCGTGGTGCAGCGACGCGGCTATCGCCGCGAGTCTTGGACTTACACCAAACTAGCGCAAATCTCGTTTCTCTACGGGGACGAACTCAAGCGGCGCGGCGTCCGCACCGGCGACCGCGTCCTCCTCTGGGGCCCGAACAGCGCCGAATGGATGGCTGCGTTCTGGGGTTGCCTCCTCCGCGGCGCCGTTGCCGTCCCCATCGACGGCGGCGCAACTTCCGGCTTCGCCGCCCGTGTTGCACGTGAAACGTCCCCAAAGCTAGTTTTCGCCTCGGCGGGAAAACCCATTCTCGATCCCGCCATCCCCACACTGAACCTGGAGGATTTAGCCGACATCCCGGCGCACACTCGCGTCGCCATCACGCACCGGGTTGCCCGCCAAACGCCCCCGTCCATCTCCGAATCCCTCGCCGATGAACCCATCACCCGCAGCCACATGGCGCAAATCCTCTTCACCTCCGGCACCACCGCGGAGCCCCGCGGCGTCGTCCTTACCCACGGCAACTTCCTCGCCAATCTCGAACCCCTCGAGCGCGGCATCGATCCGTACCGCAAATACGAGCGCTGGTTTCATCCACTCCGTTTCGTCTCGCTCGTCCCGCTTAGTCACGTCTTCGGTCAATTCATGACGCTCTTCGTTCCGCCGCTGCTCGGCGCCACTGTTGTTTTTGAGCCTTCCGCAAACGCCGCCGAAGTTATCCGCGCCGTGAAACGCGAGCGCGCCACGGCCGTCATCGCCGTTCCCCACATGCTGGACCTGCTGCGCAGCGGCATCACGCGCGACCTCGAAGCGCGCGGCGAAAGGGAATGGTTCGAGCGCACTTTCGCCGCCGCCAACGGCCAAAAATTTCTTCGCCGCGCTTGCATGTTCCGCCGCATTCATCGCCGATTCGGCTGGAAATTCTGGGCCTTCATCTCCGGCGGCGCCGCGCTCTCCGCGGAAACCGAGGAGTTCTTCAGGCGCCTGGGCTACGCGGTGGTGCAAGGCTACGGCATGACGGAGACCGCGTCGCTCATCAGCCTCAACCATCCGTTTCGCGCTGCGCAGGGTTCCATCGGCAAAGTGATCCCGGGCCGCGAATTCCGCCTCGCCGAAGACGGCGAAATCCTCGTCCGCGGAGAAAACGTCGCCAGCGGCTACTGGCAAAAAGGCGCCCTCCAGCAGGCGAACGCGACGTCGCAAGAAAACGCCGGCTGGCTGCGCACCGGCGACCTCGGCGAGCTCGATACCGAAGGCAACCTTCGCTTCCGCGGGCGAAAGAAAAGTGTCATCGTCACCCCCGCCGGCCTCAACGTCTATCCCGAAGACCTCGAAGCCGCACTCCGCAAACAACCCATCGTCCGCGACGCCGTGGTCGTCCCCCTCGACCGTCGCGGAAACGCCGAACCTCTCGCCGCTCTCTTGCTAAGCGATGCAGATGAAGCCGCCGCCCGGCGCGCCGTCGAAGCGGCCAACAATTCCTTGGCGGAATACCAGCGCATGCGCCACTGGTTCATCTGGCCCGATCCGGATTTTCCCCGCACACCAACCGGCAAGCCCAGGCTGGCTCAAATCGCTGCACGCGCCACCGAACTCTTGAATGGAAACCCAGGCGATCCGTCAGCAACTGTACCGGCCGACCGTGGTGGGCGCTTCTCGTCAAAATCAAGCGCCAGTGTATCCGACCTGCTGACGAATCTCGCGATGCGAGACCAGTCGCATGATCTTGAGCGCGATCTCAACCTCAGCTCCCTCGATCGCGTGGAGCTCATGAGCGCCCTGGAGCAACGCTATCAACTCGAACTCAACGAAACCGCCTTCGCCGAAGCAAGAACCATCGCTGACGTCCAAAACCTGCTCCGCCAACCCGCCGCTCGCCGTTCTGAATACGCCTACCCTCGCTGGACCCAGCGCCAACCCGTCCGCTGGCTCCGCTTCGCGATCTACTACGCGCTCGTCTGGCCCGCCACGCAAATTCTCGGCCATCCTAAAATCCTCGGCCGCGAAAATCTTCAAAATGTCCGCGGCCCCGTTCTGGTCATTTCCAATCACGTCACGCGCCGCGCCGACATCGGCCTCATCCTCGCCGCCCTGCCGCCGCGCTTTCGTTATCGCCTCGCTACCACGATGGGCGGCGAGTCGCTCCAACGCATGCGCCGTCCCACAAGCGACTGGTTCTTCGCCAAGCGCTGGGCCTATCAACTCGGCTACTGGCTGGTCGTCGCGCTCTTCAACGTCTTCCCGCTCCCGCGATTTTCCGGCTTCCGCGAAAGTTTCCGCTACGCCGGTGAATCCGTCGACCGCGGCTACAGCGTCCTCGTTTTCCCCGAAGGCGAAGTCAACAACACGGAAACCGGGGAGATGACTGCATTCCAATCCGGCATCGGCGTCCTGGCGCAAAATCTCCGCATCCCCATTATCCCTATGCGCCTGGATGGCGTCTGGCAAATGAAACGCCAGCACCGCCGCCTCGCGCGCATCGGCGAAATCACCGTCCGCATCGGCACACCCATCACGTTTCCGCCCGCCACGCCGCCAGACGAAATGGCGCGCTCCCTGGAATCCGTTGTGCGCACGCTGTAGGACGATCCTCCAGCGCGCCAAAAGCACGACTTCCGGTTCTATGGCAAAATAGAAGTTTGCAGGCACGACTTTATGGCCCACAGAACCACTCTCGAAGCAGAACGCCCCGCAAAAACCGCGAAAGCGGGCAAAAAGCCTTCGCCGGAGGCAAATTCTTCCAAGGCCGGCTCACAAGAGCGTGAGCGCGTCTTCGACGCCTTCCGCCGCTGGGGCTACCTCGAAGCCAATCTCGACCCGCTCGGCTTTTTCGGCCCCTTCAAGCAGCCCGACCTCGAGGGCCTCTCCGGCGAAGCCGCGGAGGAAGCCCGCCGCATCTATTGTGGCACCATCGGCGCCGAATTCATGCATCTTCCCGAGCCGGAACGCCGCCGCTGGATCGCCGAGCGCATGGAAGGGCCGCAATCCGAGGTCGATCAGAAAAGAACTTTGGAGCGCCTGATCCGCGCCGACCTCTTCGAGCAGGTCCTGCAATCCCGCTATCTCGGCACCAAGCGTTTTTCTCTCGAAGGCGAAACCGCGCTGATCCCGCTCCTCGACTCCATTCTCGACACCGTCGGCGAACACGGCGCCCTCGAATCCATCATGGCCATGAGCCATCGCGGCCGCCTTAACGTCATGGTCCACGCCGCCTGCAAAACTCCCCATGAAGTCGTCGCCGGCTTTGAAGATGTCGACCCGCGCAGCGTTTTAGGCGCAGGTGACGTGAAATATCACGTCGGCGCCACCGGCACCTACGTCACCTCCACCGGCAAAGAAATCGGCATCCACCTCGTCTCCAACCCCAGCCACCTCGAAGCCGTCGATCCCGTCGCTATCGGCCGCGCCCGCGCCAAGCAAACGCGCTACGGCGCCGGCAGCGCCAAGAACGTTGTCCCCATCGTCATGCACGGCGACGCCGCCTTTGCCGGCCAAGGCATCTGGGCGGAAACGCTCAATCTCGCGGACCTTAAGGCCTACACCGTCGGCGGCACCATTCACATCATCGTCAACAACCTGATCGGTTTCACTACGCGGCCCGAGCAGGAGCACTCTTCTCGCTTCGCTTCCGACCTCGCCAAGCGCCAATCCGTTCCCGTGTTTCATGTGAATGGCGAGGATCCCGACGCGGTCGTGCGCGTGGGAAAGCTCGCGGCCGAATATCGAGCGCAATTTGGCAGCGATGTCGTGGTCGATCTCATCGGCTACCGCCGCCACGGCCATAGCGAAGTCGACGACCCCACCATTACCCAGCCGCGCCTCTACGAACGCATCAAAAATCATCCGCCGCTCTGGCGCATCTATTCTGAGCGTATCGGCGTGCAGCCCATGCAAATCGTCGAAGGCATTCGCAAGGAATACGAAGAGGAACAAAGCAAAGCCCGCGAAATCAAAAAGATCCCGCACCTGCGGCAGCTGCCGGAGTACTGGTCGGCCTACCACCGCGGCCGCTTCAAGCCCGAATACGAAGCGGACACCGGCCTCGCCCCCGAAAAACTCGCGGAAATCACGGACGCGCTCGTTCGCGTGCCCCAAGGTTTCCACGTGCATCCCAAAATCGCCAAGCTCCTCGAGCAGCGCGCCGAAATGGGCCACGGCAAACGCCCCGTTGATTACGGCTTCGCGGAAGCTCTCGCCATGGGTTCGGTTTTGCTCGAAGGCAATCCCGTTCGCCTGACCGGCCAGGACACCGAGCGCGGCACCTTCAACCAGCGCCACGCCCTTCTCGTCGACACGGAAACGGAAGAAGAATACTGCTCGCTCGCGCATCTCGCTCCCAATCAGCCCTTTTGCGAGATCCGCAACTCCTCGCTCTCCGAAGCCGGCTGCCTCGGATTCGAATACGGCTTCAGCCGCGATTACCCGGAAGCCCTGATTTTATGGGAAGCGCAATTCGGTGATTTTGCCAACGGCGCGCAGGTCATCATCGATCAGTTCATCAGCGCCGGCGAAGACAAATGGGACCTTCCCTCCGGCCTGGTCATGCTTCTCCCGCACGGCTACGAAGGTCAGGGTCCCGAGCATTCCAGCGCGCGCATCGAGCGGTTTATGCAGCTAGCCGGCGAAGAAAACATGCAAATCTGCCAGCCGAGCACCGCCGCGCAGTATTTTCACCTGCTGCGCCGCCAGGTCCGCCGCTCTTGGCGCAAACCGCTGATCGTCTTCACTCCCAAGAGTATGCTGCGCCATCCCGACGCTTCCTCCAGCATCGATGACTTCGGGCAGCCGCGCTTTCTTCCTGTCGTTCCCGACCGCGAAGTGCAGGACGCCAAGCGCATCCTCATCGTCAGCGGGAAACTCGGCCACGAGCTCCGCGCCGAGCGCCGCCGCCGCAAAGACACCTCCACCGCGATTATTTTCCTGGATCAGCTATACCCGCTGCTGCGCCCGGAAATTGCCGCCGCCATCGACGAGCATCCCAACGCCCGCGAAGTCGTCTGGATCCAGGAAGAGCCGAAAAATATGGGCGCGCATTTCTTCGTAGTGCCCCGCATCGGCCAATTAGTGCAAAGCAAAGGCCTCAAAATGCGCTCCATCAAGCGCTCCCCCAGCGCCAGCCCCGCCACGGGCTCCGCGAAAGCCCACGAACTGGAGCAAAAGACCCTGCTGAGTCTCGCGTTTACGACCATGCCCGCGGAATAGTACACTTCGTCTTTAACATTGCATTCATCAGCGTGTCATCCGGGCGTTATCGCTTGCGGCCAGACTGCGAGCCAGATTCGTGTCACAACAACACAGCACAGGTGAACGCCAACAATCCAATGCCTTTCCCATTTCGCGTCCCTACGGTACACTTCGAACAAGCCGGCGGGCGGAACGTGCCACCTGCATGAAACGTATCCTGATCATTGAAGACGACCGCGATATCGTCGAACTGGTTCGCTACAACCTTGCAAATGAAGGATTTCAAGTCCAGGCAGCCTTCGACGGCACCAGCGGTCTTAATACCCTGAAGAAAACGCCTCCGGATCTCCTGCTTCTCGACCTCATGCTTCCCAAAGTTTCCGGGCTCGATATCTGCCGGGAAGTTCGCCGGGACGACTCGCTGAATCGCCTGCCCATTCTCATGCTCACCGCGCGCGGCGAAGAAGCCGACCGCGTCGTGGGCCTCGAGATGGGCGCTGACGATTACGTCACCAAGCCGTTCAGCCCGCGCGAATTGCTGGCGCGCGTCAAAGCGCTGCTCCGCCGCGCGGAGCCGCCTTCGGACGCGCCCCGCACCATTGAGGTCGGCAAACTGGCCATTGATCCGGCGTCGTATCGCGTCAGTCATTCCGGGAAGCCCGTTCCGCTCAGCACGCTCGAATTCCGGCTGCTCTATTACCTTGCTTCGCGGCCTAATCGCGTTTTCACGCGCGACCAGCTTCTCGATGCCGTCTGGGGCACCGATCGTTTCGTCACTCCGCGCAGCGTGGATGTCTACGTCCGCCGGCTGCGCGAAAAGATCGAAAGCGATCCTGAGAATCCCGTCCACCTGAAAACGGTCCGCGGCGCCGGGTACTTGTTCGAAACTCGTGCGGCATAACCTTTTCTGGAAACTAACGCTGACGTTTTTTGCTTTGCTCGTGGGCGTTCTGCTCGCGGTAGATTTCTTCGCCGAGCGCGCGCTCCGCGAGGACTACGCCAACACGGCCTTCGCGCAGTTAGCCGCCATCGCGCACATTGCGCAAGCGCGCCCGCCGCACCTCACCGCCATTCCCCCGGCAAATCGAGATGAAATCAGCGCCCTGCAAAAATGGACGGCGGAAATGGCCGCCAGCGGCGCGCGTGTCACCATCATCACACCGAATGGTTTGGTTCTCGCCGATTCGCAGTCCGATCCCCGCACCATGGAAAATCACGCAGGCCGCCCGGAAATCCGCGACGCGCTCGCCAAAGGCGAAGGCCAGTCCACGCGCCACAGTGTCACCATCAATCGCGACCTGCACTATTACGCCGTGAAGCAAGACGTCGGCGCCGGGCCTCCCGTAGTGCTGCGTTTCGCAATTCCGCTGGCTACTGTGCAGGAGCTTCTCGGCTCTTTCCGCCGCAGCCTGTGGCTCGCTTCTGTCATCATCCTGTTGCTCGCGGGCGCAGCTTCGCTCCTGGTTTCCGTCAGCCTCTCCGCGCGCATCGAGCGCCTCGAAGAATTTTCCCGCCGCGTTGCCGAGGGTGATTTTCGACCGCTCCCGGGCGATGGCTCCGGCGACGCGCTAGAAAAACTCGGCGCTTCGCTGAATCAGACGGCAGCGCGGCTCGACCAGACCATTCGCACGCTAACCGAAGAGCGCAATCTTTCCTCGGCAATCCTTGGCAGCATGGTGGAAGGCGTCGCGGTAGTGAACGCTGCGGAGCGGCTGGTCTTCGCCAATCACAGCTTTGCGGAAATTTTGGAGCTGCACGCGCTCCCCAAATCAGGCAGTGCCCTGGTGGAAGTCGTGCGCCAGACGGAAATGATTGAAGCGGTGAGAAAAGTTTTGGCCGGCGAGCCGCGCGTGGAATCCGAGATCGTCACCGGGACGCTGCGCCAGCATTTCTTCGCCGCCACGGTTGCCGCGGTCCGCGCCGGCGAAACTTCCGGCGCAGTCGTCGTCCTTCACGACATTACCGAGCTGCGCAAGCTCGAACGCGTGCGCCGCGATTTTGTCGCCAACGTTTCGCACGAATTCCGCACCCCACTTACCGCCATTCAGGGTTTCGCGGAAACCTTGCTCGCCGGCGCCATGAACGATCCGCAAAATCGCGAGCGCTTTCTCGAAATCATCGTCGAGCACTCGCGCCGCCTCGCCCGCCTCACCGAAGACTTGCTAATGCTCTCCAAAATGGACGCCGACCGGCTCGAGCTCGAAATTCGCCGCGTCAGCGTCGCGCAGCTCGTCGAATCCTGCATCGAAACCTCGCGCCATCGCGCCGCAGAAAAAGAAATTGCCATTTCCGTCAAGCCCTTCAACGGTTTGCCCGACGTCGCCGGCGATCGCCGGCGCCTCGCGGAAGTCCTGCAGAATTTGCTCGACAATGCCACGCAATACACGCTCGGGCGCGGCAAGATCGCGGTAAGCGCCGAAGCGCGCGACGGCGAAATCATCTTCACCGTCGCCGATACCGGCATCGGCATCCCCACCGCCGATCAGCCGCGCATCTTCGAGCGCTTCTATCGCGTGGACGCCGCGCGCTCCCGCGAGGCAGGCGGCACGGGCCTCGGTCTGTCCATTGCCAAGCACATCGTCGAAGTGCATGGCGGCCGCATCTGGGTCGAAAGCGAAATCGGCCGCGGCTCGCAATTCCATTTCTCCGTCCCCATCTTCGACGCCGAGCGCATCGCCCGCGCAACTCCGTCCGGCGGGACACCCCGCAGCACCGGCCGGGCTTCCACGTAGAGGGTTCCTCCGGCTACGTTAGGACACCGCATTTTGTTTCGATTCGTTCACACTCGCTTCATCAACCCTTAATCGTCCTCGCCGAATATTTTGACTTACGAGCGGAAGTGTAAGTTGTCGACGCCCTTCCGCACGGAGGGCCGATCCATGGCGAGCGCCACAGCCGGACTCACGGAGGCAGTGCTGTACGACGCGCTGGTCAACTACCTCGTCTCCATGGCGCGCACCGTGGAAGGGGCCATGAATCGCGCCCTCGACGCGCTCACCTCCCTCGACAGCGCGCGCACCTCCGCGCTCCCCGGCGAAGTCTTTCTTCTCGAGCCGCGCATCAACGAAATGGAAATTGTGATCGACGAGCACGCCATACGCCTGCTGCGCCGCGGCTCCTTCTCCGACGACGAAATGCGCCTGATCGTGGCGGCGCTGAAAATCAACAACGACCTCGAGCGCATCGGCGACCTCGCCGTAAACCTCGCGCAAGGCGCGGTTTCTCTGCGCGAAATGCTGGGTGCGCGGATTCCGGAGGAGCTGGTCCCCATGGTTCTCGCCGTGCGCGCCATGGTCAGCAAGAGCCTCGGCGCGCTCATCTTTCGCAACGTCGAAATGGCCACGCAGGTTCTCGAAAGCGACGATGTCGTGGACCAATACCGCGACCGCATCTTCGAAAACTTGCTCGCCACGATGACCCAGCAAGCCACGCTGGTCAGCTCCAGCATGCAATTTATTCTGGCCACCCGCCACCTCGAACGCATCGCCGACCACGCCACCAACATTGCCGAAGACATCATTTTTTGGGTGCGCGGCCTCGATGTGCGCCATGGTCGCGGTCTGACCATGCGGCCGGATTTCTCTGGAGGGCAAGCCAACTCCGGGATCGCCAGCGAAACGGCCGGGGAAAGCCCGGTAGCCGGCTCGCCCCAGGCTGCCGCGGTCATCGAGAATTCACACGCGTTTGATGCCGGTGTGACCCCGGCCTGCGAGACTGAACGCGCTTGATCTTCACCAATTGTTCCTACCTGGGGACCGGCGCACCCCTGGCGCCGGTCCCTCCTCCTCCCTCTTGGCTCCTGTGGATACCGTCACGAGTTAACTAGACGGACTCCAGAACACGCGCGAAAGCGCGCCGCATGGTAAACTTAGATGTTTGGCGGGAGGCGAATCTCTGTGAACTGGAGCTGGTTTCTGCTGCGCTGTGCCATCGCGTTGACGCTTCTTACCTTGCTATTCCTTTCTCAGCGCTTTTGGTATCGCTCCATCTGGCGTGCGACCGCCAATTGGCGCATCGCCTGGCTCCGCGTCGCTGTGCGCCTCGTGTACGTCGCACTGCTGGTTCTGATTATCGGCTCCACGGTCGATGGATTTCGCATGGGCTACCGCCACCATCTGATTCCCGACGCCAAGATCACCATGTTCGCGGGCCTGTGGTTTACCAGCGCGCTTTTCGCCTATCTCGCGGTGAACCTGGTTCGCGTCATCGAGCGTCTCTGGGCTTCCTTGCGCTCTGTTGCCCGGCGCAACTCTGCGTCCGCGCCAAGCTCTTCGCCGGGCGCGATAACATCAAACGCGGCGCTAGCAACGCGCGCCCCTGCTGAGGCCGCCGAACTAGTCCCAAACCCTTCGCGCCGGTATTTCTTCCGCACCGCTTCCGCCCTGGCTGGCGCTGTTCCTTTCCTCAGCGTGGTCTATGGCTTCGCCGCCGAGCGCCTGGACTATCGCATCCGCCGCGTCGAAATCCCCATCGCCGATTTGCCGCCCGCCCTCGACGGCCTGAAAATCGTTCAGCTTAGCGACATTCACCTCAGCGGCGGCAGCATGAGCCGCACGGATGTGCGCCGCGCGGTGGACATGGCCAACGAGCTGGGCGCCGATCTCGCCGTCGTCACTGGAGACTTCATCACCGGAGCCGCGGACCCGCTCGCGGATTGCATCGACGAGATCCGCCAACTTCGCGCTCCCCTCGGCATTTTCGGGTGCAACGGCAACCACGAAATCTACGCCCGGGCCGAAGATGCCGCGCAGAAGCTCTTTGCGCAAGCCGGCATGAAGTTGCTTCGCCATGAAAATGTGCAGCTCGCGTTTCGCGGCGCGCATTTTAATCTTCTCGGCGTCGATTACCAGCGCGAGCGCGCACATAGCGGCCAGCGTGTGGAGATGCTTCCCGACCTGGCTCCCCTGGTTCGCCGCGACATGCCAAACATTTTGCTCTCGCACAATCCGAACACCTTTAATCGTGCCGCGGAGTTGGGCATCGAGCTATCCCTGGCTGGGCACACCCACGGCGGGCAAGTCCAGGTGGAAATCCTCGATCATCGCTTCAGTCCGGCGCGCTTTATCACCGATTACATTGCCGGGGCGTACTTCCGGCCGCTCTCCATGCCGGCGACAAATCTCCGTGCGCTCAAGGAGGCAAACTATTCGGCGAGCAGTCAGGCGCCGACTTCCAGCCACGCTCAGCCGCTCCTCTCGGTGCTCTATGTCAACCGCGGACTAGGCACTGTCGGCGCCGCGGTGCGCCTCGGCGTTCCCCCTGAAATCACGTTGCTCACCCTGCGCCGCGCTTAGCAACCCCGGCGTCCGGATACGCAGCGCTTCCTTCGCACCACTCTGATCAAGCGTGTGATTCGTCGGCGTCTTGCCGCTTTTACGAAGGGCCGCAGCGAGGTTCAAACTCACCCCGCCCCTGGCCCGGTTTTTGATTTTGCTGAATGCGCAGATGAGCGGCCACCAGGCGAATCTCGCCGTAGGTGATTTCCTCCGGCAATGCTTCCTTTACCGGCTTCATGCGCTCCTTGCCAAATCGCTGAATTGCGGTAGCAATCTGTGTGTAGCGTTCGGCGCTGAGCCACTTTGCCTCGAACTTCACCTCGCCGTCTTCCATCAGCTGGACCACCATGTCCACGACGCTACTGACCTTGCGGCCGCGAATCTGCCCTATTTCCTCGAATGTGCGTCCTTCTCCAAGAAGCTGCAGCGTATCTTTGCGCGGCTGCGACGCTGCCGCGTGCCAGTCAGTGCTGGCCCGTTCGCCCTTATGGAACCGTTGCAGAGCGTTCAGGATCTCCTGGCCATAACGCTCCACCTTCTTATCTCCGAAGCCCGAGACCGCGCGCAGCGCCTGCAACGTCGTCGGCTTAACGGCGCACAGCGCATCCAGCGTTGTGTCATGCAACACGACGAACGCGGCTATTCCCAAGTCTCTTGCCGTGTTGCGCCGCCACTCGCGCAGATATTCCCGGAGTTGCGCATCCGGCAAGGACAAAGTGGCGCCAGCCGGACGCTGTTCGTCCGCGACCCGCTTGTCGGGTGGCGTCCGACGAGCCTTCGCGCGCCGCCCCCGAAGCCGCGTTTCCTGCACTTCCAACCATTCCGGCGTACCCACGCAGATGTCGCACGTGCCGCAGCGTTCCCACTTGGGTTGCTCGCCGAAGTGCTTGCACACATGGTGCTGCCGGCACTCCATCGACTGCACAAAGCGTTCCACGTCGTGATAACGCTGCCATGATCGCTCCCGCTCTATGGGATCCCCAATCTGCCCTACGAAATAGGCGTGCAGTCCACGATCCTTTTTCTGCCACAGCAAAATGCAATCTGCGGGCAAGCCATCACGCCCCGCCCGGCCCGCTTCCTGGTAGTACTGCTCGACGCTCTTCGGCAGCGAGAGATGAATCACCGAGCGTACGGCTGCCTTGTTGATCCCCAGTCCGAATGCCAGGGTGCCCACCAGCACGCGCACCTCGTCGCTCATCCATTTTTCCTGATTTTCGCGGCGCGCCTTGGCCTCCATTTGGCCGTGATAGCCGATCGCCGGGATGCCATTTTCCTCCAGGACGTCGACCGTCTCTCCCACCCGCGCAATGGTCGGCGCGTACACGATTACATTGCCTTCGCTGACCCGCCGCACCGCTCGCAGCAGCATCTCTTCCTGCGTGCTCGAATTGCTCTCGTGCACGATGTAGTTCAGGCTCGGGCGCCGGAAGCTGGCGATGTGCTTGTGCGGGTCCCGCAGCCGCAATTGCTCGATGATGTCGTGCCGCACGCGCTGCGTCGCGCTGGCGGTGAACGCCGCAATCGGCCGGTCCGGGAAGAGTTCGCGCAATCGGCTCAGTTGCCGGTACTCCGGGCGAAATTCGTGGCCCCACTCGGAGATGCAATGCGCTTCGTCAATGGCAAAGAAAGACAGCGGAATGCGCTTCAACCACTCCGGTGTGTCCCCCAGCGCCACGCGTTCCGGTGAAAAATACAGCAGCCGAAATTGTCCCGCCGTGGCGCGCTTTAGTATTTGGCTTCGTTCCGCCCCGCTCAGGGAACTGTTCACGAAAGCCGCCGGAATCCCGCTTTGCTCGAGCTGCGCCACTTGGTCCTGCATCAAGGCGATCAGCGGCGAAATGACCACCGCTGTGCGCCCGGGATCCAGCACTGCCGGCAATTGGTAGCAGAGTGATTTGCCGCCGCCGGTGGGCATCACCACGCAAGCGTCGCGTCCCGCCGCAATGCTCCGCACCACCGCTTCCTGTCCGGGGCGAAATGCGTCGTAGCCCCAGTAATGTCGCAGGATGTCGGTGAGAGAGCTTGCGGTTTCAGGCTGCATCCCGGTTTCGATTCCTTGGTCAGGCAAAGTCGCAGCAACGCTCATAGCATACTCCCAAACTTCGTGGCAGTTTCGCTTTTGTTTCGCTATATGTCAAGTAAGATTTCTGTGAATCGTTCGTCTCACTGTGGAATCTGTGGAAAACCGAGAAACAGGCGGGTGCTAGCGGCGGCGAGCTCCCCTCATTGCCCGTCCGAAACCGTGGCGGGTTGCTGGCTGGGGAGCCCGGTGCCATAATCCAGCTTCACGGTACGGAAGCGTGTTTCGGCGCGGACCTCAGGCTCCGGAACGCGAGTTACGGGGGATAGTCATGGCTCTGCGCGATAGCTGGATCGAAAAACGAGAAGCAGCGGCAGCCACCGCCAACGGAAACAGGAACATGTCGCAGATGCATCTGGCGCGGCAAGGTTTCGTTACCGAAGAGATGCAGTACATTGCGAAACGCGAACGCCTCGAGCCGGAGCTGATCCGCGACGAAGTGGCGCGCGGGCGCTGCATCATTCCCGCGAACATTCATCACCGCAACCTGGAGCCGATGGCGATTGGCATCGCCACCAAATGCAAGATCAACGCCAACATCGGCAACTCCGCGACCAGTTCCAACATTGACGAAGAGCTGAAGAAACTGCACCACGCCGTGCATTACGGCGCGGACACGATCATGGATCTCAGCACCGGCGGCGACATCCCCGTCATACGCAAAGCCATTATCGAAGCATCGCCTGTGCCCGTCGGAACGGTTCCTGTTTACGAAGCAATCTCCCGCGTGCGCC
>Ga0137391_10001932_pt1 | contig 15281 bp, 17 predicted proteins | sample 15con2h24BmetaG_FD_101399 | JGI IMG/M metagenome (GOLD analysis project Ga0137391, IMG submission 101399) | Vadose zone soil microbial communities from Angelo Coast Range Reserve, California, USA - 15con2h2.4B metaG | ecosystem: Environmental > Terrestrial > Soil > Vadose zone > Saprolite...
CGAGGCGCCATGTATCGCCACAGCCCGAAGGAAGTGGCGCCGTCCCAAACGGCTCGATTTCTCCGTGTCGACGATCTGCAACGGCGAACGACGCAGCCCCAGTAAGTAATCGCAACCGCCCATTTGGCCCCCTTGGGAAATAAAAAGAGATCGAAACAATCATTCTGGGATGGACATCCGTAGTCGACTGTCGTTGCCTCCCCTATTTCGCAACAATGCCGACCGCGCCTCACAAGAAGTACACTAAGATCCCGGCCAATGATTCGAGCGGTCACATTGAAGAGATGCAACGCACCATCTTCGCATAGATATCAATATTGAGAGGATATCGCTTTGCGATATAGAATTATATCTAATATTCGCCACTGTTTTACCCCTCTACGCGGAAAATTTTTCTTTTACTTGGTTTTCGTTATCGTCGGCGGCATCAGAAAACCTCATGCCAGATTTAGCAAGAAGTTTTCCATTTCTTTGCCGCACCTGCAATAATTCCATTGAGAATGCGGGTACACTTGCGCATTTATTGCGTGATATTTCGTAGTATCGAGCCGAATGGATCGCGACTATTGGCTCGGCGCACGTACAAATTGCCGCAGCCAGGAACAGGAAACGCTGTCGGCAAACGGCAAGGCCAACGATGAGGAACCCCAGATGCACCAACCGCCCATGCGCACTGCCTCACATGGGGGAGTTGGAGTGGGCCCAATCGGAAGGTTACCGCGACCGGAATGGTGGCACTTTGAGTAGAGGGATCGGTGAAGGGAAATCTGTGAAGCGAAGCAAAATCTGGGCCGCGATGGGCGTCGTCGAGGCCGTTCTTGTAGGCCGCCAGGCTACATTTCTGCGTCGATCGCTCAGCCCGAACACTTCCTCAGGCTTGGCTGAAGGTCTGCGGCGTCTGCCCGCCCTCAACAACGCGGCGCACCACCACCTCTCGACCTGCCGGCGTGAGCCGGGCATTCTCATGAACGTCCATTCGGTTCCTCCAAGGTGGCCAAAGCTTCAGCAACTTCAGCTTCCTCGGTCCGAACCGAATGGACAACCTATTGAGACTTCACATCTAGTGACACTTCCGTGGGGACAACGGCCGATCCGCTGTCGGCCCGACGATGGGGGCGGCGCCCCATCTCGTCGACGACGACGAGCGTCGCGAGGTCAAGTGACGGTGGGCGCTCTCGCGTCGAGAGACCCTAGGGGGCCGGCGAGGGCGCTTTCGCCGTCGCGGAACCCGGCCGTGCCGCGCTCTCGCTCGTCGTCGCCTCTCGTGGACTTCGGCAATAAGAACCTCTTCGCGCCCGTCTAGCGCTGCGAGAGCTGTAGAGCGCGCTGCGCCTCCTCAAGGGTCTTCAACGTCTCGACGGTGATGTCGACCGGATAGTCCGGCGGCAGCGCGCCCCCGATTGCCGTGGCGACGAGCTGCGCTTCACGCAGCATCTCCATGGCGAAGCGGCAGCTGTGATTGGCGTCGCTGCCCGGCGCCGATCCGATGTTGAGAATGTCGAATGGCATCGCTCCGCCGAGCGTCGGTAAATGGCGCGCGAGCGACAAGACGGGGCCCAGCATCTGGAGACGCGCGAGATCGACGAAGATCTCTCTTTTCGGTTCCCGGAAATGCAGATCGAGCAGGAAGAGCATCGTCCAATAATGGAGATCGCCGAGCCAGCTGAGAGCGAGCAGCGTCGGATCGCCAACCTCGCCGTCATGGCCGACGAACGCGGTGGGGTTGGCGGGAAGCGGCAGAGACGGATAGGCGGGATGCGTCGGCGGCAGGTTCCAAACTGCCTTCTGCTTGCCGAAACCCGCATGGGTCCCCTCGAAAACGTCGCGGAAGAAGAGAAAGTGCTGCTGTTCGCCTTCCGTCTTGATGTGGTGTAGCTGGGCGAGCCAGTCCCCGACGTTGAGTTCCCCGCCGCGCTTCGTCGCGGCGAAATCCTCGAGGCGGCCGATGATCGCATCATAGAGGCTGCCGAGATGATTGACCCGGACGCCCGACCCGATCAGCTTCATGACCGTCCCCGCGAAGGCACGGTCCTTGGCGCGAGCGACGGGGAGGAAAATGTCGGAAGGCGCTTCGGCGTAGAGGTATTTCGCCAGGCTTTTGCGGCTCAGCGGCTCGAGTGAGAACTCGAACGGGTAGATCGCGGGCTCGTAGGGGAACTCCTGGCGCACCAAGTTCGGCGCCGCCCCAATCGCCGCGAGAAGGCGATTGACGGTCGCAAGATGCTGCATCTCCTGGACCGCGACGCCGATGAGGTCGGTGCTGCCCGGCGCGCCGGTGCCGGCGATATCCGCGTAGTCCGGCTTCAGCGAGAAGGCGGCGTAGAGATATTGTAGCATGAGGGCGTGCTCGATCTCCGTTGCCTCGCGCAGCAGCCGGGCGAGCTCGAGATACGGGCTCGCGAAATCGCGGACGATCTTACCGTCGCGCGACTGGGCCGGTTCCAAGGCCGCGGGGCCGTGAGCGGGCGTCGCCGCCCGCTCGAGAGCCGCCACGCTGCCATCGGAGCGGACGAGACACAGAGCCGAGATCGAGACTCCCTGCAGGGCGACGTTGCGCAGGAAGTTCCTGCGCTCGGGAGCGTGCCACCCGCCGCCCTCGACGCGCACACCGGACCGCGGGGTCCGCAAGAAACCGTCTTTCTTGAACATCGGAGCTCCTCTGCGCTAGCGTAGAGTGCTGAGGAAAGCGATCACGTCATCGCGCTCCTGCTTGTTGACGATGCCGGGAAAGGTCATCTTCGTGCCGGGAACCATGGCTTTCGGACTGGCGAGATATTCATCGAGGACAGCAGAGTCCCAAATCTTGTTGAGATCGTGCATGGCCGGCGAATAGCTGTAGCCGGGCGCGCTGCCGGCGGGCCGGCCGATGAGATTGAAGAGGCTCGGCCCGATCTTGTTCTTTCCCGGCTCCGCCGTGTGGCAAATCGCGCATTTGGCGAAGACGCGTTTGCCCGCCAGCGGATCGCCCTCCGCCGTCGCGGCGGATGTCACGAGGCTGAGGCCGAGCGTGCCGACAAGGGCCGGGAGAAATCGTCGCGCGGCCAGTTTCGGATGCCAAGTCTCGGCGTGGGTGTGGCGCGGCCGCGTCGAGCCACGCACACGGCGTTCATCCGTTGATTGCGCCACCATGGGGCACCCGTTTCATTGGTCAGTTCGACGCGATAAAACCATTTCCGACCGCCCGGCGTGAAGGACGCATAGGCAGTAACGCGATCCGCATCGAACAAACAAAAGAGAGAGATCAATTCGCTTTCTCTTATGTCTGAGGCTCGATTATTGCAGCCGGTCCGCAATCATCTCGACGCTCGCAGAGGTCATGCCTCGCACGCCCGCTGTGCAGGGAAAATCCCATTCTCGCTATCGCCCAGTGCCGGAAGCGCGGCGTGGGCCGCTGAAACTCGAAGGCCGAATTGAGGGCGACGAATCGGCACGGCGTTAAAGTATGAGGCCAAGCGTCGCAGCCTCGGAGAGGCGCTGGAAAAGCGACTGGATTCGTATTCGCATCGTTGGCGGAGAATCCAAAATGGAGTAACTCGATTTGACGCCGATGCTGCAAGCGATTTGGGCTCCACCCTTCCTCACGTAGTTGCGTCGCGGCGACTCTCCCTTCCAATGGGTCGTCGACGATCAATCCGGCAAGAACTCCGCCGCCGAGATGCAGGGCCGCGGTCCTCCCGAAAAGCGGTGAGCGCCCCACGGCGCAAGCTGCTGCATAGCGAGGGTTCGGTTGATTGAGACGCGGTGGGACCCGTGGGCGATCGGCGCCCAGGCGCCGACGAGATCGCTTCCCTTGCCGCGACTTTCGCTTTAGGGGCGAATGGTCGTCCGCGCCTCTTTCGCCAGCCAGACGAGCGCGGCGCGCGCCGACGGCGCGTCTTGGACCGGTGCGAGGAAATCGAGCCGCGCGATCTCGTCGCCTCGGCGCAGATCGACGCCCTCGGAATCGATCCCGATGAGCCGCCAGTCTTCCCCCGGGAGGCCGAGGAGGACTTTGGCGTAGAGCGCCACGGCGTCGGCGTGGTCGGCGTTCATGTGGCGCACGATCTCGCCTTCCGCCGCGGCGAGCGCAGCAAGCCCCAACGGCAGCAGATCGTCCGCCGCGATCCACTCGATGCGGCCGAAGCTGGCGACCAAATGCGCTCGGCTGACCGCGACGCGGTAGAGGTGGAAGTCGGCGAAGCCGGCGTAGCGCGCGGCTGACCGGTGGCGGGCGAGGAAGCGCGCCTCGAGCCTCGGATCGGAGGTTCGCGTGGCGCGCCCCAGCACCGTCACGCGGGGCCCCGTGAGCGGTTCTCGCAGGCAGAACGTGCCGTCGTAGAGCAGCGCCACGCGCGAGTCGGCGGCGATGTTCACGGTGTGTTGGGCGAGATCGGAGATGAAAAGCAGCGGCGCGCCGTCCGGCGCCGTCGCGGCAAGCACCAGCGAGGCATAAGGCGCACCGGCCAGCGACGTCGCCAGCGACGCGCGATCGAGACGGCGCAAGAGGCGCCTTGCGGTGACCGCGGCGCTCGACGACGTCACCGCCGGTCCCGCTCGCGCGGGAAAACCGATAACGAGCGTCGCCCGACGGCGGGGCACGCGATCTCCGCTGCTGACGGCACGGGATGATCGTTCTCGCTCATCAGCAGTGCGCAGAGAAGAGCTCACGCCGATCGGCGCTGGGCGTCGCTTAGCGCCGGCGACGGGCCGCTGATGAGATACCCAACGCCGCGGATGGTGTGGATTTGAAGATTGGCGCCGGCCTCGGCGAGCTGCTTGCGCAGGCGATGGATATAGACTTCGACGGCGTTCGAGCCGATATCGATCGAGAGCCCGAAAAGCGAGTCCACCACCAGCTTCTTCGACATGACGCGGCCGCTCCGCCGCATCAGGATCGCGAGCACGGCGACCTCGCGCGCGGAGAAGGCCTTCGGCACATCGTCGATGAAGACCTGCTGGGCGACGGTGTCAAGCGTGACGTTGCCGAAGCGCAGGGCGAGGCCGAGCATGTTCCCAGGTCGTCGCAGCAGCGCTTGCAGCCGGGCGAGCAATTCCTCGAAGGCGAAGGGCTTGGCGAGATAATCGTCGGCGCCGCTGCGCAGACCGATGACGCGGTCCTGGACACCGTCGCGAGCGGTCAGGATCAGCACCGGGGTCGGATCGCCGCGTTCGCGCAGCTCGCGCAGGACGGCGAGCCCGTCGCCATCCGGCAACCCCAGATCGAGAATGATCGCCGCGTAATGGTTGCTTGCCAGGACCGCCCGCCCCTCGCTCGCGCTCGTCACCACGTCGGCGGCGAAGCCGGCCGCCTCCAGCTCCTTGGTGAGAAGCTGCGAGAGCTGTTCATTGTCCTCGATCAGCAGCAATCTCATGGAAGGCTCCCCGTTCATCCTCGCGAGAGGAATGGTGGAGCCTGATCGCCAGCGCCGGATCTCTCATGCACGAGGGGAGGACTCTGCAGGTCTCGCATCCGCCGTCGCCAGGCTCCGCGATCAATGTCACGCCGCGCCAGCCACGCGTCGAGAGGGCAAAGGAGGTAACCGCTTCTTGCCGCCCGCCGGCCATCATTTTGCGCCGATGAGAAACCGCGAGGCGCGGCTTTCGTCATCCGGCGGACCCGACGCCCGATCGGAGGCGGGTTGCGCGATGCGCTCGGCACTTCGATTTTGTCTCGGCGTTCCGGCGCGTCGCGGGACCATCCTGGGGCCGTCGCCGGAGGGATTGGCGATGCGATTGCGGGAAGCCACCCCCGAGGACGCTGAGGCCATCGTTGCAGTGCCCGTCGCCGCCTGGCGAGCGGCTTACGTCGGCATCGTGCCTGACCCCGCCCTCACGGCAATGTCGGTCGGCGAGAAAACGGAGCGGCGGCGTCACTCTCTGATGCTGAGCGCGGGCGACGCGACATCGGCCTTCGAGGGCGAATCCTATGCGATCTCTCTGCTGCGCCGCGCCCAACGGGTTGGCCTTGGCCGCCGGCTCATGACAGCCATGTCGACTCGCCTTGGGAAATTGGCCTTCACGACGGCCTTTCTCTGGGCCGCGCGTGACAATTCGCCCGCACGGCTCTTCACTGAGCTCGTTGCGGGCTTGTCGCCTCAAGAGGCGAGAGGCGACCGAACCATACGCCGTCCGAAGTCGCCTACGCCTGGCACCTGCCCTTCTCAAGGCCATGAGAGGCTGACCCGCCTCGGCGGCTTGACGGTCATCGACCCCGTTTTTTTGCGGAGTTTGGCCTAGTCTAGAACGACGTATTTCGCCATCGCGGGAGCGGCGCCTCTTCCCACTCGAGCGCGGCCTCCTGCCAGCGCGGGGCATAATCCGCCGGAGAGAGCAATGTCGGGCGCTCGGCGAGGATCGGGATGTGCGTTGCCGCGATGACGATCCCGCCGGCCTTACGGTGGGCCGAGATGCAATCCTCGAGAAGGCGCACGCCGCCCGCATCGAGCCCGTTCGTCGGCTCGTCCAGTAGCCAGAGCGGGGCGTGGTCGGCAAAGAGACGGGCCAGAGCCAGGCGCTTTTTCTGACCGGCGGACAGCAGCCGGCACGGCGAGAGAGCGAGAGGACCGAGGCCGAGCGTCTCGAGCGCCTGCCGTGCCTTTGCCTGCTGCGCCCTCGGGGGGCCGCTCTCTCGCAGCGCGCCCCAGAAAGACAGCATCTCTAGCGCCGTAAGGACCGGCTTCACCGCGTCGTGGTGCCCCACGAAATGCAACCGGGCGCGATGGCCTGCGGCATCTTGCGAGATGGCTGCCCCGTCCCACTCGAGCGCTCCCGACAGTGGCGGCGATAGACCGGCCAGCACGCGCAGCAGGCTCGATTTGCCGCTGCCGTTGGGGCCTGTCAGCAACATCGCGTCGCCCGGCTGCAACGCAAAGGAAAGAGCGCGGAAAATGAGGCGGCCGCCGCGTCGGCAGGCGAGTTCCCTGGCGACCAGAAGCGGCGCCGGCCGACATGCATCCTCGCGGCTGGGCGCGTTCATGCAAGCCGAGCTCGCCCGGACTCGCCCGGCGCAAGGCGCTTGGTGCGCCGGCCTACGCAAGGACCTGGCGCCGCCGCCATACTGCGTTTCATGGTTTTCCTTTTCGTCTGCGGCGCGGCCTGCCGCGCCCGCCACGATCGGCGGCGACGAAGTCTTCTTCGCTTGCGCGCGCGCCGGCAATGACGCCCATGTGGATCCTCGCGACCCATCCGGATTAGCTTCCTTGATGGAGGCGGCTGGCGTGAGGGTTTCTTGGCGGCTTTGGTTCGGACGCTTTTTGTCATTGCCACGGAAGCAGAGCTGAAGCGCGGCCTGAATTCCGCGCCGGGCCACTAGGCCGAGTCCATCAGAACCTGCCTGAAGGGGCAGTTGATCCTGAGGCCCGGCGAATATTCGCCCGTCCCGGCCGACAAAAAGAGAGCCAGGTCGGACATGCGCCCGACCTGGCCGAGGAGTGCAACGCTCTGGCGGCGTGCCAGGCGCTGTTCGCTTACTTGCTCAAAACCCGCATCGTAGCCGGAAGCTGGTCGAAAGTCCCATCATTGGCGATCGACGCGCACTTCGCCGCGTCGATGCCGTTCTTGCCGACGGCGGCAACCGTGATGGTTTTTTCGGCTGCGTTCGCACCGTTCGGAGCGGCCGCTGGATCGTTGCCGTTGCTGACCGTCAGCTCGGGGTGATCGAACGGTGCCGCATGGCAACGCACGCGGTCGTCGGTCAGCGACTTCAGGAAGGCCACGAGAGCCGCCTGATCCTTCGCCGAGAGGTTACGGCTCTTGATCTTGTCGCCGAGGTTGCTGCCGCTCGCCGCCACGCTCAGAAGATCGCTCTCGCCGAGCGGGCCGCTGCCGGACGTGTCGCCGCCAGCCACAGACCGGACGTCGCCGCCGCGACTGTAGAACTGGACGACTTGCGCCAGCGTGCCTTCTCCGCCGTTGTGGAAGTACGGCGCCGTCTGCGCGACATTGCGCAGGCTCGGGATCTTCATGGTGCCGTCAGCCGCGACCCTCTGCGTCAGAGGACCGAAGTTGCCGGGCAGAACGTTGCAAGGCGAGAACTGGGCCTCGAACTTGCAAGGATCGACCGTCACGCCGTCGAGGTTCGGGCCTGACGGGTTCGCCACGTATTGCCGAGCGAAGGACAGCGGGTTGCCGAAGGGATCGGTGACGCCGAGGCCTTGGTCGTCTCGGGTCGGCCGCGCCCCGATGTTAACGAAGCCGGTGTCCATGAGGGCGATGCCGCCATCGGCCATCTGCTTGCGCTGCAGCGGGCTGTCACCATTGACGGCGAGCGCCGCCGCGGTGAGGAGAGGCCCTTCATGGCAGGTGGCGCAATCGCCCTTGCCTGACGTGAAGATGCCGAGGCCGTCTTGCTCGTCCTTGCCAAAGCCCGGGACCGGCTTCTGGTTCGCGTCCATGTAGCGGTCGAACGGGCTGTCGTCGGAGACGAGAGTCGCCTCATACAGCATGACCGAGATGCCCCAGAACATGGAGAAGTTGAGCTCCGCCTGGGTGTAGCCACCCTGGTCGTGACCCGACCAGTACTTCTTGTCGAAGGCCTTCTTGATCATGTCGTTGTAGGTGTAGGAGAGGCCTTTTCCGCTGGTCGAACGGAGAGCGCCAAGGACGCTGTCGGTAGCATCGACTGCTTGGGTGGAGAGCGCCGGTATTGACGCCAGTTTCTTGCCGATGTCCTTGAACGAGCGGTTGCTGCACGACATCTCGAAGTCGCTACCGGCGGGACCGACCGCCTGCGACGCCAGGGATGCGTTCTTCAACGCCATCTTCTGCGGCGAGAGATTGCCCGCCGCGTCGGCGACGAGAACGCTTGCGCTCGTGTCACGAGAGCCGAACGGGTTGTTGCCGTTGAAGGTGTTGTTGGCGCGACCGTCCCAGAAGTTGCGATCGTTAAACACCGCATTGATGACGGTGGGGACGTTGCGCGGCTCGACGTGCCGCGTCATCAGGGTCGTGCCGGCGTTGCCGCCGGTTCCGGCGATGGCGAAGGTGTCCATCGGTCGGGTGATGCAGGTTTCCGAACCGTCCCGTCCCGTCGATATGAACGTGCCGGCATAGGTGCCGGCCGACGAGACGACGTCGTTGCTATCGAACAGAACCACCGAGTTGCGGTTATTCGGGTCAGCGAGCTTGTGGAACGGGAAGTCGGCGCCGGTCAGCGTATAGTTCGGCCCGCCCGCGCCGTCCAGAGTCGCCTGGAAGGTCACGTCGGAAGGAACGCCCCGGATATCGGGATCGAGCTGGTTGGTGACGCGGCTGTCGGCGCCGGCGTGGAAGTGACAACTGGCGCAAGCCTGACCGTCGCTGCCCGCCTTGGCGTCCCAGAACAACGCCTTGCCGAGGGCGATCGCCATGGTCTTGTCGGTGACGATGCCGGTAAGATCGGGCAGAGGCGGCTTGATGCCCTTGAGCGAGCCTAACTTCTTGCCGCCGCCGCTCGCTGAGCCGCTGCTCGTCGATGCGACGCTGCCTCCACTCGACCCGTCCTTCGCGAGCGCAGTATCCCAAAGCGTAAGGGAGCCCGCACCCAAGGCCAGAACGCTGACTGCAGCAACAGCAGCATTCGGCCATCGTTTCAATTGCCTCATTGTCATACACTCCTATTTGCGGCCGCTGTTGAAACCCAACGCGGGCCGCGGCGACACTGGCCCGCTGCTCACCCGTGAGGGCGACGCCCGAACACGGAATCATGCAGGCGCCAGAGATCGCAGTTTTACTTTTGGATCACAATAATCTGAAAGATAAATTCAAGTATGACGCAGGTTTTCTGGTATTATTACTGGCGTTATTGGGTAATTCGCCTAGATCATTACCGCCTTGTTCTAGCCCCTTTTTGCGCGGTTTTGAGCGATCCTTGACGTTCCTTCACGAAAATGAGCCGAGGGGGCTAATCCATAGTTGCCCAGCTGGGACGGGCGCGCCGGGAATGTTCATCCCGCCGCGCTAGCGACTTTCTTCCACGCCCGTCAAAGGGATAGGTCACGCGTCGCGCGAGCCGGCGACGACCAGCCAATCGGCCAAGCGAATGAAGCGCGCCACCTTCGTCCCGGTCAGCATAGGCTGGAACGACATCGGCTCGTGGGGCGCGTTGTGGGCAATCGGCGGCAAGGACGCGCTCGGCAACGTCTTCCTCGGCGACGTCATCGCCGAGAACATCAAGATTCCTAACCGGGCGCCGAGGGACAGATGATCGCCGCGCTCGACGCCAAGCATCTCGTCGTCATCGCCACCGCCACATCGTGTTGGTAGCGAAGCGTGATCGCGCCCAGGACATCAAGACGCTGGTGGCCAAGCTCGACCGGGCCGGGCGCAGCGAGACCGGGCTCACCTCACCGTCCACCGGCCGGGCGCGTCTGTCGCTGCAGATGCATCACCATCGCGCCGAGCAGTGGCTCGTCGTGACGGGCGCCGCCAAGGTGGCGCGCGGCGAAAATGAGATGATGCTGGACGAGGACGAAGCGACCTAGATTCCGCTCAGCGCCAAGCACTGGCTGGAAAAACCCCGGCCTCTCGCCGGCCTGACGGGCGAACGGGGTGCCCCGTTCGAGAAGATCAGGACGGCGGGCCGGCGCGAAGGAGGCACACATTTCGGGCGTATTGCCTTTTCCGCGCCCGAATAGGATACCGGCGTGGGATGGATACAGAAAATCACTGCGGCTTTCGCATTGGAACGCGCGGCAGCCCGATGGCGCTCATGCAAACTGCGATCGTCCGCGAGCGGCTCGTGGCGACGCATCCGCATCTCGCGGTGCCGGGCGCCATAGAGATCGTCGTCATCAAGACGACGGGCGATCGCGTGCAGGACCGCCAACTCGCACAGATCGGCGGCAAGCAGCTCTTCACCAAGGAAATCGAGGACGCGCTGCTAGCCGGCGCTATCGATATCGCCGTCCATTCGATGAAAGATGTGGCGACGTGGCTACCCGAGGGTCTCGAGATCGCCTGCCTCTTGCCGCGCGACGACCCGCGCGACGCCTTTCTCTCCCCCCGGGTGACAACCCTTGCCGAGCTGCCGAAGGGCGCCCTCGTCGGCACTTCCTCTCCGCGCCGGCAGGCGCAAGTCCTCGAGCGCCGTCCCGATCTCAAAATCGTGCCGATTCGCGGCAATGCCGGAACGCGCATGAGCAAGCTGGCCGCTGGCGAGTGCGACGCCGCTATCCTTGGGCTCGCGGGGCTGCGCCGCATCGGCGAGGAACGTGCCGTCACCTCGATCCTCTCCGTCGAGGAGATGCTGCCGGCGGTGTCGCAAGGCGTCATCGGCATCGAGTGCCGCACGGACGATCTTCGGGCCCACGAAATCTTGTTGCCGCTGCATCACCCCGAAACTTCGACGTGCAACATCGCCGAACGCAGCCTTCTTGCCGCGCTCGGCGGCTCGTGCCGGACACCTATCGCCGGCCTCGCCCAATTGGTCGGCGACACAGTGTCGGTGCGCGGCCTGATCTTCAGCCCGGACGGCGCCTGCCGCCACCGCGCCGATCGCCAGGGCCTAGTCGGCGACGCGGCGGCGCTCGGCGCCGATGCGGGCGCCGAGCTGCGCGCCATTGCCGGGCCCAATTTCTTCGCCGCCCTCGTCTAATTTCCCGTCATTCAATTTGTGGCCGGGATGCTCGATCCACCCTCCCTCACCGCAGACCGCCAAGCCTGGACCACGACTTGGTTCACCGTCTTGCACGGCCGCAGCTGCGCCGCATTCGAGGCAATCGAGTATGCCACAGCACCGACGCGGAGCGGCTCCGCTGGCCGGTTCGTACGCAAGCCATGGCAGCGCAATGAAGGCGGCAGTGTCGTTTCGCTGATGCACGGTCAGGTCTTCGAGAAGATCGGCGTCAATGTCTCAACGGTGTTCGGCGAATTCTCGCCCGAGTTCCGCGATCAGATCCCGGGCGCCGCGGAGGGCCCGCGCTTCTGGGCGAGCGGCATCTCGCTGGTCGCCCATCTGCGCTCGCCGCTAGTCCCCGCCGTGCACATGAACACCCGCCACATCGTCACCACCAAATCATGGTTCGGCGGCGGTGCCGATCTGACGCCGATGGTGCCGGACGACGTCGATACCGGCGATTTTCACGCCGCGCTCAAAGCCGCGTGCGACGCGCACGATGCCAGCTATTACCAGCGCTTCAAGGAATGGTGCGACGCGTATTTCTTCCTTAAGCACCGCAATGAGGTGCGTGGCGTCGGCGGCATTTTTTTCGACTATCTCGACAGCGGCGATTGGGCGAGGGACTTCGCCTTCACGCGCGACGTCGGCGAGGCCTTTCTCACCATCTACCCGGCGATCGTGCGACGCCACATGCTGGAACCCTGGACCGATGGGCAGCGCCGCCACCAGCTCGTGCGGCGCGGCCGCTACGTCGAGTTCAATCTGCTTTATGATCGCGGCACGCTGTTCGGCCTCACGACCGGCGGCAATGTCGAGGCGATCCTCATGTCGCTGCCGCCCGAGGTGGCTTGGCCGTGACGGACGAGGCGGGACGCAGTGCGGCGGCACATCAAGAGTACGACGCCGAAAACCCGTCGCTGACATTCACGTCCGATTGCTCTGCTCTCTCGCTCTGTCGCACATCCGCGCGATTCTTCACCGACCTTCAGTCCATGTTTCGTGGATTGTCGGGCGCGATCTGCGGTTGGCGGTGGCGCGCCGCCGCAGCGAATCTGCGCCGGAATTGTTTGGGTGACCCCTGCTCGCTGCGCTGCTCTCGCTCGACAAGCTCTTTCTCGCCGATTGCGAGGATGATAAGCTAGAGGCACTCGCGCTGGTGCCGTTCCCGCTCGAACTCATCGTGTTGGCGAAGGTAGTGGCACATTGGCTCGTCACCGGGCTGCGCCTGGGCGCTGTCGGTCCCGTCTTGGTTTTCCTGCTGGGCATTGACCCCGCCGGCTATGGCGTGCACGTCGCCCCAAGACGCTCGATTTCCGGATTGGGCGCGCGGCCGCATCTGTTTGATCCTTGGCGCGATCTCGCTGCCGTTTTTGCCGCTTGCGGCGGTGTCAGCAGCTGCGGCCGTACGGCAGTCGCTCGAAAAGCGGAACTTTCGCGATTGCCTCGCTAGTGCCGCACCACCGCGCAGCCGTCCCGGCGCGACATTCCCTCACGCTCGCGAACCCTTATGCTGCCACAATCACCTTAGTTTAATTAGATGCTTCAGAACGGTTTGGAGCTGAGAGCGACATGCTCGCGCTTTTCCTTTCAGAAAAGTCGTTGGCCATCGCCCATATCGCAGCCTGTGTACGGTTTCGAACATTGAGCTTCCGGAGGACTGTCTTTAGGTGCACCTTGACGGTAGCCTCGCTGATATTGAGTTCTCGGGCGATCATCTTGTTGGAGTAACCGTACAAGAGAGTACGAAGTATCTCACCTTCGCGGCCCGACATGCTTATCAGCCCCGGTGCCTCAATGTTGTAGCGATCGCCCGCAGCACTTTGACCATTATCATCAGCGCCCGACGGCAGCACTGAAGCCGGGGCTGGGAAGACCCGCTGTCCGAGCATTACCAGTTGAAGTGAATGGGTCAGGACTTCCGTCGACATGTCTCCCAGCAGACAGGCGTTGACGCCGGCGTCAACCGCCCGTGTCAGCAGGGACGAAGAGACACTGTTGGCAATAACAACGACCTTGCATTCCGGTACAATGCCTCGGATATGCAGCAGTGTCGCACTCTCGAACTCCTCCCTGGATCCCTCCAGAACCAGTAGGAGCAGAGCAGGCCGAAGCCCTAACTCGATCTCGTCATAGGCCGCATCAAGTGTAGTCGTCGCGCTAATCACATTGTATGTCTCGCCGTGGAGTAGGAGCGTCAGCCCTTCACGGGAAAGCGGATGCGGATCGACGAGCATGACCTGAATACGTTCCATGGATTCCCCCCTTGCTTCCTTGTAAGGCGAATGTGCTGAGATTTGGTTCCCAAGTTTTAGTCTTCTGGGGCACTTCCATTCGGGATTCGCGATCGCGATTTAGAGAGCTTCTACAAACTGAGTTCAGCGCAGGTAAGCCGGGATCGGGAGACATGACGAGCCCGGCCATCACATCGAGGAACTCGACTAAATCGAACGGCTTGGCCAAGCGGCGTTCGCGCATAACGCGGGTGATCGCCGTTGCTGTCTCTGGCGCCGGAGACGGCGGGGATCTTGATGTCGGCCTTATGTGGGCGGATCCGACTGATCGTTTCGAGACCCTCGGTCCCCGGTATCATCAAATTGGCGATGGCAGGATCGAATTCCCGGCCAGTGGCGAGTTCTATGCCTGCCTCGCCGCTGTCCGTCGATTGAACGCTGGCGCGCCGTTTCTCGATCAGTGCCGCGACAAAAGGTGTCGGCAATTCATCGTCATCGACTACGAGAATGCGGGTCATGCGGCGCTCACCTTAATCGCTCGTGCCTATAACCGACGCACAACATCGGGTAACTCGCTTAGGTGAACCTTACGCTGAGCGAAGAATCCGGATGAACATTCGGCCGTTTCGCCATACTCTCTCAGCAGTGGTTATTTTCGGTGTTGACGTCGACGGTCACAATGACGGCGACCGAGGCGATGTGATGGTCGTGCCGGGTTTTGACACAGGTGTCATCCAGCCCGAAGTATGGCCACTCACCCTCGATCTGGCGGTCGAGGAATGTCTGCGTGCGCTCGTCGATCTCGGCACAGGGCCGCGAGACCTGGCTCTTGCTAATCCTCTCTGTCCAGCGCCTTTACAGGTCGTCCACCGAGCGCGTCGAGATGCCCTGGATGTAAACTTCCTGGATCACCACCGTTAGCGCCCTCTCGGCGGTTCGACGGGGTTCCAGGAAAGCCCGAAAAGTAGGACTTACGCGGCTTGGGGATACGCAGTTCGACGGCACCCGCACGGGGTCTCCCAGTCGCGGTCGCTATAACCGTTGCGTTGGTTTCGGTGATCGACGCTGCGCCCCCATGACCGGCGCTACACAGCCCATCGTTCTCCAGCTCCGTCAGCCGTTGCGTGGCAAAGCCGATCATCTCGCGCAGTAAGCTCGCATCGGAGACCCCTTCTCAAGCAGTTCGCGAAGGGCGATCTCGTCGTCGGTCATCGTGGTGGTCCCCAGGTCGGGGTTACGTGCGGCAACTTGACCTCACCGAAAATCACGGCGATGGCCGCCCGGCCAACGCCCTCGCGGCCCCCGCAGGTCGGCAATCTCTGGGAGTGAAGTGGTGCTCCGGCAGTCCGGTAGCGGCTCGACTTCGTGAGTCTTCAACACCTCGTCGCTGACCGCGTCGGTCTCCGCGAGACGCACGTTGTAGCCCCACAAACCGGCGATATGGCGCAGCACTGATTGGCAGGTTTTTTCCTCGA
>Ga0137391_10001939_pt1 | contig 15266 bp, 15 predicted proteins | sample 15con2h24BmetaG_FD_101399 | JGI IMG/M metagenome (GOLD analysis project Ga0137391, IMG submission 101399) | Vadose zone soil microbial communities from Angelo Coast Range Reserve, California, USA - 15con2h2.4B metaG | ecosystem: Environmental > Terrestrial > Soil > Vadose zone > Saprolite...
CCCGATGAACCACGCGCATTGCGCTGCATAGACCAGCAACAGAACCGCTGGGACCATCCAGCGCGGCATCTTCGAGTTCGGCCTGGTTGCGTCCTCGACACCGGCTGGAGTCATAGTTGTCGGTTGGGGCACAGCGTATCATAGCGAATTCACCCGCCACACCAGCGATTCTGGTCCGACTGGACGGCGCGTAAAATTGATTGCGATGGCTCAAATCACGGCGGCTTGGACGAGGGCAGGGGCGAACGGACGCAGAGCGCCGGAATGCTCCGCGCGGGAGCGCTTGTGAGCCCAGAGTCGGTGCCCGGCCCGACAAAGTTTTCGGCGCCGCTCGCCTCGATTGTCCAAGCCACCATCTGCTTCGGCGGAATGGTTGGCCTGCTCGAAGGATTCGGCCTGCTGGCATTCCAGCGCATCAACTACGCCCGCTGGGGACCTATGATCCATGTCTCGGCAGAGATTATTTGGATCTCGCCGATCGTTGACCTGATTTTCTTTCCCCTGGTCAGCACCGCCATCTGGCTGATTTCGCGGATTGCGCCGCGCATTCCTGCACTCCGGGCCGTTATTTTTGCTCTCTCGTTTCTTGCCATCTACGACTGGCTAACCCTGACTGGACGGTTGTATCACCGCGCTTGCCTGCTGTTCGCATTCGGCGCTGCCGTGGCGTTTGGACGCTGGTTCGCCAGGCACGAAACCCAGGCAACGCGTTTCTGGAGGAAAACCACGCCATGGGCCCTCGCAGCAGTCGCGCTGGCATTCGTCGGAATTCAAGGCGGAACGTGGTGGCATGAGCGCAGCACGCTCACTGCCCTTCCAACGGCGGCCGCTGGCTCTCCCAATGTGTTGGTCATTGTGATTGACACTTTGCGCGCAGACCACGTCTCGGCCTACGGCTACCCGCGCCCAACCACGCCGAACCTTGACCGGCTGGCCCAACACGGCGTCTTATTCGAAAACGCCATTTCGCCGTCCTCCTGGAGCCTGCCTTCGCATGTTTCGCTGGTGACTGGAAGGTACCTGCACGATCACAAGGTGGGACAAGTGCAACCAGAACCATGGTTCGGCTGGGGGAAGGCCGGCCTCGGTGGTTTTCCAACACTTGGCGAAGCCCTGGAACCGAAGGGATACCGGACCGGCGCGTTCTCAGCCAACCGGACATACTTTTCACACGATTTGGGTTTCGGCCGCGGGTTCATGCACTTTGAAGACTACTTCAGTTCAGTAGCCGACAGCTTCGTGCGCACTTTGTACGGACGAGAATTTGCCAGGATTTATCTGATCCGCAGCGACAGGAGTCTGGTGAAAAGGATTTTGCGATACCTGGGCTGGACGGCACTGCTGGATCAGGATGCGGAAGGGTCAGGGAGTTACGGCGGAGCGTTCGGAATTCGCAAACATGCCGATGCGGTAAACCAAGAGGTCCTGCGCTGGATTGACCGCGACCCGCAGCGCCCCTTTTTCGCGTTCCTGAATTATTTCGATGTTCACGACCCGTACGGCGGGCCGCATTCGTATCCAAAACCGGCATGGCCGCAAGTTTCTGATGTTGACCGTTACGATAACGGCGTTAAATACTCCGACGACTGTTTTGGACGCCTGATGGCGGCTCTCGGACAAAGAGGCTTGGCTGAACACACGCTGGTCGTGGTCACATCAGATCACGGAGAGGCTCTTGGGCAACATTCCCTGATGACTCACGGTCGTGCTCTCTACTGGGAATTGATCCATGTCCCCCTAGTGATCTCGTATCCAGGGCATATTCCCGCCGGAGTGAGGCTGACAGAACCGGTGAGTAACGCCGCGCTCCCTGCCAGCATTATGGAACTGTTGGGCGGCGGGCATGATGCCTTTCCGGATCCGCCACTCAGTATTCTCTGGCGCACCGGGCAACCCGGACCTCAGCTGCCCAACCCTATTTCCGAATTGGCGGAAAACAAATATCCCGGGAAACACGACGCGCTCGCTGATCACCTGATTCCAACTGCGGCCACGGGCTCGATGAAGACCCTGGTTACTCAGCAATGGCAGCTAATCTTGCATCAGCAATCAGGAGCGCAATTGTATGACTGGAAGTACGATCCCGGCGAAACCAAGGATCTTGCCAAGACTCCGGAGGGGGAGTCAGTGATAAAAAAACTTGCACCGCAAATTGAAACGCAACCGGCGCCGCAATGATGGCTTCTCAAAATCCCGGTTCCGCCCGAATCCCCTTGCCTTCGATCACTTCATAGGCGCGGCCGGAAGCGAGGTTCTTGTATTCTTCACTGCGCCCGCTCGGCCAATCAATCACCACGCTTTCGATCTTGTCGCGCTTTCCCAATCCAAAGGTAGCGGGCATTTCTGATTGTGATAAATAACTTGATCCGCTTCTGACCATCCGCGTCTGCATCACACCGCCGGAGAATAACTTCACGCGCGCTCCGATTGCATCCCGGTTTGACTTGGTTCCGATCAGCCGGAAACGAATGCTGCGGTTTCCCGCCGTCTGATCGTTGCGGAAAAGATATGCCGGACCGTTATTCGTCGTCATCAGGATGTCCTGATCGCCATCGCGATCGAAATCTCCCACCGCCAGTCCGCGGCCAACTTTGGGCAGGCTGAAACCGCCGCCCGCTTCCTCGCCAGCTTCTCGAAACTTTCCTTTGCCATCGTTGATAAACAATTGCGGCGGTTGCGCGTAGCCCACGTTGCGGACATTGCGGACGGTGTCGTCAATGTGGCCGTTCACCGCAACCAGATCGAGTGAGCCATCCAGATCGCAGTCCGCGAACGCACACCCGAATCCCAGCGTCGTTTTCGACGGCAATCCCACACCGCTTTCAACCGCAATGTCCGTGTAATTTCCCTTGCCGTCGGCGCGGTACAGCCCGATCATCTCGTTATCGAAATTCGTGATGGCTATCCCTTGCCGTCCGGAGTTGTCGAAATCGCCCGCATCCACGCCCATGCCCGCGCGCGCCTTCCCTTCCGCGCTGAAGGCGATACCCGCTTCGAGAGCCGCGTCTTTGAACGTACCGTTCTTTTGATTGCGATACAGCTTGTTGGGCTGCGTATCGTTGGCCACCAGCAAGTCCGGCCAACCATCCTCGTCGTAATCAAGCATGGCTACGCCGAGCGATTTCGAGCTGCTGTCGAAGATTCCGCTGGTCGCGGTGACATCTTCAAACGTTCCATTCCCGCGGTTGTGAAACAGCCAGCAGGTCTGGCCGACGTAAGCCTCCGGCGTGCAATACGACTTGTGCTTGCCATCCTGGCTGCAGAACACATCGTGTTCCGGCGACCACTTCACATAATTGCAGACAAACAAATCGAGCAGGCCGTCGCGATCGTAGTCAAACCAGAGCGCGGAGGTGCTGAAGGCTTGGCGTTTCCCTAAGCCGCTGGAATTCGTCACATCAACAAACGTGCCCTTGCCCGTGTTCTTGAACAGTCGGTTCTGCCCGACGCAAGTAATCACAATGTCGGGAAACCCGTCATTGTTGTAATCGCCAACCGCCACGCCCATGCCGTACATCTCGATGTCCAGCCCGGCGGCGCGGGTCACATCGGTAAAAGTTCCGTTGCGATTATTGCGATACAGCTTGAGCGTAGAACGCTGGCGCGAATGACCAGGCCAGTCCATGCTGTTGACCAACAGAATGTCTTGCCAGCCGTCAGCGTCGTAGTCGAGAAAAGCGCAACCCGCGCCCAAAGTTTCGGGTAGCAACTTCCCTCCGTAGGCGCCGGTGTTGTGCTTGAAGTGGATCCCGGCCGCGCCCGTCACATCCGTAAAGTGAAAGCCCAGCGCCGGCTGAGACGTGGCCCAAATCAATGGCGAACGGAATCCGGCCAGTGCGGCCGCGCTCGTAGTTCCGACCAGGAACGCCCGCCGCTTCACGGAATGTTCACCAGGCCATTGCGAATGGCGTACACCACCAGCTCCGCCGTCTTGTGAATTCCTAGCGCGTCCATAATATTGGCGCGATGCACGGCTACGGTGTTCGCGCTCAACTCCAGTTGCACCGCAATTTCCTTGTTGGATTTTCCGTCGCAGATCAGTTGCAGGATTTCCACTTCCCGCGGCGTGAGTCCGGCATTGCGCTCGCCCTTTAAGTTCTCCTGCCGTGAAAGTTGGCCATCGAGCACCGTCTCGCCGTTCATCATCCGCCGGATTGCCGAACCCAGTTCCAGGTCCATGGCGTTCTTCAGCACATAACCGCGCGCGCCCGCATCCATCGCCTGCCGCACCCAGGTTTCCTCGGAGTGCATGCTGAGCATCAGAATCAGCGTCTCCGGAGCATGTTGCAGGATTTTGCGCGTGGCCTGTAACCCGCTGATTCCCGGCAGTGCGCAGTCCATGACCACCACTTGCGGCTTGAGCGAGCACGCCAGTTTGACCGCCTCTTCGCCGTCACTGGCCTCGCCCACCACGTCGATATCCTCTTCGTCCTCCAGCATGCGCCGGAAGCCGCGCCGCACCAGACTGTGGTCGTCCACCAGCAGCACTGAGATTTTTTCGGCCATGATTTTCTTAGACTGAGCTTCTTAAGAATGAGACTCGGAAATGTCTTTCGTCGCGCTCTCTCTAGAAACACTCTCCTTCGGAACTGTTAACTTTACCAGCGCGCCGCCTTCCGCAGGACGGTCAAAAGCAATGCTCCCGCCGAGCAACTCAGCCCTCTCGCGCATGGCCACCAGTCCGATCCCCTGCCGCTTGCGCGCCGCCATAAAACCAGATCCGTGGTCTTCTACCTCTAAGACCAACTGCTCCTCGGAAAAACGCAAACACACCCAGGCCTTCTTCGCGCCCGAATGCCGGGCCACATTGTTCAGAGCTTCCTGCAGCACACGATAAACATGCACCGCGGCATTTCCATTTACAGCAAAGGACGCACCGCTTTTCTCGTAGGATATGCCAATGCCCGTCTGCCTTTCTACGACCGGCAAATACCATTCAATCGTCTGCTCCAGCCCGGCTTCTTCGAGCATCACCGGATGCAGCGCCTGCGAAAGGCTGCGGACTTTGTCCAGCGCGCCCTGCGCAATTTCCCGCACTTCCGACAAATCGGCGCGGAGATCAGATCCCTCCGGCGTCTGGTTGCGTACGCGTCCCAGCATTGCTCCCATGGCGGTCAATATCTGCCCGAACTCATCATGCAGTTCGCGCGAGATGTAGCGCAAGGTGGATTCCTGAGTCGAAATCAGTGTTTGTGCCAGATCGCTGCGCTGCTCCGAAAGCGTCGCGAGTTGATTAAACAGCATCCGGTTCGAGCGAATCAGATAAAGGCTGGTGAGCACGATCGCGATCAGCGTTCCCGTAAGAAAGTAATACGCCTGCCGCTGCACGTGATCGTAGATCTCCGTGACCTGTCCCGCCGCTCGGTCCTCGCTCTCATTGTTCTGGATCAACATCTGCGCCACGGCGGTGCTCAACGCCGCCAGCCTGGCCTGTAGCGACAGCCGAATCTGCTCGCGAGCTTCTTTTTCTTTTTCCTTGCCCCCTTGCGCCAGAACGAAGGTGCGGTCAACCGCGTCCCAGAATTGCGAGAGTGAGCTTTCTAGATACTGCTGCTGGTCCGCCGTCCTGCCCTGCGGAGAAACCTGCCGCTCGCGCTGGAAAGCGTCGTCCAGATCGCCGCGCATGCGCTGAAATTGCGGCTGCCAAGCAGTCAGCGGATACGGCTGCTCGTTATTCAGTTGGCCGGTGTCCAGCATGTCGCGCATCGCTATACCGATCGAATTCAGTTCGTTCTGAATGCGCAATAACTGAAGCGAGTCTTTACGGTTGCGGTCAATCAGATTGTTCTGCAGTTCGCGCAGGCTGCCGATGCGCCGGGTCACATATCCCGAGTAGCCGACCACCGCCGCCAGCGTGATCACCAGCCCGATGTACAGTGGAGTTGTAGGAGATCGCCCCGCCGATTGCCGCACCGCGCAAGGATATAACGCGAAGGCTGGTGGTCACAATCGGTCGTTTATACTGCAACGCACCAGTCAGTTCTTGGTCTTCGCTCTTGACTTGCGGCTCCTGGCTCGTGGCCGACATCGCAGCCGCGAAGCGGCGGTAGAATACAGCCCAGGGCGCAAGCCCTGGGTTAGGGCGGAAAACGAACAAGCCCCGAAAGGGCGAAAGAACGGTGGCTGGCTCCGCGAACGCAACCGCGGTTTTTGTCGAACGCTGATTGCTGATTGCTCCGAGGATCCCCATGGAAAAGCCCAAAGTCCCAGAACCCTGGCTGCGCGGCACCCTGACCGACGTCCCTCCCGTGCAACGAGCGGTTCTGCATGCGCTCGAACTGGCCAAAGAGGATTTGGAGCGCTGGTGCGACGCCCTAATCGATGAAGAACTAAACGCTCGTCTCGGCGAAATCGCGCCCATCGCCTTCCACATCCGCCACATCGGACGCGCCACCGATCGCCTCCTCACCTACGCTGAAGGCAATCCCCTGACTGCAGAACAAATTTCCGCGATGAAGGCCGAACTGACTCCGGGCGCAACCCGCGACCAACTCTTCGCCGAACTAAATCAGGCCCTGGACGCAGCCGCCAAAAGAATCCGCGCCCTCTCCGTCGAAGACCTAAACCACCCGCGCACCGTAGGCCGCCAGCAAATGCCCACCACCGTCGGCGGACTCCTCGTCCACGTGGCCGACCACACCCAGCGCCACGTTGGCCAGGCAATCACGACCGCCAAAATCGTAAAGCGAAGCGCCTGAAGACGAAGCGCAGTCCCTGCGGTGGCCACTTAGGCTCTCGCCAACGACGGCAGTTAGCCTGCCCTGAGCGAGCGAAGCGAGTCGAAGGAACCAACGACCGACGACGCCTTTCTTTATAATTCCCTCCATGTCCCTTACCGAACAGATTCAGAAAGACATCGTCACCGCCATGAAGGCGCGCGAGGAGCATCGCCTCTCCACTCTGCGCATGGTGAAATCCGCGCTCAAAAACCGCGAAGTCGAAAAGATGGCCCCGCTCGACGAAAAGGAATCGCAGCAGGTGCTGAGCACGCTGATCAAGCAGCGCAAAGATTCCGTCGAACAATTCACCAAAGGCGGCCGTCAGGAGATGGCCGGCAAAGAAGCCGCCGAAATCGTCCTGATCGAAAGCTATTTGCCCAAAGCCGCCGGCGAAGCCGAAATCGTCGCCGGAGTAAAAGCCGCCATCGCCGAAATGGTCTCCCCCACCATGAAAGACATGGGCGCAGTGATGAAAAACGCCATGGCAAAGTTCGCCGCCCAGGGCATGCGCGTGGATGGGAGACTGGTCAGCGACGCGGTGAAGAAGGAGTTGTCGGGGAAGTAAGCTATTTCTCGTTTATGAGATCCAATTCATTTGTGAGCTCTTGATAACCCACTTACCATTTTCACGGCGCAGTTTGTAGGTTGTGCCGGCTGCGCAAAGCCCGCCGCAGTAATAACCGCCCTCCAACTCCACCGAATCGCTGCAGGACCATCGAAGATGTTCCGCACTGAATACGATGCCCGCACGACGGGTTGATTTGTCGATTGGCTGATGCGGCCCTTTGTTCGGCACCTCTTCCGAGACCTTCTTGATCGTTCGCGGAACGTCCGCAAAGCGCTTAATGAAATCGTCACTAGGGTCTTTGCCATCTATTTCAACGAAAAAAATCCGAAAATTAAGGCGCTGCGCTATGGCCCTGTCGCTTGCGTCCTTGGCCTCAGCTTCACTCTTATCGCCACTCTTGATCCATTCCTCCATGTGGGAGCGTATTACAACCGCGTAAATGTCTTGTTCATCGGCGCTTTTCGTGCCGTTGGCAGAAGCGCTTTGAGAAAGCGCCGTGAATTCTGGCACGGCGAGCATTAGGAGAACAGTTAAGAGAGGTCGATACGCATTTCCTTTTCCCATTTTGTTTCGGCTTTCCTCCGCGGATTTCACAGATATTTCATATGCTAACTGTACCGCGAACGATCTATCGCCCATTTAGACACCGAGGCCAGGAAAAAGGGGTAAGGGGTTAGGTTCTTTGCATCTGCCGATACACCTCGCTCTTCGAAATCCCTCTTTCCTTAGCCACTTTTTTCAGCGCCGCTTTTTCGTCGATGCTCTCTTCCCGCATGATCTGCTCAACCCGTTCCCGAACAGAAACCCCACGCGGCGCGCCCGCTCCCTCGGCAGCTTTGCCGATCAACAAAGTAATCTCTCCCTTGATCTCGGCACGCGCGTTCAGGATTTGCGCCACCTCCGACGCCGTGCCGCGCACAAATTCTTCGTGGATTTTCGTCAGCTCGCGCGCCACGACAACCGGCCGCTCCGTCCCCAGCACCTCAACAATATCTGCCAGAGCCTCCTTAATCCGATGCGGAGCCTCGTAATAAATCTGCGTCTCATCAGAGCCGAGAATCTTCTCCAGTTCCCGCCGCCGCGCTCCGCTCTTCGCCGGAAGAAATCCTCGAAAGCAAAACGAATCTGTCGGCAGTCCGCTCCCCACCAGCGCCGCGAGAAACGCCGCCGGCCCCGGAACCGGAAACACTGGAAACCCATGCTCAATGGCAAGCGAAACCAGGCGAAATCCCGGATCAGAAATCCCCGGCATCCCGGCATCGGAGACTACGGCAACCCGCAGGCCCTTTTCCAGTTCGCGCACTAACTCCGCCGCGCGCGAAGCCTCGTTGTGCTCATGATAGCTGACGGCGCGGGTCTCGATTCCGTAATGATTCAGCAGCTTCTGCGTCTGCCGCGTGTCCTCGCAGGCGATGAGGTCGGCCTGCTTCAGCACCCGGATCGCCCGCAGCGTCATGTCCTCAAGATTGCCGATCGGTGTCCCCACCAGATAAAGCCCAGGCGCGAGGTCATGGTTGGCAGTCATGGGCGTGAGTCTAGAGGGAAGGCCTCAAAGTTTCAATGTCGCCGGCAAGAACCTTTACCACCGAGGACACAGAGGGTCACAGAGGAGAATAAGAAATAAAAAGACCCTGTGATCCTCTGGGTCCTCGGTGGTAAAGGTTTTGCCTTTGCTTCCCCATTTGCCTCCACCCCCGCCCGTCTCTACAATAATCATTTACCCAGCAATCTATGATTCATTTCCCTGTACCCGAAGCCCTCACTTTCGATGACGTGTTGCTGTTGCCTGCCCGCTCCGATGTTGTTCCGGCCAACGCCAACACCCAGACCCAGCTCACCCGCAACATCCGCCTGAACATTCCCGTGCTCAGCGCCGCCATGGACACCGTTACAGAGTCGCACATGGCGATTGCGCTTGCCCAGCAGGGCGGCCTGGGGATTGTTCATCGCAATCTGACCATCGAGCAACAGGCCGAAGAAGTGGACAAAGTGAAGCGCTCCGAGAGCGGCATGATCGTTGATCCCGTCACCATGAGCCCGGACGACAAAGTTTCGGACGCGCTCGAGGTGATGCGGAAGTACAAGATTTCCGGCGTGCCGATTACCAAGAATAAAAAGCTGGTCGGCATTCTCACCAATCGCGATCTCCGCTTCGAAACCCGTTTCGACATTCCCATCAGCAAAGTGATGACCAAGGAAAATCTCATCACTGTGCCGGTCGGAACCACGCTGGAAGATGCGGAACAGATTTTGCATAAGCATCGCGTAGAAAAACTGCTGGTAGTGGACGACTCCTACAACCTCAAAGGCCTGATCACGGTAAAAGACATCCAGAAAAAACTGAAATATCCGAACGCGGCAAAAGATTCTCACGGCCGGCTGCGGGTAGGCGCGGCCATCGGCGCCACCGGAGACTATCTGGAGCGCGCCGAAGAACTGGTCAAAGAGCTTGTGGACGTGCTGGCCATAGACAGCGCCCACGGCCATTCGTCACGGGTCTTGGAGGCGGTGAAGGCGATCAAAACGAAGTTTCCCGAGATCGATCTCATTGCCGGAAACGTTGGCACCTTCGACGGCGCCTGTGAGCTGGCCAAGGCCGGAGCCGACGCGATCAAAGTCGGCATCGGCCCGGGATCCATCTGCACTACACGCGTGGTCACTGGCGCCGGAGTGCCGCAGATCACCGCCATCGCCGAATCATACCGCGCCACCAAAGATGCGGGCGTTCCGGTCATCGCCGACGGCGGCATCAAGTACTCCGGCGACATCACCAAGGCCCTGGCCGCAGGCGCCAGCGCCGTCATGATCGGCTCCATGTTTGCCGGCACCGACGAAAGCCCCGGCGAGATGATTCTCTACCAAGGCCGCACCTTCAAGTCCTATCGCGGGATGGGATCGCTCGGCGCCATGGCTGCCGGTTCCAGCGAGCGCTACTTCCAGAGCGCCGACGGAGAAGCCTCCGTCGCCGTTCCTAGCATGGGCGCCGATCCCAACCGCCTGGCCAAACTCGTTCCCGAAGGAATCGAAGCTCGCGTGCCCTATCGCGGCTCGGTTTCGATGATTCTTTATCAGATGGTTGGCGGCCTGAAATCCGGCATGGGATATTGCGGCTGCGCCACGCTCCCCGAACTGCTGCAGAAAACCCGCTTCGTCCGCATCAGCGGCGCCGGCCTGCGCGAAAGCCACGTGCACGATGTGATGATCACAAGAGAAGCGCCCAATTACGCCGCGGAATAACTGGAGACAAATTGCTGGTGGTTGTGGCCAGGGGCCAAAAAACTAGCATACTGATTGGTCTGTCATTTCGAAACTCCCAGGGCTGACGAAACCGCTCCTTCGCGCTCGCGAGCCTGCCCTTCGAGCCTCTGCACTCTGGTTACTTGCAGCCAACCCTGTTTCGCGGTGCAATCGCAAGGTGTACAGAGGAGTGGAACCTTGGGTCGTGTTTTCGGCTTAACCGGAATTGTCCTGGCGATGGCCATCGCCCTGTACGTTTATTCCAAGCAGGTACAGAGCCTGTCTGGTCCAGCCGGGACACCGGCGGGACGATCGGTCATTGACATCACTGGTGTCAAGGGAGATTTGATCGGCATCGCCAACGCTGAGCGCGTTTTTTTCGCGGAGCAATCGAGATACGCGTCGTTCGACGAATTGGTTTCCGGCAAGTACATCAGCATTCGCAGTGAACGTCCGCCCTATTCCTACAGCGTCCAGACCACGTCCCAGGGATTTCGCGTGACCGCCACCCGTTCGACTCCGGGCACTCCGAGTACGCTCTCGATTGACGAGACGATGGAAGTTCGCACCTCAGACTGAGAGCGGGGTCGTCGTTCTGGGTGCACCGAGGATATTGAGAAGTCTTTCCAAAGTTGCGCCATCGATCGTTTTCGCTGTCGCTGCTCGCTTGAATGCCGAGCCCCGCGGACGTATCATTAACGTCAGCTAATCTCATCGCAAGTAAACCTCAAGCAAGGGAGCGCGCCCGCGTTCCCCAGGACTGGGAAAGGAGGTTCTACATGCCCACGTCCAAAGAACTGACAATTCGAATGGAAAATAAACCCGGAACTCTGGGAAAGCTGTGCAAGTCACTGGCTGACCAGAAAGTGAGCATTCTGGCGTTCCAGTCTGTCCCCGTGGAAGGGAACAGCTCGGTTCGCATGGTGGTGGACAACCAGGCAACCGCCAAGAAAGTGCTGGACACTGAGCACCTCACTTACACCGAAGTGGAGGTAGCGCAGGCCAGGATTCCCAACCGGCCCGGCGAGTTGGCGCATGCTGCGTCCCAACTTGGCGGCTCTAATATCAACATCGAGTATGCTTACAGCGGCCTGGACTCCAGCAATTCACCAGTTGTGTTTTTTGGAGTCAAGGACGCAGGCAAGGCAGCAATGATTCTCGACAAGATCGCTGCCGCCGCGTAAGAACCGTCTCTCCGATTGGGTTACCCCACCCTTCGAAAACCGCGAGGGGTGGGGCAGCTCGCATCTCACCATACTTGTCATACCGAGCTGATGAGCAATCGACGGGCCTGCTGGTCGCCTTTGCCGCGATATCCGCCAAAGTGTAGTCATATTGATATGTCTATGGTCATGATATTATGTTTACGAGGTTGCACTTCGTGAAGCAGATGCCCGCAGGTGAATTCAAGGCTCAGTGCCTGGCAGTCATGGACCAAGTCCAGAAAACCGGCGAGCCCGTCTTGATCACCAAACACGGAAAGCCGGTGGCCAAATTAGTTCCCGCGCCCAGCCCGCCCGAGGACATTTTCGGGTACATGGCCGGCAAGGTGAAGATCGTCGGCGACATCGTGGGCCCAGTCACTCCTCTTGAAGACTGGGAGAGCAAGTGATCCTGCTCGACACTCACGTCCTCATCTGGATGTCGAGCGACCCCAAGAGGCTTTCCAAAAAGGCTCACGTGGCAATCCGTGAAGCAAGGCAGGCAACTGGAATTGCCGTAGCCAGCATTACGCTCTGGGAGTTGGCCTGGCTCGCAGAGCACCGCCGAATTCTGATTGCAGGCAGCGTGGAGGCGTTTGTTCGTGAGAGCGTTTCCCGGGTCATCGTTTTGCCGATGACCCCCGAGATTGTCGCACTCGCAGTCAGGTTGCCGGATAACTATCCGAAAGACCCCGCCGACCGCCTAATAGCATCCACCGCCATAGTTGACGGTATCCCGCTGGTCACCGCCGATGAACGCATTCGCCAAGCCAAAGTGGCACAAACCATTTGGTAGGTCGCACTGGCCCCTGGCGTAGCAACTCGTCGTTTCCCATCCCCTACGAATGCGCGGCCCTGTAAGCCTGCAGGCACCGCCGCGCGGTCTCCAGCTCACCAAACCTGCTGCCTTCCTGCTCCAACAGGTAATACTCGACCTCGCCAACGCTTTCCGCGGCGGCGAAGATACTTTTCCAATCGGCACTGCCTTCGCCGAAAAGGACCTGATAGCCCTGGGCTGGATCACGAGACCAATCCTTTAAATGAAGCGAGCGGATCCGCCCGGAATTGGCGTGAATCCAGGGCACCGGGTCGGAACCCGCCTCCAGACATGTGCCCACATCGAGCTGCAGCATGACAGATGGCTTGGTGTTCTTCGCCAGAACCTCCATGGGGCGCACGCCTTCCACCGGCTTCCACTCTGCCTGATGGTTGTGGTACCCCGCTTTCAGGCCGGAGGGTTCAAGCTTTTCTGCAGCAGCATTCAGCTCGTCTGCGATGACCTTCCAGCCATCCAGGCCGCTCTTTGGCTCGGAATAGGCCATTACCATGTACTTCGAGCCGAGGATGAGGTTCATGTCGCGGGCGCGATTGATATTCTCCGCGCTGAAATACTTCTCGTCGTTGTGTGTCGAATAGCAATGGATGCCCAAGTCGTCGAGCAGTTTGTGTATCTGCTTGGTCTGGGCCTCGCTCCAGTCGAAGTAAGGCGCATAGAATTCGACGCACTGGTATCCGAGTTGCGCGACGGCGCGGACCGTGCCCTCGAGATCCTGCTTGAGCGCCTCGCGGACCGAATACAGCTCCAGGCCAATGGGGATGGAGGTTGACGCGCGGGCCTGAAGCGCCCACGGAAGCATCGCTGACAAGGCAAGAAATGAGCGGCGGGAGATGGACATGGGAGGAATCGTACTCCGGAATGATTGAACTTTCATCCCGACGACGAATTCCTACCCCTTAATCTTCCTCGCCGCCCCGTCCCACACCGCGACCGTCTGCTTGAAGTACGAATAATTCGCCAGATGGCAGCCGATGGCGGCGTTATTGCCGAACTCCTCGTTTTCTACTGTCTTCTTGCGCGAGCGGACTGCGTTGAAGAAGTTCGCTTCGTGGTCCACCAAGTCACTGTAGCCGGGCGGCGGGCCGAAAACTTCCGTTGCTTCGCTAATGTTCACTTTGGAGAGCGGGTGCTCTTCCGCAAACTTTGCCAGATATTCATCACGCAACTTCGCAGGCCATCCATAAATTGAATATCCTTCCGGCTGCGGCCGCGTGTCCTGCGCCGTGAAGGTCAGACTCGAACCCTTGATGATCGCCGTCCCCTGCGTTCCATAGAAGCCGATGAACTCGCCCTGGTCGTTATTCAAATTGCAGCGCAAGTACACACGAAAATTCGGATAGTCATAGAAGGTTTCGATCAGGTCAGGAAAGTCGCGGCCGTCTTTGAAATGGAAAAGCCCACCTGTTGACTGCGCCCGCTTCGCAACCGAGTTCGTGCTGGTGATGAAATTGATGCCCGAAATCAGGTGTACGAATAAATCACCTGCCAGGCCTTCTCCGTAGTCGCTGAAACAGCGCCAGCGAAAAAAGCGCACAGGGTCAAACGGCCGCTTCGGCGCATTGCCAAGAAAAGCATTCCAGTCAATCGTCTGCTCGCTGGCATCCGGAGGAATGGGATACACCCACGCGCCGCTCGGCGAATTGCGGTCCCAATACGCCTCGATTGAATACACGTCCCCGAGCTTGCCGGAATCGAGCAATTCCTTCGCCTGCGCATAGATGACTGAGGACACGCGCTGGCTTCCGATCTGCACCATCCGGTTCGCCTTTTGCGCCGCGTCAATCATGGCAAAACCATCTTCGACAGTATGCGACATGGGTTTTTCGCAATACACGTCTTTGCCCGCCGCACATGCGTCTTCAAACACTCTCCTATGCGAATGGTCAGGCACCGCGATAATCACCGCATCCACATCCTTGCGATCGAGAATCTCGCGATAGTTTCGGGTTGCAGGTAGGCTCGGGTTCTTCACTGCCTCCTGCGCCGCCGTGTGCCGCGAATCATACAAATCACAGACGGCCACGCACTCGACTCCCGGAACGTGTGCTGATGCCTGCAGCAGCTCGCAGCCGCGTACGCCGGTTCCAATCGAGGCGAACCGCACGGTATCGCTCGGCCCAACCGGACGCGGCGATGCCCAAAGCGGCTTCGGCTGCAGCAAGGTGAATTTCCCGGTCGCGCCAATAGCGGCCGCTCCGCTACCGATACGAATGAATTGACGACGCGTCCACGATGGCTTGTTCATAGGGTTCCGCTCCTTGGCTCCAACGACTCGCTGGCAGCGAGGCTTGGGCAAAAACAATTCGCGGCGGCGATTATTGCACACCGCTGCGCCTTAGAACAGGATGATTCCAATTGGGTTTTTAGGCGGGATCAAGGATCAACGAGTCTTCGCGGAATGGAAAGCGCATCAGTACAACGAATCGTACTTCGTAACCAGCCAATCTCCGCTGCGGTCGTCCAGAGTCACAGACAGCAACTCTTCGTAGCCGGAGCCCTCATTGCGGCGGCTGCCGCTGTAGTGCAGGATGCGTAACGGCGGCCGGTCCTCCCAATCCACAATCCGCCACGAGACCAGCGGGTGCTTGGCTTCGGAGTCGCAGATGAAAGCCGCATACCGCTGGCGGTAATCCTTTTCCCAGTCAGCCAACTGTTCGTCGCAGTGCCCATCGCGCATAGCCCGCAGGAACTCATTGGCGGCG
>Ga0137391_10001943_pt1 | contig 15257 bp, 14 predicted proteins | sample 15con2h24BmetaG_FD_101399 | JGI IMG/M metagenome (GOLD analysis project Ga0137391, IMG submission 101399) | Vadose zone soil microbial communities from Angelo Coast Range Reserve, California, USA - 15con2h2.4B metaG | ecosystem: Environmental > Terrestrial > Soil > Vadose zone > Saprolite...
CGGACGGGAGCGCATCGGCAGCCATCCCGTCGGAAACCTCGCGCTCGCCGGCCCCGTCAGGACCGCTGGAACGATCGAGCCTCCGGCTCGATCGCGACGCGGACGGGAGCGCATCGGCAGCCATCCCGTCGGAAACCTCGCGCTCGCCGGCCCCGTCAGGACCGCCGGAACGATCGAGCCTCCGGCTCGATCGCGACGCGGACGGGGGGGTATGGGGGGCCATTTCGGGGCCCCCCATTAAAAGAGAAAGTAGCGTTGCGCCATGGGCAAGACGCGCGCCGGCTCGCACGTGAGCACCGCACCGTCCGCGCGCACCTGGTAGGTTTCGGGATCGACCTCGATCCGCGGCAGCGCGTCGTTGTGGATCATGTCGCGCTTACCGAGGCCGCGACAGTGCGTGACCGCGACGGCGCGCCGGGTGAGGCCGAGTCGTTGCGGTACGCCGTCGGCGAGCGCCGCCGCCGACACGAACGTCAGCGCCGTGGCGCCGATGGCCCGGCCGAACGCCCCGAACATCGGACGGTAGAGCACGGGCTGGGGCGTGGGGATCGACGCGTTCGGGTCGCCCATCGCCGCCCACGCGATAAGGCCACCCTTGACCACCAGCTCCGGCTTCACGCCGAAAAACGCGGGCTTCCAGACCACCAGATCGGCGAGCTTGCCCACCTCGACCGACCCCACGTGGCCGGCCAGGCCGTGGGCGATGGCCGGGTTGATCGTGTACTTCGCGACGTACCGTTTCACGCGCGCGTTATCGTCGCCCGGGGAGTCCCCCGGGAGTGGACCGCGCTGGCGCTTCATCTTGTCGGCGGTCTGCCAGGTCCTGATGATCACCTCGCCGATCCGGCCCATCGCCTGGGAGTCCGAGGACATCATGCTGATCGCGCCGAGGTCGTGCAGCACGTCCTCGGCGGCGATCGTCTCGGCGCGGATGCGCGACTCGGCGAAGGCGAGGTCCTCGGGGATCCGCGCGTTGAGGTGGTGGCAGACCATGAGCATGTCGAGGTGCTCGTCCATGGTGTTCACGGTGAACGGCATCGTCGGGTTCGTCGACGAGGGCAGGCAGTTCGGCTCTCCGCACACCCGGATGATGTCGGGCGCGTGACCGCCCCCCGCGCCCTCGGTGTGATAGGTGTGGATCGTCCGTCCCTTGAAGGCGCGGATCGAGTCCTCGACGAACCCGCTCTCGTTGAGCGTGTCGGTGTGGATCGCGACCTGGACGTCGAGCTCCTCGGCGACGCCGAGCGCGCAGTCGATCGCCGTCGGCGTCGTTCCCCAGTCCTCGTGGAGCTTGAGCCCGATGGCCCCGGCGGCGATCTGCTCGCGCAGCGGCTCGGGCGCCGAGGCGTTGCCCTTGCCGAGGAAGCCGAGGTTGATGGGAAACGCCTCGGCCGCCTCGAGCATCCGGTGGATATTCCAGGCGCCCGGCGTGCACGTCGTGGCGTTGGTCCCCGTCGCGGGGCCGGTGCCGCCGCCGACCAGCGTCGTGAGGCCGGCGGTGATCGCCTCGTCGACGAGCTGGGGGCAGATGAAGTGGATGTGCGTGTCGAGCCCGCCGGCCGTGATGATCTTCCCCTCGCCCGCGATCACTTCGGTGGAGGCGCCGACGACCATCCCCTCCGTCACGCCCGCCATCAGGTCCGGATTCCCGGCCTTGCCCACGCCCACGATCCGCCCGTCACGGATCCCGATGTCGGCCTTCACGATGCCCCAGTGATCGACGACGACGGCATTGGTGATGACGACATCGAGCGCTCCGGCAGCGCGCGTGGCTCCGACGGACTGGCCCATGCCATCGCGGATGACCTTGCCCCCGCCGAACTTCGCCTCCTCGCCCGGCGTCGTGAGGTCACGCTCGATCCGGATGAACAGCTCCGTGTCGGCGAGACGCACCCGATCGCCCGTCGTGGGACCGTAGAGATCGGCATACTGTCGGCGGGTCAGCCGGAGCGTCATGACGGGCGCTCCCACGCCGCGAGCTTCGCCAGGGCCTGGTCGCGGCCGCCCCCCTCGGTGAGCCCGTTCAGGCCGAAGACGCGCCGCGTACCGGCCAGCTCGACGAGCGTCACGCGCTTTTCATCGCCGGGCTCGAAGCGGACCGCGGTGCCGGCCGGCACGTTCAGCCGCATTCCGAAAGCTTGCGCACGATCAAAACGAAGCGCCCGATTGACTTCAAAGAAGTGGAAGTGGGAGCCGATTTGGATGGGCCGGTCGGCCGTGTTGGACACCGTCAGCTCTACCGTGCGCCGGCCCTGGTTCGCGACGATCTCGCCTTCACCTAGAAGGTACTCACCCGGAATCACGATGGGCCTCCTTCGGTCAGCAGCCGGTAGTAGAACGCGCTCGGATCGAGCGCGCCGTCGGCACTCTTCGCGTACGCGGGAATCGCGCCGGCCAGCCGGTAGCCGACCGAGGTGTAGAGCCGCTCTGACGGGTCGCCCTGGCGCGTGTCGAGCACCAGCGTGGTGCGGCCCAGGCGTCGCGCGCGCTCCTCCACCGCCAGCATGAGCGCGTGTCCGATCCCGCGGCGGCGCACCTTCGTGTGAACGATCACCTTGGCCACTTCAGCGCGATGGAGCGCGTTCGGGCGCGTCGCCAGGAGCAGCTGGGCGGTGCCGACGATCTCTCCCTCTGGGGCGTCCGCGCCCCCCTCGGCATCGCGCGCAACCAGCAAGAGACACGAGCCCTCGCGGACCGCCGCGACGACCCCCCGCCAGTACGCGTCGGCCTCGGCCTCCGCGAGCGGCGGCAAGAAGCCGATCGACGCCCCACTGTCGACCGCATCCCAGAGCAGCGCGCTCAGCGCTGCCCGGTGCCTTGTCACATCCTCAGCGCTGAGCAACTCGATCACGACCCCCCCGCGTCCAAGCGTCCCGTCCTCGACGTCATGTCAAGACACCGCTGGACGCAGCGCGGAGGCGACGGGCGGGTGCGGGAGGGGTCGATCGGACCCGTTCCCGCAACGCGGCGGCGGACGTCGCGCACCCCGCTGGAGCCCAGCCGCCGCGGAGCAGCGATCGCGTGCCGCGTGGTCCGATGACCCCTCCCGCACTCGCCCGTCGCCGTCGACCCCACGCCCAAGCTGACATGATCCAGCGGACAGAACGCTAACGGATCGGACGGTGAATGGTGACGAGCTTGGTGCCGTCGGGAAAGGTGCCCTCGACCTGCACCTCCTCGAGCATCTCGGGCACACCCTCCATCACGTCGTCGCGGCCGAGGACGCCAAGCCCGGCCTCCATCAGCTCCGAGACGCTCCGCCCGTCACGGATACCCTCGAGGATCTCGGCCGTGATGAGCGCCAGCGCTTCGGGGTGGTTGAGCTTGAGGCCGCGTCCGCGGCGCCGGCGCGCGACTTCAGCCGCGGTGAAGATGAGCAGCTTCTCCTGCTCACGCGGGGTGAGGTGCATCGTTGAACCTCCAGACGAATGGGGTCAGACCGCCAGGTGTTGTCGGACCATCTCCACTCTCAACTCTCCGGTGGAGCCCGAGGCAACCACGGCGCCCTTGGCCATGATCACGTACTTGTCGGCGAGTCGCTCGGCGAAGTCAAGGTACTGCTCGACCAGCAGGACGGCCAGGCCGAGCTCGCGCTTGATCCGTCTCAGCGCGCCCTCGATCTCGAGGATGATCGACGGCTGGATGCCCTCGGTCGGCTCGTCGAGCATGAGGAGCTTCGGCTTCGTCAGGAGCGCGCGTCCGATCGCGAGCATCTGCTGCTCGCCGCCCGACAGGACGCCGCCCTTGCGTGCCAGGAGCGGCGCGAGCGCCGGGAACAGCTCGAGCGGCTCGTCCAGCGCGGCGGCGCGCCCGCAGCCGAGGAGTGCCATGCGCAGGTTCTCCTCCACGGTCAGATGGGGGAAAATCTCGCGCCCCTGCGGGACGTAGCCGATGCCGGCGCGCGCCCGACGGTCTGGCGACCACCCGGTGATCTCGGCGCCGTCGAAGCTCACCTTCCCGCGCCGCGCCGGCAGGAGTCCAATTGCGGTCTTGAGGAGTGTCGTCTTGCCCACGCCATTGCGCCCCATCAAGCACACGAGCTCGCCCGCGCCGACCTCGAGGTCCACCCCCCAGAGTACCTGGGACTCGCCGTAGGCGACGTCGAGCCCGCTAATGGACAGCATCGGCCGCCTCGCGCCGCCGCCCGAGATAGACCTCGAGGACGCGCGGATCGCTCTGGACTTGCTCCACCGGCCCCTCGCAGAGGACCGTCCCCAGGTGCAGGACCGTCACCTTGCGAGCGATCTGCCGGACGAACTCCATGTCGTGCTCGATGACGAGGACCGACCGGTCGACGGCGATCGTCTCGAGCAGCCCGCCGGTCCGCGCAGTCTCCTCGTCGGTCATGCCCGCGACCGGCTCGTCCACGAGGAGCAGCTCGGGATCCTGCGCGATCACCATCCCGATCTCGAGCCATTGCTTCTCGCCGTGCGCCAGGGTGCCGGCCAGGGAGCCCGCCTTGGCGGCGAGCTGGACCGTCTCGAGCACCCGGGCGATGCGCTCGCGCTCCTCCTCCGGGTCACGACGGCGGAGCGCGGCGAAGACGCCTTTCGACGCCCGGCGGAGGGAGAGCTCCACGTTGTCCCAGACGGTGAGGTTCACGAAGACGGACGGCGTCTGGAACTTCCGCCCGACACCGAGGCGCGCAATGTCGTTCTCGCGCAGCGGCAGGAGGTCGGTTTCGTGGCCGAAGATGACGCGCCCAGTCTCGGGCTTCACCCGCCCGGAGACGACGTCGAGGAGCGTGGTCTTGCCGGCGCCGTTCGGGCCGATCACCACGCGCAGCTCGCGGCGATCCATGAAGAAGTTCAGATGGCTCAACGCCTTGAAGCCGTCGTAGTTCACGGTCACGTCTTCGAGATAGATGATGCTGCCCTTGGCGCTATTCATCGGAGCCCGGTGGCCGGATCGAGCCGCGGGGGGCCTGAGACAGGAGCGGCGCGTCAAGCGTCGCCCGCTCCCGTCGCCGCGTCACGACGCGACGGGCGCGCGCCAGGAGCCGGCCCAGGGCGCCGACGACGCCGTCGGGAAAGAACAGGACGGCGCCCATGAAGAGCCCGCCGAGGAAGAGAAGCCAAAGGTCCGGGTAGCTGGTCGTGAGCCAGCTCTGGATCCAGTTGACGCCGAAGGCCCCGATGACGGCGCCGTAGAGCGTGCCCCGGCCGCCGGCGGCGACCCACACCACCATCTCGATCGACGGGAGCACGCCGATCTTGGCCGGCGTGACGATACCCACCTGCGGCGCGTAGAGGGCGCCCGCGAGCCCCGCCAGCATCGCGGACACGACGAACACGAAGAGCTTGTACGCCGCCGGCGAGTAGCCGGAGAAGAGCACACGCGTCTCGCTGTCGCGGATGGCGACGAGCACCTTGCCGGCCCGTGTGAGCGTGATCCAGCGACAGAGCAGGTAGGCGCCGACGAGCGTCAACGCCGTGACCGCGTAGAGCCCGCGCTGCGTGCCGGGTCGATTGAGCGGGAAACCGAAGACCGTCTTGAAGTCGGCGAGGCCGTTGGTGCCGCCGAGGTTCATCTCGTTCCGGTTGAACACGAGCCAGGCGCTGAGGGCCAGCGCCTGCGTGATGATCGAGAAGTACACGCCGCGGATGCGGCTCCGGAACGCGAGGTAGCCGAACGCCAGCCCGAAGAGCGCGGGGACGAGCACGATCGCCGCCAGCGTGAAGACGACACTGTGGAACGGCTTCCAGAAGAGCGGGAGCGCGGTGACCTGGTTCCACACCATGAAGTCGGGCAAGGCACTCTGGTAGACACTCTTCGCGCCGATCTCGAGCATGAGGTGCATACCCATCGCGTAGGCCCCGAGGCCGAAGAATACGCCGTGCCCGAGCGAAAGCACGCCCGCGTAGCCCCAGAGCAGGTCGAGTCCGAGCGCCAGGATCGCGTAGGTCAGGAACTTGCCGAACAGGTTGATCGTGAAGTTCGAGACCGCGAACGGCGTGTCGGCCGGCAGCGCGTTGCACAGCGGCAGGACGACCACCAGGACCACCGCGGCGAGCCCGACCGCGAGCGCCTCACGCTTCGGCATTCCGGTCCCGCGTCGCGAACAGCCCGGCAGGCCGCCGCTGGAGGAACAAGATGACGCCGACGAGGATCGCGACCTTGCCGAACACGGCCCCGAAGGCCGGCTCGATCCCCTTCGTGAGCCCGCCCAGTCCCGCCGCAGCGAGGATCGTCCCGGCGAGCTTCCCGACTCCGCCGGTCACGACCACCATGAACGAGTCCACGATGTAGTTCTGCCCGAGCGACGGCCCGACGTTGCCGATCTGCGTGAGCGCACACCCGGCGAGTCCCGCGAGGCCGGCGCCGAAGGCAAACGTCGTCGCGTCCACCACGCCGGCGCGCACGCCCAGACACGAGCTCATCGCCCGGTTCTGGGTGACGGCGCGGATCCGGAGCCCCGCGCTGGTGCGGAACAGGAGCCAGTACGTCGCCGCGACCGACACGGTCGCCAGGCCGATGATGAACACCCGGTTGTACGGAAGCGTCACACCGACCATGACCGGCACGCCCCCCGAGAGCCAGGAGGGCGAGCTCACGTCCACGTTCGCGGCGCCGAACCAGAGCCGCAGCCCCTGCTGGATGATCAGCGACGCGCCCCACGTGAGCAGCAGCGTCTCGAGCGGCCGCCCGTACAGGAACCGGATGACCCCGCGCTCGAGGACCAGCCCCACCGCCGCCGCCACCAGGAAGGAGATGGGCAGCGCGACGCCGAAGTAGAGGTCGAAGCGGTCGGGCCACGCCGCGCGGAACCAGTTCTGCACCACGAACGTCGCGTACGCGCCCAGCGCCATCAGCTCGCCGTGGGCCATGTTGATGACGCCCATGAGGCCGAACACGATGGCCAGGCCGAGCGCCATGAGGAGCAGGATCGAGGCGAGCGAGGCGCCCTGGAAGACCGTCTCGACGGTCGTCGTCAAGAGGCTCCAGCGCTCGAGCCGGCGGATCGCCTGCGTGGCCGCGTGGCGCTCGGCCGGTGACGCGCCCGGGTCGGCCGCGAGTCGCCCCAGCGCCTCGCGCGCACTGGCCGAGTGGATCTCGCCGAGCGTGCGCGCCGCTGCGACGTGCTGCTCGCGGCTGCCGTGCGCCAGCCGGATCAAGCCGAGCGCCTCGGTGAGGGCGTGGCGGACCCACCGATCCGTTTCTTTCTGGAGCGCTGCCTCGACCGTCGCGACGGCGGCGATCTCGGCCTGGTTTCCGAGCTTCACGGCAGCGCCTCGACGGACGGCAGGGTCCGGATCCGCGAGCTGCGCCCGCGTCTCGTCGGCGTCGACGAACGGCTTGATCGCGAGCCGCAGCCGCCGGTCGGCCGGCACCTCCTTGAGCTCCGCCAGCGGCACCGTGCCGAGTGGCTCCCGGTCGTATGCGCCGACGATGTCGATCACGTCCTGGTCGCCGCGCGTGGCTTTCGTCCCGCCCACGACCAGCTCGGTCGTGCCGGCGCGCGTACGGGCGTAGACACCCCCATCGCGTAACGCCCCCAGGAACTGGAGCCATTTGGGATCGCGCGCCTGGCCGAGGACGCTGACGGCCGCCTCGCGGCGCTCGGCGTCCTCCCCGAGGAGATCCGCCAGCGCCTGGGTCACCTCGGGGGACGGCGCGGTCGGCGCCGCGTGGCCCGCCGCTGCCGCAGCGAGCCACGCGACCAACGAAAGGAGAACGACGAGACGATATCTCACGCCTTCTTCTGATACGTACCCTGATGCTTGACCCAGTCGCAGCCCTTGTCCGGGCTCGTGTACTTGCTCCACGGCTCGGGCTCGACGAGGCCCTTGGTGCGGGAGACGATCTTGAACTGGCCGTCCTTCATGATCTCGCCGATGAGCACCGGCCGGTAGGTGTGGTGGTTGTACTCGTGCATCCTGATGGTGCCGCTGGGCGCCGCGAACGTCTGGCCGTAGACGGCCTTGCGTACGCCGTCGACATCGAAGCTCTTGGCCTTCTCCACCGCTTGCTTCCAGATGTAGACGCCGAAGTAGGCCGCCTCCATCGGGTCGTCGGTGACGCGCCTGTCGCCGCCGGGGAGGTTGGTTTTCTTCGCGTACGCTTTGAACGCCTGGACGAACTTCTTGTTGTTCGCGTTCTCGACCGACTGAAAATAATTCCAGGCGGCGAGGTGGCCGATAAGGGCCGACGCGTCCATGCCGCGCAGCTCGTCCTCGGCCACGCTGTAGGCCATGATGGGCGCGTTTTCGGAGCGCAGGCCCTGGTTGCCGAACTCCTTGTAGAAGGGCACGTTCGAGTCGCCGTTGATCGTCGAGAGCACGCACGCGCTGCCGCCCGACGCGAATCGTTTGATCTTGCCGACGATCGTCTGGTAGTCCTGGTGGTTGAATGGCGTGTACTCTTCCTCGATGTTGGCGGCCGGCACGCCCTTGGCGAGCAGGAAGGCGCGCAGGATCTTGTTGGCCGTGCGCGGGAACACGTAATCGGTCCCGAGCAGGTAGAACTTCTTGTAGGCGCCGCCTTCCTTCGACATCAGGTACTCGGCGCCGGGAATCAGCTGCTGGTTCGGCGTCGCGCCCGTGTAGAAGACGTTCTTCGAGCACTCCTCGCCCTCGTACTGGACCGGGTAGAAGAGCAGGCCGTTGTTGTTCTCGAAGACGGGCAGGACCGACTTCCGGCTGACCGACGTCCAGCAGCCGAAGACCACGGCCACTTTGTCTTTCAGCAGGAGCTGCTTGGCCTTCTCGGCAAAGAGATCCCAGTTCGACGCCGGATCGACGACGACCGGCGAGATCTTCTTGCCCATCACGCCGCCCTTGGCGTTGATCTCCTCGACGGCCATCAGCACGACGTCCCGCAGCGACACCTCGCTGATGGCCATCGTGCCCGAGAGCGAGTGCAGGACGCCGATCTTGACCGTCTCCTGCGCCGTCAGAACGTTGGGGAATCCGAGACCGGCGCCGAGCGCGGTCCCGGCCGCGAGCGAGCCCTTGAGGAAGCCGCGACGTGAGTACTCTGCCATACCGTCTCCTTTCGACTGACGTGGTTGGTCTCGATCGCGGCATCGTTGGCGCGTCGTCCGCGGGCGTCTCTGGCCGCGGCGAATCCCTTCGACAGCAAGGGCCGTACCGGAGGGTCTTGCTATTTGTTTACAGGATGTTACGGCGATGTCGGCCGAGGCTAGTGCTCAATGCGTAGGCACATCGGACGCGACTGACTCCGACACGAGCAGCGCCCTCGCGATGTCGACCATCGGGCGGCGGCTATCCATCGCGGCGCGGCGAAGCCGATGGAACGCCTCGTCCTCGGAAAGCTGGTAGCGCGCCATCAGGCGTCCCTTCGCCCGCTCGATCACCTTCCGATCCTCGAGCGACCGGCGCAACGCGAGCGTCTCGCGGAACCGGGCGACGGCCAGGTCCAGCACGGGCGCCAGCTCCGCCGAGCGGAGCGGTTTGAGAAGATAGGACATCACGCCGGCCGAGCGCGCCCGATCGACCAGCTCCTGCCGTGTGTGGCTCGTGAAGAGCACCACGGGACAACCCGCATCGATCACCTGTGGCGCCGCCTCGACACCGTCTCCGTCCGGCAGACCGACGGCAAAGACGGCGACGTCGGGGCTCGCCCGCCGCACGAGCGCGAGCGCATCGGCACATCGCACCACCTCGCCGACCACCTCGCCCCTCGCCGCCCAGATGGCGGCGCGAAGCGCCGCGCGCGAGCGCTCGTGATCGTCGAGAATCGCGACCCTCCAGCGTGGGTCGGACTTCGGCCCGGCATCCGCCATGACTCCCACCCGTGGCAAGCGCGGTGCCAGGCCCGCCGTTCAGAAAATCAACCGTTTAGGAGAAGGCCTCGGGACGACGTGCCCAGCAACGCGGCACGCCCGTCGCTGCTGCTGCTTTCCGGAGCAGAGAGAACTCTAGGTGAGGGGCTTGGGGGGCCCCTTCGAGGCCCCCCATGGAACTAAATATCGAAGTACAGCGCGAACTCCCAGGGGTGCGGGCGGAGCCGCACCGGGTCCACCTCGTTCTTGCGCTTGTAATCGATCCACGTCTCGATGACGTCCGGCGTGAACACGTCGCCCTTGAGGAGCCAGTCGTGAGACTTCTCGAGGTTGTCGAGGACGATGCTGAGGTCGCCGGGCAGCTGCTTGATCTTCTTCGCCTCCGCCGGCGGCAGCTCATACAGGTCCTTGTCGACCGGCTTGCCGGGGTCGATCTTGTTGGCGATGCCGTCGAGTCCGGCCATCAGGCACGCCGCGAAGGAGAGATAGGGGTTGCACGTGTTGTCCGGCGTCCGGAACTCGATTCGCTTGGCACCTTCGGACTTCGAGTACACCGGGATGCGGACGCAGGCCGAGCGGTTGCGCTGGCTGTAGACGAGATTGATCGGCGCCTCGTAGCCTGGCACCAGGCGCTTGTAGGAGTTGGTGGACGGCGCGATGATGGCCAGCAGCGCTGGGGCGTGCTTGAGGATACCGCCGATGTAGTAGAGACAGTTCTTCGAGATGTCGGCGTACCCGCCGCGCTCGTAGAAGAGGTTCTTGCCGTTCTTCCAGAGGGACTGGTGGGTGTGCATGCCGGAGCCGTTGTCCTGGAAGAGGGGCTTGGGCATGAACGTTGCGGTCTTGCCCCATTTCCGGGCGGTGTTCTTCGCGCAGTACTTGTACCAGCAGACCTTGTCCGCCATCTTGGTCAGCGTGTCGTAGCGCATGTCGACTTCGGTCTGGCCGCCGGTCGCCACCTCGTGGTGGTGCACCTCGATGCGGACACCGACGGACTCCAGCGCCAGCACCATGTCCGACCGGATGTCCTGGAACTTGTCCATGGGCGGCACGGGGAAGTAGCCCTGCTTGTAGCGCGGCTTGTAGCCGAGGTTCGGCTGCTCGGCCGTCCCCTCTTTGCCCGAGTTCCAGAAGCCCGCTTCCGAGTCGATGAAGTAGTAGCCCGAGTTGTAGTTCTGGTCGAAGCGGATCGAGTCGAAGAAGAAGAACTCCAGCTCGGGCCCGATGTAGACGGTGTCGGCGAGGCCGGTCTTCTTGAGGTACGCCTCGGCCTTCTGGGCGATGTAGCGCGGGTCGCGAGAGTACCACTTTCCCGTGACCGGATCCTTGACGTTGCAGATCACCACGAGTGTGGGCACGGCGGTGAACGGATCCATCACCGCACTGTTGGGATCCGGGATCAGCAGCATGTCGGACTCGTCGATCGTCTGGAAACCGCGGATCGACGAACCATCGAAGCCGAGACCGTCTTCGAAGATCTCTTCGTTCAGCTCGGACACCGGGATCGAGAAGTGCTGCCAGAGACCCGGCAGGTCGATGAACCGGAGATCGACGATCCTGGCACCCTTCTCCTTGGCCAGCTTCAGTACGTCCTTCGCCGTCATGCGAGACTCCTTCTCTGCTGAGTGATGAACAGCCCGCTTACCTTACGGTCAACCGCGGGGCGAATCAAGCCCCGCCGGGCGCACGCGCTCAATGCGCCACCCGGGGCTTGCCCTCGGCGCCGCGCACCGCTTCGGCGACCCCGCCGGCCGTCGGTCCAAACTCGCCGAACCCGCCGCCCGCGGCATAGGCCGTCTCGGAGTGCTGGGAGAGGTCGAGGCCGACCACCTCGTCCTCGACGCTGACGCGCAAGCCGACGACGGCGTCGACGACCTTGAGGATGACGAAGGTCATGACGATCGCCAGCACGTAGGTCGCCGCCACCGCGACGATCTGGATCCAGAGCTGGCCGGGATTGCCGTAGAACAGCCCGTCACCGCCCGCGTCGTTGACGGCCTTGGTCGCGAAGAGCCCGGTCGCCAGCGCGCCCCAGGTCCCGCCGATCCCGTGCACGCCGACCACGTCGAGCGAGTCGTCGTACCCGAGCTTCGTCTTGATGTTGCACGCCGCGTAGCAGAGCGCGCCGGCCACGGCGCCGATGATCACCGAGGCCATAGGGGTGACGAATCCCGACGCCGGCGTGATGGCGACGAGGCCCGCGACGGCGCCGGAGGCCGCGCCCAGCACCGTGGGCTTGCCACGGCTCATCCACTCCGTGAACATCCAGCCGAGCGCCGCGGCGGCGGCTCCGGTGTTGGTCGCCGTGAACGCGCTCACCGCGAGGCCGTTGGCCTCGAGCGCGCTGCCCGCGTTGAAGCCGAACCAGCCGACCCACAGCAGCGCGGCGCCCATCACCGTCATCGGCAGGTTGTGAGGCTGCATCGGCTGCTGGCCATAGCCCCGCCGCTTTCCGATCATGAGCGCGCAGACGAGCGCCGACACCCCCGACGAGATGTGGACGACCGTGCCGCCCGCGAAGTCGAGCGCGCCCAGCTTCTTGAGCCAGCCGCCGTCGCCCCACACCCAGTGGGCCAGCGGATCGTAGACGAACGTCGCCCACAGGAGCGTGAAGAGCAGGAAGGCCGAGAACTTCTTTCGCTCGGCGAAGGTGCCGGTGATCAGCGCCGGCGTGATGATCGCGAACATCATCTGGAAGACCATGAAGGCCTGGTGCGGGATCGTCTTGGAGTAGGCGTCGAAGGGCTCGAGGCCGACGCCCCTCAGGCCGACCCAGTCGAGGCCTCCGATGATCCCGCCTTTGTCGGGGCCGAAGGCAAGGCTATAACCCCACAGAATCCACTGCACCGAGATGACGGCGGCAATTATGAAGCTCTGCATGAGGGTCGCCAGCGCGTTCTTCTGCCGGACCATCCCGCCATAAAAGAGCGCCAGGCCGGGCGCGGTCATCATGAGAACGAGGACTGACGAGGTGAGCATCCACGCCGTGTCGCCCTTATCAATCTTGGACGCAGGCGCGGCGGCCGGAGCCGGCGCCACGGGAGCGCCCGCGGCAGGCGCTGCAGCGGCGGGTGCGGGTGGAGTGGCGGCCGGGGGAGCCGGCTGCTGAGCAAACGCCACGATCATCGTGGCACTCAGCACCAGCAGCGTTGCTAGTGTGAGGGTAAGTCGCTTCACGGTAAGCCCTCCCTTGTGTCAAGGCCACACGCTTTCTCAGGCTAGAGCGCGCTCTCGTCGCGCTCGCCCGTGCGGATCCGTACCGCCGTCTCGACCGGATGAACGAAGATCTTGCCGTCGCCGATGTTGCCGGTCTTGGCCGCCGCCGCCATCACCTCGGAGACCTTGTCCACGATGCGATCGGGTACCACGACCTCGATCTTGATCTTGGGGAGGAAATCTACCGTGTATTCACCGCCTCGATAGAGCTCCGTATGGCCCTTCTGCCGACCGAACCCTCGCACCTCCGACACGGTCATGCCGATGACCCCGATGGAGGTGAGCGCCTCCTTGACGTCGTCGAGCTTGAACGGCTTGATGATGGCCTCGATCTTTTTCATCTGCGACCCTCCCGGCGCGTTCGGTCAAGCAACCGTCGTGCCCGGGCCTACCGTTTGGGAAGACGCGCTAAATCAGCCCCTTCGATAGAGCGCGGGGGTGCACCCTGGCCGGTCTTGCCTAACGAATAAGCAGGCAATCCGGGACTGCTCGCGATTCGGGCGCTGGGAGTGCCCGGCTCGCCTGAGGTAGTGGCGGTCAGGCGCTGCGGCGTCGGCCGCTCAAAACGGCTTGGATGCGAGGCGGCGACGAGCGACGACTGCGACGTACGCAGCGTACGTCGCAGGGAGGAGCGACGAGCCAACGAAGCAGACAGGCCGTTTTCAGCGGCCGGCTACGCCCGGCGCTGGGGGATACCGTGCTTGCGCATCTTGGAGTACAGCGTCGGGCGGCGCAGCCCCAGCAGCGCGGCGGCGGCCTGTTTGTTCCACCGCGTCGTCTCGAGCGCCTTGAGGATCGAGGCGCGCTCGATCTCCTCGAGCGAGCCTGCGGGCACCTGCGACGGCGCGACCGCCGACGGTCCGGCGCCGCCCTCGCGGGCCGTGTGCTGGAGCTGCTCGGGCAGATCCTCGAGCGTGAGCATCGGCCCCCGCGTCACCAGCACCGCGCGCTCGATGGCGTGCTGGAGCTCGCGCACGTTGCCCGGCCACGACCAGGCCAAGAGGCGTCGATAGGCTTCCGGCTCGATGCCCTCGACCGCGCGAGCGTGCTTCGTGCGATAGCGCTCGAGGAAAGCACGGACGAGCATCGGGATGTCTTCCCGCCGCTCGCGCAGCGGCGGGACCTCGATCGACACGGTGTTGATCCGGAAGTAGAGGTCCTGGCGCAGATGTCCCTCGCGGAGCGCGACTTCTGGGCTCTGGTTGGTGGAGCTGATGAGGCGGAAGTCGACGGGCACGGCCTTGGCAGCGCCCAGGCGGCGCACCATGCGCTCCTCGAGGACCCGCAGGAGCTTCGCCTGGAGGTCCATCGGCATCTCGGTGATCTCGTCCAGGAGGAGAGACCCGCCGTCGGCTTCTTCGAGCAGCCCCACCTTCTCCGTGGTCGCGCCCGTGAAGGCGCCGCGGGTGTGGCCGAAGAGCTCCGACTCGATAAGGTCCTTGGGCAGCGCGGCGCAGTTGATCTTGATCCACGGCCCACCCCGCCGCCCGCTCCGCTCGTGCAGCGCGTTGGCGAGGAGCTCCTTGCCGGTGCCGCTCTCGCCCACGATGAGAATGTTGGCGTCGGCGTCCGCGACCGCTGCGACCGTTTCCAGCACGCGCTGAATGCCGGGCGCGCTGCCGAGAATCTCCGTCTCGGTCACCTGCTCGACGAGCCGACGCTTGAGGTCCGCGTTCTCGCCGACAAGCTTCCGGTGCTCGAGCGCGTTCTCGATGAGGCCCAGGAGCTCGTCGGGGTCGAACGGCTTCTCGAGGACGTGAAATGCCCCGGCGCCCTTCGTCGCCTCCATCGCCTTGCGCACGGAGCCGTAGGCGGTGATGACGATGACCTCGATCGCCGGATCACGCCGCTTCAGCTCCCGCGTCAGGTGCAGGCCGTCACCGTCGGGCAGCATCAGGTCCACGATGGCCGCGTGCGAGTCGCCCTGGAGGACCGCCGTCAGCGCCTCCCGCACGCTCCCGGCCGTGCGCACGCCGTACCCCTCGCTCTCGAGGGTCAGCCGGAGCCCGTCGGCGATCGTCTTCTCGTCGTCCACCACCAGGATGGAATGGTTTCGTTTCATGGTAGCGGGGTCCGTGAGGCCGGCTCGGGCCGCGGGTGGCCTGAGACAGGCGCGACCTGGCTCCGACATGCCCGGTCTGCCCTGGCGACCCGGCTCCGCAGCGCCCGCTTCATTCTGGCGGGGCCTGCAAGCCCGGGCGTCACGCGAGAGCATCCGGGGCGCGCGCCGGGTCAGCGGCGGGCTCGAGCGGAAGACGCGCCTGGACCCGCGTGCCGTAGCCCAGGCGACTCGACA